>OHJY01000001.1_pt1 | contig 109299 bp, 92 predicted proteins | sample 1568681 | NCBI WGS metagenome assembly OHJY01 (sample SAMEA3879540, study PRJEB24766) | human gut metagenome | biome: human-associated habitat; feature: feces | place: USA | collected 1985/1987
CACCATCTTCTCAGATGGTGCTTTTCTGGAGCGGGCGACGAGGCTCGAACTCGCTTCCCGGCATCCCACGAATGGCAATGGCCATTCGCGGGAGCCCTGCCTCACCTCGTATGATTTCACGCGCTGCGCGCAGGTCGAGGCAGCGAGTTCTCGGGGCTGTCTGCAAAAAAGAAAGCACCATCTTCTCAGATGGTGCTTTTCTGGAGCGGGCGACGAGGCTCGAACTCGCTACCTCGACCTTGGCAAGGTCGCGCTCTACCAGATGAGCTACGCCCGCAAACGCAAGATAGATTATAACCCGGCTGGCGGGATTTGTCAACCCCTGCGTTCTGCCTTTTTCAGCTTTTTTTCAGGATGATCTCGATGATGCCCACGTCGCCGCCCTCGGGATAGAAGTTCACGGTCCAGGGCTCCTTTTCCTCCGGGGCCTCCATGGCCTGCACCTGGTCCACAATGGCCCGGACCTGCTCCTCCTGGTGGTCAAAATACCCCACCTGCACCACCAGCTCGCTGCTTCCGCTGCGGGCGGCGGAGGTCAGCAGGTCGTGCAGGGCGGAGATGCTGGTGGTATACACCATGGAGGCGATCTGCTCCGGGGTCCGGCGATAGCCGATGGTCAGCTGGATGGCCGTGTAGTTCCGGGCGCTGTCGTCCACGGTATAGGTCAGATACTCCACGGCATAGGCCCCCAGGGGCGTCTCCTGCTGCACCTCCTTGCAGGCCCGCTCTGCGGCGGCGGAGGCGTCCATAGGCTCCGACCCGGCATACAGCCAGACGGTGCCCTCCTTGGCCCCGCCGGTCAGCAGCAGAAGAAGGTCGTTCACCAGGTCCTGATAGCTTTCTGCCCGGAGAACGGACCGGTCCTCGCTTTCGTAGTAGGTGGAGCTGTGGGGCCGGACCACGCTGTAGTCCCGCTCCAGAAGCGAGCCGCACCCGGAGAGCAGCAGCGTCAGCGCCGCCAGAACGGCGGCCAGCACGGTTTTTCTCATGGCCGCCCCTCCGTTACAGGCCCGTGGGGTCATAGGTGCCGAAGCCCTCGCCCAGAATTTCATGGGCGTCGCAGACGATGACAAAGGCGTTGGGATCCACGGCCTGGACCAGCTTCTTCACGGGGATGACCTGGCGGCGACCGAAGGCGCACAGAATCACGCGCTTGTCCTTGCCGCTCCAGGCGCCCTTGCCCTCCAGCAGGGTCACGCCCCGGTCCAGCTGCAGCAGCTCCCGGGTGATGGCCTCATACTGCTCGCTGATGATATAGGCCACCTTGGCGGCGTTGGGGCCGTACACCACCCGGTCGATCAGCAGCGACAGAATATACAGGGCCACAATGCCGTACATGGCCCGGGACAGGTCCCGGAAGCACAGGGCATAGCCCAGGGTCACGGCCACGTCCAGCGCCAGACACAGGCTGCCGATGGATAGTCCCTGGAACTTCAGCTTCAGGAGCCGTGCGGCCATTTCCGTGCCGCCGGTGGTGGCGCTCTCATGCAGCAGCATGCCGCAGCCGATGCCCACCACGATGCCCCCGTAAATGCAGGCCAGAATGGGATCCATGGCCGGGAAGGTATACAGGGAGGCCAGCACGTCGATCATCAGGGAGCTGACGGCGGTGGCGTACAGGGACGAGATCAGCAGATCACGGCCTATCTTCCGCCAGCCCAGGATAAACAGGGGGATGTTCAGCACCAGGGCCACGATACCCACCGGAAGCATAGGCAGGAAGTGGTTGATGATCTGGGCAACGCCGGTGAACCCGCCCACGGTGAAGCGGTTGGGCACAAAGAACCAGTTGAAGCCCAGGGCATACAGGCCGCAGGCCACGGTAATCAGCGCGTAGCGCTTGAGAATTTTGGCAGCAGACATAGGGGGCACCTCTCTTTCTGTTGTGTGGAAAAACGCAGGGATATCGGTCGTGGGGCGGAAAACACTTTATATGATGCGTAGGGGGCGGCGTCCCCGGCGCACCGCCCGATTTTCGCATTACAGCAGCGTCAGCTGCTCCTCGCCCCGGTCCTCCGGCTTCAGGATGGCGCCGGCGGCAGGGATGGTGCGGGTGCGGTAGCGGGCCAGGTTCACGATGCCGCTTTTCTCCGCCGGTAGCACCCGGTCCAGGTGATACTTGGGCTTCAGGGTCATCACCGCCACGCCCTGGACATTTCGGGTGGTCTTGGGGGCCAGTAAGGACGTGTGCACCAGCAGGGCCCGGGGCTCTGTGGACACAAGGGCCAGCTCCCGGTCCTCCGGCAGGGGCAGGATGCTCACCAGGGGGCTCTTGTCGGAGTAGGCCCCCGTCAGCTTCCGGCGGTTGGACACCGTGGCATAGGCGGACAGCTCCACCCGGGCGGCCTTGCCGTTTTCATAGAAGAACAGCAGGCACCCGGAATAGTCCCCGGGCAGCACCATGAAGATGACCCGCTCGCCCTCATCCATGGCCAGTCGGCCCGGCAGATAGTCGCCCAGGACGCTGGCCTTGCTGTCGCCGAACTCCGACACCCGGGTCTTGTACACCTGGCACCGGTCGGTGAAGAACATGATCTCGGCGTTGTTGCCGGTCTCCGCCTGCTGGCGCAGGCCGTCGCCCTCCTTGTATTTCTGCTCCCCGCTCATGCGCAGGGACTTGGGGGTGATCTTCTTGAAGTACCCCTCCCGGGACAGGAACACCGTCACGGGGTAATCCTCCGGCTGGTCGTCCTCCACGTATTCCTCCACCTCGTGACCGTAAAGAATCTCTGTCCGCCGGGGCACAGCGTACTTTTTGCGCACCTGCTCCAGCTCGCCCACGATGATCTTCCGGATCCGGGCAGGCTTTTGCAGGGTGTCCTCCAGGTCGGCGATCTCCTTTTGCAGGTCCTCGGTCTCCTGGACCCGCTTGAGGATATATTCCTTGTTGATATTCCGCAGCTTGATCTCCGCCACATATTCCGCCTGGACCTGGTCGATGCCGAAGCCGATCATCAGGTTGGGGATGACCTCGGCCTCCTCCTCGGTCTCCCGGATGATGGCGATGGCCTTGTCGATGTCCAGCAGGATACGCTTCAGGCCCAGCAGCAGGTGCAGCTTGTCCTTTTTGCGGCTGAGCACGAAATACACCCGCCGCCGCACGCACTCCGTGCGCCAGGCGGTCCACTCGCCGAGAATCTCTCCCACGCCCATGACCCGGGGCATCCCGGCGATGAGAATGTTGAAATTGCAGCTGACCGTGTCCTGCAGGGGCGTCAGCCGGAACAGCTTGGTCATCAGCTTCTCCGGGTCCGCGCCGCGCTTGAGGTCGATGGCCAGCTTCAGGCCCGACAGGTCCGTCTCGTCCCGCATGTCGCTGATCTCGCTGATTTTCCCGGCCTTGATGAGCTCCGCCACCTTGTCCAGAATGGCCTCGATGGAGGTGGAGTAGGGGATTTCGTAGATTTCGATGAGGTTTGCCTGCTTGTCATACCGCCACCGGGAGCGGACCTTCACGCCGCCCCGGCCGGTGCGGTACAGCTCCCGCAGCTCCGCCGGGTCGCAGATGATCTGGCCCCCGGTGGGGAAATCCGGAGCCAGCAGTGTGGAGGCCACGTCGTGGTCCGGGTTTTTCAGCAGGGCGATGGTGGTGTCGCACACCTCCCCCAGGTTGAAGCCGCAGATCTGGGACGCCATGCCCACGGCGATGCCCTGGTTGGCGGACACCAGCACGTTGGGGAAGGTGGTGGGCAGCAGGGACGGCTCCTTCATGGAGTTGTCGTAGTTGTCCACAAAGTCCACGGCGTCGCAGTCCAGGTCCCGGAACAGCTCCGCGCAGATGGGGGCCAGCTTTGCCTCGGTGTACCGGCTGGCGGCATAGGCCATGTCCCGGGAGTACACCTTGCCGAAGTTGCCCTTGCTGTCCACGAAGGGGTGCAGCAGGGATTCGTTGCCCTTGGCCAGGCGCACCATGGTCTCGTAAATGGCCTGGTCGCCGTGGGGGTTCAGGCGCATGGTCTGACCCACGATGTTGGCGGACTTGGTGCGTCCGCCGGTGAGCAGTCCCATTTTGTACATGGTATACAGCAGCTTGCGATGGGAGGGCTTGAAGCCGTCGATCTCCGGAATGGCCCGGGAGACGATGACGCTCATGGCGTAGGGCATATAGTTTTCGTCCAGAGTCCGGGTGATGGGCTGCTCCACCACCGTCCCCCGCAGTCCCAGCACATTGGGGTCTGCGGGCCGGTGAACGGCTTTGGGTTCTGTTTTCTTCTTTGCCATAGGAAACGGGTTCCTTTCATTGTGGGGTTATTGTCAGCTTACGTCGATCATGTCCAGGTACAGGTGTCCGTTCTCGGCGATATAGTCCTTTCGTCCGGCCAGGTTGTCGCCCAGCAGCAGGTCAAAGACGCGGGCCGTCTCCTCGGCGTCGTCCGGCAGTACCTTCACCAGCCGCCGGGTCTCCGGGTTCATGGTGGTCAGCCACATCATCTCCGGGTCGTTTTCGCCCAGTCCCTTGGATCGCTGGACGGTGAATTTCTTCCCCTCCAGCTGGCGGACGATGTCGGCCTTCTCCTTTTCGGAGTAGGCAAACCACGTCTTTTCCGCGCTCTTTTCCTTATAGGTGATCTCAAACAGCGGCGTCTCCGCAATGTAGACGTACCCCTCCCGGATCAGGGTGGGACACAGCCGGTACAGCATGGTCAGGATCAGCGTCCGGATCTGGAAGCCGTCCACATCGCCGTCGGTGCAGATGACCACCTTGCTCCAGCGGAGGCTGCCCAGGTCGAACTGGTTCAGCTCCTTGGCCGCCTTGCCCTGTACCTCCACGCCGCAGCCCAGCACCTTCATCAGGTCCGTAATCACATCGCTTTTGAAGATCCGGGGATAGTCCGCCTTCAGGCAGTTGAGGATCTTGCCCCGGACGGGCATCAGCCCCTGGAACTCCGCGTCCCGGGACTGCTTGCAGGCGCCCAGAGCGGAGTCGCCCTCCACGATGTAGATCTCCCGCCGGTCCACGTCCTTGGTGCGGCAGTCCACGAACTTCTGCACCCGGTTGGCAATGTCGATCTTCTCCGTCAGCTTTTTTTTGGTGCCCAGGCGGGTGCGCTCCGCCGTCTCCCGGCTGCGCTTGTTGATAAGCACCTGGGCTGCCATGCGCTCGGCGGCATCGTGATTCTCGATGAAATATACCTGCAGCTGCTGGCGCAGGAACTCGGACATGGCGTCCTGGATGAACTTGTTGGTGATGGCTTTTTTCGTCTGGTTCTCGTAGCTGGTCTGGGTGGAAAAGTTGCTGCTGACCAGCAGCAGGCACTCCTGCACGTCAGGGAAGGTGATCTTGCTCTCGCCCTTGGTGTATTTGTTGTTGTCCCGGAGATATTTGTCCAGTGCCGCCACAAAGGCCAGGCGGGTGGCCTTGTCGGGGCTGCCCCCGTGCTCCAGGAAGCTGGAGTTGTGATAGTGCTCCATCAGGTGCACCCGGTTGGAAAAGCACCACACAATGTTCAGCTTCACCTTATACTCGGGCTTGTCCGCCCGGTCCCGGCCCTGTCGCTCCGCCTCCCAGCACACGGGCTCGGTGATGGGGTCTTCCCCGGCCAGCTCGGCAATATAGTCCCGGATGCCGTTTTCATACAGAAAGTCCTGGGTGTCGAACCTTCCGGCAGATACCTCGCTGCGCAGCCGGAACGTGACCCCGGCATTGACCACCGCCTGCCGCTTCATCACATCCCGGTAATAGTCCAGGGGGATGTCGATGTCGGTGAACACCTCCAGGTCCGGCAGCCAGCGAATGGTGGTGCCGGTTTTCCTCCGGGTCAGGGGCGTGACCTCCATCTGACCCGCGATCTCGCCCCGCCGGAAGTGGAGCTTATACTCGTTTCCGTCCCGGCAGACGGTGACGTCCATGTAGCGGCTGGCATACTGAGTGGCGCAGGAGCCCAGGCCGTTCAGGCCCAGGGAGAACTCATAGTTTTCCCCGGTGGGGTCGTATTTGCCGCCGGCGTACATCTCGCAGAACACCAGCTCCCAGTTGTACCGCCCCTCCTTTTCGTTCCAGTCCACGGGACAGCCCCGGCCCTGGTCCTCCACCTGGATGGACTTGTCCAGGAAGCGGGTCACGGTGATGAGCCGCCCGAAGCCCGCCCGGGCCTCGTCGATGGCGTTGGACATGATCTCAAACACCGCATGCTCGCAGCCCTCCAGCCCGTCGGAGCCGAAAATGACGCCGGGCCGTTTCCGGACCCGGTCCGCACCCTTCAGGCTGGATATGCTGTCGTTGTCGTATACTTTTTTCTTGGCCATAGATTCCCTCCGGCGGTCAAGGCCGCCAAAACTCCGATTATACAATCTATTGTAACGCAAAACTTCCCGTCTGGCAAGTGCCGCCGCCGGACGGGGCAAAAATGTTTTGCCGGGTCAAAAAGTTACGCAGGCCGGGCCCCCATAATTCTTTTGCAACCGGGCCGGTATCCGGTATCCGCAAGGGTTTTGCACATTATCCACAGGGTTTTCCACATAATTATGTTAACAGGAACATGGCGCAAAAAATGCCGGAACCCGAAGAAAAGGGAAAACAAACCGCCGGCCTGCGCGGAAAGCGCAGACCGGCGGCGCGCGATGATTTTTTTACAGCCAGCTCTGGTCGAAGCCGTAGGGCAGCAGCTCCCGCAGCCGGAAGCTCTTGGCCTGGCCCCGGCCGTTGAGACAGATGACCTCCATCTCCGGGGCAAACTCCATCATCACCTGGCGGCAGGAGCCGCAGGGCACGCAGTAGTCCTCGCTCCGTCCGGCGATGACGATGCGCACAAAGTCCCGGTGCCCCTCGCTGACGGCCTTGAAGATGGCGGTGCGCTCGGCGCAGATGGTGCAGCCATAGGCGGCGTTTTCAATGTTGCAGCCGGTAAACACCGTTCCGTCGGCACACTCCAGAGCCGCCCCCACCGGGAAGTGGGAATAGGGGATATAGGCCCGGTCCAGCATGGCCACAGCAGCCTGGCATAGCTCGTCTCTTGTCACGATGTGGTCCTCCCTTTCGTGGTGTTTTTTCTGACACGCTTTTTACCGGGCGTTGTAGCGCCGGATGCCCAGGGCCAGCAGGTCCATGGCCCGCTCCAGATCCGCCTGCTTCAGCACATAGGCAATGCGGATCTCGCTGCGGCCCCGGCCCGGGGTGGCATAGAAGGGCTCGCCCGGAGCAAACATCACGGTGTCGCCGTTGTCCTCGAACTCCTCCAGCAGCCAGCGCTGGAAGGTGTCGGCGTCGTCCACCGGCAGGTGGGCCATGACGTAGAACGCCCCCTTGGGACACTCGCAGATGACGCCGGGGATGGCCTGGAGCTTCTGCATCACCGTATCCCGGCGGCGCTTATACTCCTCCCGCACGGCGGCAAAATACTCCGGGCCCACATCGTACAGGGCGGCGGAGGCCACCTGGTCCAGGGTGGGCACCGACAGGCGGCACTGGGCATACTTCATGGCGTGGGCCATCAGCTCCCGGTTGCGGGTGATGAGGCAGCCGATGCGGGCGCCGCAGGCAGAGAACCGCTTGGATACGGTGTCGATGACGATGACGTTTTCCGCCGCGTCCGGGAACTGGCCCAGGGATTGCAGCGGCTCCCCGGCGTAGACGAACTCCCGGTACGCCTCGTCGCCGATGATGAACAGGTCGTGGGCCTTGGCCACGTCCACCAGCATCCGCATTTCCTCCGGCGTCAGCACCACGCCGGTGGGGTTGCCGGGGTTGGTGCATACGATGGCCCGGGTATGCTGGTTGATCTCCGCCTCCACCCGGGCCCGGTCGGCGTAGCGGTAGCCCTCGTGGGGACTGGTGGGAATGGGGTGGATGGACGCGCCGCAGGTGCGGACCATGGTGTTGTAGTTGGGATAGAAGGGCTCGGGAATCAGAACCTCGTCGCCGTCGTCCAGGATGCAGTTGAAGGCGATCTGCAGCGCCTCGGAGCCGCCGTTGGTGATGAGGATATCCCCGGCGTCGAAGTGCATGTCCAGCTTGTCGTAATATTTCTGAATGGCCTCCACCAGCACCGGCATACCGGGGGAGGGGGCATATTCCAGCACCGGCAGGTCAAAATGCCGCACGGCCTCAAAATACGCCTTGGGCGTCTCGATGTCCGGCTGGCCGATGTTCAGATGATAGATTCTCCGACCCTTGGCCTGGGCCGCCACGGCGTAGGGGTGGAACTTCCGCATAGGGGACAGGCCGCATTTCTGGACCTTGCTGGAAAATTTCATATCTGGTGACCTCCTACAATTTTGACAGAATCGCGTGTCCTTTCTACCCTCCATCTTAGCGTATTTTCCGAAAAAGTCAACCGCAACTTTTCCGTGCCTTTCCCCACGGCCTCCGCAGTCGGTTTTGTCATAATTTGTAACATTTTGTTTCCGCCTTTTAACTGGACATTTTCTCCGGCCCGGCCTTATAATATGCTCTGTGAGTTCAGCCGGGGCTGCGGCCCTGCGAAGATAAAAAGAGGAAAACCATCATGGGATTTAATACGCTTGCATTTGTTTCGCGTTTCTGCCGCTGTTTCTGGCGGCGTTTTATCTGGTCCCCGCCCGCTGGCGGGCGGCGCTGCTGTGTCTGGGGAGCCTGGTGTTCTACGTCATTGGCGTGTGGAAAAGGCCCTGGTGCCTGGCTCCGCTGCTGGGCCTGGCGGCGCTGGTATATTTCCTGGGCCGGTGGATGCAGCCCCGGAAAAGCCGGGGGCTGCTGGTGCTGGGCCTGGCGGCCCTGTTCGGCTGCCTGTTCTTCTTCAAATATGCGGGGCTCCTGGGTCTGGGAGTGACGCTGCCCCTGGCCATCAGCTTCTATTCCTTCCAGCTGGCGGCGTATCTCATCGACGTGTACCGGGGCCGGGTGACGGCGGAGACGAAGCCCCTGCTGTTTTTCACCGGCGTGCTGCTGTTTCCCAAGCTGCTGTCCGGCCCTCTGATGGACCCGCTGTCCCTGCAGCAGCAGCTGTCCGCCCCGCCCCGGCCCGGTCTGGAGGATTTCGACAGCGGACTGCGGGACTTCGTGCTGGGTCTGTCCATGAAGGTGCTGCTGGCCAACCAGATCGGCGGCCTATGGCGTCAGGTGGGCAATATCGGCTACGAGAGCGTGTCCACGCCTCTGGCATGGATGGGCATCGCAGCCTATTCCCTGCAATTGTATCTGGACTTCTGCGGCTATTCCTGGATGGCTCTGGGGCTGGGCCGGGTGCTGGGCTTCCGCCTGCCCCGGAACTTCGAGCATCCCTATGCTGCCCGGTCCATGCGGGACTTCTGGCGCCGGTGGCACATCAGCCTCAGCTCCTGGTTCCGGGATTATGTATACATTCCCCTGGGCGGCAGCCGGGAGGGCAAAGCCCGGACGTATCTGAACCTGTTGGCGGTATGGGTCCTGACGGGCCTGTGGCACGGCAGCACTCTGAATTTCCTGCTGTGGGGCCTGTTTCTGTTTGTCCTCATCGCTCTGGAGCGGGCAGGCTGGGGCCGGGTGCTGGATAAGAGCCGGGTGCTGTCCCGGGTCTACATGGTGCTGATGATCCCCCTGAGCTGGCTGCTGTTCGCCATCCCGTCGGTGGGCCGCATCGGCGTGTACCTGGGCCGCCTGTTCCCCATCGTATCCCGGGGGGTGGCCGTCAACGCCGGGGACTGGCTGCAATACGGCAAACAGTATTGGTGGCTGCTGGTGCTGGGCATCGTGTTCTCCACTCCGGGGCCGGAGAAGCTGTGGAACCGCATTCGCAGCTCCTGGCTGGGCACGGTGATCCTGGCGGTGCTGTTCTGGGCCTGCGTATACTGCATGTCCGTGGCCACCAACGATCCGTTTCTGTACTTCTCGTTCTAAGGGGGCAATTCTCATGAAGCATATCCACAACCTCCGCCCCTTGGCGCTGGCTTTTATCCTGGTAGTCACCGGCATCGCCGCCGCCGTGTGCGGCCTGGTGATGAAGGGGCAGCTGCAAAAATATGTGGGAGGCTACGACGACAAATGGGCCGTGGCGGTGCCGTTTCTGATGCTGCGGGACGACACGGACTGGCAGCGGATGCTGGCGGCCAAAAACGCGCCTGCGCCGGACCCCCAGCCGGACCCCGAACCGGCACCGGAGCCGGAGCCTGAACCGGACCCCGAACCGGAGCCGGAGCCCCAGCCCCCCGTGGTGGTCACCAATGCCGTGTACGGCCAGGACGAGAGCTTTTTCGACAATGCGCTGTTCATCGGCGACTCCCGGATGGTGAACGTGGCCAACTATGCCCGGCTGGGCAATGCCGACTATTTCGCCGACGTGGGCATGACGGTGTTCAAGATGTTCTCCACCACCGCCTCCGACAAGAATTTCGGCGCAACGGACCTGGGGTCCCTGCTGCGCAGCAAGCAATATAGCCACATTTTCGTGATGCTGGGCCTCAACGAGGCCGGTTATCCCCTGGGGAACCTGTTCGACACCTACCAGAGCGACCTGGAGCAGCTGCGCCAGCTCCAGCCCAACGCCACCATTTACATTCTGAAGGTTTACGGCGTCACCGCCGACATTGCCGCCGGGAATCCCAGCTTTGCCCACAGCCGCCTGACGGCGGTGAACAAGGGCTTTGCGGACCTGGCCGACGGCGGCAGCATCCGCTGCCTGGACTCGGACGAGTTGTTCTGCGGCAGCGACGGCTTCATGCTGCCGGAATACACCGGCGACGGCGTCCACCCCTATGGCAAATACGCTTATTTCTTCTCCCAGTGGCTGTGTGAGCAGATCACCCAGGGAAAATAACCGCCGGAGAATGAATAAGACGGATCGGGAAGCACGCCCTCCGGCTGAGGCCGGAGGGCGTGCTTCGGGGTTGGCTACAGGTTGCCGGGGAAGCGGGGAATGGAGGCAAAACCCCGCTGCAGTTCCTCCTCCGAGGGGACGCAATCGGTCATCCGGCCATCGTTGTACTGACCGTAGGCCGCCATATCGAAGTAACCGGTGCCGGTGAGGCCGAACAGAATGGTCTTTTCCAGGCCGGCTTCCCGGCAGCGGATGGCCTCGTCTATGGCTGCACGGATAGCGTGACTGCTCTCCGGTGCAGGCAGGATACCTTCGCACCGGGCAAACGCCTCTGCTGCCTGGAATACCGCCGTCTGCTCCACGCTGCGGGCGGTGAGATACCCGTCGGCGTACAGCTGGGACAGAGTACTGCTCATGCCGTGGTACCGCAAGCCACCGGCGTGGTTGGCGGCGGGAATGAAGCCGCTGCCCAAGGTGTACATTTTCACCAGGGGACATATCCTACCGGTGTCGCAGAAATCGTAGCGGAACCGGCCTCGGGTCAGACTGGGGCAGGAGGCGGGCTCCACGGCGATGATCTCATACCGGGCCTCACCCCGGAGCATTTCCCCCACAAAGGGGGCGATGAGTCCCCCCAGATTGGACCCGCCTCCGGCGCAGCCGATGATTATGTCCGGATGCACGCCGTATTTATCCAGGGCCAGCTTTGTCTCCAGACCAATGACGCTCTGGTGCAGCAGCACCTGGTTGAGCACGCTGCCCAGCACATAGCGGTAGTCCTGTCGGCCGGCGGCATATTCCACTGCCTCGCTGATGGCGCAGCCCAGGGAGCCGGTGGTCTCCGGAAACCGGCGCAGGATATCCCGGCCCACCTGGGTGGTATCCGAGGGGGAGGAGGTGACGCAGGCACCGTAGGTACGCATGACCTCCCGGCGGAAGGGCTTCTGCTCATAGGAGCACTTTACCATGAACACACGGCAGTCAAGCCCCAGGTAGGCGCAGGCCATGCTCAGGGCCGTGCCCCACTGGCCGGCTCCCGTCTCCGTGGTGACGCCGCGCAGACCCTGCTTTTTGGCGTAATAAGCCTGGGCGATGGCGGAATTGAGCTTGTGGGAGCCGGAGGTGTTGCTGCCCTCGAACTTGTAGTAGATCTTTGCCGGAGTCCGGAGCTTTTCCTCCAGACAATAGGCCCGAACCAGCGGGGAGGGACGGTACATCCGGTAAAAATTCCGGACCTCCCGGGGGATTTCGATATAGGGTGTCCGGTCGTCCAGCTCCTGGGCTGCCAGCTCCCGGCAGAACACCTGCTCCAGCTCCGCCTGGGTCATGGGACACAGAGTGGTGGGGTTCAGCAGCGGCGCGGGCTTCGTCTTCATATCGGCCCGAACATTGTACCAATACCGGGGCATTTCCTCCTCGGTGAGGTAGATCTTGTAGGGGATGTCCTTCATGCTGTTTACTCCTTTCAAAAAATAAAAAACGCCTGTCCCACGGAATCTTCTCCGTGGGACAGGCTGCTTGTGAACATAAAAACCTGCGGTACCACCCACATTGGCGCTAAAGCGCCCACTCTGCGCGCACCATCATGCGCTCCGCCGGGATAACGGCCGCGGATGCCGTCGGGTATTACAGGCCGTGATGGCTTTCTCCCCGCCCTCGTAAAGTCCATTCGCCACAGCTTCCCCTGCCGCCATCCCACCACCGGCGGCTCTCTGAAAGGCTCCCCTGCGGGTACTCCTCTTACTCATCGGTTTTTGTATTGCCCGTACTCTACCACCGCTGCGGCGGTTTGTCAACCCTCTTTTTGCCCCGGGCCGCAACCCGCCGGGAGACGGGACGGTCCCAGCGGGGAATTTGCATCTGCGTTTTGGTACAGAGAAAAATCGCCGTTTGGGTAGCAAAAAAGCCCGATATAATCGGGCTTTTCGCAGGAGACATCTTTTTGTCTCCACATTATGGTGGACCTGAAGGGATTCGAACCCTCGACCTCTCGGATGCGAACCGAACGCTCTCCCAGCTGAGCTACAAGCCCATGTTGCAGGGCGTCGCACGCCCTGCTCAATTATTATACACATTCTGCGCCAGAATGCAAGCTTTTTCTTACCTGGCCCGGAAAAATTCACTCTATTCCGGAAGCTCTCCCTCCCCGCTGCCCATTTCCGCCTCGGCCCAGTCGGACAGGGATTCCAGCACCGGCAGCAGCCGCAGGCAGCGCTCCGCGGGGCTGTACTCCACCCGCACCGGCACCTCGGGATATGCCTGCCGCCGCACCAGCCCGTCCCGCTCCAGCTCCCGCAGCGCCGCCGCCAGCACCGTGTTGCTGATGCCGTCCAGCTTTCCCCGCAGGGTATTGTAGCGGATGCTCCCGGCATTGGCCACGGAGCACAGGATCTGCACCTTCCACTTGCCGCCGATGCGGCTCATGGCCCAGTGCAGCGGACATTTCTCCATACAGGGGCAGTCGTAATGGGACATGGTAAGCTCCTCCTGACCTGGTCAGTTCTTTCTGCGTGCTTGCTTTTTTCCGGGACTGTGCTACTATTGTATCAGATAAGGAAAAAGGAGTAAATAGCAAATGCACATTTATCTTCAGGGCCTGACCATGGGCCTTGCGTATGTGGCCCCCATCGGCCTGCAAAATCTGTTCGTCATCAACAGCGCCCTGACCCAGAAGCGGACTCGGGTCTATCTCACCGCCCTGATCGTGATCCTGTGGGACGTGTCCCTGGGTATTGCCTGCTTCCTGGGCGCCGGCGCCCTGATGGAGGCCTTGCCCTGGCTTCAGAAGGTCATCCTGGGTCTGGGCAGCCTCATCGTCATCTGGATCGGCGTGGGGCTGCTGCGATCCAAGGCCTCCCTGGAGGGCGGCAAGGACGTGAACGTGCCCCTTTGGCGTCTGTTCACTACCGCCTTTGTGGTGACCTGGATGAATCCCCAGGCCCTCATCGACGGCACCATGATGCTGGGGGCCTTCCGGGCCAGCCTGCCCCAGGGCGGCGATCTGCCCTTTATCTTCGGCTTCGGCAGCGCCTCCGTCCTGTGGTTCCTGACCCTGTCCACGGTGGTATCCCTGCTGGGAGGCCGGTTCAACGAAAAGGTCCTGAACATCATCAACAAGGTCTGCGGCGCGGTGATCATCTTCTATGGCTGCAAGCTGCTGTGGAGCTTTGTGAAGCTCATGGGTTGGCTTTGATCCGCCGGGACGAGGCAATATACAGGGGGATGGCTGCCAGCTGCGCCGCCACGGATACAACGATCATGGCCGGGATGCTGCGGTCATACAGCACGCCCAGCAGCCAGCTGCCCAAAAACCAGAACACGCCGAAGGCGCACTCGAACACGCCGTAGCCGGTGGCCCGGTTGGTCTTGGGCACCATGGAGCTGACAGCGGCCTTCAGGATGGACTCCTGAGCCCCCATGCCCACGCCCCACAGGGCAATGCCCACCAGCAGAGACGCCACCGAATGCCCCGCAAACACGAAAATGGCAAAGGGGGCGGATAGCAGCGTGCTCCACACCAGGGCCCGGACGCCCTTCCTGTCATACAGCAGCCCGAAAAACAGCGCCGCCACAGCGTCCACCAGCATGGCCCCGGCATACAGCAGGGGCAGGGTGCCGCCGGAGATCAGGGACCCGGTCTCCTGCAGGCCCGCCGCCACACCGGTAAACGTCCGGGACACGTGCATGATGATGACGGAGTAGTCGATGAAGCCGAAGGCAAACAGGCTGATGCCCCCGATATACAGGAGGAACTCCTTCTTCATATGGAAGGGCACATACTCCCTGGGCTCCGGCTCAAAGTGCTCCGGGTTGGGGAATTTCCGCCGGGTCACCAGCAGCAGGATCAGCGTAATGGCCCCGGGGATCGCCAGCACGGCAAAGCAGGCGGCATACACCCGGAGCGTGGTGCCGTCGGTTTTCAGCAGCATCACCACATACAGCAGCACCGGCCCCAGAAACGCCCCGAGCTGGTCCAGCACCTCCTGGATGCCGAAGCTCTTGCCCACCCCCTCCTGGGAGGCGGCAAAGGACATGATGGTGTCCTTTGCAGGCTTTTTGATGGCTTTGCCCATGCGCTGGATCACCAGCAGGGCACAGGCCCAGATCCAGCCGTGCTCCCCCACTAGGGCCAGGGCCGGCACCGCCAGCACATCCAGCACATAGCCCACGACGGTCATAGGCCAGTAGCGCTTGCTTTTGTCGGTCAGCCTGCCGAATACATACCGCATGGAGTAGCCCACCAGCTCTCCCAGGCCCGAAATGAACCCGATGGTCCCGGCAGAGGCCCCCAGCAAGGCCAGATACGCACCCCGGATGCTGGACGCGCCCTCGTGGGTCATGTCCGAAAACAGGCTGACCACGCCGAACAGCACGATGAAGGCCATGGCCTGGGACATTTTCTTTTTCTTACCGCGCATAATGGCTTCCTCCCTGCCGGCCGCTTTTCTCACAGCCCATGATACCCCAGCCTCCCGGTTTGTCAAGGCCCCGGCGAAAAAAAGGAGCCGCCCTGCAAGCAGAGCGGCCCAAGCGGGTGGGATATTGGAAAGCTTCCGATACTTATGATACGCCATTTTGCCTGCCGTGTAAATAGGAACCTTTGTCACATCTGGTCGAACGACAAAAAAATCTTAAATTTTTGTGAATCTCTGCCAAAAATGCCCGTGCCTACTTTTCAAGGCCCGGGCATTATGTTATAATGCAGATAAGGATAAGGGGAACCATCTCCCCGACCCTTGCCCCGAAAGGGATACCTGCGAAAGGAGCAACCAACTATGAAGTTCACATTTACCTGCAAGAAGATCGCCCTGAACGACTCCATCAAGGACTATGCCGAAAAGAAAATCAGCAAGCTGGATCGGTATTTCCCGGAGGAAGCGGACGCATTTGTGACCTTCGCCGTAGAGAAGAAAAACCGCTGTGTGGTGGAGCTGACTATCCGCGCCGCCAACGGCACGCTGTTCCGCGCCCAGGAGGAGGACCCCGACGGCGACATGCGGGGCGCCATTGACGAGGCCGTTGCCTTTATCGACCGCCGTATCCGCAAGAACAAGACCCGTCTGGCCCGGAATCTGCGGCCCGATGCCCTGGCGTCCACCGTTCCTGCCGAGTTTGACGTGGTGGAGGAGCCGGAATTCGACGTGGTGCGCACCAAGCGCTTCGCCGTGAAGCCCATGACCACCGAGGAGGCCATTCTGCAGATGAACCTGCTGGATCACACCTTCTATGTGTTCCGGAATATGGATACCTCCGCCGTGTGCGTGGTGTATCGCCGCAACAACGGCGGCTACGGCCTCATCGAGACCCAGGACTGATTTGTGTATATACTGCGGGGGCGGACACGAGTCCGCCCCCGTTTTTTGACCGCCAGAATGCCATCACCCACCTGAAGGAGGTGGGCGTTGGCATTCTGAGTGTGGAGAGAAACGGTAATGAGGAAGCTGATATCTGTGTGTCAGGACGCGGACTCGCTGTCGTTGACAGCGGCGGCAGCCGCCTGCTTCTTGGCCTTCTTGCTGGCGATCACCGTCTTGATGACCGGAGAGAACAGGGAAACGGCGGCCAGGATGATGAACACGCAGCTGATGGGCCGGGTAAAGAAGGTGCCCACGTCGCCGTCGGACAGGATCAGGGCCCGGCGGAAGTTCTTTTCGATCATTCCGCCCAGAATGACACCCAGAATGATGGGCGGCAGAGAAAAGTCCATCTTCTGCAGCACATAGCCCGCGATACCGGCAATGATCATCATGTACACGTCGTTGAGGCTGCGGTTGCAGGCGTAAGTACCCACGAAGCAGAAGGTGAAGATCAGAGGCAGCAGGATCTTCTGGGGAATATCCAGCACCCGGGACCACAGCCGGATACCGGCAAAGCCCAGGATACCCATCAGAAGGTTCGCCACAAACAGGCCCACGAACAGCATATACACACTGTCCTTATGCTCGGTGAACAGCAGCGGGCCGGGGGCCAGACCCAGCATGGTCAGGGAGCCCAGCATGACCGCCGTACCGGCGTCGCCGGGAATACCCATGGACAGCAGCGGGACGAAGGCGCCGCCGGAGATGGCGTTGTTGCCGCTTTCGGAGGCCGCAATGCCCTCGGGGGAACCGTGGCCGAACTCCTCCTTGTGCTTGGACCAGGTCTTGGCCTGGCTGTAGCTGACCCAGGAGGCGATATCGCCGCCGGTGCCGGGCACCGCGCCGATGAAGGTGCCGATGATGGAGGAGCGGATCAGCGTGGGGAAGATCCGCTTCAGATCGGACTTGGAGGGAAAGACATGCTCAATTTTGACCTTATTCTTTTCCGTTTTATAGCCCTTGGCCATCTCCTCAATGGTGTTCAGGCCCTGGGAGAAGGCGAACAGGCCGATCAGCAGAGGGATGAAGCTGATGCCGCCCATCAGGTACACAGATCCGAAGGTAAAGCGGTTCACGCCGCCCATGCCGTCGACGCCGATGGTGGCCAGCAGCAGGCCGATGACGCCGCCGATGACGCCCTTGATGACGGATTTGCCCGTCAGGCCTGCCACAATGCTGATGCCGAACACGGCCAGCGCAAAGTACTCCTGTGCGCTGAACTTCAGGGCTACCTTAGCCAGCAGGGGGGCGAAGATGCACAGGCAGATGGCGCTGAACAGACCGCCGAACAGAGAGGCCAGGGTGGAGATGCCCAGGGCACGGCCGGGCTGACCCAGCTTGTTGGCCATGGGATAGCCATCCAGAGCCGTGGCAGCGGAGGCGGATGTGCCCGGGGTATTCAGCAGGATGGCGGAAATGGAGCCGCCGTAAATGCCGCCGCAGAACACACCCAGCAGCATGTACATGCCGCCCATGCCGGAGAAGCTCAGGGTAAAGGGAAGAAGGATCGAGAGGCCCATGACTGTAGACAGGCCAGGCAGAGCGCCGATGACGATACCCGCGAACGTGCCGATAAACACGGCCAGCAGATTCATGGGCAGAAAGACGTTCTGAATCGCAGCCAATACATATTCCACAGCAAGCACCTCACTTAAACAGGATACCCTGCGGCAGTCTGACACGCAGGCCGAACTTGAACAGTGCGTACACAGCGGCCGTAGCGATAACGCCTACCAGGATGGCACGAAGCCACTTTCTCTCACCCAGCACCCACATAACGGAGGGGATGAAGATCACGGACGCCAGGATGAAGCCGCCGAAGCGCAGGACCACGCAGTACACTGCAAAGATCAGCAGCATCCAGTAAATACCCTTCATTTCAGGGGCTTTCAGATTGATAGGAGCTTCATTATTGTCGCGGTAAGCCTTGCTGACAAAGCCTTCAATAACCATGCCGATGGACAGCACCGCCAGCAGCACCGCCAGGCAGCGGGGCCAGATAGCGGAGCCCGGGTCCTGGCCAATGGTATTTGCACCGATGGGGTGCGCGTACTCAGCCGTGGAAACAAAGACGAAAGCGCTGATTGCAAAGAATACCGCCGCAGCTCCGATGTTCCATTTTTTCATAATTCAGATTCTCGCAGCTCGGAGGTGGTGGATAGGGGTCAGTTCAGGGTGATACCGGTGCACAGCTCGGCATACTTGGCGTCGTCGGCCTTCAGCATGTCGTTCAGAGCGGTGCCGGTGAGCTCAACAGGCTCCATGCCCAGGTTGCGGATGGCAGCCTTGTACTCGTCGCTGGCAACAGCCTTGGCAAAGATATCGCTCAGATAGTCGATCTTGGCCTGATCGGTGCCGGCAGGAGCGCAGACAACAACCCAGCCGCGGAAGTTGGTGTCGCTGTTCATGGTCTCGGAAACGGTGGGGATGTCGGGATAGCTTTCCATACGCTGGTCAGCCAGGAAGCCCAGCATCTTCAGGGTACCGGCCTCCACCTGGCTCTTGGCAGGCTGCATCTGAGTAAAGGAGGCGTCCAGATGACCGCCGGCCATAGCGGCCACCACGTCGGCGGAGCCGTCGTAGGAAACATGGTTCAGGGTGATGCCGAAGTCACGCTCGAAAGCGATGGCAGCCAGATGGGTGGCAGTGCCCACGCCGGAGTTGCCCACGGTGACCTCACCGGGATGGGCCTTGCAGTAAGCCACGAACTCCTCCACGGAGTCATACTTGCCGTTGTTGGCGGCAACCAGCAGGCCGTAGGGGTCAGCCATGGTGGCAGCCAGGGGGACGAAGGAATCCAGACCCAGCTGGGTCTTGCCCTCGTACTTCATCATCAGCAGGTCCACAGCGATGGGGCCAAGGGTGTAGCCGTCGTTGTCGGATGCTGCGGTGGCGGACATACCGATCAGGCCGCCGGCGCCGGTCTGGTTCTCAGGCATAAAGCTCACGCCGCTGGGCAGATACTTGCTGGCAGCGTCCAGCAGAGCGCGCACGGACATGTCGGTGGGACCACCGGCGGAGTAGGGAACGATCACGGTGATGTTTTCCTTGGGATAATCCGCCTTTTCACCGTCGGAGCTGCTGCAGCCCACCAGGGCCAGCACCATGAGAGACACCAGGAGCATTGCGACAAATCTCTTCATTTGGTTTTTCATTTTCGTCCTCCTAAAATGTAATATGAACATTTTGACAGCGTTCGTTTCTGAAAAACTATCAAAATATCACACAATATTTTTGCGGAACTCCCCTGCCCCGCTTGACTTCGCGTCCATTTCCTAACATCTTCTATATTTAGATTTTATAAAGGATGTCTGGAAATGTCAAGGGAAATGTGATGCAATTACCAAAGACCAGCGCAATGAACAAAAAAACTTGTCTAATTTGTTCAATGTGCACTTGCGTATGTTAAAAAATGCGCATTCTGGGCCACAAACATAGTGATAAGGCGAAAATAATAACACATCCTGAGAAAAAATGGTATTTCAGAACACTTTTCTCTCAGGATGTGTTACATATGATCAAACGAAATGAACAATTTTCCCCGCGTCCCGTGCCGCCAATGATACGCCGGGCGGTCACGGGCAGGGGGCATGGAGGGTTCATCAGCCGTTTACGGCGTCGGATGCAATGAGGGCCTCGGCCTCTTCTTCCGTAAGGCCCAGCTTCTCCATAAACACCTCTTTGCTGTGCTGGCCCAGCAGCGGGGCCGGTGTGAAGGTGTCGATCTTGTGGTTGGTGAGCTTGATCTGGTTGCCGGTGAGCTTCATACGGCCGGCCTTGGGGTGGTCCACCTCCACAAACATCTCGCGGGCGCCGGCGATATGGGGATCCTTCACCACCCGGTCGATGGTGTTGATGGGCGCGGCAGGAATCCCCTTGTCCAGCATGGCCTGCACCGCGTCGTCGATGGTCCAATCCTTCAGCCAGTCCTCGATAATGGGCTTGAGGTCGGCATGGTGCAGCACGCGGTCGTTGTTGGAGGTGAAGCGGGGATCCGTCTTCAGCTCGGGCTTGCCCATCAGGTCGCACAGCAGACCATACAGCTTGTCGTTGCCTGCGCCGATGACCAGCATGCCGTCCTTGGCCTGGAAGGAGTCATAGGGATACAGGGCCTCATAGCGGTTGCCGATGCGCTGAGGGATCTTGCCGGTGGCCAGATAGATGATGTTGATGATCTCCAGAGAGGAAACCATGGAGTCCACCAGGGCCACGTCCACCTTCTCGCCCTCGCCGGTCTTCAGGCGGTTGATATAGGCCGCCAGGATGCCCACGCAGCAGCTGATGCCGCCCATGACATCGGCAATGGCGGTGCCGGTGCGGGTGGGGGCGCTGTCGGGCCAGCCGGTGGTGCTCATCAGGCCGCTGATGGCCTGACCAACGATGTCATAGCCTGCCCGCTCATGGTAGGGGCCGTAGTGGCCGAAGCCGGAGACGGAGGCATAGATGATGGCAGGGTTGATCTTGCGCAGCTCCTCATAGCCCAGGCCCAGGCGATCCATAACGCCGGGACGGTAATTCTCCAGAACCACGTCGCTCTGGGCCACCAGCTTGCGGAACACCTCTTTACCGGCCTGGCTCTTGAGGTTCAGGACGATGCCGCGCTTGTTGCGGTTGAGGTTCATATAATAGGCGCTTTCGCCGTTGACAATCGGGAAGTTGCTGCGGGCGTCATCGCCCTTGCCTGGACGCTCGATCTTGATGACCTCGGCGCCCAGATCCGCCAGCATCATGCCGCAGTACGGGGCGGCAAGCACGCGGGACAGATCCAGCACCTTCATGCCGGACAGCAGACCTTTATGCTCCATAGTGTGTACTCCTTTTTTTGCGCAGGTGCGCCAGTCAGATTTGCTTGATTCAGATGCGGGCCACGCCGGACTTGCGGGCAGCCTCGGCCACGGCCTTGGCCACGGCGGGACCCACCCGGGGGTCAAAGGCAGCGGGGATGATATAGTCCTCGGACAGCTCGTCGCCCACCAGGCCCGCCAGGGCCTCGGCGGCGGCCATCTTCATCTCCTCGTTGATGTCGCTGGCGCGGACGTCGAATGCACCCCGGAAGATGCCGGGGAAGGCCAGAACGTTGTTGATCTGGTTGGGATAGTCGCTGCGGCCGGTGGAAACCACCCTGGCCCCGCCCGCCTTGGCGTCGTCGGGGAAGATCTCCGGCGTGGGGTTGGCGCAGGCAAAGATGATGGCGTCCTTGTTCATGGTCCTGACCATTTCGGTGGTAACGGTGCCGGGAGCAGACACGCCGATGAACACGTCTGCGCCCACCAGCATATCGGCCAGGGAACCGTCCTTGCGGCCCAGGTTCGTGACCTGTGCCATCTCCCCCTTGATCCAGTTCAGGCCCTGGCGGCCGGCATAGATAGCGCCACTGCGGTCGCACATGGTGATATCCTTGAAGCCCGCGGACAGCAGCAGCTTGGTAATGGCAATGGCGGCAGCGCCGGCGCCGGAGGTGACGATCTTCACGTCCTCCTTCTTCTTGCCCACCACCTTCAGGGCGTTGGTCAGGCCTGCCAGGGTGATGACGGCGGTGCCGTGCTGGTCATCGTGGAAAATGGGAATGTCGCACTTTTCCTTCAGCTTGCGCTCGATCTCGAAGCAGCGGGGAGCAGCAATGTCCTCCAGATTGATGCCGCCGAAGGAGCCGGAGATGTTGTACACAGTCTCCACAAACTCGTCCACGTTCTTGGTCTTGACGCAGAGAGGGAAGGCATCCACGCCGCCAAAGGACTTGAACAGCACGCACTTACCCTCCATCACGGGCATACCGGCCTCGGGGCCGATGTCGCCCAGGCCCAGAACGGCGCTGCCGTCGGTGATGACGGCGCACAGATTGTGGCGGCGGGTCAGCTCATAACTCTTTTCGATGTCCTTCTGGATCTCCAGGCAGGGCTGGGCCACGCCGGGGGTATAGGCCAGGGACAGGTCGTCCTTGGTCTTGACGGGCACGGTGGCCACCACCTCGATCTTGCCCTTCCACTCGCCGTGGAGTCTCAGGGATTCCTTTGCGTAATCCATAGTGTAATTCCTTTCTTATTGTTCGTCCATGGCATGGGGCAGAGTGGACCCGCCGTAGGGCATTACCAGCACGGAGGCGTCGGGGCCCAGCTTTTGGAAGGCGTAGTCCAAAGCGCTCTGCACATCGGAATAGGGGGTGAGGAAAATGGACCGGACGAAATCGGGCTCCATTTCGCTGACCAGGCAGATCTCCGCATTCTGCAGGACCATGGCAATGGCGGCGGCCTTGTGGCCGCCCAGCTGAAAGTCCCGGCCGATGCGCTCCACCATGCTCTCGGGAGAGGGCATGGTGGTCATCCACTCCTGGAAGGTCGTGCCGCCCAGACCCTCCCGGCAGGAGCCCACCAGGATCACCACGCCGCCCTTGGCGACGGCATGCTTGGCGTTGTCCAAAGCCTTCTGGGTCTGGTAAAGGTTCAGGTCCTTGGGTGCGCCGCCCTGGGACACGATGACGATATCCGCACGGTGGTCGATGTCCTTGCGGTAGAGCCTGTCCAGATAGCGGCAGCCCTCCCGGTGGGCCAGGGTCACATCACCGGCCACGGCGCAGACGATCTGCTTGTGCTCATCCAGCACCACGTTGAGGATATAATCCACCCCGCACATGGCGGCGGCCTCCTCAATGTCCCGGCGCAGGGGGTTGCCCTCCAGATTTCCGGCGCAGGCGCTCTCCCGGACCATCATGGAGTGATTGGACTGGATCGCGCTGGGAGTGGAGACGCCGGGCATAATGGCCTTGGCGCCGCCGGAATATCCGGCAAAGTAGTGATATTCGATGTTGCCCAGGCAAATGCGCCGGTCCGCCTCGGCCACCACCCGGGTGATGTCCACCGGCGTACCGGCAGAGGTGACGCCCAGATGCACCACATCCGCGGGGTCGCTGTCCACGCAGCGGATCTGTGCCCAGGCCTGTTCACCGGCCAGATGGCGCATTTCCTCCGGGGTCTGGGCGCGGTGGCTGCCCAGTGCGAAAACCAGGGTGATATCCTCCGGCCTGGCCCCGCCGGCATACAGCTCGTCCAGCAGGGCAGGCATGACGGTATAGGTGGGCATGGGCCGGGTGATATCGCTGGTAATAATGGCGATCTTCTCGCCGGGGTGGATGACCTCCCGCAGCAGAGGAGCGCCAATGGGGGAGGAGAGGGCCCTGCGGACCTCTCGCTCCCCGGTAAGCGCATGGGGGACTGGGTTGGGAGTCAGAACACCCTGAAGATTCCGTTCAGGGACGGTAAAGCGCTGTACGCCGTTACCGAAACCAACTTCAAGTTCCATCCAGAGCCTCTCCTGTTGTTCAGCCCCAGATCTCTTCGTCCGTGGGCATGGTGGAGCCGGGACGAACCTTGGCCACACGGCTGACGTTGAACAGGTGGCGCCAGCTCAGGTTCTCGCTGATGGAGTTGTTGCCCCAGCTGCCGCAGCCCAGAGTGGTGGTGGCGGACAGGCTGTTGAAGAAGCTGCCGCCGTTGTTGGTGGAGCAGATCTGGTTGATCAGGAACCGGGATACCGGCAGGGTCTCGGCAGCGTAATCAATGTGGGCGTCGTTATAGGAGTGGATGCAGACGCTGTGGCCCTTGCCCTCCACGTTCAGGTTGGCGTTGGCGATGGCCACGGCCTCCTCCCAGGTGTTGTAGCGGTAGGCAGCGATGCAGGGGCACATCTTCTCCTTGGAGAAGGGCTCACCGGCGCCGGCCTTCTCCACCTTCACCAGCAGGACCACGGTGTCGGCGGGAACGGTCAGACCGGCCATCTTGGCGATGTGCTGCGCGCTCTGGCCCACGGCGTCCTTGTTCATCTTGCCGCCGGGGAAGATCACGTTGCGGACGGCGTCGATCTCCTCGGGCTTCTCCACATAGTAAGCGCCGTTCTTCTGGAAGGTCTTGACCATGTCGTCATACATGGCAGCGGGGGTGATGGCGGTCTGCTCGCCGGAGCAGATGATGCCGTTATCGAACTTGCGTCCGGCAACGATCATGGGAACGACCTTCTCCAGGTCCACGTCGTCGTCGATGATGCACTGGACGTTGCCGCCGCCCACGCCGTAGGCGGGCTTGCCGGAGGCATACGCGGCCTTGACCATGCCGGCGCCGCCGGTGGAGATGCACACGTCGCACTGCTTCATGATCTCGCCGGAGATCTCGATGGTGGGCTCGGCCACGCACTGCAGCAGATCAGCGGGAGCACCCAGCTTCACGATGGCCTCCTGCATCAGCTCGCAGGCCCGGGTGGAGCACTTCTTGGACCGGGGGTGAGGCCCAACGATGATGGCATTGCGGCCCTTCAGGGCGAACATGGCGTTGCACATGGGGGTGACGATGGGGTTGGTGGTGGGGGTGATGGCGCCCACAACGCCCATGGGCTTGGCCACCTCGGTCAGGCCCAGCTCAGGCAGCTGGCGGATGATACCAACGCTCTTGCCGCCCTTCATGTCGCTCCAGATCACGCGGGCCTTGCCCTTGTTCTTGTTGACCTTGTCCTCATAAACGCCCATGCCGGTCTCGTCCACGGCCATGCGGGCCAGAGGCTCGGCGTTGTCAAAGATGGCCTTGGCCATGGCCTTGCACAGGGCATCCACCTGCTCCTGGGTGTAGTTCTCGATAACGGCCTGGGCAACGCGTGCCTTCTCAACCAGTTCGCTTACATACTTGGCAGCTTCCATTGTAATGTACCTCCATAAAAATTTTTATATAAGTGCAATGATAAACGGGTATCGCCTATTTTGCCGGGAAAAACCGGGTCCTTTACAGGCCCAGGCGCTCGATGCGCAGCTCCTCCTCGCGGGTGAAGTTGCTCTTGGGCGTGTAGCCGGGCAGAGGCATCAGCTTCTCATGGATGGCGTCGATGAACCAGTGCTCATTGGGGAAGAACTGCTCCTCCATTTCGGGGCAGGGAGTGATCCAGTTGCGGGCGCCCAGCACCACGGCGGGAGCGTCCAGATCGTCGAAGGCCAGCTCGTTAATATGGGTGGCCATGTCGTTGATGATGCTGCCGCGGACGCAGGCGTCGGAGGCCAGGATGATCCTGCCGGTCTTTTTCACGGAGGCCAGGACCTTCTCATAGTTGAAGGGCACCACGCTGCGGGCGTCGATGACCTCAGCCTCCAGGCCGAACTGCTCCTTCAGAATGTCGGCAGCCTTCAGGGCCTTGTACAGGGTGGGGCCGATGGTCAGGATGGTGATATCCTTGCCCTGGCGCTTGATGTCGGGCTCGCCGAAGGGGATCTCATAGGACTCGGTGGGCACGCCCTCCAGGTGGAACTCCTCGCCCTTGTCGTACATGGGCTGGCTCTCCATGAAGATCACGGGGTCGGTGCCGTTCAGGGCGGTGGTCATCATGCCCTTGGCGTCATAGGGGGTGATGGGGTACACAACCTTCAGGCCGGGCACATGGGCGGGCAGAGCGGTCCAGTCCTGAGAATGCTGAGCGCCGTACTTGCGGCCCACGGAAACCCGCAGGACCATAGGCAGCTTCAGCTGGCCGGCGGACATAGCCTGCCACTTGGCCATCTGGTTGAAGATCTCGTCGCCGGCGCGGCCCATGAAGTCGCAGTACATCAGCTCGGTGACGCTGCGGCCGCCGCACATGCCGTAACCAACGGCGCTGGCCACGATGCAGGACTCGGAGATGGGGGAGTTGAACAGACGGTTGAAGGGGATGGAATCGCTGAGGCCCTGATACACGCCGAAGGCGCCGCCCCATTCGCGGACATCCTCACCGTAGGAGACCAGGGTGGGATCCTCGTAATACTTGTCGATAATGGCCTCGAAGATGGCGTCGCGGATGGTGTACTGCTTCAGCTTGGACACGGGCTTGCCGTCCACAACGGCGGCGCGCTCCTTCTTGGCGATCTTCTGGACCCGGGGGTTCTCGGACTTGGGCGTCAGCACGAAGGGAGTGCCCTGGGCCATGCTGACCTGGTGACCGTTGTTGAAGGTGAAGCGGGAGATGGCATCAGGATCCTTGATAAAGTCCAGACGGGGGGAGATCTCCAGATCCTTGGACAGCTTCATGACCTCGGTGATGCGGGTCTTGATGTCCTCGTTGATCTTGTCGATGTCGGCATCGGTGGCCACACCGGCCTCAATGAGCTGCTTGCGGAACAGCAGGATGCAGTCGTTCTGCTCCCAGGACTCGATCTCCTCCTTGGAGCGATAGGCGTTCTGGTCGGAGGTGGAGTGGCCGCCCAGACGATAGGTCAGCACGTCCAGCAGCACGGGACCCTTGTTCTCCTTGATAAGCTGCAGCTTGCGGCGATAGGCGTCGATAACGGCCAGGGGGTTCACGCCGTCCACGCGCTCGGCATTCATCTGGTTCTCGGTGATGCCGGCGCCCACCCGGGCCAGCTGGCCATAGGCCATGGTCTCGCCGTTGGTGCGGCCGCCCATGCCGTAGCCGTTGTCCATGAAGTTGAAGATCACAGGCAGGCCGCCCTTGTACTCGTCGGGCCACAGGGTCTTCAGCTGATCCATGGCGGAGAAGTTCAGCGCCTCCCACACGGGGCCGCAGCCCAGGGAGCCGTCGCCGCCGTTGGCGATGACCACGCCGGGCGCCTTCATATTCTTCTTATACAGAGCAGCGCCGGCGGCGATGCAGGGGGAGCCGCCCACGATGGCGTTGTTGGGATAAATGCCGAAGGGCAGGAAGAACAGGTGCATGGAGTTGCCCAGACCCCGGGCAAAGCCGTTCTCACGGCCGAACAGCTCGCAGGTCAGGCCGTACAGGAAGAAGACGATGGCCTGCTCCTTGACGCTCTTTTCGGGCAGGTGCTTCTTCACCACCTCATAGGGCTTGCCGTCGAAGGTGGTCTCCATGATGTGGAGCAGCTCCTCGTCGGACATCTTGGTGATGGCGGACAGACCCTTGGCCAGCACCTCGCCGTGGCTGCGGTGGGTGCCGAAGATAAAGTCATTGCTGTCCAGCAGATAGCTCTGGCCCACGGCCGCGGACTCCTCGCCGGTATACAGGTGGGCGGGGCCGGTGTAGGTATACTCCACGCCGTTGTAGGCCTTGGTCAGGCGGACGGACTTCAGCATGGACTCAAATTCGCGGATATACTCCATATCGCGATAGATACGCAGCATATCTTCCTTGGTGAAGCTGTCACCCTTCAGCTCGTCGGCCACGGTCTTCTGATACTTGCAGACGTCGATATCCTGGAAGTGGATCTCGCCGGAGGCACGCAGCTGTTTGGGATCATAGAATTGTGCTTTGGACATGGTGCAACACTCCTATATTTCTAAATAAAAGTATATCGGTTGGAACGGGTGAAATCAGAGCTTCACGGCGAAGGCCGCCTCGCGGATGATCTCGCTGACGGAGGGGTGGGGATACACGATCTCCCGGATGGCGTCCACGGTCATCTCCTTCTCGATCATCACGGCACAGGCCAGGATGAACTCGGAGGAATAATTGCTCATGACGTGCGCGCCCACCAGGGTGCGGTATTTCTTGTCGAACACGAACTTGGCGATGCCCACAGGGCCCTCGTTCTCGGCCACATAGCGGCCGGCATAGGCCATGGGCAGCTTCACGGTAACGGCGTCGATGCCGGCGGCCTTGGCCTGCTCCTCGGTCATGCCCACGCAGGCCACCTCGGGGTTGGTGTACAGCACGCTGGGGATGGCCTTGTAGCGCATCCGGTCCTTCTTGCCCAGGATGGTGTTCACAGCCACCTCACCCATGCGGTAGGCGGAATGGGCCAGCATGGAGGTGCCGTTGCAGTCACCCACGGCGTAGACGTTGACGGCGTTGGTGCGGCAGCACTCGTCCACCTTGATGGCGCCGCGCTCCACCACCAGGTTCAGGTTCTCCACGCCGCAGGTGTCCGCCACGGGCTTGCGGCCGATGGCCAGCAGCACCTTGTCGCACAGGACCTTCTCCTCCCTGCCGTCCTTCTCGTACACGACGCCGTCGGCGTCGATGCGGACCACCTTGGACTTCAGGCAGAACTTCATGCCGTCCTTCTCATAGCCCTTCTGCAGCAGGGCGGAGATCTCGTCGTCGATGGGCCCGGCGATCTTGGGCATCATCTCGATGACGGTGGTCTCGCAGCCCACCACGCCGTAGTAGGCGGCCAGCTCCAGGCCGATAACGCCGCCGCCGATGACGGCCAGGCGCCGGGGCAGCTCCTTCAGTGCCAGAGCCTCGCGGTTGGTCATCACGAAGCCGGAGGCCAGGCCCTCCTTCACCCCGGGGATGGGGGGGACAAAGGCCCGGGAGCCGGTGGCAATGATCAGGTTCTTGCCGGTGTAGACCTTACCGTCGGCCTCCACCTGGATGCCCTCGTCGCCGCGGCCGCGGATCATGCCGGAGGCATTGACCACTTCCACGTGGCTGGCCTTCATGGCCGCGCCCACGCCGGAGACCAGGGTGTGGATGACCTTTTCCTTGCGGGCCACCACGGCAGGCTGGTCCACATGGGACCCCTGGCACGCCACGCCGAACTTGCGGCCGTACTCGGTGGTATAGTGATAGATCTTTGCGGAATTCAGCAGGACCTTGCTGGGGATGCAGCCCTCGTTGAGGCAGGTGCCACCCAGGGCGCACTGCTCGATCAGCAGGGTCTTCAGACCGGCCTGACCGGCGCGCTCTGCGGCCACATAGCCGCCGGGGCCGCCGCCCAGGACAATAACGTCATAGCTCATGGTGATATTTCCTCCAAATCAAATCTGGCAGCGTGTGCCGCGTCCTTATTTCGCCAGCAGCAGGTCAAAGTTGGCAATGTTGTTGGCCAGGGCCTGCAGGAAGCGGGAAGCGGGAGCGCCGTCCAAAGCGCGGTGGTCATAGGTCAGGGACAGGTTCATGGTGGGATAGAACTCAGGCTGGCCATTCTTCATCCGGATACGGGTCTCGATGTTGCACACGCCCAGGATACCCGTCTGAGGAGGATTGATGATGGGGGTGAAGGTGGTCACGCCGAAGGCGCCCAGGTTGGACACGGTGAAGGAAGCACCAGTGAGCTTATCGGGAGAGATGGAGCCGCTGCGGCACTCGGCGGCCAGCTCCTTCATCTTCAGACTGATCTCGGCCAGGCTCATCTCGTCAGCGTGCATGATGGTGGGCACCAGCAGGCCCCGGTCGGTATCCACGGCCACGCCGATATTGGCGTGCTTGAACAGCTTCATCTCATTGTCGCTGTAGTGGGCGTTCAGGGCGGGGAAATCCAGGATGGTCCGGGACACGGCGAAGATCACCATGTCGTTGAGGCTGATGCCGGGCAGACCGGCCTTTTCGCCTTCGGCCTTGATGCGGGCCCGCAGCTTCTGCATGGCGGTGACGTCCGCGAAGCTGTTGTGGGTCAGCTGGGCCATGTTGGACAGGGAGTCGTGCATGTTCCGGGCGATGAGCTTGCGCAGGTGGGTGTTCTTGACGGTCTCAAACTCCGCCTCGGCGGCAGGAGCGGCGGCAGCGGCAGGAGCCGCGGCAGTCTCCGCTGCGGGAGCGGCAGCCTTGGTGCCCAGATCGGCGGTGGTAACGGCGCCGCTGAGACCGGTACCGGCCTCGCTGCCGGTGGCATAGGGACGGGCGGCATCTGTGATGAAGGGCCCGGTCAGCGCCATAGCGGCGATGTCCCGCTCGATAATGCGGCCATTGGGGCCGGTGCCCTTGGCGTAACGGATGTCGATGCCCTTTTCCTCGGCCATTCTGCGGGCCCGGGGAGAAATGCGGATGGCTTCGCCATGGTTGACCATGGTGGGAGCTGCGGCAGCCGCGGCAGGGGCGGCCGCAGGAGCGGCAGCAGCCGCAGGGGCAGCCTCAGCAGCGGGAGCGGCCTTGCCGCCCAGGGAGAAGGGCTCGCCGGGCTTGCCCACCACGCAGACGATCTCCTTGACGGCGATCTCGTCGCCCTCCTCGCCGATGCACTTGAGGACGGTGCCGTCCTGCTCACTCTCCACGTCGAAGGTGGCCTTGCCGGTCTCGATGGCAAACAGATAGTCGCCGGTCTTGACGGTGTCGCCTTCCTTGACATACCACTTGCTCAGGATGGCGCTGTCCTCGGACAGGCCCTTCTGGGGCATGCGGACGAACAGCACGTTGCCGGAGGGCGCAGTCTCGGCGGCAGGAGCCGCAGGGGCAGCAGCAGGAGCGGGAGCCGCCGCAGGGGCGGCAGCGGCGGGGGCATCGTCCGTCTGGAAGCTCTCGCCGGGCTGACCCACCACGCACACCAGCGCCTTCACGGGGACCTCGTCCCCCTCCTCACCGATGCACTTGAGGACGGTGCCGTCCTCCTCGCTCTCCACGTCGAAGGTGGCCTTGCCGGTCTCGATGGCGAACACAAAGTCGCCCTTTTTCACGGTATCGCCTTCCTTGACATACCATTTGCTCAGGATGGCGCTGTCCTCGGACAGGCCCTTCTGAGGCATACGAATCAATGAAGCCATAGTAGCGCGTTCCTCCTTTTACGCCTTGAAATCGTCCTCGATCTCCTGATAGGCGGCGGTGAAGTTGTTGAAGAAGCCCACGAACGGGGGATAGGAGAACAGGTCCTCCCAGGTCAGCAGACCCTCCTCGGGATCGGAGTAAGCCTGGTTGAACACCTTGCTCTGCTTCAGGACCTCCATGTACTTCTCCTCGGTGGGCTGGTCAATGATGGAAGCCAGCGGAGTGGGGTTGGCGTCGAATTCCTCCACCTTGCCGGTGACGGTGGTGATCAGGAAGGGCGCGCCGTCCACAGGAGCCATGGAGTTCTGGATGTGCCAGGGGCCGCGGACAGCGGCGGACATAATGGACAGGTTCTTATAGCCGCGCTGGGCCAGCATGCGATAGGACTTGCGCATAACGGCCTCGGAGCCGTGGCGGGCGATGACCTTGGCGTCTGCCACGCCCTTGGACTCCAGCTCGGCGGCGATCTTGTCGTCCAGCTGGCCGGCCATCAGCACCAGATACTCCTGGTCGCGGCCCTTGCTCAGCAGCTCGGCGAAGGCCATGTGCTGGGTGATGGAGAAGTTCAGGGTCATGCACAGGCGATAGCCCTCCTCCAGCAGCACCTTCACGGCGGGCAGGGATGCCTCAACGGCAGGCAGCTTGTACACCACGTTGGGCTTGTCCATGTTCAGCTCCTTGGCCATGGCCCGGTTCCAGAAGTGGACCTGGTCGATCATGGCCTGGGTGTTGCGGATCTCGCGGGGGTCGACCTGCAGGCACACAAAGCCGTACTGGCCGTTGGTGGCCTCATAAATGGGAGCCAGGGCCCGGGCGCTGATGGCGCAGACCTTGGTGAACATCTGGGATGCCATGTCGGCGGTGGAGGCGCCGGGATTCTCGCGCTTGATCTGCTCCACCAGGGAGGCGTACTTCTCGGGGAAGTCCTTCTTATAGCCCTGGATCTTGCAGGGGTTGCTGGTACACCAGCGGGCGCCGCGGCGCAGGGAGTGATCCAGGCCGGAGGCGTAGTCATGGCCCCAGACGGTGTTCAGCTTGCCCTGGCGGTACAGGTCGCCCATCTTGCGCATGGAGCTGTTGGCGATGGACTCGATCTCCTGGCGGGCAGCCTTGACGGCCTCGCCGCAGCCAAAGCCCTCGGCAAAGGCCAGCAGGTCCTCGGAGGCGGCCACGCGGGTGTCGTCGTCCACCAGCTTTGTCAGGGTCCAATCGGCCAGGGCAGAACGCAGATCAATGGCGATCTCCACGGCGGTCTGCACATAGGCGTCCTTATTCTGAAGATCATCGGCAACCAGGGCCTTCAGTTCTTCCTTCAGAGAGAAGATGCTGTCATGGAAGCTGCTGACAGAGTCAGGGAACAGGATCGGACGGCGCTTCAGGGTTGCATACTCACTCATGATGAATTCTCCTTTTCAAATATGGTTCTATATTGAATAAAGGTATGACTGGTTCGATCCGGCCGGGCCGGAGCACAGGCGCGTTCATTTTGTTAAGAAATAAACATTTTCACATCGTTATAAAACATTTTCAAACGCCTTGGAACACTCTTTTATCATAATTTGATTTTAGCAATGAAGTGTCTCAGAGTCAACATGGAGTATTCGCTAAAAAAATGAAAATGCTTTTGTTAAATGTGCATAATAAATTTGTAAATAACATGTTCGGACATTTTTCAGACGCAAAATAACATGAAATTTGCTTCATTCGAACAAAGCAGCGTATCCTGGCAGAACTCGCCGGAACGGAACCGCCGTGCAGATTTGGGAGCCGACCCCTGGATGCCCGGTATTTTGCCGAAAAAAATATGCAATTTTCATATAGGCGAACAATCAAACGGTTTCTTGCCTTTTTTTCTTGACAAAATAACGTCAATGGAATAAAATAACAAGTGAACATTTTGCCCTGTTTCTCGGGTCTTGTCCGAACGGGCATCTGTTGGGATAGAAAGAATGTCCGCGAGGTCCGGCGCAGCAGCCGTTTCTCCGGAGGCAGGAGAGCAACAATCATGAAAAACGAACGACGAAGCCAGATCAAGGCTTATATTTCCGAACACAAGAGCGCCCGCATTGAGGATCTGGCCAAGCAGAATCCCGATGTGTCCCTGATGACTCTGCGCCGCGACCTGGCTGCGCTGGAGGAGGAGGGCTTCCTGGTCCGCGTCCGCGGCGGCGCCTACATCAACAGCACCCCCCCTGCCACCCAGGCAGAGGACCTTTACAGCCGGCGCGAGATCTCCAACGTAGAGGCTAAGACCATCATCTGCGAGAAGGCGCTGCCCTTTCTGGAGGAAAAGCGCTCCATCTTCTTCGATGCGGGCACCACGCTGATGACCCTGGTGCGCAGGATCCCCGATCAGGATCTGGTGGTGTTCACCTCCGCCCCCAACATCGCCATGGAGATCGTCATGCGCACCACCATGCCCCAGGTGTCTCTGCTGGGCGGCAGTCTGTCCCGCAATACCATCTCCTGTTCCGGGCATCTGACCCTGGAATACCTGCGCTCCATCAATATTGACGTGGCGTTCATGGCCACCTCCGGCTATTCGGTGGAAAATGGCTTTTCGTCCGGCAACCCCTATGAGGCCAGCATCAAAACCGAGATCGTCCGCAAGGCGCACAAGGTCATCATGCTGATGAGCAGCGACAAGGTGGGCCGCAATCTGCCCTATACCTTCGCCCGCATGGAGGATATCGACGTGCTGATCTGCGAACAGGAACCGGAGCCCGACGTGATGGCCGCCGCCCGCCAGGGTGGTGTCACCGTGCTGTAAGCGCACATATGCAATCAAATCAAGCAGCCGCCCCTGTGCAGGGGCGGCTGCTTTTCTGTGCCTTTATCACAAAAACAGATCAAATATTCTGGTATATATAACAGTATTTTGAGCTATTTATTGTTTCTTCTTGCAAAGAAGATGCGATGATGTTATTTTTGTGTTAGAAAAGGCGGCCAGACCCCGCCACCGGCATTTTTTATGGAAAAGGAGAGCACACATCATGAAAACCTATGAAAGCCCGCTGCAGGAGGCGGCGGAGCGCTTCCCCCAGACGCTGCTTTGGAACGACTCCTGCGGCGTGGCGGATCTGAATCTGGCCCTGCGTCACGGCGCCACCGGCGCCACCTCCAACCCCGTCATCGTGGGCAACGTTCTGCGCAAGGAGATGGCCGATTGGAAGGATCGGCTCAATGCCCTGATCCATGTGGAAATGCCCGACGCCACGGATGAGGAGATCTGCTGGGCCCTGTCCAAGGAGGCCGCCCTGAAGGGCTCCAACATGTTGCTGCCCATGTTCCGGGAGAGCAGCGGCGTCAAGGGCTGGCAGGCCATGCAGGTAAATCCCCGCTTCTACCGCAGCACGGAAAAGACCGTGGCCCACGCCGCCGAGCTGTCCGCGCTGAATGAGAACATTCTCATCAAGATGCCCGTGTCCACCGCCGACATTCCCGCTCTGGAGGAGTGCGCCTATCGGGGCATCTCCGTCAACGGTACCGTCTGCTTCGGCATCCCCCAGGCCGTGGCCGTGGCCGAGGCCGTGGAGCGCGGCCTGAAGCGCCGGGAGGCCGAGGGCAAGCCCATTGACAACGTGCATTGCAGCTGCACCATCATGACCGGCCGCCTGGACGACTATATGAAGGCCCTGGTGGCTGAGCGGGAGGTGCCCATCACCCAGGAATATCTGGATTGCTGCGGCGAGGCCCTGTTCAAGAAGGTCTACAAGCTGTACAAGCAGCGGGGCTATCGCCTGAAGCTGCTGGTGGCCAACAACAACAGCCACTTCCTGTGGAGCCGTTTCCTGGGCGGCGATATTCTGATGACCATCAACCCCCTGTGGTGGCGGCGGATGAACGGTGCCAGGCTGCCCATCCACGAAACCATCAACGAAGAGGTCCCCCAGTACATCGTGGACGAGCTGCTGGACAAGCTGCCGGAGTATCGGGCCGTTTACTTTGAGGACGGCCTGCAGGTCTCCGAGTTCAACCAGTACGGCGCCTTCAAGCGCACCATGAATGAGTTCTTCACCGGCTACGCCTCCTTCCTGGAGTATCTGCGCGGCTTTATGCTGCCCTGAGCACGCCGGCCATCCGAATAAGCAAAAAGCGCCGCGAAGCAAATGCTTCGCGGCGCTCAGCTTGTCAAAAAAAGAGCCAAGTCTTTCCCGGGTGCTGCACGCCGGGAGTGATTGTCAGACCTGGGTGATGGTGCGCTTTCGCTCCTTGTCTGCCGCTGCGGCGGCAGCCTGTGCCCTGCCACGGGCAATGATAGCCGGAAGCTGGTCCCTGGGAATGACCATGACCCGGCCATTGGCATCGTAGCGAGGATACATGCCGTTGAAATAGACTACACCGGTTTCCGCGTCCACGAAAACGGCTGCCGGAAGCGAGTAAAGCTGCGTGGTGATATAGCTTGTAGATGCCCATTTGATAGTATCTATTTGAATCAGTTCCATTGCGTTTTCTCCTTAAAGTCGTTTCAGGCTGTCCTCACGCCGTTTCTGTTCCCGCTCCTCGGCAAGCTGGCGGGGACTCATGACCCTGTATCCGCTAATGGATTCAGCACGGCTGTAGACAGGACGGTATTCGCTTCCGAAGCGCTTTGCGATTGCAGCGGCCAGTGTTAGCGCCATTTCCCTGCTGACACTATAGCCATGAGATTCAAAATTGTATTCAAATCGTCCTCCGCATAGGGACTGAAAAGCAATATGTCCACCATACGAACCGCTTGCTGATCTTTCCTCGCTGCCGGAGGGATACACAGCGGCCCCGTCAAAGTCAGGGGCCGTTCGCTCAATGATGGCAATGACATCGTTTACAAGTTTCCGCTGCGCTGCATTTTTAGGAGCCTCCGCCCGGCTTTTTCTTGTTACCCTGAGGACTACAAAGAGCACTACCCAAAAAAGAATACCCGGCAGAGCCTGTATGTATTCACTCACAAAAATATCCCCCTTTTCTCTCAGAATCGCGTGAAATAGACTGCTCGTAGTATATCATATCAATTCGATATGTGTCAATATCCGTATATATGAATTATAGCAGATATCAGAATCCGTACATAGTTTTTATACTGTTTGGTACGAAAGGGGTGTCTGCCAATGATAAGCTATGAACCGCTGTTCCGGACCATGAAGGAAAAGGGCGTGACCTCATACCGGCTGGGGAAGCTGGGCTTCCCGCTGTCCAACTTCTACGCCATGAAGCACGGCGACAACGTATCGACCCACACCATCAACCAGCTCTGCCGCCTGCTGCAATGCCGCGTGGAGGACGTGATGGAGTATATAGACGAGGAATAAGCGAAAAAACCCGGGACGGCCAGGCCGTTCCGGGTTTTTCGTTGGGGAAATGCATTTACAGGACGATCACGGAGGCGGAGACGGTCAGGCGGCCGTTTTGCACCGTGACGGCCTCGCCGGTCAGGGCGTTTTCATAGCTGCCGTCGGCCAGGGGGACGGATACGGTACCCGGACGGCCCGCCAGGGGGAACACGCCCACGGCCAGGTGCTGCCCATCCTGATAGAAGGCCACGGCTATGCCCTGGGCGTCGTCGGCGTCCACATGGAACACCGCGTCCGTGGGCAGGCGCTTTTTGATGTCGTACAGCCGCCGCAGCAGGGGCGACAGGTCCTCCCCGGCGGTCCAGTCGATGGGCTCCCGCTCAAACAGCGAGGGCGTGTGAGCGGCGGAGACCTCCTGCCCGGCGTAGAGCAGCGTGGTGCCCTTCTGGAAGTAGCACAGGGCCGTCCAGGCCAACAGGCTGTCCCGGTTGGGGAAGCGTTCCGCCGCACGGCGCTGGTCATGGTTTTCCAGGCAGCTGAGCTTGTTGTACCAGGTGGGGAAGCTGAGCTCCTGGAAATTCAGGGCGGAGAAATACCGGCTCAGGGGCAGGGCACCGCCGGTGGCTCCCTCATACAGGGGCCAGATATCGTAGGGGTACAGCACGTCGAAGGCATCGTACAGCTCGTTATCCGTGGCGGCATAGAACCCCTGGCGGCGGAAGGCCAGAATGTGGTCCAGATGAACGCTCTCGCCCAGCCAGATAGCCCCGGGACGTACCCGCTCCACCGCCTGGCGGGCCTTCTTCCAGAAGGCCACGGGAACAGTGCTGGCTACGTCGCAGCGGAACCCGTCCACATACTGGGCCCAGTAGCACAGGGACTCGATCTGATAGTCCCACAGTCCGGGGACGTCATAGTCCAGGTCCACCACGTCGGTCCAGTCGCCCACCTTGTTGCCGCGCTTGCCGTCGGGCCTGCGGTAGAAATACTCCGGGTGCCGGTGGACCAGGGTGGAGTCCGGGGACGTATGATTGTACACCACATCGATGATGCACTTCATGCCGTTGTCGTGAATGGCGTCCACCAGGTGCAGAAAATCCTCCAGGGTGCCGTATTCCGGGTTCACGGTGCGATAGTCCCGGTTGGCGTAGGGGCAGCCCATGGAGCCCTTGCGGTTCTCCTGGCCAATGGGGTGGATGGGCATCAGCCACAGAATGTCCGTGCCCAGGGCGCGGATCCGGGGCAGGTCCGGCTCCACGGCCCGGAAGGTGCCCTGGGGGGTGTGGCTGCGGACGTAGAGCTCATAGATGACGCTGCGCCGCAGATCGGGGTTGGTTTGGATGGACATGTCAAAGACCTCCCATACAAAATTATTTCAGCGTGCTGCTGTTGTTCAGCACGGAGGTGCTGTAGAGGAACCATACGTCCTGGCGGTCAAAGGTCAGGAAATTTCCCAGTTGGGACGGGGAGAGATAGCGGATATCCACCAGGGTCACCCGGCTGTAGCCCTCCAGCAGCAGAGGGGCCAGGCTGGACCCGAAGGAGTCCCGGAAGATCACCAGCTCCCGATCCGTCCGGGCGTTGGGGTTGTCCACCGTCAGCAGGGACACGGACCCGGACAGGAACAGCTCATAGGGGTCGCTGCCTGCGGCCTTATCCAGGTTGTACACGGGTCCGGTTTTGCCGGTCTCGTAATTGGTGACCCGGCAGGCGTCGATGGTGTCGTTGGTGAGATAGCTCAGGCTCTCGCCTGCCAGAGGCAGGGCCGCATAGCCGGAATACACCCCGTAGAAGGGGCGCTCCAGCGTTACCTCCCGATAGGAGGCGCCGGCGTCCGTCCCCATGGCGGCGGCGATACGCCGGGCCACCGGCTCCAGCCGCTCCTGCCGCCAGTGGGCGTCGGTGCGGTAGTAGTCGTCGATGGTCAGCAGGTCAAACAGGTCGATATACGTCATATACGGCGTGCTCTCCCGCAGCTGTGACACCAGGGCATCATAGTCCATGGAGGGCCGTCCCGAGGACGGGGCCATGAAATATCCCTTGTCCGGGATCACCGACAGATAGACGCTGACATCGGTGCCGGAGAGGTATGTGTCGTACACATACCGGAACCGGTCCGCCGCTCGTTCCACGGAGGTGGTATTCAGGGGGAAATCCAGCTTGGCGGCGTAGCCCTGAGACAGGTACACGCCGTTTACGTCCCGCTGCCCCATCACGTCATAGGACACCAGAGAGCGCAGGGTCCGCAGCTGCTCCCGCAGAGGGAACTGGTCGGCGGCGAAATCGTCCAGAGCGTCGGAGAACTTGCCGGACAGAAAGCCCGCCGCGGTGAACGCCGGCCGCTGGGCCAGGGGGCGGCGCTCCGCCTGGGACACGGCATCCGGCGTCCGTAGAACGGACCACAGGCCAAAGCCCGCCAGAAACGCCGCCAGCAGGCACACGGTGATGATTTGCTTGGTCTTCATGTGCACCTCCTCAGAACCGGAAATACAGGAAGGGATTGGCGGAGCCGCTGACCAAGAACGCCGTGCACACCGCCAGCAGGGCCAGCAGCGCCGCAGGCTCCAGCGCGTCCAGCACCCGCCCGGCCCGTCCGGCGGCGATCCGGCGGCACAGGGCGGCAGGCAGCGGCGTGGACCCCACGGCAGCTGCCAGCAGCACCGGGGCGTAGCTGTGCAGGTAGTACAGGGTGCCGCCGTCCCACACAGGCAGGTGCCCCAGGCCCAGCATGGCCCCGGCGGCGCCTATGGCGGCGGACAGGGAGGAGGCGTCGAACAGCACAAAGCTGAACAACGCCGCCGTCAGCACATAAACGTGCCGCAGCACCGGCAGCCGCCGGAGCAGCCGGCCCAGAAACAGCTTTTCCATCAGCAGAAATACGGCGAAATACAGGCCCCACAGCACAAAGGTCCAGGCGGCCCCGTGCCACAGACCCGTCAGGCCCCATACCACCAGCAGGTTCAGCACCCAGCGTCCCAGCCGCACCCGGCTGCCGCCCAGGGGGATATACACATAGTCCCGGAACCAGGAGCCCAGACTGATGTGCCACCGCCGCCAGAACTCCGTGAGACTCCCGGAGATAAAGGGATAGTTGAAGTTCTCGGCGAAGCGGAAGCCCATGATCCGGCCCAGGCCGATGGCCATGTCGCTGTAGCCGGAGAAGTCGAAGTAAACGTGCATCATATACGCTGCGGCGTACATCCACGTCAGCAGCACGGTTTTCTGTCCGCTCTGCTGATACACCGTCACCAGCTCATACAGGACGTTGGCCAGCAGCACCTTTTTGCCCAGGCCCAGCACGAACCGCCGGGCACCCAGGGCTGCATCCTGCACCGTGTGGGTGCGGCTTTGCAGCTGGGGAGCCACATCGGTATAGCGGACGATGGGCCCGGCCACCAGCTGGGGGAACATGGCGATATACGCCGCCAGGTCGATGAGGCTCCGCTGGGCCGGGGCGTCGCCCCGGTACACGTCGATGACATAGCTGAGGATCTGAAAGGTATAGAAGCTGATGCCGATGGGCAGGGTGATCCGCAGCAGGGGCACCGACAGGCCGGTGACGGCGTTGAAGCCGGAGATCAGAAAGTCGGCGTATTTGCAGTAGCCCAGAAGCCCCAGGCTCAGCACGGCGGACAGGGTCAGCAGCAGCCGCCTGCGGGCAGGATACCGCTCCATAAGCCGGGCGGCGGCATAGCCCTGTAAAATGGCGGCGGCCATGAACAGCACGAACCGGGGCTCGCCCCAGGCGTAGAACACCAGGCTGCACAGCAGCAGAGCGGCATTTTTCAGCCGCCTTGGGGCCAGAAAATAAAGCCCCAGGGCGCAGGGAAGAAAATAGAAGAGAAACGGCAGACTGGAAAACAGCATGACCGCGGCGGGTTACTGGATGGGCTCGTCGCAGGCGGTCTGGACGCCGGTGTAGGTGGCGGTCATGGTGTTGACAAAGTCGTCCACCAGGTCGTCGGCGCCGAACAGGGCCACCACATACTCGCCATAGGTGAGGACCACCAGCTTGTCAGGGAAGCCGCACATCCACTGGGTGTTCTGGACATTCTGGCGCAGAGCGTCGGTCACGACAGAGACGTCGGCGCTGTTTTTCACATGGAACACGCCGCAGGTAAAGCTGTTGGCGTTCATCATGTGGGTCAGCGACGCGGCGTCGTCAATAAGATCGGCCTTGTCGGCGGGAAAGTGCAGCATATAGTCCAGATTGTCGGCATCGTCCACCGGGAAAGTGCCGGGGGCATCGTCCACGGGCTTATCCAGGCTGCCGCCCACCACGGAGAACTTCTCGCTTTCGGGATAGGCGTTCCACACGGCGGTCAGCAGGTCCACGGCGCTGGCGGGGGAGCCGCCGTTGACGTCGCCGCCCTTCTGGGAGGAGCAGGCCGCCAGGGACAGGACCATCACCAGGGCCAGCAGCATAGTGAGAAACTTTTTCATGGGTAAATACTCCTTTGACATCGTTTTCAAAAGCCATCCGTGCATTTTTGGAGGGCTATTGGCAATGCATCATATCATATTCCCGGAAAAAGGTCAAGCCGGACAAGGGGGAATTTGCCCCTCCCGGAGATTTTCCGCCCCGAAGCCGGACTGCCCGAAAGATACATCCGCCTGCCGAGTGCGGACAGTGATGGATAAATATTTCACATTCCCGCAAAAAAGTGAGAAAAAGCCCTTGCAATTGCCGGGAAAATGTGGTACAGTCCACTTCGACAATTGAATAGGGACAGCCGCGCTTGTCCGCGCCGCTGTCCGACACCATTATTTCTGGCTTGCCGCCAAGGTCGCGGCAAGGAAAAAGGAGAAAGCTATGAAGAAGAAACTATTGGCTCTTTTCCTGGCGCTGGTAATGGTCGGCGCCGTACTCCCGGGATGCGGAGACGGCAGCAAGGACCCCGGCGGACAAGGAAATAACGGCGAGACGGGCGAACCGGTCAAGGGTGGCGAGATCACCGTTGGCATCGCCCAGGACCTGGACGACAGTCTTGACCCCCACCAGACGGTGGCCGCAGGAACCAGAGAGGTCTTGTTCAACATCTTCGAGGGCTTGGTAAAGCCCAATTCTGACGGCGAAATGATTCCCGCTGTGGCGGAGAAATATGAGCTGTCCGAGGATGGGACCACGTACACCTTCACCCTTCGTGACGGTGTGAAGTTCCACAACGGCCAGACAGTGACCGCAGAGGATGTTGTATACTCTATCAATCGCTGCGCCGCTGTGCCGGAGGGTCAGGAGAAGCCTCTGGTAGCGGCGTTTTCTGCTGTCAAGAGTGTCGAGGCCCTGGACGAAAAGACCGTTGCCGTTACCATCGCGCAGCGCGACCTGGAGTTCATCAGCTATATGACGGCGGCCATCATTCCCGCCGGCTATGCCGACCAGGCCACCGCCCCTGTGGGCACCGGCCCGTTCAGGTTCGTGTCCCGCACCCCCCAGGAGAACTTCATCATGGAGCGCTTTGAGGATTACTGGGGCACCCCCGCGTGGCTGGACAAGGTCACCTATAAGATCTGCGAGAACGCCGACGCCCTGGTGATGAACCTCAACGGCTCGTCCATCGACCTGTGCGCCCACCTGACCTCTGCCCAGGCGGCCCAGCTCAACAGCAATTTCAAGGTGCTGGAGGGCACCATGAACCTGGTGCAGGCCATCTATCTGAACAACCAGGCCAAGCCCTTTGACAACCAGCTGGTGCGCCAGGCCCTGTGCTATGCCATCGACCGGCAGGGCATCATGGATATGGTGGCCGACGGCCACGGCACCGCCGTGGGCAGCAGCATCTATCCCGCGTTTACCAAGTATTTCCTGCCGGATCTGGTGGATAAGTATCCCCACAGCGTGGAAAAGGCCAAGGAGCTCCTGGCCCAGGCCGGTTATCCCAACGGGTTCGACATGACCATCTCCGTGCCCAATAACTATCAGCCCCACATGGACACCGCCGAGGTGGTGGCCGAGCAGCTGCGGGAGGCGGGCATCAGGGTGACCATTCAGCCTGTGGAGTGGAGCACCTGGCTGGATACCATTTATAATGGCCGCCAGTTCCAGTCCACTGTGGTGGGCGTGGACGCAGCCAACATGACCGCCCGGGCCATGCTGGAGCGCTTCACCTCCGACTATGCCAAGAACTTCATCAACTACAGCAGCCCCGCCTATGACGCCCTGTTCCAACAGGCCATCAACGCCACGGACGAGGCCACCCAGACGGATCTGTACAAGCAGATGGAGACCATGCTGGCAGACACTGCCGCCAACGTGTATATCCAGGACCTCAGCGACCTGGTGGCTATGCGCCAGGACCTGGGCGGCCTGAAGTTCTATCCCATTTATGTGCTGGACCTGTCCACCGTGTACCTGACCCAGCAGTAACGTTATACTAAATTGAAAGAGGCGATGACCATGAAATATGCGGCCAAGAAGATCGGACTGATGCTGCTGACCATGGTCATCGTCTCTTTTCTGGCTTTTCTGGCGTTTCAGGTGATCCCCGGGGACCCGGCGGTGAAGCTGCTGGGCACCGAGGCCACACCGGAGCGCATCGCCGCCCTGCGGGCGGAAATGGGACTGGACCGTCCGTTCCTGGAGCGGTACGTTCAGTGGGTGCTGGGGGCCCTGCACGGGGACTTCGGCACGTCGTACAGCTATAAAATGCCGGTATCCGGCATGCTGGCCGGAAAGCTGCCGGTGACGGGGCTTCTGACGGGGATGTCCTTTGTGCTGATCCTGGTCTTTTCCATCCCCCTGGGCATTTTCACCGCCCGCCACGCCGGGGGACGGATGGACAAGGCCCTGACCAGCGTGAACCAGGTGCTCATGGCCATCCCGGCCTTTGTGACGGGCATCCTGCTGACGTATGTGTTTGGTCTGGTGCTGCGGCTGTTCGTGCCGGGAAACTACGTTTCTCCCGGCGACAACTTCGGTGCCAGCCTGTGGTATTTTCTGTTCCCGGCCGTGTCCATCGCCCTGCCCAGGGTAGCCATGACCGTGAAGATGCTGCGCTCATCCATTCTGTCGGAGATGGAAAAGGACTATGTCCGCACGTCTCACAGCCGGGGCAACAGCGACCGGGCTACCCTGTACCGCCATGTGCTGCGCAACGCCATGGGGCCGGTGGTGTCATTTCTGGCCATGACCGTGGCGGATATTGTGGCGGGCTCTGTGGTTATCGAGCAGGTGTTTTCCCTGCCGGGCCTGGGCCGCATGCTGCTGACGTCCATCGCCAACCGGGACTATCCCGTGGTGCAGGCGGTGGTGGTGATCGTGGCGTTCTGGGTGGTGCTGGTGAACCTGCTGGCGGACCTGATCAACCAGCGGCTGGACCCGAGACTGCGGCTGCAATAGAGGGGAGGGACCTACCTTGCTGCTGAACGAAAAAAAGAATCACTATCTGCGGGCGGGTCTGGTCCTGACGGGGCTTATGGCGGCTCTGGCGCTGCTGGGCTGCGTGTGGACCCCCTATCCCCCCACGGCCATGTCCGGCAGCGAAAAGTTCGCGGCCCCATGCCTGCGGCACCTGTTCGGCACGGACAACTTCGGCCGGGATATTTTCAGCCGGGTGCTGGCCGGCGCCGGCACCACCTTCCTCATCAGTGCCGCCACCGTGGTGATCGGCGCGGCGGTGGGAACGCTGGTGGGGGCCTTCACCGGATATTTCGGCGGCTGGCTGGACGAGGCGCTGATGCGCATCAACGACGCGGTGACGGCGTTTCCCAGCATCCTGCTGGCTCTGGTGTTCATCTCCCTGCTGGGCTTCGGCAAGTACAACGTCATTCTGGCGCTGGGTGTTGCCTTTGTGCCCAGCTATGCCCGGGTCATCCGCAGCGAGTTTGCCCGGCACCGGGAGATGAATTATGTGAAAAGCGCCCGGCTCATGGGAGCGGGGCACCTGCGCATTATGTTTCTGCATATTCTGCCCAATACCCGGCAGGTGCTTCTGCCTACCCTGGTCATTGGGTTTAACAACGCCGTGCTGGCGGAGGCCAGCATGAGCTATCTGGGCATCGGTGTAAAGCCCCCGGACGTGTCCCTGGGGTATATGCTGTCCGAGTCCCAGAGCTATATGGCCAGGGCCCCCTGGTATATGCTGACGGTGGGCGGCGTCATCGTGCTGCTGATCTTAGGCGTCAGTCTGCTGGGCGAGGGGCTCCAGCGAAAGCAATGGGGGAGGTGACGATATGCTGGAAATTCGCGATCTGCATGTGCAGTTCCACGGGTCGGACCACGAGGCGGTGCGGGGCATCGACCTGACGGTGGGCGACGGCGAGATCGTGGGGCTGGTGGGCGAGTCCGGCAGCGGCAAAACCGTTACCGCCATGATGATCTCCGGCCTGCTGCGGCCGGAGCAGGCGTCGTTCCGGGGGCAGATCCTGCTGGACGGGCGGGACCTGCTGACCAGCAGCGGCGACACCCTGCGCAGCATCCAGGGTCGGGACATCTGTGTGGTGTTTCAGGAGCCCATGAGCGCCATGGACCCCACCATGCGTATCGGCCCCCAGGTGGAGGAGTGTCTGCGGGTGCACACGGATCTGCCGCCCAAAAGGCGGCGGGAGCTGGCCCTGCAGGCCCTGCGGGACGTGGACCTGCCGGATGCGGAGGACGTGTACCGCCGGTATCCCCATGAGCTGTCCGGCGGCATGCTCCAGCGGGTGATGATCGCGGCGGCCATTCTGCCCCAGCCCCGGCTGCTGCTGGCGGACGAGCCTACCACGGCTCTGGACGTGACCATCCAGGCCCAGATCCTGGAGCTGCTGCGCCGCCTGAACCGGGAGCGGGGGATGTCCATTCTGTTTATCTCCCACAACCTGGCTGTGGTGCGGAAGCTGTGCACCCGGGTGGCGGTGATGGAGAAGGGGCACATCGTGGAGTCCGGCCCGGTGGACCAGATATTCTTCCACCCTCAGGCCCCCTATACCCAGCGGCTCATTGCCGCCATCCCCACAAGGAGGAAGCTATGAGCGATGATCTGGTTTTACAGGTCCGTGACCTGAACGTGTGGTACCGGCCCTCCGGCACCGTGGGCCGCAGAAAGCGGCAGCAGGTGCTGCACGATGTGAGCTTTGAGCTGCACCGGGGCGAAATCCTGGGTTTGGTGGGGGAATCCGGCAGCGGCAAGACCACCCTGGCCCGGACAATTCTGGGCTTTGTGCCGGACTATACCGGCACCATCACCCACTACACCAAGCGCCCGCAGATGGTATTTCAGGACCCGGCCAGCAGCCTGAACCCCAGCCGCACCGTGGGCTGGATCCTGGCGGAGCCTCTGCGCATTTACGGGAAGTACGGCAAAGAGGAGATCGCCCGCCGGGTGGAACGCACCATGGAGCTGGTGGGCCTGGACCCGGAGTGCCGGGACCGGCTGCCCCATCAGCTGTCCGGCGGACAGCGGCAGCGGGTGTGCATCGGGGCGGCCCTGATCGTGCACCCCCAGCTCATCGTGGCCGACGAGGCCGTGTCGGCCCTGGATGTGACCATCCAGGCGCAGATTTTGCAGCTCATCGCCCGGCTGCGCCGGGAGCTGGGCATATCGTATCTGTTTATCTCCCACGACCTCAACGTGGTTTACGAGATCTGCGACCGGTGTCTGGTGATGCACCATGGCCGCATCGTGGAGCAGGGGCCGGTGGAGGACATATTTGACCATCCGAAGGAGGAATATACCCGCCAGCTGCTGGCAGCGGCGGAGTGAGCGACCTATGACCGAAGAACTGAGGCAGAAATTGCTGCATTCGGCGGAGGGCCCCGGGGCGGAGCCCTTCAGCCAGTATAATCATATGAAGGTCACCGCCGTGGACGACGGCACCGCCACCGTGGAGCTGGAGCTGCACCCGGACAGTCTGAACTGCTGGGGCACCCCTCACGGCGGCGCGCTGTTTACCATGGCCGACGTGGCGGCGGGCATGGCCCTGCTGACCCGGCGGCAGGAGGTGACGTTTACGGTGTCCTCCAGCATCGAGTACCTGTCCGCCGCGGCGGGAACGGGAAAGCTCACCGCCGTGGGCACCGTGGAGAAAACGGGCGGCCACATGGGCTTCAGCCGCACGGACATCCGGGACGAGAGCGGCAGGCTCATTGCTGCCCTGCGGACGGTGATGTATCTGACCGGGCGGCCCCTGGAGCTATGAGGGCCTTTTTCAGGCGGCACCGGGGCCTGCACATCTGGTTTCTGGCGGTGTGCGGGGCGCTGGGTCTGTATTTTGCCCTGCGGACTGTGCCGGGACTGATGAACTGGGTCAGCCGCCAGGTGGTGATGCCTCTGGAGCGGGCGGTGGCGTCGGTGTGCTACCGGGCGTCCTTCTCCGTGGCGGAGCTGCTGTACGCCATAGCGGCGGGAGTGGTCCTGCTGTGGATGGGGGCCACCGTCCGGCGGCTGATCACGGGTCATGGCCGCCGGGGCCGGGTGCTGTATCGCTTTGCGCTGACGGCGGTGTGCGCGGTGCTGACGGTGTACGCCGGGTTCAGCCTGCTGTGGGGCGTCAACTACTATGCGGAGTCCTTCCAGCAGCAGTCCGGCGTGTATGCCCGGGAGTCCACCCCGGAGGAGCTGGCTCAGGTGACGGAATACTTCGCCCGGCAGCTGGCGGACTGCGCCGGTCAGGTGCGGCGGGACGAAAACGGCCTGTTTGCCGAGAGCCGGGACGACATCTTTGCCGACAGCGTGCGGGTGTTCGACGGCGTGTACGACGCGTTTCCCTGCCTGCGGATGGAGGACCGGGTGCCCAAGGGGGTGCGGTTTTCCACGGCCCTCAGCGCCATGGACTTTACGGGGTTCTATTTTCCCTTTACCGGCGAGGCCAACCTGAACATCGACAGCCCCGCCTGCTATCTGCCCAGCACCATTGCCCACGAGATGGCTCACCAGCGGGGCATTGCCTCGGAGCAGGAGTGCAACTTCATTGCCATCGCCGCCTCCACCACGGCGGACAGCGCCGCTTATCGCTACTCCGGCTGGCTCATGGGCTTTACCTATCTCTCCAACGCCCTGTACCGGGCGGACCCGGAGGCGTGGCAGGCCGTGCGGGTGCTGCTGCCCGACACGGTGGTGGCAGACCTGCGGGATAACTCCGCCTATTGGGCGGCCTTTGAGGGGCCCGTCAACGACGCGGCCCAGAAGGTGTACGATTCCTTCCTGAAAAGCAGCGGCGACCCCCGGGGCACCCAGAGCTACGGCACCGTGGTGGATATGCTGATGGCGTACTACGGGTAAACGGTACAAAAGGATATAAAAAGAGAAACTTCCCTCCGCCGCGGGGCGGAGGGAAGTTTTTGCGTGAAAAGCGAGGATCACTTGTCGTCTGCGTCCTTGTCGCCCGGGTCTTTTTTGTCCCGCTTTTTCAGCTGGGAGATGACCATGGCAGTGCAGACGGTCATAACAGCGGCGAGTATGAACGTGCAGTATTCGATCTCGCTGTAGACAAGCTCGGAGGACGGAATAAAATAGTTCATGTCTGCCCCAATGTAGAGGGCAAGCAGCGTTCCGATCAGAAGAAAAATATATTTGAGCCAGCTGCGCATGATAACCTCCTTTTGGACACATAAATGGGTAATAGAAGTAAAATATCCGGTCGGCCTTGATGAAATATTAACATAAAGAGTGCGATCTGTCAAGCAAAAACGATAAAATGAACCTTATAAAATGGGCGCTGTTTCAACAAGCTGAAATGCCGACGAAATGCCGCCCAAAAGAGTCTCGCAGAGTTCGCGGCCCGCAGGCTGCGAATAAGGTTTGATCCATTTTTCGCGGCGGCGCCCCCCAAGGGGACTTCCGTTGGGCGTGTACGTCGCGAAAAATACTTTGCGCTGGCCTCGGCCCAGCGGAACTGGCCTCGGCAGACCCGACGGCTGATGTCGGTCCAGAGTGTGTTCGTGGGCGCTTGCGCACACGGACGCGCGGGTCGGAGCGAAATCCCTTTTGTCAAAAAAGGGCGCCGCCCTTTTTTGACAAGCTGAAAAGAGCCTCCCCACCCGGGGAGGCTCTTTTACAATGTTACAGGTCCAGGAGCTGCAGCTCCTCCTCGTTGACCTTCCGCAGGTCCCGGCGGCTGAGAATGTCATACATGCAGGGCACCACCAGCAGGGTCATCAGCGTGGCGTACAGCAGACCGCCGATGCACACCAGGGCCACCGGCTGCATCAGGGCCGTGCCCACATCCTTGCCGAAGGCCATGACCACCAGGCCCAGGATCGTGGTCAGGGACGTCATAAGAATGGGCCGCAGGCGGGTGACGCCGGCCTCGATGATGGCCTCCCGGCGGCCCATACCCTCCAGCCGCAGCTGGTTGATGTAGTCCACCAGGACAATGCCGTTGTTGACGATGACGCCCACCAGCATCACAAAGCCCACCAGAGACACCACGCTGACCTCGATGCCCGCCAGCAGCAGGGCCAGGAAGCCGCCGGTGAAGGCCAGGGGAATGGTGAACATGACGATCAACGGCGAGCGCAGGGACTGGAACTGGGCCACCATTACCAGGTACACCAGGACGATGCCCAGCAGCAGCATCAGCAGCAGCTGCCGGATGGCGTCCATAATGGCCTCGTTTTCCCCCTGGAAGGAGGCGGTGATGCCCTGGGGCAGGTCTACCTCCGCAATAGCCGCCTGGGCGGCGGTGGTGACCTTGGTGACATTGTAGCCGTCGGCCACGTCGGCAGACACAGTGATGTACCGCCGCTGCTGGTCGCGGTGAATGGTGTTGAGGCTGACGGTCTCCTCCAGCTTGGCAATATCGCCCAGACGGACGGGCTCCGCCGCCTGGATGGCGGAGGTGCTGCCGGAGGACATGCCGGACATGCCGCTCATGGAGCCGCTGCCGGAGGACATGCCGGACATACCGCTCATGGAGCCGCTGCCGGAGGCGGCGCTCATCATGCTGCTCATGGCGCTCATGGCGGAGGGGTCGATCTCCAGGTCCATGAGCTTTTCCCGGGTCATGCGGCTTTCCTCCGGGGACTGGATGGACACGCTGACGTCCAGCCCGTCCAGGGTCAGGGACAGGGAGCTGTCGGTGTCCGTCAGGGCGGAGGCAACGGCCATATACACCTGGGCCACGGTGAGGCCCTTTTCCATGGCGGCGTTGCGGTCCACGGACAGGTGCAGGGCGGTGGCCGCCTGCTCCAGGCCGTCGGACACGTTTTCCGTGCCGGGGACGGTGGCCAGCTTCGCGGCCAGTGTCTTGGCGGCGGACTGCATCTGCTCCATGTCGCTGCCGTAAACGTTCAGCGTGACGCCGCTGCCGGTAAGATAGGTCATGTAGCTGTCCATGGCGCCGGAGGCGGTGACGGTGCAGTCCATACCGGTGCAGGCGGCCTCGATCTGTTGTCCGGTCTTTGCGCCGGAGGCCCCTTCGGTAAGGGTGATATAGGCGGTGACGTCATACGCCCCGCCGCCGGAGGACATCATGCTGGTCATGTCCATGCCGCCGGAGCTGCCGGAGGAGGACATCATCGCGCCTACGGTCTCCACGTTTTCCACCTGGGCGGCCCGGCGCAGCACCTCATCCGCCAGGGATACGGCCTGCTCCCGGGTGCAGCCCTCGGGCATGGAGACGGTGAGATTCACGGTGTTCATGTCGATATTGGGCATGAAGGCAAAGCCGCGGGCCAGGGTGGCTCCGGCGGAGCCCAGCAGCAGCACCAGCGACAGCAGCAGCACCACGGCCCTGTGTCTCAGGGACCAGGACACAGCCTTGCGGTAGGCGGGATAGACCCGGTCCAGCAGACCCGGCTTCTGGGGCTTTTCCTTGCGGAGCATGCCGGAGGCCATGGCGGGCACCAGGGTCAGGGCCACAATGAGGCTGGCCAGCAGGGAATAGGTCATGGTCAGGGCCAGGTCCGTGAACAGCTGCTTGGTGATGCCCTCCACAAACACGATGGGCAGAAATACGCACACGGTGGTCAGGGTGGAGGCGGTGATGGCGCCCAGCACCTGCCGCGCACCGGACACCGCCGCCTGGATGACGGTGGCCCCCTTGGCGCGCAGACGATAGATGTTCTCAATGACCACCACCGAGTTATCCACCAGCATGCCCACCGCCACGGCCAGGCCGGACAGGGAGATCATATTGATGGTGACGCCGGAGAAGTACATGAGCACCACGGCGAAGATCACGCTGATGGGGATGGAGCACAGGGTGATGACGGTGGGACGCAGGTCCCGCAGGAACAGGTACAGGATCAGCACCGAGAACAGCGCGCCCCAGCCCAGAGAGGACAGAATGGAGTTGATGATAAGGTATATGTAGTCCCCCTGGTCCATCAGGGGCACGAAGGAAAGACCCTGGTACTCCGCCTCCAGCTCCCGGAAGCGGCTGTTGATGTTGTCGGACACCTCCGCCGTGGCGTAGGTGGACTGCTTGTTGAAGGAGACGATGACGCCGTCCTTGCCGTTGAGCTTGTCGTAGATCTCCGAGGAGTTGTCGGTGATGGCCACGTCGGCCACGTCCTTCATGCGGATGGGGTCGATGCCGTCCATCCCCAGGTCAAAGAGCACCAGGTCCTCCAGGTCCTGGCGGGTGTCGATGGCGTCGCCCACGGAAACCATATAGTTGACGCCGTCCTCCTTCAGATACCCGGCAGGCATGGAGAAGTTCTGGGCCGTCAGCAGGGCGGTGATGGTGGATAGGTTCAGGCTGGAGGACAGGTCCGCCTGGCTCAGGGCGGCGGAGCGGGATTCCTCCAGGGTCTGGAGGCCCTGGTCGATCTGATTCAGGGCGCTGTCCAGCTGGATATTGGCGGAGATGATCTGGGTAACGGCATCGGCCATGGTCAGGGTCCCGGCGGTCACCTGGTCCGCCAGCTTGGCCACGCCCTCGTCGGTTTCCAGGTCCCGCAGCTGTTTTTCCAGCTCCTCCAGCTGCTTCTGCCACTCCTTGGCCCGTTGGACGGCCTCGTCCCACTTGACGCCCAGGGCCGCCATACGCAGGTCCAGCGCCGCCAGCTCCGCCTGGATGCGGACGTATTCGGGGTCACTTTCAATTTCGGCGATGGCCGCCTGCTTTTCCTCCTCCGTCATGGAGGGGTTCTGGCGGATGGCCTCGATACGGGCCTGGTAGGGGGCGTTTTCCGCCTCCAGACGGGCCTTCTCCGCCTGGATCTCCGCCAGCTCCCGGAGGTTGGCCTGGAGCTGGTCCCGGCTGTCCCGCATGGTTTTCAGACTGTCCTGAATGGTGGTAAGGGCCTGGGTCACGGCGTCCCGGACGGCGGATTCCTCGGCGCTGCGGATGGCGGCCTTGGCGCTGTTGACCTGGCCCCGGGCGGAGGACAGCTGCCCTGCCGCGTCGTCCAGCTGCTTCGCAATGGCGTCGGACAGCCGCCGGGACAGATCATCCAGCTTCTTTTGGCTGAGGATCACATGGAGCTGATGCTGGACCGTACCGCTGACGGTGACACTGGCCACGCCGGTGATGCCCTCCAGCTTGGGGGACAGGGTATCCGTGACAAAGTCGGACAGCTCCGTGATGTCCTTGCCGTCGTAGGACAGGGCCGCCACCTGCACCGGCAGCATGGAGGGGTTCATTTTCAGCACATAGGGATCGCCCACGGTGTCGGACCAGGAGCCCTTCAGCTGGTTGATCTTCTGCTGGATATCCACGCTGACGGTGTCCATATTCACGCCGTCTTCAAACTCCAGCACCACCATGGACACGCTGTCCATAGAGCTGGAGGTGACGTTTTTGATGCGGTCCAGGGTGGCCATGGACTGCTCCAGGGGCTTGGTGATATCGGCCTCCACGGTCTCGGGGCTGGCCCCGGGGTCGGTGGTCACCAGGATCACATAAGGGAAATCCATATTGGGCATCAGGTCGGGGGTCATCTTCAGATAGGCCACCACCCCCAATACCAGAATCGCCAGCACCGCCACGAACACGGTCAGCGGCTTTTTTACGCTGAATTTGGGCATAGTCGCATCGCTCCTTGCGCGTTATAAGCCAGTTGTTACACAACTGTAAAAAACATTTTAAAGAATTTTAACATTCTAAAGCGCCGCGCGCAAGAGGGCCAGGCAATTATTAACGAAACCGTTACAAACTCCCAATTTTTCCTTAGCCTAACGAAAGAAAAAAGGCAAAAATGCCCCGGAACCCAGCAGGTTCTGGGGCACAGTCTGTCAAAAGAGCCTCGCAGAGTTCGCGGCCCGCAGGCCGCGAATAAGGTTTGATCCATTTTTCGCGGCGGCGTGTACGTCGCGAAAAATACTTTGCGCGGAGAGAGTGTGTTTTCACGCATTTTATGCGTGAAAACGCGCGGGTCGAAGCGAAATTCCTTTTGTCAAAAAAGGGCGGCGCCTTTTTTTGACAAGCTCTGCCCCGGAACCCAGCAGGTTCCGGGGAAAGGGTCAGAAGTCCATGGCCAGGCGCTGGGCCTCGTCGGAGTCCAGCAGGCGGAGGCAGCCGGAGGACACCTGGTACACCCGGCGGCACAGGGAGATCACCGTGGGCCGGTGGGTGGTGACGATGCAGGTCTTGTGGGGGTAGCGGGCTGCCAGATTCCGCAGGATGGTGCGCTCGGTGGCCACATCCAGGGCACTGGTGGCCTCGTCCAGCAGCAGCACCGGGGCGTCCCGCAGCAGGGCCCGGGCAATGGCGATGCGCTGGGCCTGCCCCTCGGACAGGCCGTGGCCGTGCTCCCCCACGGAGGCGTCCAGCCCGCCGTCCATGGCGGAGACGAAGTCCCAGGCGCAGGCGGCCTCCAGCGCCGCCTGCAGCTGGGCGTCGGAGGCGTCGGGCTTCACCATCCGCAGATTGTCGGCGATGGTGCCGGAGAGGAGGGTGTTGCCCTGGGGCACATAGGAGAAATAGCGGCGGAGTCCGGCGTTCACCTCCACCTGCCGCCCGTCGGCGGCCTGAAGGTAAGCGCGGCCCTCCGCCGGGCGGATCAGGCCCAGCAGCAGGCGGATCATGGTGGTCTTGCCGCCGCCGGAGGGGCCCACCAGAGCCACGGTCTCCCCGGGAGCGGCCCGGAAATCGGCATGGGTCAGCACCGGCTGATGGGGAACATAGGCGTAGCCCGCGTCCTCCACGGCCACGGTGAAGCCCTGGGAGGCCAGGCTGTCCAGCCCGTCGTCCGGCAGCACCGGCTCCGGCTCCAGGGCGTACAGGTCCCGGATACGGCGGGCGGACACCGACGCGCTGAGGAACGACGGCACCGTCCGCACCAGAGCGTTGAAGGCGGAGCTAAGCTTGGCCCCCTGGGACAGGAACAGCGTCATGGTGCCGTATAGAATTTTGCCGGACCACAGCAGATACAGGCAGTAGCCGAAGGCCGCCATCTGGACGGCGGAGCCCAGAAGAGACAGGAGAATCTCCGTGCGGATGCTGAACAGATTATAATCCAGGCTGGCCCGGCGGAACTCCTCCTGCCGGCGGCGGAAGCCCCGGCCATAGCGGCCGGTGATGCCGAAGCCCTTGATGGCATCCAGATTGTGCAGCGTCTCCGTCTCGTAGGACATCAGGCGGCTGCCCACCTGGCGGACCTCCTGCTGGTGGGTGCGCATGCCCCGGATCAGGCGGCGGGACGTCAGCAGCAGGAAGGGGGCGCTGGCCAGGGCCAACAGGGCCATGACCCAGTCATAGTGCAGGATCACCGCCAGGGTGGCGGCGAAGGTGTACGCCGTGACGATCAGGTCCGGCAGCCAGCGGATGGCGCTGGAGGATACGGAGCCCACGTCGGTGGACAGGCGGCTGAGCAGGTCGCCGCTGGCAAACGCGTTCAGGGACCGCCAGTCGGCCCCCAGCAGGCGGTCGAACACCTGGGCCTGGATATCGTTGTTCACCCGGAGGGAGATTTTCGTGGAAATGCGGGAGGTGACGCTGCGCAGCAGCAGGCCCACCAGGGCCGAGGCCACCATCACGGTGACGATGAACCACAGGTGGTCGCTGTCGTAGCCGGTGATGATGTCGATGGAGTATTTGCTGGCCACGGCGGACACCAGGCCCAGGGTGGAGCTGGCCACGCCCAGGATGGTATAGAACCACACCGCCCGCCGGTAGCGCTTGGTATAGCCCCAGATCCACTTCCAGTCGGCCCAGATCTCGGAAAACGTGCCGTCCCGCCAGCTGCTGACCAGGGTCCCCAGAGACTCCGAGCCCATGGGCTGCCGATTGTCCTCCTGCCGCATATCCTGCACCTCCTATGAAAAAACTTAACACTTCATTATAGCATTGTCCGCCGGAGAAGTCAAACCAAGCGTCAGATTGGGCAAATTTGACGGGATGCGAGCGGCAAAATAGATGGATAAGCGATGCTGTGTCGTCAAACGGAAAATTGTGCTTGCACATTGGACGAAAATGTGGTAAAATGACAAAAAAGCGAGGGAGGCGACGCCATATGAAGCGAGGAACCGGGAAGAAAATCGGGAAAATCCTTCTGCTGGTGGTGCTGCTGGCCATTGTGGGCGTGATCGTGTACGCCGTCATGGTCTGTCCGGTGAATCCCACCCGGATGAAACCGGCGAAAAGCTATGAGCAGCTGCGGGACACGGTGGAAAAGAAAACGGATATCCGGGTCCCCGGGGAAAACCTGCTGCCGTGGACGGTGACGGAGCGTCAGCTCCGGATGGACGGCCCCTCCCGGCTGGCCAAGGTCAGCGGCTTTGCCATATCCGGCACCATGGAGCGCGGCGGCGTTACCTTCAACGCAGAGGTCTCCGTGGGAGTCACCGGCGTCGTGGGCGATCTGCCGCCCTGCTGGGACAGCTATCGATATGTGCCCATTTACCTGTTCCAGGACCGGGGGTTTTACATGACCCAGCTTTACATAGACGGGAATGAATACATCATCCGGGTGATGTATCCGGAGAGCACGACCCTGTCGGAGGAGGACGCGGCGTATGTGGAGGACGCGCTGCGGACGGCGTGCCACACGGTGGTGGATCTGTATCAGTAACGGGAAAGGAGACTTGCCATGAAGCGAGGAACCGGGAAGAAAATTATTTTGCTGGCGGTGCTGCTGGCTCTTGTGGGCGGTATCGTGTATACCGTGCTGACCTGGCCGATATATCCCCAACCCCAGAAAAACGTGGATAGCTACGCGCAGCTGCGGCAGGATATGGAAAAGACGGGTGTGCTGGTCCCTCCGGAGAACGTCCTGCCATGGGTGGAAACATTCTATAGTCAGGAGCTGGATGGCCGGGACCGGCTGAGTAAGCCTATGGCTTTTCTGATGTCGGGGACCGTGGAATACGGCGGTGCGTCATACTGGACGGAGCTCTACGGGTCTCGGGAGTGGAACTACGACCGGCGCATGGAGGTCCCGCTGCGGGAGAATTATCGGATGACACCCATTTACCGGGACGCATCGGACAATTCGATGCTGTATTTCTTGAGCATTGACGGCCATATATACACCGTCCAGGTGTACGCCGACGGGAAGATTCCCCAGGATGCCGTGGACTATTTCGACGGTCTCCTGCTGGAGGCGTGTCACACGGTGGTGGATCTGTATCAGTAACAGCCAATAAGAGAAAATGCGCCCCGGCCGGGGCGCATTTTTTCGCAAGTGTTGCATATAGCACAGATTTTTTGCCATAAAAAGGATATAATATAATCGAGATTTTAGGGGAAAGAAGGTATCCTTATGTTCTGCACAAGAAAGGTCAATGACGATTATACCTGGGTGGGGGCCGACGGACGCCGCCTGGCTATGTTCGAGGGGGTCTATGACGTGCCCCGGGGCGTATCCTTCAACAGCTATCTGCTGACCGACGGGAAAACGGTGCTGTTTGACACCGCCGATGCCTCCGTGTGCCGGGTATTTCTGGAAAACGTGGCCCACGGGCTCAATGGCCGGGCCCTGGATTACCTGGTGGTGCAGCACATGGAGCCGGACCACGCCGCCGATATCCGGGACCTGCTGGTGCGGCACCCGGAGACCACCGTGGTGTGCTCCGCCGCCGCCAAGAATATGCTGGCCCAGTTCTTCGGCCCCGGGTACGAGGGGCGCATCAGCGTGGTGAAGGAGGGGGACACCCTCTGCACCGGGCGGCACACCCTGCACTTTGTGGCCGCGCCTATGGTCCACTGGCCGGAGGTGCTGATGACCTATGACGAGACGGACAAGCTGCTGCTGACGGCGGACGCCTTTGGCACCTTCGGCGCCCTGAACGGCGCGCTGTTCGCCGACGAGGTAGACTTCCACCGGGACTATCTGGACGAGGCCCGGCGGTATTACACCAATATTGTGGGCAAGTACGGCGCACAGGTCCAGGCGGTGCTGAAAAAGGCCGGGGGACTGGACATTCAGATGCTGCTGCCCCTGCACGGCTTCGTGTGGCGGCAGGACCTGGGGTACATCCTGGGCAAATACGACCTGTGGAGCCGGTATGAGCCGGAGGAGCGGGGCGTGGTCATCGCCTATGCGTCGGTGTACGGCGGGACGGAGAACGCCGCCAACATCCTGGCCTGCCGTCTGCGGGAGCAGGGGGTGCAGGTGGCCATGTACGACACCTCCGTTACCCCGGCGTCCTACATTCTGGCGGCGGCGTTCCGGTTCAGCCATGTGGTGCTGGCCGCGCCCACGTATAACGCCGGTGTGTTCGTCACCATGGAGAACCTGCTGCACGATCTGACTGCCCATACGCTGAAGAACCGCCGGGTGGCGTATATCGAGAACGGGTCCTGGGCTCCCACCAGCGCCCGGGGCATGCAGAAGCTCCTGGAGCCTCTGAAATGGGAGCAGGCCGCAGATACCGTGACCCTGCGTTCCGCCCTGCGCCAGGGCCAGCAGGAGGAACTGGAGCGCATGGCCATGCAGCTGGCGGACAGTGTAAACGCATAGTATATCGCAGAAAGATATCGTATTATGTAAAAATCGCGGGCTAAGGCCCGCGATTTTTTCGTCAGGAGATCCTTTCCAGGCGCTCCTGGCGGTCCATATCCCGCAGGACGCCCAGCACCAGCGGCACCGTCAGGGCGAAGGCGCACACATCGGACAACGACTGGGCCAGCTGTACCCCCAGCTCTCCCAGCACATGGGGCAGGATCAGCACTGCCGGAATGAAGAACAGTCCCTGCCGGGCTGCCGCCAGCAGCGACGCCTGCCACACCTTGTTGATGGTCTGGGTCAGCATGCTGGAGATGACGATGACCCCGCACAGAGGGAACACCGCGCACTGACAGCGCAGAGCCCGGGCCCCGAAGGCGATAACCTCCGGGTCGTTGCGGAACACCGCCACGATTTGGGGCGCGAAGATCATCCCCAGCACCGACGCCGCCGCCAGAAACACCGTGGCCCACTTGACGCAAAAGCGGAAGGCGTCCTTCACCCGGCCATACAGCCCCGCGCCGTAGTTGAAGCCGCACACCGGCTGAAATCCCTGGCCGAAGCCGATCAGCGCCGACTGGGCCAGCTGCATGGCACGGGTCACCACGCTCATGGCGGCAATGGCCGCGTCGCCGTACAGGCCCGCGCTGCGGTTGAGGCAGATGGTGGCGATGCTGGCCAGCCCCTGGCGGCACAGGGACGGCACGCCGCCCTTGCAGATCTCCACCAGCAGGTCCCGGCGGATGCACACGTTCCGCAGGCGGATGCGCAGGTTGCCGCCCCGGGAGCAGCCCAGAAGCAGCATGCAGAACGACGCCAGCTGGCTGAGAATGGTGGCCAGGGCCGCCCCGGCCACGCCCATATCCAATACGAAGATCAGCAGCGGATCCAGCCCCACGTTCAGCACCGCTCCGGCAGCGATGCCCACCATGCCGTAGGCGGCGCTGCCCTGAAAGCGCAGCTGGTTATTCAGCACGAAGGATGCCGTCATATACGGGGCCCCCAGCAGGATGATCCGCAGATAGCTGCGGGCATAGGGCAGGATGGTATCCGTGGAGCCCAGCAGCCGGGCCAGGGGCGTGAGAAAGATCTGGCCCAGCGCCAGAATGACGCACCCCGCCAGAAACGCCAGGGTCACGCCGGTGGCGGCCATTTTCCCGGCGTCGCCGGATTCATGGCGGCCCAGCTGGCGGGAGATGTAGTTGCCGGACCCGTGGCCGAAGAAAAATCCCACCGCCTGGATCACCGCCATCAGGGAGAACACCACACCCACCGCACCGGTGGCGCTGTTGCTGTGGAGCTGGCCCACGAAATAGGTATCCACCATGTTATAGCAGGCCGTCACCATCATGCTGATGATGGTGGGCGCCGCCATTTTGCACACCAGATGGCCCACCGGCTGGCCGGTGAGCTCCTGAAATTTTGCTTCCTGCTTGTCGTTCACGTGATTCCTCTCCGGTCATGATAATGGGCAGGGCAAGCCCCGGCGCAGCTGCGCCGGGGCTTGGGGACTGCTTGAAATTCCGATCACTCCACCACGGGCAGGGACTTCACCACAGCGGCGCAGCGGGGGCACAGGGTATCGTGACCCTCCACGGTGCCCACGCTGGAGAGCACCTTCCAGCAGCGGGCGCACTTGACGCCCCGGGCGGGAGCCACGGTGACGGTCAGCCCGTTGCCCACGGTGACCCGTACCTGGGACACGATCAGCAGATCCGCCAGGGTATCCGCGTCCATGTCCGCCAGGAAGGCGTCCTCGGCGGGAACGGTGACATCCACCTCCGCCTCCAGGCTCTTGCCGATGGTCTTGTCGGCCCGGGCCTGCTCCAGCGCACCGTTGACGGCGGTGCGGACGGCGGCGATCCTTGCCCAGCGGTCCATGGCGTCCTCCGGCAGGGCGTAGTCCTCGTAGGGCTGCACCATGCAGTTAAACAGGACGCTGCGGCTGTCGTCGGCACTGCGGTGGGGCATAGCCAGCCAGATCTCCTCGCAGGTGAAGGCCAGGATGGGGGCGAACATCCGGGTCATGGCGTCCAGGATCAGGAACAGGGCGGTCTGGGCGCTGCGGCGGCTGGCGCTGTGCTCACCGTCGCAGTACAGGCGGTCCTTGATGATATCGAAATAGAAGGAGCTCAGGTCCACCACGCAGAAATCGTTGATGGCGTGGGACACGGCGTGGAACTCGTAGGCATCGTAGCTGTCGAACACCCGGCGGATCAGGCTGTTGAGCCGGGTAACGGCCCAGCGGTCCAGCTCCTGCATCCGGGCGGGGGCCACCAGCTCCGTCTCCGGATCGAAGCCCGTCAGGTTATCCAGGCAGAACTTGGCCGTGTTGCGAAACTTCAGATAGTTCTGGGACAGCTGCTTGAAGATGTCGTCGGAGCAGCGGACGTCCACGTGATAGTCGGAGGAGCCGGCCCACAGGCGCAGCAGGTCCGCGCCGTACTTGTTGAAGATCTCGGCGGGGTCCATGCCGTTGCCCAGGGACTTGTGCATGGCGCGGCCCTGACCGTCCACGGTCCAGCCGTGGGTCAGGCACTCCTTGAAGGGGGCCCCCCGCTCCAGCGCGCCCACGGCCACCAGCAGGGAGCTCTGGAACCAGCCGCGATACTGGTCCAGACCCTCGATATACATGGTGGCGGGCCAGAAGCCCTGGGTGCGCTCCATAGAGGCATAGTGGGTGGAGCCGGAATCGAACCAGCCGTCCAGGGTGTCGCTCTCCTTCTCGAAGCCTGCGGCCTTGCCGCAGTGGGGGCAGGTGAAGCCCTCCGGCAGCATGTCCTCCGCCTCCATCTCGAACCAGGCGTTGGAGCCCTTCTTTTCAAAGAGGCCCGCGATGGCGTCGATGGTCTCGTCGGTGCAGATGGGCTTGCCGCAGTCCTTGCAGTAGAACACCGGGATAGGCAGGCCCCAGCGGCGCTGGCGGCTGATGCACCAGTCGGTGCGCTCCAGGACCATGGAGCGCAGGCGGTCCTTGCCCCAGGAGGGCACCCAGCGCACGTCCTCGCAGGCGGCGATGGCGTCATCCTTGAAGGACTCCACGGAGCAGAACCACTGGGGAGTGGCACGGAAGATGATGGGCTTCTTGCAGCGCCAGCAGTGGGGATAGCTGTGGACGATCTCCTGGCTGGCAAACAGGGACCCGGCGTCCTTCATATCCTGGAGGATCACGGGGTTGGACTCCTCGGTCTTCATGCCGGCGTACTTGCCGGCATAGTCGGTGTGGCGGCCCTGGTCGTCCACGGGCACCACCATGTCCATGCCGTAGCGCAGGCAGGTCTGATAGTCGTCGGCGCCGAAGCCGGGGGCGGTGTGGACGCAGCCGGTACCGGAGTCCATGGTGACGTAGTCCGCCAGCACCAGGCGGCTGGTCTTGGGCAGGAAGGGATGGCTGGCCAGCATGTTCTCGAAGAAGGCACCGGGGTGGGTCTCCACGATCTCATAGCGGTCGAAGCCGCCGATGCCCATGACCTTCTCCGTCAGGGCCTCCGCCATGATATACAGCTCGTCGCGGCCCTCCGGCTTGACGACGGCGTAGCTCTCCGCCGGGTTCAGGGCGATGGCCAGGTTGCCGGGCAGGGTCCAGATGGTGGTGGTCCAGATGACGAAGCTGAGCTTGCTCTTGTCCAGGTGGGGGAGCTTGCCCAGGTCGTCGTGCATGGGGAACTTCACATACACCGTGGTGCAGGGGTCGTCCTGATACTCGATCTCCGCCTCGGCCAGGGCGGTCTCGTCGTGGGGGCACCAGTACACGGGCTTGAGGCCCTTGTAGATGTGGCCATTTTTGTACATCTTGCCGAACACCCGGACCTCCCGGGCCTCAAAGCCCGGGTCCATGGTCTTGTAGGGGTGGTCCCAGTCGGCCACCACGCCCATGCGCTTGAAGCCCTCCCGCTGCACGTCGATATAGTGGTCGGCGAACTCGTGGCAGGCGGTGCGGAAATCCGCCACGCTCATGGCCTTGTGGTTGAGCTTGTTCTGCTTGATGATGGCGGACTCAATGGGCATGCCGTGGTTGTCCCAGCCGGGGATATAGGGGGTGTAGTACCCGCGCATGGCATAGCTGCGGTTGATGAAGTCCTTCAGGGCCTTGTTCAGGGCGTGGCCCATGTGCAGGGCGCCGTTGGAAAAGGGAGGGCCGTCGTGGAGGGAGAACAGGGGCTTGCCCTCGTTCTTCTTCAGCAGCTCGTTGTAAAGGTCCAGCTGCTCCCAATAGCGCAGCATCTCCGGCTCCCGCTTGGGCAGGCCCGCCCGCATGGGAAAGCCGGATTTCGGCATATTCAGCGTCTTTTTGTACTCCATGTGTTACCTCCGTATACGAAAATTGTATTTGAAAACCAATAAAAAGCGGCCCTTGTCTCTGTAAGAGACAAAGGCCGTGAAAAACCTCTGCGGTACCACTCTTATTGCCGCGAAAACGCGGCCGCTCCGCCCCACCATCCGTGGGTGAGGGATGATAACGGCCCTCCGCCGTCCGCACCTAATCCGGGTATGCCGTTTCAGCCGGATGCTCCGGGGTGATATTCGCCGCTTCGCCCGTGACCGCCTTGCACCGAAACGGCGGCTCTCTTGGCATCGGGAAGGAGCGCTACTGGTCCCCATCACTGCATTTGCACTGGATCACCACATAATATAGCCACTTTTCCCGGTTTTGTCAACGGGAAAATAGGGAAAATTCACTTTTTCCGCACGGAGCGAAAAAAATCCGACAGAACCCGGGCGCATTCGGCCTCCAGCACGCCGCCCACCAGGGCGGGAGGGTGAGGGAAATTCTCCATAAACAGATTCATGACCCCGCCGCAGGCGCCCATCTCCCGGTCCCGGGCCCCAAAGTACACCCGGCTGACTCGTGCGTTGAGAATGGCCCCGGCACACATGGGGCAGGGCTCCAGAGTCACATACAGCGTGCAGCCGTCCAGCCGCCAGGTGCCCAGGGTCCGGTTGGCTTCGGCCATGGCCTCCATTTCCGCGTGGGACCAGGCGGCCTGGCGCTCCTCCCGCCGGTTGCGGCCCCGGCCCACCACCGCCCCGTCCCGGACGATGACGCAGCCCACCGGCACCTCCCCGGCGGCGGCGGCCTCCCGGGCCAGGTCCAGCGCCTGGCGCATGTATTCCTCGTGCATTTCGCGCACCTCCCCGGAAAAATGTTCCTGTCCCCTGATTAAAGCCTGTCATATCTGTCCAAAATAACCGTACAATAGCCATCAGGAGGTATCGCCATGAAAAACAAGGACACGGCCTCCCCCACCCTGGGGGACCTGCGGCAGGAGCTGTATCAGACCAACCAAGCCCTGCGCAACGCCTATGATAAGTTCAATTACGTCACCGCCCCGGAGCTGGTAGAGGCCAGCATTTACGAGATCAACGCCCTGAAGGCCCGCAGCGACTATCTGCTGCGGTGCATCAAGACCCAGCTGGGGGAGGGCCCCTGCGTGGCGGCGTCCTCCGTGAAGGGAGGGACTGTGTGTCCGTCTTAGAAAAAGCCGCCCTGGGCGTGGGGGCACTGTTTATCCTGCTGGGGGTGCTGCGTCTGACGAAAAGCCCCCTGAAAACGGTATTCCGGGTAGCGGGCAACGCGGCCCTGGGCTTTGGCGCCCTGTGGCTCCTGGGCCGCACCGTTCCCGGGCTGCACCTGGGCCTGAACGTGTTCAACGCCCTGGTGATCGGGGTGCTGGGCCTTCCCGGCTTCGGCCTGCTGCTTCTGCTGCAGTGGGTGCTTACATAGGGGCATCCTGCGGGGCGGACAGAATTGTCCGCCCCGCAGGCATTCTCCCCGGGACGCTCCATAGGGGCCGACGACTCTGCCGGCCCTATCTCTTCGGGCTATCGCATGTCGAAAGCGCAATATCCTGTGCTAAAAATGCAATTTCTCGTTGATTTTCCGCATGCGGGCCGGGTCCATCTTACACACCCGGCGGTCGAAGGTCACCAGGCCGTTGACCTCGTCCTCCACGTCGGACAGCTGGGTATACACCGCCGCCGACAGTCCCTGGGCCTGGATCAGGGGCAAAACCTCCGTTTCATACAGCTTTTCCACCGCGTCCATCCAGGCTGCCGCATCGTCATACATGCGGTAGCCGAATTTTTTGTCCGTCGCCAGGTGACCCGGGCACTGCAGGCTGTAGCCCCCGAACTCCGTCAGGGCCAGCACCCGCCGCCCGTCGTTTTTCAGGCGCACGGGCCGATAGTATACGTGGCGGCTTTTCAGGTCGCCGCCGCCCTGGTCGTGCCAGCCGGAGGCGTGGTCGATGGGCCGGGTGGGGTCCATGGCCCGCAGCCGGTCCGCGACCTCCAGGGCGCTGAACTGGCCCCAGCCCTCGTTGAAGGGCACCCACAGACCCAGGGACACGCAGTTATACAGCAGGTCCACCGTGTCGGCCATGTCCCGGAGGAACTGCTGCCGTCCAGGCTCCCCGGCCCGGCCCAGCCGGGCCGACGGCGCGTCATGCAGGTGCAGACCCAGAAAGGGCAGCACCTGCATGGTCAGGGTCCGCCATCCCTCGAAGCAGGATACCATGTCCTGCCAAACGATCATCCCCAGCCGGTCGCAGTGATAGTACCACCGCAGGGGCTCGATCTTAATGTGCTTGCGCAGCATGGAAAAGCCCATATCCCGGGCGGTCTGAATATCCCATACCATGGCCTCGTCGGCAGGCGGAGTGTACAGTCCGTCGGACCAGTAGCCCTGGTCCAGCAGCCCCGACTGGAAGCAGGGCCGGTGGTTCAGGGCCAGCACCCGGCGGCCCCGGTGTTCCATAACGGAGAACTGCCGCATGCCGAAATAGCTCTCTACCCGGTCGCCGGAGGGCAGAGTCACCTCCAAGTCGTACAGATACGGATCCTCCGGGCTCCAGGGGCGGAAGTGCTCCGCCGGAATGGGGCACACGCCCTCTCCCCGCTCATCGGCCCAACTGCGGGCAACGACCCGCCCGCCGCACAGCACCGTGACCCGGGCTCCTGCCGGGTCCTCCGCCCGGACGGCGTACCGCAGGCATTTCCCGTCAAAGTCCGGGGTCAGGCGCAGGGAACGGACGTAGTTGTCCGCTGTACTCTCCAGCCACACCGTCTGCCAGATGCCGGATTGGGCGGTGTACCAGATGCCGCCCCGGTCCGTGCGCTGCTTGCCGAAGGCGTGGACACCGCCCTCCGGGTCGTCGGTAACGGCCACAGTCAGCCGGTTTTCCCCGGGGGCCAGGGCGCCGGTAATGTCCAGGGTGAAGGGCAGATAGCCCCCCTCATGGCCGCCCACAGGCCGGTCGTTCACCAGCACCCGGCAGCACTGGTCCACCGCACCGAAGTGCAGCAGCACCCGGTCCCGGCGGAAGCCCTCCGGCAGGGTGAACGTCCGCTCATACCACAGCGTTTCCCCGCTTTGCAGCCGGAAATCGCAGCCGGACAGCAGGCTCTCCGGCGAAAAGGGCACCAATATTTTTCCGCTGCGGCGGCGGGAGTATTCGTCCCCGTCCTCCACGGTGTAATCCCACAGGCCGTTGAGACAGAGATAGCTGTCCCGCCGCAGCTGGGGCCGGGGATACTCCGGCAGAGGGCAGGTCCTGTCGAGCTGCTCTCCCCAGGGGGTATAAAGCGCCGTCATTTCGCAGCCTCCTTCCGCTTCAGCAGCGCCGCCGGGATCGCCAGCAGCACCAGGGCGGCGGCAGCCGCCAGGAAAATTTCCGCTGTGGGCACCTGCTTTACGGTGCCCAGATCCTCGTAGGTCATGCCGGTGCCCCGGATCACCGCCGCGCCGATATACGGCCCCGTGACCATGGGCAGCAGCACCTGGAATACGATGCGGATGCCCTGGAACAGTCCGGCCTTTCCGGCGGGGGTATAGTCCCGGATGAGCCCATTGCAGCAGGCAGAGATCACCATGCCGCCGCCCAGCATCACGATGCCCGCCGCCAGCACGAACCACTGGCTCCGGGCGAAGTACATCAGCACCAGCCCCGCAAAGCCCACGATCCCCGCCGGGATCAGACAGCGGAGCTTCCCCAGCCGGTCAATGGGCCGCCCGGCCAGCACCGACAGCACAGAGCTGACGATCAGCACCCCGGCCAGCAGGAACGTGTAGTCCGTGATGCCCAAAAACCGCTGGATATAAATAATGAGATACGGCATATACACCTGCTGGCTCATGCAGTACACCCCCAGCGCCGCCAGGGACAGATACAGCCGCGGATTGTCCCGGACAACGGCGGGACGGAAGCCGTACAGAATGTTGGAGAATGTGGTCCCCTGGCCCCGGGGCAGGTCCGGCTCCCGGATGAAAAAGAAGCCCAGCACGCCGCCCAGCCCCGTGACGCCGCCTACGATCAGGAAGAACAGCCGCCAGCTTCCCGCCTGGGTCAGGCCGTCCAGAGCGCCGAACACTACCAGCATAGCCACAAGCGGCATGATGGCCAGCACCGTCTCCACCCGGCCCCGGTTTTCCGGCACGGTGACGTCGGTGACCCAGGCGTTGAAGGCTGCGTCGTTGGCGGTGGACCCGAAGAAGGTCATAACGCAGTCCAGCACCACCACCAGCACCGCCGCGCTGTGGGCGGCAGCGGCCACGGGGCTGCTTTTGATCAGGGCAAAGGCCCCGATGCTGACGCCCCACAGCAGATAGCCCGCCACGATAAAGGCCTTCCGCCGCCCCAGCCGGTCGCTGAGGGCCCCCATCACCAGGGTGGTGACGGTGGCGGTGACGGCGCTCCAGGCCACCATGGCCGCGATCATGGACGTGTCCCCGGAGATGGTGTTGTACAGGAACACATTAAAGTACATGTTCTCAATGACCCAGGCGATCTGACCCACCAGACCGAAGGTCAGCAGCGCCGCCCAGGTGCGGCCGCCCAGCTTTGCTTTCATATCACCGCTCCTCCTCGTGAAGATTCCACCCGTACAGGGGATACCGCTGGAGACTGCCGAACAGCTTCTGCTTGATATCCGGATACCGGCCCTCCAGCCCGGCGATGAGCTCCTTCACCTCCTGACGGCGGCTGTGGCCGTTGGCGGGGCAGGGATTGTGCACCACCGGCAGCCGGAGCCGCTGAGCCGCCCGGCGGATGTCCTCCTCCCGGCAGTACAGCAGGGGACGGATCTGGGTAATGCCGGTGCGGTCCAGGTAGGTCACCGGCTGGAAGCAGCCGATGCGCCCCTCGAACAGCAGGTTCATCAGCAGCGTCTCGATGGCGTCGTCATAGTGATGGCCCAGGGCGATCTTCCGGATGCCCAAGTCCGTAAGGGCCGTGTTCAGGCTGCCCCGCCGCAGCTTGGCGCACAGGGAGCAGGGGTTCTTCTCCTTCCGCTCATTGAACACAATGTCGTATACCGGCACCTGGATGCGGGTATAGGGCACGTCCAGCTGCCGGCACAGGTCCGCCACGGCGTCGAAGCACATACCCGGGGTGCCGGTCTCCAGGGTGATGGCGTGAACGGTGAAGGGAATGGGATAAAAGGCCCGCAGCCGGGCCAGCGCGGTCAGCGTCACCAGGCTGTCCTTGCCGCCGGATACGCCCACGGCCACCGTGTCCCCCGCGTCGATCATGCGGTAATCCTCCACGCACCGGCGCACCTGTCCCAAAAGCTTCTGCATGTGACATCCCTCCCAGGGTCGGAAAATAAAATTGCCTTTTGAGAAAATAAGAGCTATTCAGAGAAAACAAGAGAAAATGCCAGATGTTTTTATCATAAATTAAAATGCTGTTGACAATCTCCCCGGGATATGCTATAAATATCCTTGCGCGTTCGGCGCGTTTCTCTCCCTCATCATAGCAAGGGAGCCTGAAAAAGTAAAGCAATACATTCTATAAATTGGAGGAAAAACACCATGTCCACTTATATGGCAAACAAGGCCACCATTGAGCGCAAGTGGTACGTCGTTGATGCCGCCGGCAAGCCCCTGGGCAAGACCGCCGTCATCGTGGCCGACCTGCTGCGCGGCAAGGGCAAGCCCACCTACACCCCCCATGCCGACTGCGGCGATAACGTCATCGTCATCAACGCCGGCAAGGCCACTCTGTCCGGCAACAAGATGGAGCAGAAGTATTACCGCACCCACTCCGGCTGGATCGGCGGCCTGAAGGAGACCAAGTATCGCCTGCTGATGCAGGACAAGCCTGAGCTGGCCATGCGCGTGGCCGTCCGCGGTATGATGCCCCGCAACACCGTTACCAAGGATTCCCTGAAGCGCCTGCACATCTATGCCGGTGAGCAGCACATCCACGAGGCTCAGAAGCCCGAGCTGGTCAAGTAAGGAGGAAAAGAAACATGTATCAGTCCAAGAATCCCTATCTGTACGGCACCGGACGTCGTAAGTCCTCCGTGGCCCGTGTGCACCTGTTCCCCAACGGCACCGGCTCCATCACCATCAACGGCCGCGACATCGACGATTACTTCGGTCTGGAGACCCTGAAGATGGTGGTCCGTCAGCCCCTGAACGCCACCGATACTCTGGGCAAGGTGGACATCGTTGCTACCGTCGAGGGCGGCGGCGTTTCCGGCCAGGCCGGCGCTCTGCGCCATGGCATCAGCCGCGCCCTGCTGCTGGTGAACCCCGAGTTCCGTCCCATTCTGAAGAAGGCCGGCTTCCTGACCCGCGATCCTCGTATGAAGGAGCGCAAGAAGTACGGCCTCAAAGCCGCTCGTCGCGCACCTCAGTTCAGCAAGCGCTGATTTCTGCCGATTTTACAACTTCAAAGCAATCAAAATCCCGGAAAACTCTCGTTTTCCGGGATTTTCCTATATCTGCAGCATTTGTTCTATTTTCGGAAAATCTGATGGAATTTGACAAGGTTTGACGTGTTTTTTACATGTTAACGATGGGCTAAATGCCGTTTTTGACCCCGAAACTGTTAACGGATGGGTTAATTTTCGGGCTGCTCATGTGGCCACTCGGAGCAGATCGCCTCTGCATAGAAAATGAATACTGCGCCCCGCCTTTTCGGAAATAATGGCTTTGGCACGGTTTGAAACGGTTTGACCAAGCCGAATGAACTTTATCTTTTTTCGCAGGGCAAATGCCGCCGCAGAATTGATAAACGGAACGCAATCTGTTATGCTGTCCGTGTAAGGAGGGATGACACATGAAACGAAAAACCTATACCTTGTATCTCAGCTGCGAGGAATACGGTGTGATCCTCGACGCACTTATTCGCTTCAAAAACAAGCTCACCCGACAGGGGCGGTACACCGACATCGTAGATGAAGTTATCCTTGCCCTGCTGGATGCCAAGACGAAGCGAGTCTACATCTGAATATCGTATACATAAGGAAAGCCGTGTAGCTGTCAAAAGCCACACGGCTTTTTCTATACCCGGCATTACATAGCTGTCCGCCATCGCCGCAGACAGCTAAATTTACAGACAGGAGGAATCCCAAAGTGGCGAATTGTAAAGTGATCGCCGTCGCCAACCAAAAGGGCGGCGTCGGCAAAAGCACCAGTGTCTACTGCATCGGTGCGGGGCTTGCCATGGACGGCAAACGGGTTTTGCTTGTGGATGTTGACCCGCAGGGTGATCTCACCAAGATGCTCGGTCAGCGCAAGCCCCATGAGCTGCCTCACACCCTGACTGAGCAGATGAACGCCGTTGTGCAGCACAGCGCCGAGCCGGAGCACCCGGAAATTTTGCACCATCATGAGGGCTTTGATTTTGTCCCTGCCAACCGCAGCCTATCGGCGGTGGAGGTGGGGCTGGTCAATGTCATGAGCCGTGAAACCGTGCTCAAACGCTATCTGGACGGTATCAAGAAGAATTACGACTATGTACTGCTGGATTGCCGCCCGTCGCTGGGTATGCTGGTCATCAATGCCCTGTCGGCTGCGGATCATGTACTCATCCCGGTGCAGGCGGACTATCTGGCAGCCGAGGACATGACGGAGCTTGTAGGTACGGTGCAGAGCATCCGGCAGCAGATCAACCCAAAGCTGAAGATCGGCGGCGTCTTTCTGACCATGGCGAATGACACGAACTTCCGCAAAGACATTGTGGCCGGGGTAAAAGAAAACTTCGGCAAGCACCTGCCCGTACTGGATGCCGTCATTCCCGCTACGGTGCGGCTGGCGGAGATCAGCACGGCAGACAAGAGTATCTTCCGGCATGAACCGCGCGGACGGGCTGCCGCAGCCTACGGTGCGCTGGTAAAGGAGGTGGAACGCATTGGCGAAAAGCAACGCATCCGAGATGCTGACATCACTCGATAGCCTGTTTACCACGCAGGAGCAGCGGGACGAAGCCAAGCGCGACAGCGTGCAGGACATACCGATTTCCCAAATCAGCGATTTTCCTGAGCATCCCTTCAAGGTAAAGCAGGACGAGGCCATGTTGGAAATGGCGGAGAGCGTGCGGCAGTACGGCGTCTTGGTGCCGGGGCTTGTGCGGCAGCTGGAGGACGGCAGCTATCAGATGGTGTCGGGACACCGGCGCAAGCTGGCCAGCGAACTGGCAGGGCGGGACACGATCCCCTGCATCGTGCGCGACCTCACAGACGATGAAGCCGTTATTATCATGGTGGACAGCAATCTCCAGCGCGAGCGTGTATTGCCGTCGGAAAAGGCGTTTGCGTACAAAATGAAGCTGGATGCTATGCGAAGGCAGGGGCAAAGAACGGATTTAACTTCCCGACCAATGGTCGAGAAGTTAGAAAGCGTAGAAAAAATGGGGCGTGACACTGGTGAAAGCGGGCGTCAAATCCAGCGCTATATCCGCCTCACCAACCTCATCCCGGAAATTCTGGACATGGTGGATGACGGTCGGATCGCCTTTCGCCCTGCGGTGGAGCTTTCTTACCTTACCGAACAGGAACAGCACATCCTCTATGATGCGATGGGCCACGCAGACTGCACCCCGTCGCTGGCGCAGGCCATCAAGATGAAATCCTTCAGCCGGGAGGGCAAGCTGTCGGAGGCGGTGATCCGGTCCATCATGGCGGAGGAAAAGCCCAATCAGAAGGAACAATTTCGGATACCCAAAGAGCGTATCAGCAAGTATTTCAAGCCGGGGACGCCCGCACGGACTATGGAGGATACGATCATCAAGGCACTGGACTATTACAGAAAGCGGCAGCGGGAAATGGAACGCTGAATCTTCCGCCCAGGGGAAAGTCTGCCCATCGGACAGGCTGTGTGCCAGGGCCGGTTTTTCCGCTCCCCCCTCTCCACACCTCACCCCCTTCCTACCGGCTGTACCGGCTGAAAAAGAGATTATCTCACAAGTCCATATCGTACAGAAAGCAGCATCCTTTTCCGGATGGTGCTTTTTATTTTTACTCTCAGGAGGTCTAACAAATGAAAAAACTCTATCGCAGAAGCATTTCCGGGCTGTTGGCTCTGCTAATCTGCTTCACCGCCATCCTCGGCAGCGGCATGACGGCCTATGCCGCCGCATTCACCGGAGAAACTGCGGATTCGTACTCGGTGGCATTCCCCAGAGACGGCGACGCCAATCTGGATTACAGCGGCACTTGGGGCCACGACGAGCTGCACTACATGAACGGCTGGACATCCGGCGAGGCAACATGGATGACCACGCTGCACACCATCGGCTCCTTCGACGGCCCGGCCTGCTACTGCATCGAGCCAGGCGTTCCCCGAAACCTGTACCGTTCCTACGAAAGCTATGGGGAGGACTATTGGGACACCTTCCCCGCCGAATATAACCGCACCATTGATGGCCGAACCATGAAAACGCTCCTTGGCCGCATCATGCAGTACGGCTATCAGGGAAATCTCTCCCTCGACTGGCGCTCTCAGAACGAGGCCGACGCCGACAAGCTGGCCCACATGATGGCCACGCAGGTGCTGGTGTGGGAAACGGTGGTCGGGGAGCGGGATGCGGACTTCAATCACGTTGACCCCGGCAGCGCCGATGCCGTGAAGTCCGTCTACCGCACCTCCCATCCGCTCTATAGTCGCTTCTCCGCCTACTATGACAGCATCGAGGCCAGCGTGAAAAAGCACACCGTCGTCCCCAGCTTTATGGACCGCAGCGAGGAAGCTGCACAGACGGTCGAACTGGTCTGGGACGGCAGTCGCTACACGGCCACCCTGACGGACGCCAACGGTGTTCTGAGCGAATATGTCTTCTCTTCGGCTCAGTCGGATATGACCTTTGCAGTCAGTGGGAACAACCTGACCATCTCCGCCGAAACAGCCCCCGCAGACGGCGTGACCATTACCGCCGTCAGAAACAATACCCGTCAGGGCGTGGTGGTCTGGAGCGACGGTCACTATGGCCCCGACGGCACCATGCAGGATGTCGTCACCTTCCGGGATACCGTCAGCGACCCCATGTACGCCTACCTGCACCTGAAGGTCGGCTATGGCAGCGTCAAGATCATCAAAACCAGTGAGGACGGCGAGGTATCCGGCATCTCCTTCACCGTTTCCGGCAGCGGTACGGAGCAGACCGTGACGACCAACGCAACCGGCGAAATGCAGCTCGATGACCTCCGTCCCGGCGTTTACACCGTGACGGAGCAGAGCAGCAACCGGTATGAGCCCCAAGAGGTGCGCCAAGTGACCGTGCTCTCCGGTCAGGTCGCTGCCGTGACATTCCACAACACGCTGAAACGGGGCAGTCTGGAGGTAGTCAAGACCGCTGAGGACGGCCTGAACGAGGGCGTAAAGTTCCATCTGACCGGCACGTCCCTTGCCGGGCTTCCGGTGGACGAATACGCCGTGACTGGAAGCAACGGAAAAGCGGTGTTCTCCGACGTGCTCATTGGCACGGACTACATCCTCTCCGAGGTGGATACGGGCATCCGCTATGTTGTCCCGGAGGACCAGACAACAGCGGTGGAGTGGAACACGGTCACGCAGGCGGAGGTCTGCAATGTGCTGAAAAAGTGGAGCGCCACCCTCACCAAGCGGGATGCCGAAACGGGTCTGCCGCAGGGAGACGCTGCCCTTTCCGGTGCCGTCTACGGCGTTTTCAAAGGTGAGAAACTGGTAGACACCTACGCCACCGACGAAAGCGGCCAATTCACCACCACGGATTATGTCTGCGGAGACGATTGGACCATCCGGGAACTCTCCCCCAGCGAGGGCTATCTGCTGGATGATACTGTGTACCCCGTCGGCGCAGAGCCGCAGCGCTATACGGCAGAATATAATCCCATTGCGCTGGAGGTGACCGAACAGGTCATCCGGGGCGGCGTGACCCTCACGAAGGTGGACAAGGACTACCCGGAAAATAAGCTGGAGGGAGCCGTGTTCGAGGTCTACCGTGACAGCAACCGCAATCAGGAGCTGGATGCCGAGGACGAGCTGCTGGGCACGATGGAGGACCTGGGCGGCGGCGAGTATGCACTGACCGGCCTCTGCTACAGCGGCTATTTTGCAAAGGAAAGCAAGGCTCCGGAGGGTTTTTATCTGGACGAGAATGCCTACTACTTTTCCATCACCACGGACGGCGAAACCGTGACCGTGGAAAATGAAGCCGGAAAGGGCTTTCTCAATGCGGCGCAGGTGGGTTCTCTTCGGATCGTCAAGACCTCCTCGGATGGGAAGCTGGAGGGCTTTTCCTTCCGTGTTACCGGGGCCAACGGCTATGACCGGGTGTTCCAGACCGATGCGGAGGGTGCCATTCTTATCGAGGGCCTGCGCATCGGGGACTACACCGTGTCTGAGGTGCGGGACGGCACTTCGGACGGGTATCTCCTCCCCGCTGACAAGACGGCCTCCGTTTTTGAGGGAGCCGTAACGGAGATGGAGATGCACAATGAAAAGAAGCCCGCACTGGAGGTGCCGCAGACCGGAGACAACAGCCACATGGCACTGTGGCTGGGTCTGCTGGGCATTTCCGGCATCGGCGCTGCGGCTATACTGCTGATGCGCAAGCGTAAAAAATAAGCGCCAAGGGGCGGCCAGATCGGCCGCCCTTTTTTCTATGGGAAAGAAAAGTTTTTCGGCGTGAACCAACAATAACAGGATGGTATTTGTGAATAAATGGCTATACTGTTTGTGTGCCATCTACTCAATTGTTTCGTATTCACTTGACAAGTTTCAGTTTTAACGGTACAATCAAGAAAAAGTGAAACAAAAGGCGGAAGTGAAGGAGTCTTTCTGATATGCTATCTTTCCTTAAATTAGTATTCGGCCCCGATATTACAGTGAAGGGATTCGACTACACGGATGACACGCCCTACTATATCAAGGACGGATATACCCCCCAATTGTTAAGTTGGGGAGACCATGCGTGTGTTCTTTTGAAGCCAAATGGCTCTTCTTGGCGATTGCCTACATTAAAAAAGCAGTTGAAGAAGTTTCAGGAACTTTGTTCTCTTCCCTGTGCACTGTGCTTAGACAACCTGTCTGCGTTACAACGACGGAGTATGCTGGAAGAACACATCCCGTTTGTGTCTCTTTCGCAGCAGGTGTACCTTCCGTTTTGGGGGTGCGCTTTTCATGAGCAATTCAAGGCGGACGCTGCCATTATGGCAAAAATGGCACCCGGTACACAGCTTGTATTTCTATATTTATACTATGCAGAGAATACTGGGTCCGTAAATCTGACACAGATTGCAAAGGCACTTTCGCTCTCAAAGGCGACCTGTACAAGGGCAATCAATGACCTCTCTGCTTCGGGTCTGATCTCGCAAACAGCAGAAGGCACGAATAAATGGATCACAACGGCATACACCAAATCAGAACTTTTGGAAAAAGCATACGAGCGACTGAAAACGCCTGTTGATCGAATTCTTTACGTAAAAGGAACCGCCCAAATCGAGCATCCAATTGCAAGTGGAATACGGGCGCTGGCACGGCAATCCATGATTGGGGTAAACGATCAGGATGGTGCTATTGCGATTTCCAAAAAGGAGGCGGCAAAAATCCCAGCAGAAGATATCTGCACAAAACAGTATTTTGAAGACTTTGGCGGTGCTGTTATTGAAGTGTGGTCCTATGACCCGACCATTTTGGAGAGAGACGGCTGTGTAGATGACATTTCATTGCTGCTCAGCATGGACAACGACCCAAACGAACGAGTTCAGACGTGCTTGGATGAAATTCGGCAAAAGCACGGACTACCAATCAAAGAGGAAGAATAAAGGAGAACGAAATGGTAAATGGCATAGATATATTCCGAGAGTACTTCAATCATTTTAAGGAGCAATATACTGTAATTGGAGGCTTTGCCTGTGATCTTCTGATGAACGATGCAGGACTTGATTTCAGGCAAACCGTTGACATCGACATGGTGCTGATCGTCGAGGCTTTAACGACAGATTTTGCAAAAGCCTTTTGGGCTTTTATTGAAGCTGGTGGCTATCAGGCCAGGCAACGCAGTAACGGTCAACCGGAGTTCTATCGTTTTGTGGACCCAACGAACCCTGCTTACCCCAAGATGATTGAATTATTTTCAAGGCCACAAAGCAATGTGGTCTTGCAGCCAGATACACACTTGATGCCGCTGCATATTGATGATGAAGTTTCCAGCTTGTCAGCGATTTTGCTCAATGATGATTATTACCACTTTCTTCTGGATGGACGAACAGTTACAGATGGTATCTCCATATTAGATGCTGAACATATTATTCCGCTGAAAATGAGAGCTTGGCTGGATTTGAAAAGCAAGAAAGCCGAAGGAATCCATGTAAACGCACGTGACATCAAGAAACACCGTCTGGATGTGTTTCGCCTGTTCCAACTTGTACGGGAAAATCAGAGAATACCTGTCCCGCAGTCTATAATGGAGGATATTACTCGGTTTATAGCACAAATGCGGCAGGAGGACATTCGTTTAACGGATATAGGTATTCGCCGCTCGAAAGACTCTATTCTGGATATTTATAGTCAAATGTACATTACAGAATAAAAGCGCCGCCCCCATGCTGGACATTCAGTGTGGGGGCAGTTTCATGGAGTGGAACAAATCGTCGCAGTGTCGGTCTTGTGTTTGCATTCCTGCATTTTCAAAAAATGAATCCCAAGGGGGCGGCCGGATTGGCCGCCCCTTTTTACATACCGAATTGAAAGGAGACGGAATGGGTATGAGCAATCAAACGGAAGAAAAGGATCTGTTCCATGCGGTATCCCTGTCCGGCGGCAAAGACAGCACCGCCATGCTGCTGCTCATGATTGAGCGAGGACTGCCGATTGATGCGGTCCTGACAGCAGATACGGGCATGGAATTCCCGGAAATGTATGAGCATTTACAAAAGCTGGACGACTATCTGTTTGCAGAGCGAGGGTTGCATCTGACGTGGCTGCGCCATCCAAAGGGCTTTGAGTGGCTAATGTTTGAGGAAAAGAAGCAGCGACCGGCCAGCATTGAAAACCGGCAGCGGCTGGGTGTTTCTCTATACGGAAACGGCTGGCCCGGTCCCCGTGTGCGCTGGTGTACGGGGCAACTGAAAACACATCTCATCCACAAGGAGATCAACCGGCTGAAAGGACAATACAAGGCCGTGAGTTATGTGGGGATCGCCGCAGATGAGCCGAAGCGGATCAAAAATGAGCGCTATCCGCTGATGGATTGGGGAATCACGGAGAAAGAAGCCCTGCGAATCTGCTATGACCGTGGCTACGATTTTGGCGGACTGTATCAGATCTACCGCCGCTGTTCCTGCTGGTGCTGCCCGTTGCAGGGCATCGGTGAACTGCGAAAACTCCGGCAGCATCACCCGGAGTTATGGGAGCGGCTGCGGGAAATGGACAAACGGGCGTTGGCGCAGTTCGGTCCCGGCCCGCTGGGGCAATTCAAGAAGGATTGGAGCGTGGAGCGGTTGGAACAGCGATTTGCGGCAGAAACGCAGCAGCTTTCTATTTCATCCTTGCAGAAGGAGCGTGAACGATGATGTATCGAGAACCGAGTGATTCCCCTTGGGGCCTTGTTGTGCGCTGCGACACCCTTTTTCCCGGTGTGTATAGCGTGTCCACGGCAGGCCACGGAGGGATCATGGTCCAAATCGACGCAACTCGGCAGTTGCTGTCCCCGGAGGCCCAGGCAGTCGGCTTTCAGGCAGGCGGATATCTGAATTTTGAGGAGGACTGCGATGCGCCGGTGGTCCTGCGGGAACTGATGGACAGCGGTATCATCGCACCCCGGACGGATAACTACTTCCGCCCCGGCGAATATGAAGCCTGCATTGACCGGAGCCTGCAGCACTGGAACCCGGCCTATTGGCAAGCACGGCAGGAACGGCTCTCTGTACGGGAGGCAAAAGCGGCAAAGGAGCGTGAACGGTAATGGACTATGTAATCAAGATCATGGCCCCGGCGGAGCGCAATTACTGTTATACCGACAGCCAGCAACTCGACAAACAGACCGGCTGCATCGGCCATCTGCGGGGCGATATGGACAAAAGCGGCAACGGCTTTTTCACCTCATGGTGGGATCATTGCCCGGAGCTGAAAACACAGGCGTTCAAGGACGAATTTGACGATTTTATCAATGCCCTGCGTTTTGATGATCGCTATGGCGGCATTTTCAAAAACCGCAGCAGCCTTTCCCGATACTGTTATGAGCATAAAGAAAGCGTGTTTGCCGAGGATTTCATTCCGCAGTACGGATTCCGAGTGGATACGCCGGAGCACGCCTATCTCCTGCGGCTGAACCCTATGCAGGGGGATTATAACCTGTATGTCTACTGCTATCGCCGGGAAGCACTGGACCGGCATTTGAAAAACGCCGAGCGTGGCATCTGCTTTGTGGACCCGCAGGGAAAGACCCTGTTCCGCATCCCGGATGGGGACAGCATCCGTGTGCTCAGGCCGGATGGCAGCCATAGTGACCACACATGCCGCTACATTGACGAGAACCGCGCCGAGATCGGCTACGGGGTCGATAACCTGTATCACATGGCGCAGTTTGCCGAATGGATGGCGCGAAACGGCAACACTTATGTGCCGCTGCGCTCCTCCCTGCCGAAGCAGTGCTACTCTCTCCTGCTGGACACCGGAAATGTGGTGATTTTGAAACGGGGCGAAACCGGCTATTACAAGACGGACATTCCCCACACCTCAAAGGAAGAAGCCCGTGCGCTTGTGGAGGAATATAACCGCAAGCTGGGCGTGACCCGCGCCCAGGAGGAGGCCATGAAAGGCGGCTCCATGTTCGGCTTTGACAAGCCCATTGCCGATCCCGCCAACTACGATGCACAGGGACAGCCGTTAAAGCGCCGGGAGAAAGACCGAGGTGACGCACGATGACCGGGCAGAAACATATTATCTGGAGCAGCGATCCGGACTACGAGGATTGGAGGGGCGATCTGGAGGAACAGTACCCCGAGCTTTCCGAGCAGGAACGGATGGAATTGATGGTCGAGCAGAACAACGACTATCTCGATGACGAGCGGTGCAATCTGAACATTCAGCTCTCCCGCCCCATTCTGCTGATCGCAGACATCGGCCGATGGGATGGGCGGTATCCCGGTTATGCCGAGATCAAAAGCGGCAATATCCGCGATTGCCTGTATTCTGAGATGGACTATTCCACATGGTATGTAGACCGGCTGGGCGATCTGCGCTGCGATGCCGTACATCACGACGGCACGAACCATTATCTCTACCGTGCCTACAAGGAGAATGCGAGCGAAGCACAGATCGACCGGCTGAAAGAAAAGCTGTACAGCGGCACCGCCACCCGCGCCGATGTGACCCGTGTGACAAAGCGCCTGGGCGACGAGATCGGGCGGGTCTACGGCTGGCGGTTTCCGCCCGTCCGGGAAGCGGCGCGAGAAAGATAGGAGGAAAACGGTATGTCTGTTGATGCAAGAAAAGAACGCTTTGAGCTGGTGGAGGTGTTTGACCGTCCCATGCTCTTTACCTGCCTGCGGGTAGACCGAAACACGGTGCCCAAGGGGCTGTATCTCTATGAGGTACGCAATGACGACGATCAGTGCGGGATCCCCGTGGAGATCGGCTGCTGGATCATGGTTAACCACTGGGGAACGCTGCTGTCTGCGACACCCATCAAGCTGGAGCCGAACCGGTACAATAACAACGCCTACCGCCATATCGACCCGGAAAACGACTGGAACTACACCGGCGAGCTGTGTTCGGCCAGGGAATATATGGATAAATACCTGCTGAAAAAGGACAGGGAAAAACCAAAGGAAAGATAGGAGGTGCTGCCCATGGCACGCAGATTTCAGGAGATCACGGAGGTTTACCGGCAGGAGATCGCCGCACTGGCCCGCGCAGACCGGTGGACGGCATTTCTGCGCTCTGCCTGCCGGAATTATAAGCTGCCCTTTGAGGAGCAGGTGCTGGTACACGCGCAGCGCCCGGACGCAACGGCTGTGTTGGAGATAGAGCGCTGGAACCGTCAATTCGGCCGATGGGTCAATAAGGGTGCTACCGGCATTGCCGTATTTGATCGGGACTATCCGGGACGCACGCGCCTCAAGTATTATTTTGATATATCCGACACCCACGAAAGCCGTTTGTCCCGCCCCGTGCCGCTCTGGCAGGTGCCTGCCGAGCAGGAGCCGGATGTGATCGAAGCGTTGGAAAACCGATTCGGTGCGCTGGACGATAAAGGCACATTGGAGGAAGCCATAGTATCCGCCATGGAAAACGCTGCGGCGGACAATATGACAGACTATCTTGATGATCTGCAGAACTGCCGGGACAACAGCCTGCTGGAAGAACTGGACGAGCTGAATTTGTCGGTTCTCTATCGCCGTCTGCTGGAGAACAGTACGGCGTATATGTTGATGTGCCGCTGCGGGCTGGAACCGGATGAATATTTTGATCCGGAGGATTTCTCCGAGGTGTTCAATTTCAATACCCCGGAAACGCTGAATGCCCTGGGCGTGGCCACACGGGATATTGCCGAAAGCGGTTTGAGCGCCATCGCATTGACCGTCCGAAGCCGTCAAAAGCAAATTCGCACAATTGCACAGGCACCGGAAAATGAGTATCCTATAGACAAGCAAACAGAAACACAGACCGAAAGGAGCGAAAACCATGGAACTGACATACACGATGAAGGACGGCTACCGGCTGCCGGATCTGCTGCCGCCGCAGGAGCCGGAAACAGCCCTTGGGAAATACGGCCTGCTGCGCCGGAGGTATCTGAAGGAGCACCGGAAGGTGCTGTTCACGAACCTGCTGACATCGGGCAGGCTGAACGAGCATCTGGCGGAGATCGACCGGACGGCGCGGCAGCGCGTGGAACAGACGGTGACGGCGATGGCTCAGGCCGAGGGCGTGACGGAGGAGCTGAAAGCCGCCGACCCGATGAAGTGGGTGGGGCTGATGAACAACCTGAGAAACGCCGCCGAGGGGACAGTGCTGGCGGAGCTGATCTACAGCTGAACACCGAACCCGAAGAAGCGGACAGTGCGGAGGAAGCAACCTCTGAGCTGCCCGCTTTTTTGGATGAAAAGAAAATTTTCGCCATCATTGAAAACCGCAATGATGATCTGATCTACAAGAAGGCGCAGATCGAACTGTTTTTCCGGTCACATCCGGACGAGGCCGAGCGTGCCGAATATCTCCGCTCGGCATATCAAGACCGTTTCACCGAGATCCTTGCAGACGGAGCACGGCTGGGGTATCGTCCGCAGAAAAACGGTCTGCTCATGTGGGAGGGCGCATATCTTTCCCGTACCAGCGAAAGCGTTTTTTCATGGAAGCTGGTGGCAGGCTTTACGGCACAGCTCATTGACAAACGGGAATACTATGTCAACACCGAGATCAAACCGTTTGTGCCGATGGAATCACAGCAGCTTACACTGTTTGATATGCCTGCGTTCGACCAACCGGACGGTACACCGGCTGCGCCGCTGTTCTCCCATCCCAAGCTGCCGCAGCAGATCATTGACGAAGCCCTGTGCGTAGGATCCAACGATGAGCATAGCCGGCTGATCATCTGCGCTTACTTTATGAAGGATAAGCCGGACAACGCCGCATTCCTGCAAAAACACTACGGCGAGAACGGTGCGGGCTTCTATTTGGGCGGAGAGAAAGTTTCGCTTTGGTATGACGCCGAGGGGATGCGTATTGCCCGCGGCAGCACGGCACAGCGGAGCAATGTCACACTGATTTCCTGGGAGGAAGCGGCAAAGCGTATCCGGGAACTGCTGGAGCTGGGGCGGTATATGCCGCAAAGTGAACTCGATGAGGTCGATCACTACGAGCGGATGCGGCTTGCTGACAGCATTGCCTACACCAGCCGGGACATGACAACGGAAGCGAGAAACGCGGGATTTCTGCCGCTGGCCATGCTGGCGCAATCCGTCAAGGGCGGCTATCCGGAAACGCAGAAGCAAATTTATGATCTTCTCTGTGCGCCGGATACGCTGCAAAAGTGCGTGGACGAATGGACGGCGTTCAACGCCGCGCTGGATGCAGGGCAAGACCTTTTGCGTTTTCGCTTTTACCGTCCGAAAGAGATACTGGAGCGGCTCCGTGATCTACAACGGGAGCCGCTTCATTTTACCGTTGCCGACGGGTTTGCTCCCGACCGGCAATTTTTTATTTCCGCCGATGAGGTGGACAAGGTACTGCGCGGCGGCAATCACAGCACCGACTATCGCCTCGGCGTGTATGCCTTTTATGCTACCCACAAAGATAAGGCCGAGCGTGAAAAATACCTCAAGGATTATCACGGCGAGTACAGCGGTCATAGCGGCGGGAATGACAATCTCACCCACACCCGTGGCAAGGGCATTGAGTTCAGCCACGGCAGTATCACGGCCCCCTATGCCAAGGTCACGCTGAAATGGCCGGAGGCGGCCAAACGCATCGGGGAGCTGATCTCCCAGAACAAATTTCTCTCAGATGCCGACTGGGCGGCCATGCCGGAGTATGAGCGGAAACAGCTGGCCCGGAAGATCGTCAACTTTTTCATGGATACACCGGACGATGTGGTGCGGCCTTTTTCGCAAAACGCCATTGCGGACTATTGGGAGTGCGTAAAGGCTGTGACCGTTCAGCTCTCCGACGCCGACCGCGTGCAGGAAATTTATCAGAATATGCTCCCTGCCTGGGAAGCCACGAAAGAGGAGGATCGGCACTATACCCTGCGCAAGCAGGGCATAGAAGCCATGCGTGCCTATCTGGACGGCACCTATTCCGTGTTTGGCCTTGAAAAGCCGCTGCAAATGCCAACGGCACAAGCAAGCCCGGTTTGGCAGCAATATACCACACTGAGCGCACAATATCCGAATGCGCTGGTACTGATACAGGTTGGAGATTTCTACGAGGCGTTTGAAAAGGATGCCCATGCACTGCATGACCAATTCGGATATGCCACGACGAAACGTCGAGTCAGCGGCGGAAGCGGCTCCTATCTGATGGCCGGATTTCCCATATCTTCGTTGGAAACTGTGCAGGGCAAGTTGAAATCGCTCGGCATTTCTGTCGTTGTCTCCGGCGAAAGTGGGACGGATTATTTTCCTGCCGAACTGCCGCCAGAGGAACCAGAAATGGAGCTGGAACCGCCCACAGCGGAAACGGCGACTTCGGAGACAGCCCCGGAATCACCCGCCGAAGAAGAAACCGTTCTCCCCGCGCCGAAGCCCATACAGGAGCGTGTGCGCTTTGCCCCGCTTCACCCGGAGATACCGGCCCAGCGACGGCATGACTTCCGCATCACAGACCGGGCGCTGGGCGTGGGCAGCAAGGCGGAGAAGTATGCGTCCAATGTGGCGGCGATCCGCACCCTGCAAACAGTGGAAAGCGAAAACCGGCTGGCGACGCCGCAGGAGCAGGAGATCCTTTCCCGCTATGTGGGCTGGGGCGGCCTTGCCGACTGCTTCGATGAAAAGCACAGCCGGTATGCCGAGCTGAAAGCGCTGCTCACCGAGGAGGAATATGCCGCCGCGCGGGCCAGCAGCCTGACCGCCTTTTATACCTCTCCCATCATCATCGACGCCATCTACAAGGCGCTGGCACAGATGGGTTTGGAAAGCGGCAATCTGTTGGAGCCTGCCTGCGGCATCGGCAACTTCATCGGAATGCTGCCGGACAGCATGAACGCCTGCAAAGCCTACGGTGTGGAGCTGGACAGCATCTCCGGCCGCATCGCTCGACAGCTTTACCAGAACAGCCGGATCGCTGTCACCGGCTATGAAAAGGCGGAGATCCCGGACAGCTTCTTTGACGCGGCGGTAGGCAATGTGCCGTTCGGGAATTTCAAGGTCGTTGACCGGCGCTATGACAAACACCACTGGCTCATCCATGATTATTTTTTCGGCAAGACGCTGGACAAGGTGCGGCCGGGCGGTGTCATCGCCTTCATCACTTCAAAGGGCACGATGGATAAGGAGGATCCTTCCGTGCGCAAATATCTGGCGCAGCGCGCCGACCTCATCGGAGCGATCCGTCTGCCGGATACAGCGTTCAAGGCCAATGCCGGAACAGAGGTCACCAGTGACATCCTCTTTCTTCAAAAGCGTGACCGGATCGTGGATATTGAGCCGGATTGGGTGCATCTGGACGCGGATGAAAACGGTATCCGCATGAACAGCTATTTCGTCCGGCATCCGGAAATGGTGCTGGGCGAGATGGCCATGGAGAGCACCCAATACGGCATGGACAGCGTGTGCAAGCCCTATGAAAATGCCGATCTTGCCGATCTTCTGAGCGAAGCGGTATCGGGGCTTCATGCACAGATCCCCACCCATGAGCAGGACGGGCCGGAGGAGGAAGATTTATCCATTCCCGCCGACCCGAATGTGCGTAATTACAGCTTTACCAGCGTAGACGGCAAGCTGTATTTCCGCATTGACAGCCGCATGGAGCCGGTCGAACTGCCGCTGACCACCGAGAACCGAGTGCGCGGCATGATCGCCCTGCGGGACTGCACCCGTCAGCTCATCGAGTACCAGGCGGAGAACCATCCCGATGAGATTATCCGGCGCGAGCAGGAGAAGCTGAACGGGCTGTACGATGCCTATGTCAAAAAATACGGGCGGCTTTACACCCGCGGCAACAACCTTGCCTTTTCGGATGACAGCAGCTATCCGCTGCTGTGCTCGTTGGAGGTGCTGGACAACGAAGGCAATTTCGCCCGCAAGGCGGATATGTTCACCAAGCGCACCATTCGCCCGCATGAGCCGGTCACGCAGGTGGATACGGCATCGGAGGCGCTGGCGGTATCTCTCTCCGAAAAAGCGCAGGTGGATCTCGGCTTTATGTCGGAGCTGTCCGGTAAAAGTGAGGACGAGCTGGTGCAGGAGCTTTCCGGGGTCATTTACCGGAATGTCCGTTGCGGTCTTACGCCGGAGGAGATCAGTCCGGTGCAGCTTGATCTGACGGCATATCCCTATGTCACTGCTGAGGAATTTCTGTCCGGCAATGTGCGCAAAAAGCTGCGTATGCTGCAGGCGCTGCAAGCAGCGCTGCCGGCCGAAAAGAAGCAGGAGCTTGCCGGGTATCTCTCCGCCATGGAAGCTGTGCAGCCGACAGAGCTGACCGCTGCGGAGATCGGTGTGCGGATCGGTGCATCATGGGTGCCTACCGATGTCTATCAGCAGTTTATGTTTGAGCTGTTCGGTACCAGCGTATACGCCAGGCAGAGAATGCGGGTCGTTCGCTCCGAATACAGCGGAGAATGGAACATCAGCAACAAAAGCATGGACGGCGGCAACATCAAAGCCGTCACCACCTACGGCACCAAGCGTATCACGGCATACCACATCCTGGAGCAGACACTGAATCAGCGGGTAGTCAAGGTGTTCGATACCGTTGTGGAGGACGGCAAGGAGCGGCCGGTGCTGAATGTGAAGGAAACTGCCATCGCCCAGGATCGGCAGGAGCTGATCAAGTCCAAATTTGCCGATTGGCTGTGGCAGGACATTGACCGGCGCGAACGGCTGTGCCGCATCTATAACGACACCTTCAATTCCATCCGCCCGCGGGAGTACGATGGCAGCCACATCCGCTTTGTGGGGATGAACCCGGAGATCAGCCTGCGAAAGCATCAGGTGAACGCCATCGCCCATGTATTGTACGGCGGCAATGCGCTGTTGGCACACGAAGTGGGTGCAGGGAAAACCTTTGAAATTGTTGCCGCCGCTATGGAAATGAAGCGTCTGGTGCTATGCACCAAGTCGCTGATCGTGGTGCCGAACCATATCACGGAACAGTGGGCGGCAGAATGGCTTCAGCTCTACCCAGCCGCTAACATTTTGGTAGCTACCGAACGCGATTTTGAAAAGCGCAACCGCCGCAGGCTGTGTGCCCGTATTGCCACCGGAGATTATGATGCAATCATCATCGGCCACAGTCAGCTCATGAAGATCCCCCTGTCCCGTGAACGGCAACAGGCCATTTTGCAGCGGCAGATCGACGAGGTGCTGCTGGCCATCAGCGACGCCAAACGGCAGAGGGCGGAGAACTTCACGATCAAGCAAATGGAGCGCACCCGCAAGTCTCTGGAGACACGGATGGAAAAACTCAACGACCAGAGCACCAAGGACGACACGGTGACCTTTGAAGAACTGGGCATTGACCGGCTGTTCATCGATGAGAGCCATAGTTTCAAAAATCTCTTTTTGATGACGAAAATGCGCAATGTCGGCGGTATCGCGCAGACGGAAGCGCAGAAGTCCTCGGATCTCTTTGCCAAGTGTCAGTATCTGGACGAGCTGACCGACAGCCACGGTGTTATCTTCGCCACCGGCACCCCGATCTCCAACAGTATGGTGGAATTGTATACGGTGCAGAGGTACTTGCAATATCAAACCTTGCAGGAGATGGGTCTTATCCACTTCGACGATTGGGCCAGCGACTACGGTGAAACCGTTACCGCCATCGAGCTTTCCCCGGAGGGCAGCGGCTATCGCCCGAAAACCCGTTTTGCAAAATTCTTCAATCTGCCGGAGTTGATGGCGACCTTCAAAATGGTGGCGGATGTGCAAACGGCGGATATGCTGAAGCTGCCCGTCCCAAAGGCCAACTTCCACACCGAGGTCATCCACCCCAGCGAGCTGCAAAAGAAAGCTGTGGCAGGACTGGCGGAGCGTGCCGAGCGCGTCCGCGCCCGTGTGGTCGATCCCAGCACCGACAATATGCTGCGCATCACCAACGACGGACGCAAGCTGGCGTTGGATATGCGGCTGCTAAGCTCTCTGGCACCGGACGATGAAAACAGCAAGGTTTCCGTATGCGCCCGGAATGTCTATCGGATATGGGCAGAGAGTACCGCACAGCGCAGCACGCAGCTGGTTTTCTGCGACCTGTCTACTCCCAAGGCGGACGGCAGCTTCAATGTGTATGACGATCTGCGGCGGAAGCTGCTTGAGATAGGCATTCCGGAAAACGAGATCGCTTATATCCACACCGCCAACACCGAGCAAAAGAAAAAGGAGCTGTTTGCCAAGGTGCGCGGCGGCGAGGTGCGTATCCTCATGGGCAGCACCGCAAAAATGGGAGCCGGAACCAATGTGCAGGACAGGCTCATCGCCTTGCATGATCTCGATTGCCCATGGCGGCCCAGCGACTTGCAGCAGCGCCTTGGGCGCATCGTGCGGCAGGGCAACCAAAATCCGGAGGTGGAGATCTTCCGCTATGTTACCGAGGGCACATTCGATGCCTACCTCTATCAGCTGGTGGAATCCAAGCAGCGGTTTATTGCCCAGATCATGACCTCCAAAGCACCGGCCCGTGCGGCGGAGGATGTGGACGAGACGGCACTGTCCTATGCCGAGATCAAGGCACTGGCCACAGGAAACCCGCAGATCATCGAAAAATGCAATTTAGATATGGAGGTCAGCAAGCTGAATATGCTCCGTGCCAGCCATCTGAGCCAGCGGTATGCGCTGGAGGAGCTGGTGTTGCGGAAGTATCCGGCAGAGATCAAGGAACTAAGCGAACGCATCGCCGGATATGAGCAGGACAGCGCACGGCTGGCCGAGCATCCGAAGCCCGCTGAGGGCATTGCACCGATGGTATTAAACGATGTCACCTACGCCGAGCGTGAGAACGCCGGTAAGGCGATCATTGAAGCCTGCACGCACATGAATGGCGCGGAGACCGTTTCTATCGGCAGCTACCGCGGATTTTCCATGCTGCTTTCCTACGACGGTGCTGCCAACGAGTTTCGCATGGTACTCAAAGGCAAGCTGTCCCATACGGCTGTACTGGGAGCGGATGCAGGCGGCAATGTCACCCGTATCGACAACGCACTGGAAAAGATCACGGAGCACTTGGCCAACGCCCGGTCGCAGCTTGCCCATACCACCGAGCAGCTTGAAAATGCCCGCACAGATATGACCGCACCCTTTCCGAAGGAGGCAGAACTGGCCGAAAAGACGCGGCGGCTGAACGAGCTGAATGTGCTGCTGAATCTTAACGAGCAGGATCGCCCCGTCATGGCGGATGAGCCGGACGAAGGCGACCGGATCCGACCAAAAAGCGCAGAACGGGAGCGATAATTTGCACCTTTGCGCAACCTCAAAAAGCAAGCCTGCGGAGCGAGTTCCGCAGGCTTTGCTCTTGCTTCGATTTGTTTTGAGGGGATCACTTCAGGCAGTGACGGAGACCGCTGAGAACACGTACCCGCCCCGGACCGTGCGGATATAGGTCTGGCTGCCGCCCATCTTCCGACGGAGATTGGAGACGGTATTCGCCACGACCTTCAGGGTGTCCGCGCTGTCCCGGCCCCACACGGCGGAAAACAGGTCCTCCTTGGAAAGCGTGACTCCCGGATTGCTGGCGAGAAGCAGCAGCATATTGAACTCGATCCGGGTCAGCGCCAGCGCGGTTCCGTTTTGAAACGCCTGCTGGGATCGTCCGTCAATGGTTAGTTCCGGGAAGGTAAGCGTGTGCCGGGAACTGAGGGAGACCCGCTCTGCGGCGATGTCCTCCCGCCGCAGAAGGGCCAGGATCTTTTCCTCCAGATCCCCCTCGGCCCCGTTTGCTTGAATGATGATCATAGTGTGTCTGTGTGTTACTCCGTGTCCAGTTCGTGGAGCAAGTTGACCATCTCGATAGCGCTGACTGCACAATCGTAGCCCTTGTTGCCTGCCTTGGTGCCGGCCCGTTCGATGGCCTGCTCGATATTCTCCGTGGTCAATACTCCAAAGAGAACGGGTACGCCGCTTTCCAGAGACACGGCGGCGATCCCCTTGGAGACCTCGTTGCAGACGTAGTCATAATGGCTGGTGGAACCGCGGATCACCGCGCCGAGGCAGATGACGGCGTCATACCTGCCGCTCTTTGCCATCTTGGACGCCACCAGCGGGATCTCAAAGGCTCCGGGAACCCACGCCACATGAACGTCATCCTCCCGAACCTCGTGGCGCAGCAGGCCGTCCAGCGCACCGCTGAGGAGCTTGGAGGTAATGAATTCGTTGAACCGGGCGGCTACGATGCCCACCTTGATGCTTTTGGAGACCAGCTTTCCCTCGAAGGTTTTCATAACTAAGTACCTCTTTCTTTGTTAATATTCCAAAATGTGTCCCATTCGTGCCTGCTTGGTTTTCAGGTAGAACAAATCATGTGCCGTTGCCGCCATCTGGATCGGAACCCGTTCGGAGATTTCCAGGCCGAACTCGGAGAGCTGATACACCTTGTCCGGATTGTTGGTCAACAGGCGCAGGCTCTTGACGCCAAGCTCCCGCAGGATCTGCGCGCCGAGGAAATACTCCCGCTCGTCTCCGTGGAAGCCCAGAGCCAGATTGGCCTCCAGCGTGTCCATGCCCTGCTCCTGCAATTCATAGGCCCGCAGCTTGTTGATGAGGCCGATGCCCCGGCCCTCCTGCCGCATATAGAGCAGGATGCCCCGGCCCTCGTTTTCAATCTGGGTCATGGCGGCGGCCAGCTGCTGTCCGCAGTCACAGCGGAGAGAGCCGAAGGTGTCTCCGGTCAGACATTCGGAGTGGACGCGGCAGAGGATGTCCTTCCCGTCACCGATGTCGCCCTTCACCAGCGCGACATGGTGCTCACCATTCAGACGGCTCACAAAGCCGTAGGCTTTGAAATCGCCGTATTTCGTGGGCATATTCACCGCCGTGACCTGATCCACCAGCTTTTCGTGGCACTTGCGGTACGCCTGCAAGTCCCGGATGGTGATGAACTTGATACCGAACCGCTCCGCCAGCGTCATCAGCTCAGCAGTGCGCATCATGGTGCCGTCCTCCCGCATGATCTCGCAGCACAGGCCACATTCCTTCAGTCCCGCCAGACGGCACAGGTCAACGGTGGCCTCCGTATGACCCTCCCGCTCCAGCACGCCGTTTTTCTTCGACAGAAGCGGGAACATATGGCCCGGTCGGCGGAAATCCTCCGCCCTCGCGCCCTCCTCCACGCAGGCCATCGCCGTCACGGAGCGCTCGGCGGCGGAGATGCCCGTGGAGGTGGATATGTGGTCGATGGACACCGTGAAGGCCGTTTCGTGGTTGTCGGTGTTGTTCTGCACCATCTGGGGGAATTGCAGCTTGCGGACAAAGGCCTCCGACATGGGCATACAGATCAGGCCCTTGCCGTGGGTGGCCATGAAGTTGATGTTCTCCGTGGTGGCAAACTCGGCGGCGCAGATGAAATCGCCCTCGTTTTCACGGTCAGGGTCGTCTGTGACCAGAATGATCTTCCCCTGTCTCAGATCTTCCAGTGCCTCGGGAATGGTATTGAAATTCATAGTAAAAACTCCTTGTTAAAAGCCGCAGCGCAGCAGCATTTCTTTTGTGAGGGTGCTTTCGTTCGTTGTGGTATGCGGTTTCGGTTCTTCCGGACGCAGCAGCTTTTCAATGTACTTGCCCACCACGTCGGTCTCCAGATTCACAGGGTCGCCTCGGCGGCGCTGGTTTAGATTGGTCTGGGCCACCGTATGAGGGATGGTGGACACGGAAAAGCCCTCGCCGTCCACGGCGGCCACTGTCAGGCTGATGCCGTCGATGGTGATGGAGCCTTTTTCCACCACATAGCGCAATATCTCCGGCCCCGCGAGGACGGTGTACCAGACGGCGGTATCGTCTTTTCGGATGTTGGCAATGTGTCCCACGCCGTCCACATGGCCCGCCACGATATGCCCGCCGAAACGGCCGTTGGCAGGCATGGCCCGCTCCAGATTGACCACGCTCCCCGCCGTGAGTCCCGCAAGGGACGAGCGGTTCAGCGTCTCGTGCATCACGTCCGCCGAAAAGCCATCGGGAAAAAGCCGGGTCACTGTCAGGCAGATGCCGTTCACAGCGATGCTGTCTCCGATCCGGGTCTCCTCTAAAACAGTTTTCGCATGGATCGTCAGGACGGCGGAGTGCTGCCCGCGCTTGATGTTCTTGATCGCTCCGACTTCTTCTACGATTCCTGTGAACACGGATATTCCACCTCGCTTTCTATCAGAAGATCCTCGCCCAGCCGTTCCAAACGGCTGTTTTTCAATCGGAAGGCATTGGTCGGAGCGGGGACGCCCACGCCCTCCACGGGGGTTTTCGCATCCCTTCCGCCGAATAGCTTTGGGGCGATATATGCCTGCACCTGCTGCACGATGCCGCATTCCAGCGCGGCCCAGTTCAGCGTTCCACCGCCCTCCAGCAGGATGCTGTCGATCTGTTCCCGCCCCAGCCGCTCCATGAGCTGCCGGAGATCTACATGGCCGTTTTCCTCATTCAGGCAGAGCACCTGGCACCCGGCCATCCGGTAAACCGCCTGTCTTTCTGGGTCGGTGCAGCAGGTGGCGAGGATGGTCGGGATCTGGTCTGCGGTAGTGACCACCTGCGCCTGCGGCGGCGTCCGCAGATGGGTGTCGCAGATGATGCGAACGGGGTTTCGCCCGTTCTCCATACGGCAGGTCAGGAGGGGATCATCCGCCAAAACGGTACCCACACCTACCATGATGCCCCGGAACCGGTGGCGCTGCTGCTGGACATGGCGCCGGGCCGTTTCACCTGTGACCCATTTGGATGCACCCGTATAGGCCGCGATCTTGCCATCCATCGTCATGGCGTATTTCATGGAAACGAAGGGCCGCCCGGTGGTGATGTAGTGGAAGAAGATCTTGTTCAGTGCGTCACATTCCTGGCGCAGAACGTTTTTCGTCACCTCCACGCCGTGAGACCGCAGGATCGCCACGCCCTTTCCCGCCACCAGCGGATTTGGGTCGGCGGAGCCGATCACCACCCGGCGGATGCCGGATGCCAGGATCGCATCCACGCAGGGCGGCTGCTTTCCGTGGTGGCAGCAAGGCTCCAGCGTCACATACATGGTGGCTCCGGCGGGGTCGGCGGTGCAGGATGCCAGCGCGTTCCGCTCCGCGTGGGGTTCACCGTACCGCTCATGCCAGCCCTGTCCGATAACTGCGCCGTCCTTTACGATCACGGCGCCCACCATGGGATTGGGCGCCGTCCAACCCCGGCCCTGTTCCGCCAGCGCCAAGGCCAGACGCATATATTCTGCATCGTTCATACCGTTACCTCCAAAAGAAAAAGCCCTGAACGAATCGTTCAGGGCAAGGTAGAAAGACACAAGTATCCTTGTGTAAAAGCAAAGCTCCGGAATGTAAACACATCCCAGAGCAACTTCCATAGACGCAAAGCAGTCCCCCTGCGTTGTCATCTTCTTTCATCCAGACTATACTGTCGGCTTCGGAGTTTCACCGAATCATGCCTTGCGGCTCGTGGGCTGTACCACCGGTAGGGAATCACACCCTGCCCTGAAGACTTTCTATTCAATTACGATGGAAGTATAGCACGGCGACAGGTGGATTGCAAGACCATTTTGCAAACCGGGACAAAACCGGGACGGTCAGACTTTCTGGGCGGGAGGTTCTCATGGTGGGATGGCTGGTATACCTTGGCAAACGGGAATTTCCCGTTGACCCACGCCGTGACCCACGAACAGAAAAACCGGGGCGGAAACAGTGGAACAGAGCGTATCTACGGGTATGGAAATCCCGCGGCAAACCCGCTTAACACCACTGAAAGCCCACGGAAGGCGTCCCTATCGAATCTTGGAAGAAATCGGCACAATATCTACCAGGCAGTTGCGGGAACGGAAATGCTTGAAATATTTGATCTCCGTTTCTTTTCCCTCACAGATTATATAAATGATGGGCCTACGTTTGCGACGGCCTGCTTTATTTGGGTCGTATTCTTTCCTCATTCCTGCCATAAGCCGTCACCTCCGATAAACGGGATCGCACCGAAGCGCCCTTGCAAATACCCCTTGCGGATGTTCTCTCCCTTTCTCGGAGAGAAGGACGCCAGCGAATACAGCTCAGTTGCACAGGACCGCTCGTCCTTTTCTGCAAACCAGATCTGATCTCTGCGGAAGAAGGTAAGATCAAGCAGCATCGCATCATGCGTCGTAAACAGAAGCTGCGCTCCCTCTGTGTTGATCGTATTATCCTGAACCATCTCTATCAGCCGCTTTGTCAGGAGCGGATGCAGACTGTCCTCGATCTCGTCAACGACAAGCAGTGCGCCGTCCTCCAGCGCTTGCAGCCAGCCGCCGATACGGGAGAAGAACCGTTGCGTTCCGGAGGACTCCTGATCCATAAGAAGCTGGAAGTGTTCCACGCTGCCATCCGCACCGATGACACGGTGGGTGGTCGTAATGACCGGGGCCTTGCCGGAAATGTTCTTGATGGTCACATCAGAAATGCCGAGGTCGGCAAGCAGCAGCTCCTTCAGGATACGAGCCTTCTTCTCATTGCCGCTGACGATCTGTGCGACTGTTTCCGAAGCGGCAGGTGCTTCCTCCATCAAGAATGTCAGCTTTTCCAAGAACCACTTGTAGGCGTTTTCCGTTTGCGGCAGATTCCAGTCGTTTGAGGAAACCAGATACAGCTTATTATCCGGCGTGCGGTTGCTGAGTGTGATTTGCTCATTGATATTCTCTCGGAATTCATATACGCCGTTTTCTCTTGAGAAAATCAGCGCCTCACGCCCATTGGGCCAGTGGTACAAATACTCCGTATAGATCTTCTTAGCATCGAAAGAATAGCCGTAAGCGTAACGAATGCCATGATAGATGAATACGATCTCAAAAGATGTAGGCGTTGTGGTGCCTCCAAACGGTTCCCACGGCAATTTTTGTCCTTTGGATATTTTGGCTGCTTCTCCGACAACCATATCCTTCATCGTCATCAGTGCGTGCAGCACATTACTTTTACCGGCAGCGTTCGCTCCGTAAATAGCAATAGCAGGTAAAAGCGCCCTTTTTTCATCTGGGTGCAGCAGATAAGACTCCAGGGACTTATCCTTTGATGCTGCAAAGCTGATGACTGCACTATCTTTGATTGAGCGATGGTTTTCAATCGAAAATTGAATAAGCATAAGCGGATACCTCCATTCACAGTATAGTCTCTCCATTCTTCGCCCATATTATAGCAGTTAAAATCGCCTGCGTCAATATTTATCACTTGATTTTGCGGAAATAATGCAAATTCAAGTGATAAAATCATTTCATGCGGCAAAGGATATAATTAGCCGCAGGAAAATTGATAGGGAAAGTATCCGATAATGGCTCGACTGCTCTGCGTCCCCGCTTATAATATAAACGAGATTATCATAAATTAATTTATCATAATGAGGACATCTGAAAAGCATATCCAAACTACACCGTGATTTTTGGTGTGTTCAGCAAAAGCGGCTTTACACAACGCCTATTGGATGCCGCCAACGCCAATCCCGACCTGCTTCTTTTTGACGGGGGCCACATTCTTCAATGATTTTTCCCACACACCAAAACAGGTCTGCATAGAAGTATTTAATATGCGCCCTCTTATAGCCGGACGGCTTTCATTCATGTGAAAACCGTCCGGCTTATTTTTATATCAAGGAGATGATGAAACGATGGGCTATGTGACAAGAGAGATGATTGACCGGGCGAAGGAAATGGACCTGCTGACCTATCTCCAGACCTATGAGCCGCAGGAGCTGGTGCATTTCGGCGGTAGCACCTACTGCACCCGTGAGCACGACAGTCTGAAAATTTCCAACGGCAAGTGGTGCTGGTTTTCCCGTGGGATTGGCGGCAGGACGGCGCTGGATTATCTGATCAAAGTGAAAGAGGTTCCTTTTACCGAGGCGGTAGAGCGGATCGTGGGACGGGCGGCTGAAAGGCCGCCCGTTTTTCATGCCCGTGCTCAGCCGGAGAAGCCGAAAACACTGCTCTTGCCGCCCAAAAGCAACAGCAGCACCCGTGTTATTGCCTATCTGAAAAGTCGCGGCATTGACGGTGGATTGATCGAGCAGTGTATCCGTTCCGGCCAGCTGTATGAAAGCCTCCCCTACCATAATGCCGTATTCGTCGGCATGGATAGGAACGGAACGCCGCGCTATGCGTGCCTGCGAGGCATCGGAACGGATTTTAAGGGCGAGGCGACCGGCAGCGACAAGAGATTTTCCTTTGCCCTCCCGGCTACGGGCGAAAGTCGGATGCTCTGCGTATTCGAGTCGGCCATCGACCTGTTATCCTATGCCACCATGGCGCAGGCTGGCGGGCTGTCGTGGCGGTCACAGCATCTGTTATCCTTGGCCGGAGTCTATAAGCCGCAAAAGGAAACACAGGAGCACCGTCTGCCGTTGGCGCTGACACAGTATCTGAAGGACCATGCGGAGATCAAAACCATTTGCCTGTGCCTGGATAATGACATGACCGGACGCAGCGCCACCGAGGCGATCCGACAGCAGTTGGCCGAGCGTTATGAAGTGGCAAGTGCCTTCCCCCGGCAAGGCAAGGATTATAACGATTGGCTTTGTATACGGATGGGATTGCAACCGGCGAAAGAAAATCCGATGACGGGAAGGAGCTTTGCACGATGAGCGAATACAGGGTCATCATTACCGAAACATTGAAACGGGCCGTTACGGTGGAAGCCGAAAGTCGCGAAGAAGCCGAAGAAGCGGTGCGCCGTCAGTATCAAAACAGCGAGCACATTCTTGTGGCCGAGGATTTTGACGGCGTGTCTTTTTCGGCGCAGTATCCCGAACAGCAGGTCGAATTACCCTATGGGAAAATGAAAGAGCTGTTTCGTAAAGCCGAGCGTGCCGGCACTCATGTATGCGGCTATATCACCTTTATGCAGGACTGTTTTACCGTACAATACAGCGAACGCTCCCGCACCTACGCCGTGTCCAGCGGCAATAAAGCGTTTCAGCCGAACATGGGTGGATACTCCGTCTATGGAAGCTGTCTGGACGGAACGGATCCCTGTGTCCGGCTGGAGCAGTATATGGCGGTCGAACGCGGTGGTGAAAAGGGCTGGGGCGTAGAGCGCTGCTATATGCTCCGCGAGGACTATGACCGTGTGATGGCGCTTCCGGAGCGCGGACGGGATCGGGAGCGATGATCGTTTGTCGGCAGGTCGGCTCCGACGCACGACCGCAGGGAGCGTGAGAATGTGCTATACCAGCAAGCAACGCCTTTTGGGGACAAAAGGCAGCTTGACAGGGGCATCCCCCTGTAACCCCTGCGCCGCCGAGCGCGACAATATCGCTATATGGAGGAATGAACATGACTAAACGAAGCATTGAGATCAAGGTGCGGCTAAGTCGCAAGGAAGCGGAAAATCTGAATAAACAAGTGAAAAAATGCCGTCTGTCCCGCGAAGCCTACCTTCGCCATCTGATCACCGGAGAGGTACCCCGTGAAGCACCGCCGCCGGAATACTTTGCCTTTATGCGTGAGATGCACTATGTGGGGCACAACCTTAACCAGATCGCACAGAAAGCCCATGTACTGAATGTGGTGGATGCAAAGCGCTATGACGAGGACAGCAAGCGACTGGACAAGCTCATCCGGGAGGTTACAGCGGCGGTCGTGCTTCCGGCAAAGCGGGAGTAATGCCATGGCTACCACATCCATCTGGGCGGTCAAGGGCTGGCTGGGCAAGGTGGTGCTGTATATCGAAAACCCGGACAAGACGGATAATCCGAAATTCTATCGGCAAGAGGAACTGACCGATGTGCAGACACAAAGCCTTTCGGATGTGATCGATTATGCTGTCCGTGCGGAGAAAACAACGGTCACACCGGACGACGAGAGTGCAATGGTGGTACGGCAATTTATCAGCGGCATCAACTGCCTGCCGTCCACGGCACGGGACGAGATGCTGGCAGTAAAAAAGCGTTTCGGCAAGGAGGACGGTGTGATCGCCTACCATGGGTATCAGTCCTTCGCGCCCGGCGAGGCCACGCCGGAGTTGGCGCATGAGATCGGCGTGAAGCTGGCGCAGCGGCTTTGGGGCGAACGGTATCAGGTGCTGGTGGCGACCCATCTGGATAAGGAAAACCATCTGCACAATCATTTTGTGCTGAATACGGTATCCTTTGTGGACGGTATCAAATACCACCGCACCGAAAAAGATTATCATGATATGCGCACCGTGTCCGACACCCTTTGCCGGGAATATAACTTGTCGGTCATCCAACGGCCGCAAGCCGGGAAGTCAAAGCACTATGGGGAATGGCGTGCAGAGCAGGAGCAGCGTCCCACCTGGCGCGGACTGATCCGCAGCGAGATCGATGAGCTGATCCGGCAGAGCGTCACCGAAAAGCAGTTTTACTATCTGCTTCGCCAAAAGGGCTATGAGGTGAAATTCGGCAAGGATATTTCGGTGCGCCCTCCCGGTAAGGAGCGCTTTGTCCGTCTGACCCGGAATTTCGGAGAGGCTTACACCGCCGAGGCCATCCGGCAGCGTATTTTGCAACAGCCCCTGCCGCAGCCGGAGCGGCAAATGACCGATAAACCAAGGCCAAAAGCCTACCGCGTCCAAGGCAGCCGGCAAGCTGCGCGCAAGATCACCGGCTTTCGCGCACTGTATTTCTATTACTGCTACAAGCTCGGTATCTTCCCCAAAGGCCGTCCGCAAAACCGGGCGCGGCTCCATTTTCTGCTGCGGGAAGATCTGCTCAAACTGAATAACATCTCACAGGAAGTACGGCTGCTCGCACGGCATCAAATTGATACCGCCGAGCAGCTTGCTTTATATAAAAAGGAACAGGAGGTGAATATCCGAGAATTGTCCGCCAAACGCCGGGTACTGCAAAATGCGCTGCGCACAAAGGCAGTCCGGGACAGTCCCAAACAGGCCGACGCACATCGGGCGCAGATCCGGGAGTTGTCCGAAAGGCTCAAAGCGCTGCGCCGGGAAGTGCATCTGTGCGACGATATTGCCGAGCGCTCCGGCGTGATGGCGGAGAAACTGAAAGCTGTCCGGGAGGACGCACAAAAACAACGACAAAAGGAGGAACAACAGAATGAACACATCCGGAGACGCAGCTGAACAGGTCGTCCGACTGAGCTTGGAGGGCATGGAGGTTGCGGCAAAAATCACCGGCAGTGCGGCAAAGGAGGTGGCGGCGCTTCTGTACGCAGCACTGAAAAACCGGGACAAGAACAAAATCAAAGGACGCCAGCGGCTTACCTCCATGCTGCGCAGCGGCAAGGAGCTGACTATTTTCACCGTCAAAAACAAGGACATGGCCCGCTTTGTGGCCGATGCCAAGCGCTACGGCGTAGTCTACTGCGTTCTGCGGGAGGCAAAGGACAACCCACACGGCGTCAGTGAGATCATGGTACGCGCCGAAGATGCCGCCAAGATCAACCGCATTGTGGAGAACATCAAAATCGCCACGGTATCCGACCCCGAAGTCATCCGTGAAAACGCGGAAACAGGACGGGATAAGAATAAGGATGCCGCCGGGCAGACGGCTCCCGAACAGGAGCGCCCGCAAAAGAGTGAGGATGACCGGCTGCTGGATGAAATGATGGCAGCTCCTGCGCAGAAGCAGGAGGCTGCCCAAGAAAACCCCATGGCGGCTCGGACGGAGAAATCCCGTCCGTCCGAGCCTTCCTCAAAATCCAGAAAGAGATCCGCCGAGGGTACTGCTAAGGAAGATCGTCCATCTGTCCGCGAGGAGCTGAAGGAGATCCGCCGTGAGCAGCAGGAGACGGAGGAGCGCAAGCCGACCGAACGCAGCAGACCCGCCAAGAGTACACGATCGCAAAATGAACACCGACAGACTCCGCCGAAAAAGCGGGTCAGAAAAAGTAAGGAGAGATAAGCTATGGCAAACTTCGATGATCTTTTTACCGCCCCCACTGCCACGGAAACGCAGAGCGACCGTCCGCAGCTGACCAAGGAGGAATATGCCGCCAAGAAGGATGAGGCCACCCGCCTGCGGGACTTTGACGGCTGGAAAGAACGCGGCATCTATGTCCGCAAAAACGAAACAGGCATTTCCATTCTGGAAGCCGGGGACAGCTATGTGACCGAGGATGGCCGCACCGGCTACTACTATAATGTGAAAAAGGTCTTTGACATCAGCCAAACGGATGCCAAACGCCGGCGGCAGCCGCAGGTGCATTATGATGACCGCCTGCTGCTTTCTGCACTGATCGCCAAGCGCCCGGTGCCTATTGAAATGGCCGACAGCGTGCAAAACGGTGCGGTGTATGACTATAAGCGCAAAACCATCTTCGTCCAGCGCGGTATGGACGGGCAAGACCTGTTTCGCAGCGTATCGCTGGCACTGGCTCGTGCCGAGATGGCGCAGCAGGAAAACAGTACCCCGCAGGCTGACGCCTTCAAAAGCTACTGCGTTTCCTATATGCTGTGCCGCAAGTATGGTGTGGACACACAGGGGTATGATTTCAGCCGCTTGCCCGATGAGCTGAAAAATGCGGAGCCGCAGACCATTCGCGGTGAGCTAACCGACATTCGTGACACGCTGCAGACCATGACCGGCAAAATGGTGCGGACGCTGGAGCAAAGCCGCACGGCAGCGCAAAAGGAAACCGGAAAGGAGCGATGAGCCATGGAAAAACAGGATATGCGGGTATTGACCCTTGATCCGTATCAGCACGGCGTCGTGATCAATGCACTCAACAACCTGCGTAACGATTTGATCGAGGACAAACGCCCCACCGATATTGTCGATGAAGTTCTCATTAAAACCGTTGACGCACCGAGCAAATCCAAAAGAGTCAAGCAGAAAGATGAACGGTAAACAAAAATGGCTGTGGTATGCGACGGGGCTGATCCCTGCGGTGTGGCTGGGGCTGCTGATCGCCCCGGCTGCTTCCGGTGGCCTTCCCGAGATCCTTCGGCAATTTCCATCGGCAATGAATGAGCCGTTTCATATCGAGTGGTGCGAGGACAGCCTGAAAACTGTCCTCGTTTTCATTGCCCTGTATGCCATGGTGATCGGGGTCTATCTTTCCACCCGCCGTCATTACCGGCGCGGCGAGGAACACGGCTCTGCCAAATGGGGCGATGCGGAAACCGTGAACCGAAAGTATCGGGCACGCCCGCCAAAGCCAAACAAGGTGTTCACGCAGCACATCCGTATGGGACTAAACGGCCGCAAGCACAAGCGCAACCTGAATACCGTTATCATCGGCGGCAGCGGCGCGGGCAAGACCCGTTCGTATGCCAAGCCCTGCCTGTATGAGGCTTGCCTGTCACCGCAGGGTTCGTCCTTTGTCTGCCTTGACCCCAAAGGCGAGCTGCTTCGCGATTCCGGACGGCTGCTGGAGGAAACCGGATATGAGATCCGGGTGCTGGATCTGCTGCACATGGAGAAAAGTCACTGCTATAACCCATTCGTCTATTTGACCGATGACAACGAGGTGCAGATGCTGGTGACGAATCTGTTCAAGGCGACCACACCCAAGGGCAGCCAGACCAATGACCCGTTTTGGGACACGACGGCTGCTATGCTGTTGTCGGCACTGGTCTACTATCTCTACCACGAAGCGCCGCCCGATGAGCAAAACTTTCCGATGGTCATGGAAATGCTGCGCGCCGGTGAGGTGCGGGAGGAGGATGATTCCTACCAGTCGCCGCTGGATGTGTTGTTTGAGCGGCTGGAAATGCGCGACCCGGAGCATATCGCGGTCAAGTATTATAAGGACTATCACTCCGGCAGCGCCAAAACACTGAAAAGCATCCAGATTACACTGGCGGCAAGGCTCGAAAAATTCAATCTCTCGTCTGTGGCGGCGCTGACCGCCACGGACGAACTGAATTTGCAGGATATGGGCGAAAAGCGTGTGGCACTGTTTGCGCTGATCTCGGACAGTGATACGAGCTTCAACTTTTTAGTATCCGTTTTGTATCAGCAGCTCTTTCAGCAGCTTTTTGACAGTGCCGACCATAAGCACGGCGGCAGCCTGCCCGTCCCCGTACACTTTTTAATGGACGAATTTGCGAACATCTCACTGCCGGAGGATTTTGACAAAAAGCTCTCCACCATGCGTTCCCGCAATGTGTTCGTGTCCATCATCCTGCAAAACATTGCGCAGTTAAAGGCGCTGTTTGAAAAGCAGTGGGAGAGTATTTTGGGCAACTGCGACGAGCTGCTGTATCTTGGCGGCAACGAGCAGGGATCCCACAAGTACATCTCGGAACTGCTCGGCAAGGCCACGATTGACACGAACACCTACGGAAGATCGTCCGGGCGAAACGGCAATTACAGCACCAATTATCAGATCACCGGGCGTGAGTTGATGACACCGGATGAGGTGCGGATGCTGGACAACGGCAAGGCGCTGCTGTTCATTCGCGGCGAATTACCGGTCTGCGACGACAAGTTTGACATCATGACCCATCCGCTGGTGTCGCACACCCCGGACGGCGGCGCACCGCCTTATATCCACGGAAGCGCCGAGTACGCCATTGCAGCGATCACCATTCACGACCGGCTTCTGCCAACGGATCCCGTGGCAGTTCCGAGCGAAAACGAAACCCAATACGAGCTCCTTTCCAACGAGGAATTGGAGGCAATTTATGAGCTGGAGGAAAAACCCAATGAAGCATCTCAAAAGCACTAAGAAAAGCAACCACACCCACACCCGTCCTCTGCCTATAGGGAAAAAGAGCAGGGGTGTCCTGGCGGTCTATGCCGCTGTTGTGTTCACCGTATGTTGTCTGCCCATGACAGCCTTTGCCGCAGGAAATGACCCGTTGGCGGTCATCAACAATCTGTCTGATTTTATCTTCGGCGTGATTCGCGCGGTCGGTCTGATTCTGCTGGGCTGGGGTATCGTGCAGATCGGTCTGTCCTTTCAGAGCCATGACCCCAGCCAGCGCAGCAACGGATTTCTGACACTTGCCGGCGGTGTCGTCGTGACCTTTGCTAAGGAAATCCTGACGCTAATCACGGGTTAACGGAGGAAACGGTCATGGAAAAGTGCCAATGCTATATCCATTCGCTGAAGCAGGGTGAAAATCATGTGCTCGGAGAGGCGACGATTTTGAAACGCCTCGGAGACAATGACTATCTGGCAGAGTATAACGGCGTAAAATGCCACGCCATATTCAATCCCTTTGCCGGGCGCTACTTTGTGGATGATGTGTATGGCGTGATCCGCAGCACACCCGACCGGGGCGAGCGATAATCAAAATACGGCAGCGAGGGGCAGGCTTCGTGCCTGCCCCCTTATGCTGTCGGGAAAGGAGGAAGCTATATGAGTGATAACTGGGTCGTACAGAATCTCGAAAACGCACTTGAAACTTGGAATGAAAAGCTGGCGGAAATATGGCAGCTGCTCACACAGTCCCCCGAAAACTTCAAGGGCGGCACAATATGGAATGTGATCAAGACCATTAACGGTACTGTGCAGGCCATCGGCTTGGCGCTGTTGGTGCTTTTTTTCGTGGTAGGTATCGTTAAGACCTGCGGCTCCTTTGCCGAGGTCAAAAAGCCGGAGGTGGCGATCAAGCTGTTTGTCCGCTTTGCACTGGCGAAAGCGGTCGTCACCTATGGGCTGGAGCTGATGATGGCGCTGTTTTCCATTGTGCAGGGCGTTATTTCCACCATAATGACGGCGGCCGGTATGGGCACAGCACAGCAGACCGTGCTTCCGGCAGAGATCGTGACCGCCATTGAGGACTGCGGCTTTTGGGAAAGTATTCCACTCTGGGCAGTGGCCTTGATCGGCGGATTGTTCATCACAATCCTCTCGTTTATCATGATCCTCTCCGTTTACGGGCGCTTTTTCAAACTCTATATTTACACAGCTATCGCGCCAGTACCGCTGGCTACCTTTGCCGGTGAACCGAGTCAGCAGGTGGGTAAGAGCTTTCTGAAATCTTACGCCGCCGTTTGCCTGGAGGGTGCGATCATTGTGTTGGCCTGTATCATCTTCTCTCTGTTCGCATCCAGTCCGCCCGTGGTCGATCCGAACGCAGCGGCGGTCACACAGGTATGGTCTTACATTGGCGAGCTGATTTTTAACCTGCTTGTACTGGTGGGAACGGTAAAAATGGCAGACCGCGTAGTACGCGAAATGATGGGTCTTTAATTTGAAGGAGGAAATACAATGATTCAAAATAATGTAATTCGCAGCGATGATCCCCAGGCGGTGGAAAAGCTGCAAGCGAAGCTCGATAAGCTGACTAAGCAGCACGCACGCATGAAGGAGATCAACGCCTACTTCAAGAAACACGCCACAGCGCTGGGCTGTCCCGGCCTTTCGGACGCGGAGGCGGCCAAGCTGGACGAGCGTGTGCAAACCGGCTATTCGTGGGAAAAGCAGCCCTATCCGTCTTATATACTCAGCGGCAACACAGCGGAAATGCGCAGACTTAGGCAGCGCATTGAGGAGGTGTCCCGAACACAAAACACGGAATATGCAGGCTGGGATTTTCCGGGCGGTCATGCCGAGGCAGACAAGGAAGATAATCGCCTGCGCCTGTATTTTGACGGAAAGCCCACGGAGGAACAGCGAAGCAAGCTAAAATATAACGGCTTCAAATGGGCACCGTCTGTCGGCGCATGGCAGCGTCAGCTCAATGACAATGCTATTTATGCTGCCTCGCGGCTGGATTTTCTCCGCCCGGAGAGCGGTGAAAGCCCCACGGCGCTCCAACCGAAAGTACCGGCTAAAAGCACACCGGAGAGAGGATAACGACTATGGAAATCAAGATCAATCGCGAGATACGCGAATATAAAGAGAATATGTTTTTCGGGCTGTCGCTGCGGCAGCTCGTTTTTTCTGTGCTGGCCTGCGGTGTTGCCGTCGGTATTTATTTCGGTCTGCGGAATGTGCTGGGTACGGAAACGGTCAGCTGGCTGTGTATCCTCGGCGCGGCTCCCTTTGCTGCCATGGGCTTTGTAAAATACCACGGCATGACGGCGGAAAAATTCGTGATCGCATGGGTACGCTCGGAATTTTTGATCCCCAGGCGGCTGACCTTCAAGCCGAAGAATTTATACCGCGAAGCCATGCGGGAAGCGCACGCCAAAGCCCAAAAACGACACTGACATTGGAAACTTGGGTGCATTTTACCCTAAGTTCAAAACGACATCCGACCACACCCGAAGGAGGCAAAAATGCTGAAAACACTGAAAAACATCCGCCGCAGAGATACGGATAAATTTATGATCCCTCACAGCGTGCAGGAGGTGATCCCCATCCGCACGGTCTGGAAAAGCGGTATTTTGCTTGTGGGGCAGAACCGCTATAGCCGCACCTGGCAGTTTTCCGACATCAACTACGCGCTGGCCGGCGAGGAAGATCAGAAATCCATGCTGCTGGGGTACAGCGCCCTGCTGAACCTCTGCGACAGTAATGCCGACACCAAGTTGAGCATCGTCACCCGAAAGCTCAACCGCCGTGATTTTGAGGAATACATCATGATCCCCTATGAAAACGACGGCCGCGACCATTACCGCAAGGAATATAACGATATGCTGCTGGAAAAAGCATCCCACGCCAGCGGTATGATCCGCGACCTGTATATCACGGTGACGATCACACGCAAAAGCTATAAGGAGGCCGAAAGCTATTTCGCCCGCACCGGTTCAGAGTATACGCTGGCGCTCTCCCGCCTCGGCTCGCGCTGCACGGAGCTGGATATGATGGATCGGCTGCGCATTCTGCACGGCTTTTTCCGTCACGGCGAGGAAGCGGACTTTCATTTCGACCCAAAGCTGTCCATGAAGCTGGGTCACAGCTTTAAGGACTACATCTGTCCGGACAGCTTTGAATTTGACCGGGACTGTTTCCGCATGGGCGACCGTTACGGCCGTGTGCTATTCCTCAAGGATTACGCCGCCTATCTGCGGGACGATATTCTCTCGGAGCTGTCCGGTATTGACCGGCCGATGATCCTATCTATTGATGTGGTACCGATCCCCATGGACGAGGCGATCCGCGACGGAGAAAGCCGACTGCTCGGCGTAGAGAGAAACATCGTGGACTTTTTACGCAAGCAGCAGCAAAACAACAATTTCTCCGGCACGATCCCCTACGACATGGAAAAGCAGCGGGCGGAGATGAAGGAATTTCTTGACGACCTCACCTCCCGTGACCAGCGGATGCTTCTGGGCATGGTGACGCTGGTGCATACGGCGGACAGCAAGCAGCAGCTGGACGCTGACACCGACTACATCCTCACCTCTGCCACACAGCGGATGTGCCAAATGGCCACGCTGCGATTTCAGCAGATGGACGGCCTGAACACAGCACTGCCCATTGGCGTGCGGAAAATTGATATTCTGCGCACCTTCACCTCGGAAGCGCTGGCGGCGCTGATGCCGTTCCGTGTGCAGGAGATCATGGAGCCGGGCGGCATTTATTACGGTGAGAACGCCATCTCCGGCAATCTGCTGCTGTGCAACCGTGCAAATCTGCTCAACCAATCCACCATCATTACCGGCGTACCCGGCAGCGGCAAATCTTTTTCGGCAAAGGAGCTGATCGTCTTTCTGGCGCTGGCCACGAAGGATGATATTTTGATCTGTGATCCCGAGCGCGAGTATTATGCGCTGGGTCAGGCGCTGGGCGGTGAGGTCATCCGCATTGCGGCGGGCAGCCCCGACCATATCAACGCCATGGACATGGTGGAGGGCTACGGCGATGGCGGCAACCCGGTAGTAGATAAATCCGAGTTTATCCTGTCCCTGTTTGAACAGCTTGACCGCGGCGGCATCGGCCCCTTGCAAAAGAGCATCATCGACCGGTGCGTAGACGCCGTGTATGCGGCCTATAAGCGCGGCGGCCCTGTCCCGACGCTTCGTGTTCTCCGGGAAAAGCTGCTGGCACAGCCGGAGGAAGAAGCCCGCGATCTGGCGCTGGCGCTGGAGCTGTTCACCACCGGCAGCCTGGATGCCTTTGCCCATGAAACCAATGTGGACACCCAAAACCGCATCGTTATCTATGACATTATGGATCTGGGGCGTCAGCTCAAAACCATGGGGCTTCTGATTATCACCGACGCCATGCTCAACCGCGTGACGGAAAACTGGCGCAAGGGCAAGCGGACGCACCTGTTCATCGACGAATTTCATGTGGTCTTTCAGAATCCGTACAGCGCGGATTTCTTTGATTCCGCATGGCGTCGCTTCCGTAAACGCGGCGCCTATCCCACCGCCATTACGCAGAATGTAGAGTATCTGCTGGATTCCGTTCAGGCCAGCACCATGCTGTCGAATTCCGAAATGCTGATCCTGCTCAATCAGGCTCCCAGCGACCGGGAGAAGCTGGCAGCACTTTTGAACATTTCCCCGGAGCAGACCGGCTATATCACCAACGCCCCGGCAGGCTGCGGCCTTTTGCGCTACGGCGGCGCACTGGTGCCCTTCAAAAATCAGTTTCCGAAAGATACGGAGCTGTACCGCCTTATGACCACCAAACCGGATGAGAGCATTATTGTGGGAGGTAATACGAAATGAGAGGTGCACAGAAACATCATGGCGGATATTAAAACAAAAGAGTCGGTTCGGGGTACGGTCAAGACCATTGACCGTGCTGCCGTTGTCTCTGAACGCATCAAATCTGCTGCCGTCCGCACCAAGGACACTGCGGATACCGCTGAAAAAAACGCCGCTCCTGCGGAGACTTCTCCGCAGGAGTACGGCGCACAGCAGATCAAAGATACCGTGCGCCGATGCGTGGCAGAAACCGGGGTTCAGCTGCAAAAACGCGGACGGCGCGGGTTCTCCGATGCGAAGCACAATGCCGGTAAAGCACGGGACAACATTCAGAAATGCAAGGATGCGTTCAAGGGAACCCAGCCGAAAAAAGCCACACAGCAAGCGGTTCAGAAAGCCGGAAAGGGTACGCTCAAAACGGCACAGTCTGCCGGAAAGGGCTCCGTAAAGGTCGCACAGAAGGGGGTCAAAACCGCGCAGCAGACCGGGCGGGCAGCAGTAAAAACAGCGCAAACCACGGCTAAGACCGCCAAGGTGACGGCAAAGGCTTCCGCAAAAGCGGCGCAGAAAACCGTACAGGCGGCAAAGGCGGCAGTCAAGGCCACGGTACAGGCCGTTAAGGTTGCCGCAAAAGCCACCGTTGCGGCGGTCAAAGCGATCATTGCCGGAACAAAGGCGCTGATCGCCGCCATTGCCGCAGGCGGCTGGGTCGCGGTAGTCGTCGTCCTTGTGCTTTGCGTGGTCGGGCTGATTGCCAGTTCCTGCTTCGGCATCTTCTTCTCCGGCGAGGATAGCGGCACGGGACAGGCCATGCGGCAGGTGGTACAGGAGATCAACACCGATTATCAATCGCAGATCGACGCTGCAAAAGCAGGCAGCACCTATGACGAACTGGAAATGTCCGGCTCCCGTGCGGTCTGGCCGGAGGTGCTGGCCGTTTATGCGGTGAAAACCACTACTGACCCCGATGATCCGCAGGAGGTCGCCACGGTGGACGATAGTAAGAAAGTCATCCTCAAGGATATTTTCTGGCAGATGAACGACCTGTCTTCCCGCACGGAGAGCAAGACTGAGGATGTCATCACTGAAACCGACGACGGCCACGGAAACATTGTGGAAACCGTCACGACGGTCACACGCACCTATCTCTATATCACGGTCAGCCACAAGACCGCCGAGGAAATGGCTGAGCAATTCGATTTCACCGCCGACCAGCGGCAGCAGCTTTCCGAACTGCTTGCCGAGGAAAACCGCAAATTGTGGTCATCCGTTCTCTACGGCATCTATTCCGGGGACGATACCATCGTTACAGTGGCGCTGTCGCAGGTCGGAAATATAGGCGGCGGACCATACTGGTCTTGGTACGGATTCGGCAGCCGTGTGGAGTGGTGCGCCTGCTTTGTCAGCTGGTGTGCCGACCAGTGCGGTTATATCGACACCGGTGTCTGCCCGAAATTTTCCGGTTGCGGAAACGGCGTGCAGTGGTTTCAGGAGCGTGGGCAATGGCTGGACGGCTACGCCAAGCCTGTTCCCGGCATGGTTATCTTCTTCGACTGGGACAACAAGGGCGGCTCCGGCCCCCAGGATGGGGAGGCTGACCATGTGGGCATCGTCCAGAAGGTGGAGGACGGAATCATCTACACCGTAGAGGGCAATTCCGGAAACCTCTGCCGGGTGAACCGCTATCCCATAGGACATTACGAGATTCTGGGATATGGTGTTCTGTGCCCGTAACAAAGAAAATGGTGTCACCCCATCGGGTGGCACCATTTTTCTGAAAAGCAACGCAACAAACGAATTGACGATAATGTGCTAAATAGTATAATGAATTTGTAGTAAACTCACGGAAAAGGAAAGCGTCTGTAGATTTCGTAAATTTACCCCATTTGCGATAGCGCTGCCAAAAGCTGTTGATATTGGAGCGTTTCCGGAAAAACTGACGGAGACGGTGACGGCGCAAATTCTGCGGCCAGCGCCGGAGCAAGGAAGCAAATGCTTTGGATCACCCGCATTTTGTGCTCCAGGGACGAATGGACATAGACTTGAAGTGTGGTGCGGACATCCGCATGACCCAGCATCTCGCTCAGGCTCTTTACATCTATCCCACGCTCCACACAGCGGGAGCCGTATGTGTGCCGCAGCGTGTGAAAATTTCGGTACGGGATACCCGCTGCTTTCAGCAAAGCCCGGTACTGATATTGCATTGTCCGTGGCTCCATCGGCACATTTTTCCCAGTCAAGAGATAGTTTTCGCCGTTGGGATGGGACTGGACCAGCTTTTGCAGAAGGGCGGCCATGTCCCCCGGCAGCGGGATAGTACGCCGGGCGCTGTCACTTTTGGGCGGCAGCACCATCAGACTGGTGCGGTCCCCACTGCGGATGCGCTGTACGGTTTTGCGGACATGGACTACCCCATTCCGCAGGTCAATATCCTTATATTGCAGGGCGCACAGCTCCCCAAGACGCAAGCCGGTGTTCAGTGTCAGCAAAATGCCGATACCGGTTGTCGTCGGTTCGTCCATGATCATCTGTGCCAACCGCTGGATCTCGTCCGGATAGAAGATGTCGATCTGCTTTCGTCGATACGCTGGCAGCTCCACAGTCATCCCCGGACTGGGGCAGTCCAGCTTTTTGGCGCTGTATCTCAGGATGGACTTCAATAACACCCCCACGTCTCTGGCGCTCTTCCCGGAAAGACCGTTTTTCTGTAACCGACGAAGAAATTCGGAAATTTGGTTCGCCGTCAGTTGGCTGAGAAGAACGGCCCCAAAAACGGGCAGAATATAGTGTTTCAGTACATAGGTGTACCTGGCAAGGGTGGACCGTTTCAAGTCATCCTGCTTGTCCGCAAGAAACCGCTCCGCAGCCTGATTCAGTGTGAGCGAGGAAGCTGCTACCGGCGCTTCTCGACAGGCATCCAAACATTTCTGCCGTTTCGCACGGCACTCTCGATAGCTTCCGGCATAAACATAGCCGTACTCGGCCCGGCCAGAGGGCGACCGTCCCCGGATATACCGCCCCTCCCACCGGCCATCTTTTCGCTTGTAAATGTTCTCTCCACGCTTCGGCATATAGGCTCCTCCTTGACGATGTATTTGACGGCGTATTTTACTTGCATTTCCCGTTTTGACCGATACAGTTGGCACAAATGCGCTGAAACCGAGTATAACTATCATGCGTATTTGTAATTTGCATGAGATTTTGCTAAATTCCGGCAATACGGTCATTGACTTTTGCGGTGAGTGCCGATATAATATAGATGGTTAGATAGCTTTAGGTATCGCAAATGGGGTAAATTTACGAAACCCCATTTCCGGAATTCCTATTCTATCATTCCCCATCAAGCCTAAGTTGATTCTCGAAAATAAAATAATTGAATCCGATGATGCTGCACGGCGGTCATCCGAGCCGGAAACGGCCAGGTGATTGCCTAAAAGGAAAGGGGTGTAATGCCCCATGCGGTCGGCACTGTAAGCGCAAGGATATGATCGAGGCGGGAAACCGCTGGGGCGAAAGCCCGTCATTGCGAGAAATCGTGAGAAGGTAGATCATAGACGCAGAGGAAAATCCTCGTGGCGCAAGTCAGTAGAATTGTGTAGTTTAGGATTCCGGGCAGCGGGCGCTCTCTCCGTGGTGCTATATGGCAGGAGTGTACGCTGATGACCCATTATGGGTTTATCGGCGTATTATTTTTACCATTTACGAACACGGAGGAGGTGTGCCCCTATGGGTAAGGTCGCTGGCGCTCAGAATTTTGACGGCAGGAACTGGCATGAACAGCATATCGCAAAGCGGACACGGGCGGCTCTGGATGAGCAGGACCGGGCCTTTGCGGAGCGTCATGCCGGGGACACGCTGGCGGAACTGGCCTGTTACCTACGGCGCTGTGCCGAACATTGGGGACGGTCCCCTGCCCCATGCGAGATCGTCGGCGGAAGCTACATTGCCGAGCGGTTCGGCAGTTGGTCGGACGCTCTGCGGTCGGCGCACCTGAATCCTGCGTACAGCCACCCGCATAACCGGTCCAATGGCCGGTATCAGCAGGAAAAGAAGCGCCAAATCGAACTGTACCGGGTGGAGCGGGACGCAAAACGGGCGGACCGGGAAAAGAAGAATGTGGAGCGCCAACGCATCAATGCCGCACGGGCGTCGGCCAAACAGGCGGACGAGCCTTGCGAAGCCGAGCCGACAGAAGCCGCTCTCTGAACGGCAAACATATTTGGGTAAGCACGTTGCCAAAGCGGCAGCGAGTTTATAATAAAAATTCTCTAAGGAGGAAATCAACATGAAGAAAAGACTTTTGTCCCTGATCATGGCTGTCATGATGGTCGTTGTGCTGGTCGTCCCGGCCGCAGCTGCCACCACGGACACGAATGAGCCCGCCACGGTGACCGTGTACATCACAGAGGGCTTGTTTGACGAAGGAGGCTTTGCCAATGGGGCCCCTCGTCAGCAAGCGTACATCAAGGACGGGGAGCCTGATGCTTCCGACTGGATGACTCAGCTGCCGTTCGACGAAGAATTCACGCCTATGGTTTTGGACAGCGACACCATCGCTGCACTCATGGATCGCAGCCTGTACAGCGCTCCTGATTCCTACACCGAAGAAAATCCGAACCCCAATGTACTGGATGCAATTATTGTTGCGCTCATGCTGAATGGCTATACGGATATCGCTGGCGGCTGGGATACCATTAACACTCCGAATGGTGGCTATATCCATACCGTAGCACCCGTGCAGCCCACCTATCAGCCGACTACGCAGGAGACCATTGCCGGAACTACCTACAATGTTTACCGTGGCTTTGGTTGGAACATCGCCTGCACTCAGGGTGACAGCATTCAGGCCCTCAGCCTGTATGGCACCAACTATTCCCTGACTGATGGAATGGTAATTGTATTTGACTTCAGCGCTTATACTCTGTACGATGTGAATTGACCTAAAAATTTCTCATGCGGAGGGGCGGGATAGCCCTCCCCTCCGCATTTTGAATAGCATTTATTTGCGTTTGGTCAAAGAGTTCTATCAACAAGTCATTAGATTATCTCCATGAACACAGGAGAAAGTCTAAATGCGTATAGGAGGTACCAATGAAGAAACGAAATGGGCGCAAGATTATTGCCTGCGCATTGGCTTTTGTGCTAATGATAGGTGTGCTGCCCACTCAGGCATTTGCCGCAACGGACTCTGAGCTCAAGGAGATACCCTCCGTCGAAACAGCAGAGCAAAGCGTTGACAACGTAGAGGAAGTTTCCGATGGAAACAACGGCTTAGATCCAGTTCAAAATGATTCTGAAACTGATTCAGAAAACAAAGGCATAGGCAA
>OHJY01000009.1_pt1 | contig 75503 bp, 61 predicted proteins | sample 1568681 | NCBI WGS metagenome assembly OHJY01 (sample SAMEA3879540, study PRJEB24766) | human gut metagenome | biome: human-associated habitat; feature: feces | place: USA | collected 1985/1987
AAATTAACCCCAATAACAAATAAACCCAGCTTATGGGCACTCAGTCCATTTCTGGTATTTCTATGCCTGTATCTGGTGACATCTATCATCGTAGATGATTTTTATAAAATCCCCATCACGGTTGCTTTCATGGCATCTTCGGTTTATGCAGTATGCATCACCAAAGGGCTGAGCCTGAACGAGCGCATGCTGCAATATTCCATCGGCGCAGCCAACAAGAATATCATGCTGATGATCTGGATTTTCATCCTGGCAGGCGCATTCGCCCAAAGCGCCAAAGATATCGGGGCCATTGATGCAACCGTGAATCTTACGCTTCTTCTTCTGCCAGACCATCTGCTGCTGGCAGGCATCTTCCTGGCCGCCTGTTTCATCTCGCTCTCCATCGGAACCTCGGTAGGAACCATCGTGGCATTAGTCCCCGTGGTAGCAGGCATTGCGGATAAAACCGATATGAACCTGGCCTTCATGTAAATCCGGAAAAACCAGACGTGCCGCTTAACAAAAACGATGCGTTTCAAAAAGTACAAAAACGACGCGTACAAGAAAAACGGTGAGCGCGGTCCTATTCAGCATGATCAAAGCCCACCGTTTTTCTTTCACTTGAACCCTCTTTAAATGGCTTTAAAATATCATTTAAAAGCCATTGCAGATTCAAAATAATTTCCTATCTTTATGCAATTGTTAGGCTGCTATACCTGACACCTCATCCGGCTTCGTGTACAGCATCATGTCTGTATATTTAGCTTGATAGTTTACGCTTGCACTAAACTCCACTTTCCTGCATTCCTTGAATGGGCTGCCGACAAATGGGTTTCGGTCCATCCAGTCGCACAGTTCTAAAATGGAGGACTTGTTCGAGGTGAAGTACACGAACGAATGCCCTTTCAGAACGGTTAGTACATCCAGATAGTCAGCCAGACGCCAGAACATCTTGTAAGTACCCACCTCGGTGGAGAGGTACGGCGGATCAACCAGGAACACCACACCCGGAACATCTTTGTAACGTTTGAATACTTCCTTGTAGTCTTCGCTGGTTATAGTCAGTCCTTCCAGATAATCCTTTGCTTCGGGATAGTCTGTCTGCCGAATCCTATTGTAGATGGCTTCTTTCTTCATTCCTTCCAAACTGGTCACATATTTCATGGCGAACAACAAGGATGCGGAAACCGTGATATAATCCACGTAACCGTGCTCTTTTTCTTCCCTCTCAATACGAGCAAACATTTTATCGCGAACCTCCCCGGTTATACGTTTGTTTCTGGGTTCCCCTTCAGCTATCCGACGCAAATCGGATAACAGCACATTGGTGGCCGGGATATTTACAAGTCGGCAGCGGTAGTTGTCGAAGTCATTATACACAACGGTGGCATCAGGCCTGACACATTTGGTAATATGTGACAGCAGGCCCGAGCCGCCAAACAAGTCCACAAACACGGTGCTGTCCGGGAACTGTCCCAGCACCTTGATAAATTCCCTCGCAAACATGCGTTTCTGCCCCACGAAAGGAAGCGGGGCGGACAAATACATCTTTCTCATTTCATTCTGCTTTAAAACGGCCGCAAAGGTCCACAGAATAAACGAAAAACAGCGGGAAACATGAACTGTTCCCGCTGCAAGACATATACAGCAAACTACACGTTCAACCCGAAGCGGACCGTCTCGTCACCGGCGATCAGCGCACGGGTGCCCGGGATATTATTCTCGTAGATATGTACATTGCCCAGATAGAGAGTGATCGACTTCAAGGGAAGTTCTATCTGCCGCGCCATCAGGTACAGGTGGTAAATATCGGAAGGTAGCCCGAGGTTTGCGTCACTGCTGCGCTGGTAGGCGGACAGAACCAGTTCACCGCCATCTAACTGGAACTGTACCAGACTCAAACAGGGTGCCTGGTTGCTCTCGGCACCGGTTTCGCCCAGAAAAAGCACGTAGTTCTTGCTGTTGCGCCTCTCCCGGTTAATTTTCGCTATCAACGGAGGCAGCTTCTCGAAATAGGTCGGGTAACTGTTCACCAGGATGGAGCCGCAATAGTCCCACCAGTTGATGCCGGCCTCCCGGTACTTCTCCACGTTGCGCTCACCCTGCATAAATAACTGCAACTCGCTGCGGAGCTTCTTGCGGGCGATATTATGCCCCTCGAATATGTCAAGCAGGTCCGCCGGTGTCAGTGACAGCTGCTCGTTCAGAAGGTATTGTATATTTCCCTTCTTGTTGGTCTGTGTTTTTCCCGTGGCAAGAATCTTGTCCAGGATACGGTAATACTTGTTCATAGCCATTTCCTCCTTCTAAATTTGAAACACCCTAAAGATAAGGGGAAACGGCACTCCCTACGACATAAAACAACCCGTTCACACTGCAAGCGTCTTGCAGTCGCTCTGGAATCGTTTCACCAAGGCATAAACCTTGCGTTCGCTCACCGAATACTTTTCGGACAATACGGCCACAGCATACGAGACTTTTTCACCTTGATCGAGTAGGCGGGTATAGTCCGCGTACAGGTCGATATACCGGGCATCTTCCAGACGGATGCCGGCCGCCTGAAGCCTTTTCAACAGCTCCCGGTTAAAGTTTAATATCTCAATCACTTTCATACAACAAAAAAATTATATCTTTGCATCGCCAATCATTTTTTAGACAACAAAAAAAACGTCAAACCGTGACAGAGGGTATTTGCCCCCGGTCGCGCGGTTTGGCGTTTCATGTTTATAAAAGTGATTGGCGTTACTTTTTAACAGGCCGGGGGCTTTTTTCTTATCCTCCCCCGAAGGATTTATTCCACCCGGTACTTCTCCGGATCAAAAGCGTCTTTCTTCCTCCAGCCGTCAGACAGCGTGTCCTGAACATGCTTCATGGCTTTCGTGTAGAAATCGGTCAGTTCCTCCAGTGTGACGAACTCCCGATATTGGGGAACCTCATCCGTACCGAACTTGAATGTCACGGGAAGCGTAGCACCACCAGTCTGTACGGCCAGATCATACGCTGCCTTATAATTGAACTGGTTTTCACTTGACAGCCATACCGGCATACCTTCATAGAGAAAACCGGAAAGTATCTCACGGTCAATTTGCTCATTACACCAGTCTGTAATGACGGACTTTATAGTATCCATGTGAGGTCTGCCGACAAAGCCTTCCTCCATGTAGGAGGCGGATCCGTCCTCACGTTCCTGTACATCCCAGCGGATGCGCCATCTGTTGCGTGCCGGGCTCACGCACTCGATCAGTTTTATCCCGGATGTTCCTTCTACCCGTTTCATGTAAATATGTATTTAGTTCGACCCTTGCCGAAGGTTTCCGTCTTGATGGTGGTCTCGAACGGGAAGCCGTCGGGCATATCCTTCACTTGCAAGAGGATGTTCTTCATCTCCTCGCTGTTGGTAAAGAACTTTTTCGGTTCACCGTTCATCTCAATGGCCACGATACAGCGGTCCTCGCCCTGTTCGGTCTTGATGCCCGTCTCGAAGTCCTTCACCACAATCGGTAAGTTCACCAGCTCCCGGATGCTTACCACCACCCCGGGAAAACGTTTCTTGCCGTCCTCCGGCTTGTAGGAAACGTTCAAGTCTTTAAATGATCTCATGTCTTTGCCTGTTAATTTTTTAAACAACGTATGACAGTCGGCGTGCTTGGCCATCCCGTAGAACGACGCTATCAGCTCACGCCTCCTCCTTCTCGATTTTACCTCGTGCATTTTTCGGGCGAACTTCTGCTTGATGCGCTTGCGAAGGCGGACATGGTCCGCACCGAAAGTCACATACCCCAGAAAGTCGATGCCCTCGCCCGGCGGGAACACGCGCTCGTTCCCCTTCACCAGGAGACCGGCACACTCCATGCGCCCGTGGACGGCATCACGAATCTTCCACAGTTCCGCTTTCGTTTTACCCAGTACGACGCCGTCATCACAATAGCGGTAGAAATGACGCACGGCATACCTGTCCTTCAGATAATGGTCCAGATACACAGACAAAAGCAAATTGCCCAGCCCCTGCGAGCTGCGCAGGCCGATACTCAGACCTTCAGGCATCAGGCGGATAAAGCTCTCCAGCATGGTCACGAGCTTTGCGTCCTTGAACACCCGGCTGACGCAATACATCACAAAATCCTGCTTCACGCTCTCGTAGAATTTGGTGATGTCAAACTTGTAACAGTAACGTGTACCATCAGGGTCTTCGGCCATGTCACGGCGGACATACGCCAGGAGGTCGTGCATCCCCCGTCTCTTGATACTGGCGGAGGTGGTACGGATGAAACGTTTCCGCAGATGGCGGTCCACCACCGCCATGATGGCATGCACGGCGATGCGGTCCTTCATCGGGATCACCTGAATGCGGCGTAGCTTGCCGCCCTCGATGATCTCGCGTTCACGGTAGTCCTTCACGCGGAAAGTACCGGATGCGATCTGCGCGACCAGCTCCTCCAACACCTCGGGCTTATGCGCGAGCAGATAGCACCCCTGGCGGCTGCGTTTACGCTTGCTGCCGCGAAGGACCTGCCGGAAGGAAGCCTCCATGTTGGAAGGCTCCACGATCTCCTCGATGATATACCCAACCCTGCGCATAAATTACTGTTTATTGCTTTTAATACGGGGCCTTCAATCCCCCGGGCCCGGCTTCTTCGAACCGTTTCCGGCCTACCAAACCCTACCCGACACTTTATTTTTCAGTTTTCCGGCCCTTACGGACCGCTGTTACTGCGGCTTGCCCCCCTCGGCACCACGGTGGGGACAAGTCCCCGGTGTTGTACGCCGATTAAAATTTCCTTTCGATTGTTGTTCAGACGAGAACCGATGTTCGTGTTCGTATTCGAGGAATCGTTGTTCGCATTCGACATCGAAACACCGCCATTCGGGTTCGCGTTGTTGTTGCCACGATAGACCACACGGCCTATGGGGAGGCGCCACCTTTCAAATGCAAAAGTACTATTTTCAAATTATTATTTAACAAACAGATACAAAACCTGACGTCAAAAAAATATTTTTCGACGGGCTGACGCCCGTAATGAACGGCGTTCCCCTGCTCGGGGAACACCGGATGTTTTGTCGCTTCGCTCCCGCTTTGACGCTTTACGCGGCCGATCATGCAACCTCGCTTATCGCTTTAAACGCCACGGCGCTCGACGCCTTAACGAGCCGGCCGCGGAAGGCCAGACGCGAGCCGATACTCGCATTCGTATTCGAAGCATCGTTATTCGCATTCGCATTCGACACACCGCCATTCGCGCTCGCATTGTTGCACCCGCGATAGACCACACGGCTGGAGGCAGTGGATATGTAGTAGATGTCGCAGTAATTTGTCGAGGAGGAACCCGAAACGGAACCCACCGGAATCACGTCCATATATTTGCCATGCGCCACGGCGGTAATCCAGATACCGGAGCTCACGGAACCCTTAACCAGGCGGGTACTGCCGTCAGGCATCCAGATGCGCCACTTCCCGGAATTGCCCGTGTCATTAGGAAGATCCACGCCGTCCATCATGTCATATTTATGACCATAGATGTCCTCGTAGCCAAGGCAGCAAATATTATTCACCTGCGTAACCGTGGCCCCGCCGTAGTCATCCTTCTCACGGTACCACGCATACTGGTGGACGGAGTTTTCTATCAGGCTGTTCGTCACATTAGGGTTGATTGAGGAGGCTTCCTCGTAGCCGATCGTGTCCGTCATACCGCGGCTGGCAGTACCACCCGTAGTACGGTTGTTCGTGTGAGAGCCCGCGCCGCATTGTTCCTGGCTGTCACGACGACCGTACTTCGCGTAGAAAAGATTCGCGATGCGCGAGTGCATAAGGGCATCAATCTGCTGCATACCGCGCTGGACACTGTAATAGTGGAAATCAGCCCAGGTCATGCTCGCCGTAGTGCTCCCGCCGGTAATGCAGGCGCGAAGTTTGGAACCGACAACACTGCTGCCCACAACGGCACACAAGTGCTCGTCATTAGGCGCCCATTCGGGTTCCATATCCTCGATCCTGTCACTGTTAGAAAGGACAACCTTATCGAACTCTGCCGTGTTCAGAATGGAGAAGTGAAGAGCAGTGGCACCCTCCGGAACATCGGCAATCAGGTACATACCGGCCTCGAACTTGTTGCTCAAGGTAGGGACGACGATTGAACTGATGACCGTGCCGGAATCGTCTGTGAAAATGCTTCCGACAAGGCTTGTACCGGGAACGCTCGGGAAACGCACACGCTTGTAACCGTCCACGTTCACCTTGCATACCGAATACGTACTGTCAGTACTGTAGCTGTTCGAAAGCGTATCCTTTCCGCTCATGATCTTACGACCGGAAAGATAACCGCCACTCGTGCCCTTAATGTCGTCAAGCGTAAGGACGTCAGCATCCGGAACGGAAGGCATGTTATCCGAACCGTTACTGCTGTAACAGGAGTAATGCTTGCCGTTCAGGTAATCATTGATACCCTTGCTCCAGAAGAAGGGCTCGTACATCATCCAGTCACCTTCAGTGCCGTCCAGTCTGGCAGCCGTGCCGTCGGCGTACTTGTTGCTGTCCGTGTCGTCCAGCGGGTAGTAGGTCATCTCACCGTCCAGGTTGTTCACCGTGGTATCAACGTTCGCCATGTTCACACCCCGCGTCGTCGCTTTTTTAGTCACTTTAGCAAGTACACGGTGACGCTGCTTCAGGATGGCGGAAATATGACCGCTCACCTCATACGCGTTGTCATACTTGTAGCCGGTACCGTTGTCAAGGTTGCTCACGTTCGCGTCATCCGATACCTCGTCGTCGAACTCGATCATCGTGTATTCCGGCTGCCGGATATTCAGTTCCGGGAAGTGCGCCTTCAGAGCGCTGTACGTATCGTCATCAATGTAGCGCGTGAGCTGTACCGTACCCACCAAGGCGCACGTGTCCGTAGTGTTGCCATCGGAATCCACACCGCCCATCCCGACAAACTTATCCAGCCACGTACCGTCATCCTCGCGGTCAATACCGGTTACTCTGATACGTTCCACACCCGTGCAACGGCCCAGCAGGGTTTCCCAGTCAATACCTGGACAACTGTCAAAGATGAAGGTCTTCACCTTGCTGTAGCTTTCCAATGTCAGCCCGCCGGTGGTCAGTCTGCCCAGATATTCCAGACGGAGGCTGGTCAGTGTACCGGGAAGGTGGAGCAGCGTCACGGGAGAACCCTTGGCTAGCACCACGCTCTGCACCTGCGTACCGCGGGCCTCAAGTTCTTCCAGCTTGGTCTGCGCACTCAAATCCAGCTCGGTACTGGTACTTCCCCCGGTTTTCGCCTGTGCCTGGTTACGAAGGTTGAGTTTACGTAGCTGCTTGCAGTTGCCGATGTTCAACCACCAGCCGGTACTGCCGTTGCCGGAACTTTGAAGGTTCAGTTCGCGCAGCACGGTACATTTGCCCAGGTCGAAAGCGTTTTTCAGGTGGTCGGCGGCCCCGCTCATATCCAGCACCTTCATACGGCTCGCACCATAAACCCTCAAGGGATCGTTCACCGTATAGGCACCGGTGATGGAAAGGCTCGCAGCCGCATCTTTCTTGATGATGCCGGTATTCCCTATATTCGGGCTGTTGTTCGTACCGTAGCCGAAAGCATAAACCTCGTTGGCCGTAATCTTCAGCACGTCGGGGGTGTCAGCAGCCGTACGTGCCAGATAGAGGTCGATGTTGTCACTGGTGAAATTGCTCGTGCCGTACTTAGCATCCAGAAGGGCGAAACGATTACGCACGAAATATTCACGGTGCGCACGGTTACTGCCCTGAAGGGCGTAGATGAACGGCCACACCTTGCCGTACATCTCCTGCGTGGCGGGCAGGATGTACTTCAGCTCGCCGCTCTTGTTATAGGCACGGTCGCACCAGTTGCCCGCCTGCTCCACGTTCAGCATGTCCAGGACACGGCTGGTGGTAAGTACACCGCGAAGAGCCTGCGCCTGTGTCTTCAGGTCAGCGTCCAGGTTGGCCAGAACGAGGTTCCAAAGCCAGCTGTCACGGCCTTCAAAGGCATATTTCCCGGCCTCGGCGTCATAAGTGTCGCGGTCGGTGGTGTAGTCATACACCAGGAAACAGTCGTTACGTTTTCCCATCTGGGTATCACCGTCGTAGTAGGTGATGTACCATATCAGGCCGTCCCACGTGCGCAGCATCATGTTCTTCGCACGCTGGTCAACGGCAAGGAAATAGTCCGTCCAGAGGTAATACGTCAGCAGGAAAGCCTTGTCGAAATAGTCACTTATCTCGTCCCTGAACTTCTCGCTCTTAAAAGTGGAGAGGTCGGCGCTCGTCGCACCGTCCGGAACACACGAGCGTATCCATGCGTACAGCCGTTTCACGGCCGTACGCTGCGACTCGTCAAGGCCCGCCCATTTCACATCATCCGGAACGTTGGTCTCGGCACCGGCATCAAACACCTCCTCCAGATGAGCGTCACTTGTGGTCTTGAAAAGGCACATGGCCTCGGTATTGTTCAGCATTTCCAGAGTGAGGGGACAGGCAGGATCGTAACCCTCCACGCCACTAAGGCCGAACAGGTCGCCGCTCTTGCTTTTCTCGTTGTTGAAGTTGTATTGCCCCACATAGTTGTTCTCGCCGTCCTCCGCAGCCGCCACAAACATGTCGATAGGCACACCGTCGATAGCGGTACGCACGGTGACCGCGTTCAAATCGCTGCCGCCCGTCTCGTACTGGTAACGCTGCGGAGGGGTGAGAAGCCCCATCTCCTTCAGCACGTCGTTGAACAGTTTGGCACCGCCTGTGTTCAGCGACATGGACGAGTCGGAATAATCACTCTTCAGACAGATCAGGTTCATGGCGATGCCACCGGGACGGACGGGATATTTCTTTTCCGCCTGCTCCTTGCCGCCAACGGTGAAGCTAAGGTTCGTGCCGCCCTTGCTGATATAGATACGGATGTTCTTGCTCGGATATTTCGTGGAACTGGTACCCTGAATACGGATATAACAGTCACGAAGCACGAAGTCGTATTCGGATCCGAAAGGGGAGTAATAGAAGATATCCGCCGAAAAGTCCGTCTTCTTGTTGTTCTCGGCATACACGTCATCGAGCTTGTTCTGGCGCACGATACGCAGCACCCCCTTGCCCTTGGCACGCAGCTTGTCCATATCCACAGTGTCGGTATCACCCAGGATATCGTTCTCCTCATACAGCGCGATCATCTCCTCACCGTCCGCACTGTCCACCATCCGGTTCTCCAGTTCCTCGTCGTCACTCAACCGGCGGGTATAGATACGCACGCTCTTTACCTCCACGTCCGCCCCGGCGCTGTCAATGGTGATATATTTCGGATTGTCCTGGCGGAAGCTGAAGGCGTTGTCGTAGATGTCGGCACCGGTACGGTTGCCGTCCACATAAAGCTCCATCAGACGGCTCTCATTGCGGGTACCCACCATGAGGGCCACCTTGATCCACCGGTCTTCCACATAATTCGTGCCCAGCTTGATCTCACGCTCCACCAGCTCGTCGTCCTCGTTGGTATAGGACACTTTCTCACCGGTCTTGAAACTCGCTTCCGAAGGGGTGATATAAAGCCCCTTGCCACTGTCGAGACAGTCCACAACTGCGGTATCGCTGTCAGTGGGATTGCTTACCCGGAGGGTCAGTTCAATGGTCAGCCCCGTACTTTTCACATCGGTGGCAAAGGGCCGGTAGCCGATGACGGCTTTCGCACCGTTGGTCAGCTTCAGCGCCTCACCCGTCCAGCCGTTGCTGCTCCAGTCAAAACCCTCGAACGTGGTCTCCACGCCGTTCGACTCCCATGTTCCGGGGTTACTCTCCCCGTTGCTGCGGCCCGCCGCGTCAAGCTTGACCGCCAGGCCGTAGGTGGCCTCGCTGATATCGATACCGCTCTCACCCACGTCGATGCGCAAAGTGTACCCGGTCGGACCGGCTTTCAGGACAAGCGTCTGCGTGCCTTCCTCGGTAAACCGGTTACTGTAGGTCATCATGCTGCGGGGAGCGCTCACGGTACTGCTCTTGACGCCGTTTTTCCAGAACTCCACTTCAGCGGGCACACGGTCGGGATCATAGGCCACCCAGTCGAAAGTGAGCTTCTCGTAGCGGCCGGCTTCAAGGACCGGCTCCAGATGCTCGTCCCGTCCGAGGACATGCCCGTCGGCATGAATGAGCTTCAAACCGATGAAGGGCGCGCCGGTTCCGGCCTTCAGCAGGTCGATATGGATGCTCTCGCTTTTCAGCGTGAGGTCGTCAGTTTCCATCTCGGCCACCAGCTGGGCGGTATGCCGCCCCACGGACAGGCCGGTCATGGAAACCTCGAAACTGCCGTTCGTCGTGCCGCTGCGGGTGACCGTATGCGCGTTCTGCTGTACACCGTCCACGTACAGGCTGACGGTTTTCGTGCCGGTACCGCTCACGGCGTAGGGTATACTCGCGGAATCATAGGTACCGTAACCGCCGTTCTGGATGGTGGCCGCCAGGTTGTAACCGCAGGAAAGGGACAGGGTGACGCTCTTCACGCTCACGTACGCCTGCTTCTTCTGCGCCTTGCCCGTGGTGGGATCGGTAGTCTCGGCAATGACGTAGATATCGCTCGTGCCCACCAGCAGGTATTTGGTCAGGTCAAGGGTATAGGTACCCTTGCTCACTTCCTTCAGCGAGGAGGAATAAGTGGTGGTCGTCCCGCGCTTCACCTGGATGGTGACGGTCGCTTTCTGTCCGGTACTGCTACCCTTGTCATCACCGCCGGCAACCTGGTGGTCATAGGTATAGGTAAGTTTCACCGCTCCGCCTTCCTTCACGGTTTTCTTGTCGGTCTCGGCAAGCAGCACGATCTTGGTGGTGGAGGACTCACCGCCGCCACCGCTGCCGGCCGGGATGTCAACGCTCGCGATCTCCGCCCCGCTCTTGTTGGTCAGCGCAAGGCGGACACTGCTCTCGTCGTCGCTCACTTCCGCGCTCATGCCGAACACGGTACCGGCTTCCACCTCCTGGAATTTGGCGGCGACGGTCTTGTTCTGGACGGGATTGGTACTGTCGGCATCCAGGCTCTCGTCCACTTCCAGCTTGTCGATGGTCAGATCCACGTTGCCCTCGCTGTCGGGAACTTTCTTCTCGCCGTTCACCGTCAGGCTCTTCATCGTTCCGGCACCGCCGAAGTCCTCCCAGCTCGCCTCCTGCTCCCAGCTCGACAGACTTGTCCCCACGAACTGTTTGGTCTCCCATTTGCCCTGCGAGACTTCATAGGTGATGCAACGGCCCTTGTAACGGTATTTCTCATCCACGGCACCGATCGCGGAGGAAAGGACATAATAACCGCTCTCCAAAGGGACTTCCGCCGTCACATTATACGTGTTACCGCCACCGCCCGTACCACCGGGAATATCAACGGAGGCAATCTCCGTCCCGGTCTTCCCCAGCAGGGTGAGTTTCACCGTGTCGTTCTCCTCATCAGGGACGGCCGTCATGCCACCGACCAAACCGTCGTTCACACCGGCGGCGGCATCCTCCGCCTGTTTCGCAGCCGCGGATGCCGCTGCCGCGGCGGAATTTGCAGTTTCAGCAGCCTGATTGGCGGTACCGGCCGCATCAGACGCCATACCCGCAGCTTTATTCGCCAAAGCCGCAGCATTATCCGCTTTCGTGGCAGACGCATTCGCCGTGGCAGCGGCATCATCGGCCGGTTTACGCAAAAGGGTGAGCGGAGCACTCACCAGCTCACTGCCGCGAAGGGCGGGGAGACTTTTGATATTGTCAAGGGAGCTGACCTCCACAAGTTCATCAACGCTCTGGCTCTCGGCCTTGATAGCGTTCAGGATGTCGTTCTTAAGTTCCGTTTTCTCCGATTCTGTAAGTGCCATAAGTTATTCCTCCTTTTTTATTGTTGTCAGTCATTGTAATAATGGTATGAAAGCGCGCTGAAGCCAAGGATGCACCAGCCGCACTTGTTCAGGCTGTTAATGATGGCGGGCTCCTCCCAATCCTCGCCCGTGTAGAGCAGGAGGAAGCGGTTCACGGAGGTGACGTACAGCCAGTTCCTCTCCGGGTTCTCCGGAGCGGAAGAAAGCTCTCCCTTCCACGTGATGCGGAGATCATCGGAAGCGCCGCCGTAAACGGGGAACTCCACCCACGCGCCGTACCAGTAAAGGTAGTTGCGGTTCCTTTTCGTGTCGTAGTAAAGCCATCCGCTCGAGGGGGAAGCGGGGGGACCGGCCGACGCTCCCCGCCACGAAACCAGGTCCGCAAGGATTCTCCCGTTCAGCTCGGGGGTACCGACCAGCTCGATGATCCCGCTGATCCAGTCGATCCTGTAGGGGTCGGAATAGGAAAGCAGCGAATCACTGCTAAGGTTCACGTTGGAACCGCGGAGCAGCGTGCCGTCGTCCACACGGACGGAGCTGTAGCGGATAGAGCCCACCGTACGCGTATAGGGAGGGTGGCAGCCGTTGTAAAGGGTTACGCGCGAGCCGATATAACGCACGTCGTTCGGAAGGATGATGTCCGCACCGTTCGACGAACCGGCCATGTCCACCTTCAGGCTCAGCTCGCGGCCGATCAGGTAGCCGGCCTCGCCGCGGCCCGAGCAGGAGGTCAGGACGGCGTCGCTCGACTCCACAAGGTGGAAGTTCGTGCGGATATGCCCGGAGAACGTGCCCGCGTTCGCCTCGATGCTCCCGTCCTCCAGGATCTTGAAATTATCGTTGGCCGTCACGAGGCCCTCCAGCTTGACGCGGTCACCGGTCAGCTTCACCACGCTGATCTTGTTGCCGTCAGCGTCCGTCCCGTCCACACTCACGCCGATAAGCGCCAGTTTCCCGTCCGCGTCCTGGGCGTAGATGCCCGCGCCTTCAGGCTTCACCACAAGCCCCGTCTCTTCCAGCATATTCTCGTCACGGTCAAAGACGGCGGCCGTTATCTTCACCAGACGCTCCGACTGCTCGAAAAGCGTCCGGTAGCGGTGTGCAAGGCTCTCCACCTTGTCAGTGGACAGCACGAGCATATACAGGTAGATGTCACCGGTAAAGGACAGTTTGAAATCACCGGTACCGTTCCAGAGGCCGCTACAGGTGTACTGCACGTAACCATCAGTTGCAGACAGTTCCTCCTCCACCTCCAGGCTGTTGAAGTTCGCGAAACCCGTCTTGTCAACGTCCAGGAACTGGACTCTTAGAGTCCCTTTGGTTGCGCAGCGGTAGAAGAAGGAAAGGTACACCGGCACGGCCTCCTTCTCCCCGTCACCGTTCACAGGCATGGAGGGGATGCTTTTCAAATTCGCCCGTTTCTGGAGGATGTACTTGTTACGGATGTGCACCACCGTCCGCCCGTCATCCACCGTCACGCTCGCCCCGTCGCCCTTTCTGGTCAGTACGTTGTTGTTCGCCCAGATCCATTTGTTACCTGCCAGGAAGAACACCGTCTCGTTCTCCGTGTTCCATTTCTCCAGCCCGTCATCGAAGGCGGGGTTGTTCAGGTAGCCCTTCTCCGTGGCGAAGTCGTTCCTTAGGGCGGTCACCGCGCTGGTGATGCGCCCCTCCACGATCTCGAACTTGGTCTTGATGTCCTCACCGGTCACCAGAAGGAAAGTCCCGCGCAGGTAGGCGTTGTCGCTGTAAAGGCCGTTGCCGTGCGGCTGGTTGTCAGCCGGGAACCAGTCATCGCTGATGCCGTCCAGGTTGCCCAGGCGCGCACGAAGGCAGCCGGTGAAGTTCTTCGCCTTCACCCCGTCCATCACGTCCACGCGGGGCTGACCGTCCTCGGTGGCGGAGATCAGGATCAGGTTCTGACGCAGCGGGTTCTCCGTGTTGCCCATCAGCACGCACTCGTCACCGGCCTCCGGAAGGGAACCTGAAAATTCATCCTCACTTACGAGAATGGAGTCACCCTCCACGCCGGCCACCTCCACCCAGTACCCTTTCAGGTTCCCGCCGCTGAACGTGGCGCAGCGCATCAGGTCATGGGCCTGGAAACTGTTGTCCTGCTCGAAAGTGATCCTCCAGTAACCGTCCTCAAGTACGGCGGTCTTTATTTTCCCGTTGGCGGCGCTGACGCACAGCTGGCCGCCAACGCTGCGTACCTTCTCGATAAGCAGCTCCAATACTACCATGACCTGGCGTACCGTCAGCTTGTCGATGGTAAGATGGGACAAAGCGTCCTCCATCCACAGCCGCCACCCCTCACCGAAAAGACCGTCCACGAATTTCGGGCTGCGAAGGAACTCACGCACGACAAGGGTCAGCAACTCGGCATTGCCCTTGTCATCAATACCCGCATTATCCTCCTGTCCGAAAGAGGCTCCCGCTTCGAAGGTGATCTTCCCCTTTGCACGGTCATTCTTTTTTTTGCTGATGTGTTCCGCCTGACTTCTCCGCGCGGAAAAAAGATTGTTGTCCGTAGGCAGTGTCTTGTCCCAGCTACGGATAATGTCAGGAAGCGCGGCACCCTCCGCCTTTGACTTCGTATAGTTTTTCAGTTCCCCGATACTGTCATTCACCCGTTCAAACGCACCACTATGCAGGGCATCGCTGATCTCGATGTCCATCTCCCCGGGTTGGTTCACCTTCCGGGTAATTTTCGTGATGCGGCTGCTGCGATAACCGGTTTCGGGGAAATACTCCTCGCTTTCAAGTCTCACACGGCGGCCTACGGACAGGGAAACACCGTTCTCCTCAATCCACACATGGTCGGTCGGGGCCTTGTAAACGGCAAGATCCTGCCAGCATTCGGTATTGAACTGTTCCACCGCCGTAAGAAACTCCTCCTCGGCAAGCGGGTAATATTCGTCCGGCATACGGATATTCCAGAGAATATAACGGTCACCGGATTTCGGAATAAGTTTGCCGCCGGGGAGTTGCGTGTCATCATCATAGGGCCATATCGTAATAATCTCGAACTCACGGGTGGCACTGTTGAAATTCACCTCGAAATAGTGGTCCTCACCCTGCCCCAGTCCGGAAAGGTCACCGTCCTGGAACGATACACGTTTGGTCTCGTCGGGCAGCTCGTAATCGTTCGGATCGAAATTCAGGCTGTCGTCCCTGAAATAATAGACCGTGAAAGGGTTGCCGTCGTCATCTTTCACATCTTCGCTGCGCACACTGCTGACAGCCCCGATCCTGCGGGGATAAATGCCGCTGAAGGCGTCTTGCTCGTAACGGTCATAGATGCCGTACTCCTCCGTATGTATCTCGACATATTGCCTGCCCCCCGGAAGCATCAGGCGGCTATGCCCGTATTTTGACGGATCTATGTTCCGCGTGCTGCCTACCGGGAACAACCGGGTATAAAAATTGTCGGTACCCGTCGTGTCGCGTTCGATTCCGGTCAGTCCCTTCCCGTAGCCCAGCGTTATTTCCTCGCCATGCTCACACCGGCACACGTTCACGGTCTGGCCTTCCACCCACCATTCAGCCTGCCCGCCGACCGCTTCGGCTATCTCTTTCAGGGCTTCGTTGCAGTACTTCCCCTCGTAATCGATGACGATAAGGTCCGTACCGTCCACCCGCCCCACTTTCCAGTCGGTGGTGTGGTTCATTCCGTCATTGATACACTTCACGATCATGGCCACGTGTTCACGCGGAGTCGCTGTCAGCGTGAACACAGGCTCGGTGTTCCCGTCGGTGGTCTCCAGCACAAGAAAACGTCTCACCAGGCTCTCGATACCGTAAAACTTCAAATCATATACCCACTCCTGGCCGCTCTTCTGCTTCGGGATGTACCGTTCGGTCAGCCAGTAGCGCTCACCCTCAAAGTCCACCCGGTCATTCACGTCCAGGGCGATATATTCGTAATGCGTGAAAGAGAGTGTCAGGACATTGTCACCCTGCACCTCCTTCACCTGGGTGGAGCTGTCGCCCGCCTCGATATCGGTCCGTCTGTTGCCGTTGCTGTCATAGATGGTCAGCATGTCTGTATCTTGTTTAAACGTCGTTTGAATAGGGTTTGAATCACATTTATATGACCGGGACAGGTTCCCGGAACTTCACCTTGAACTTGCCGGCGTGCACGCCTTCCTTCCAGAGATAGGTCAGAGGCTGGAACTTGCTGCAATCCGTATATTTCACACGGAGAGTCAGGGCAAGTTGGGGAAAGGAAATCTCAAGCCACCCGTCACGGCCTTTCTTCAGGAAATTGATGAACTCGAAATACTTCTTCAGCCAGCCGGCCTGCGTTTTGCCAAACAGGGCGAAATGAAGCGTCACGTCACGGGCCTCGTTCCTGGGCGTCAGCACGGAGGAATATTTCTCCCCGTCCTCCTCCCGGATATTCACAGCCGTGTCCGTTTTCGTCTTGCTCGGGGTCAGGATGGCGGTCAGGTTATCCATCCCGCCGCGCTTGTCCTCAACGAGGAACACCCCGTATGTACTCCAGATGTCGGTACCGTTGACAAGTACCAGACCGCCTAATATCTTTTCCATATCATTTACATTTTACTCCGTCACGATTGATTTTACGAATCTCTTCCTCTATTTTGCCAAGGTGCGACGCGCTCGTGCCGGTGTTCTCCTCGATACGGGCAAGATGCCCCTCGGCGGTGTTCATCTTGTCGATGACGCTCTCCATCTTCTCATCGATGCTCGACCAGTGTTGCAACCCGCTGGTGAACATGCCGTCCAGTTTTGTACCCTGGTCCTGTGTCATGGCTGAAAAACCGCCGGTTTTGGCGCTCTGGCTCGTACCGCCCGAGTTATCGTACCCGGTGGCCGCGGCAAGATTGTCACGAAGAGCGATGGCTTCCTCGACATACTTCATGTACTCGTCCTGGAGGGCCTTACGCTCGGCTTCTGTAAGGTCATTGTCTTCCATCGCCTTGCCGAATTTCTCCCACCAGCCTTTCAGCTTGTCGGAATACAGCTCACCGATCTTGTTTGACAGCATCGCACGCATGAAATACTCGGATATGTCCTCCGCCGCGGCTGCGGCATCATACTTCATATCCATCAGGTTATCCACGAAACTGCTGTACATGCTGTCGAAGGAAATACCGGTGAGACCTTCATACAGCTGGTCGGTAAGTTCCTCCAGCTTGCCCGCCTGGTCGATATAGTCATCCAGCTTCTCGGTCAGACGACCTCCATATCCGCCCTTGCCGGTATCCTGGATCTGCGTCCACATGTCCACGTTACTGCGCAACTTCTTCATCTCCTCCGGACTTAGGTTCCAGATGTCACCGTTCCAGCTACGCCCGATCTGACCGCTCAAACGGTCAATCTGTTCCTGTGAGAAACCGCCCCAGTAATAATTCCAGCTGTGATGCGAACCGTGATAGCCGGCCTGCGACATGGCCATGTCCAGATAGTTCGAGTTCGTCTCCTGCTGGAGCCTGTAGGCATCCCGGTAGGCGGCCACGGACTTTGTACCCTTGCTCGCCTTGATCTCCTCCGTCAGGTCCTCGATAGCCGTCTGCAAGGTCTCGTTGCGCTCGGTCAGCCGGTCGATGGTTTCCTGGACCTCTTTGGCATTGCTTGAAGTCGTCCAGGAGGAAAATCCGCCCCAGGTCAATGCGTCGAATATCTTGCCCACACCGGAAAGCAGCGATTTTCCGATAGTCACAAAAAGATCACCGGAAAGCACATCGTCAAGAATACCGCTCACGGCATTGAACACCGCGTCGAGCAGGCCACCGATGACCACACTCAAACCATCTTTGAAAAGGTCTATAATACTTACAATCCAGCCGACAACAGGCACATCCTCAAGTGTTTCGGAAACCTTTCCGAAAGCCTCGCCCAGTTTGCCGTCCACTTCCTTGGCACCTTTGCCGAGTGTGATCAGGCCATTATACGCCCCGCTGATACTGCCGGAGGCAATCTGCTGCAATCCGTCCCTCACATTCTCCATACTGGTCTTCAGACCGGAGGCAGTATTCGAGAGGGACTGCCGGGCACTGTCAGCCGTTTCCTGCAAGGCGTTTATATTCTCACTCGCGGCATCGGCATTAGCCTGCGCCGTTTCCAGGGCTTGCCGGGCGGACTCCTTCTCCTGTTCGGTTCCGGACTGTTGCGCCTCAATGTATGATTTCTGGGCGGCAATGAGTGCCGTATAGGTGTCCGCATACACCGCCTGTGCCTCCTTCAGGTCTGAAAGGGCTTTCTGGTAGGCAGTAACCTCGGCACCCAGTTTCTTGAAACTGACCTTGCCGGAACCGCCCAAAGCCCTCTCCATCTGCTGGACGGCAGAGACAAGCGCGTCCTGGCTGGCATGGTCGGCATTTCGGAACTCGTCAGTGAGCATGTATTTTCTGGCATCCGCCAATACAGGCTTTATCATATCGGAAAACATCCCGCCGAATTCACCGAAGACAGTACCCCAGTCAATACGGGCTTTCAGTTCCTGCACTTCGATGCCGGCAAGTTTGCTGTCACGTTCAACACCGAGAGAGAGCTTCTCGCTGCCGGACGTCGTCTTTTGTATCTTTTCCGCATATTCGGTCGCGATGGCGAGTTTCTGCTGCTGGAAGGTGCCGTAGGCCTGCAAATATTCCTGCATCACTCCGAACTCTTCCCGATAAGCTTCCGCTATTTTCTTCTGTCGGCCGGACTCGTTCAGCTCACGGGCCTTGTCTATTTCGGACTGCTGATCTTCCGACAGCGAACCGGACTGCCCCGCTTTCGCGTTGTCACGTTTCCAACCGGCTTCCTGCCTGGCTATTTCATCCTTGCGTGCCTGGTATTCATTGTCTATCTGGCGCAGCTTCTTCTCCAGCCCCTCGGTCATCATCTCAATCTCCGCCTCGTCATTCTTCCTTTGCAGCCCGGCGAGTTCCTGGCCCAGCTTTTCAGAAACCTGTTTGCGGCGTTGGGCTTCTTTCTCCGCCTTGTCCGCCTTCTTCCGTTCGGCCTCGGAATCCTTATCCTCACCGGGCTTGACCTTGTCGTACTCCTTTTTGGCGGTATCGACGGCATCCTTCAGTTCTTTCGCCTTCTTCTCAAACTCCTCACGGGAAAGGCTGTTGGACGTTTCCTGAAGAAAGGCGTTATAAGCCTTGAGCGCATCCTGGTATTTCTCTTTTGCCGCAGCCACCCAGTCAGTGCTTGAATCCGTGGGCAGGTTACGCCGGTTTTGTTCCGAAACCAGTTTGTTCAGCTGATACTTCAGTTCGTCACGGGAATAAGTTCCGGTAAGATTTTCGTCACCCTGCGTAATCTTTCCGTATTCCTTCTCCTGGACAGACATCCGGGCAAGCAGGGTTCTACGCTGCTTTATCTGCTGTGCAAGGGTCTCGTTACTCACACCGGTCAGGTTTTCGAAATAGGCATTTACCTCGTCCTTGCGGATTTGTCCGTTCAGGCTCTTGCGTTTTCCGTACAGATTCTGAAGCTCTGCCTCCTCATCCCTTGAACGTGCGGATTTCCGGACATATCGGGCTCTTTGCCGTCCGTAGCTGTCCTGGTAATATTCGGTTGCCAACCGGGTCTTGCCTTCAAGTTCTTTTATCCTGTCATCCACACGTTTCAATTCATTGGCGGGATTGGATATGGACTCACCGGCTTCCAATCGGGCTATCTCTTCCTTGATTTTCTTGATATTCTTCAGTTTCTCATACTCGGTGTCGTATTTGGAGAATATATCCGGATATTTCTGTTCCAGCTTGTTTAGCGCCTCACGCCGGGCATCCGTGGACACGGCTTCATCCCCGGCAATGGAACACAGTTCCTCTATTTTGCGCCTGTGCTCTTCCTCGGCCTCTATGGTTTTCTGCTTCTGCTGCTGATACCTTTCCTCGGATTCCTGCAAACGTTCGGTTTCCGTCTTCATGGAGATCAGTGCCACGGCAACACCGGCAAGCAGGGTCGCAACCAGCACATAGGGATTGGAAAGCATGGTCCGGTTGAGCATTTTCTGCGCTTTCTCAACCAGCAGGAGCCAGTTGTAATGCAACGCCTCCGCAGCCACCGCCCAGCCTTTCACGGCCGTGACTGTCATGACGGCGGTCCGGTACACACCATACGTACCGACAAGCCCGAGCAGGATACGGCCGAAACGTTCGTAATGCTCCACCATGTAGGAAACACCGGAAAGCGTGGTGTTGATGACACCTTCCGACTGTTGCCCGATTTCATTGAACATCATTGAAACGGCATCCTCTATATTGGAGATCTGTCCGGTTATCGTTTTGGATTGTGCCTCCATCAGACCACTGAATTTTCCGCCCTCGTCCGTCAGGCTCTCTATGACCTTCTGCACTTCGGGAAAACCGACCTTGCCTTCCTCCACAAGCTCCTTCACCTTGCTTTCAGCCACGCCGAACTGCTTGGCCAGTTCGGCGATCATAGGGATGCCCCGGCCGGTGAACTGGTTCAGGTCCTGTGTATAAAGCCGTCCCTGGGACATGGTGGTGCCGTAAAGATAGACCAGATCGTTCAAAGGGATGGAAAGTCCGGCAGCGATGTCACCCAAGCGGATCAGCGTCTCGTTCACTTTCTCCGCTCCAAACCCGTAGGCAAGAAGCTGCTTGGCACCCTGCGCGACATCCTCCAGGCCGAAAGGAGTGGTCGCGGCCGTATGTACCAACTGCTGCATCAGGGTGTCGGCCTTCTCCGCACTGCCGAGCATGGTCTGAAACGACACCTCCAGCTGCTGGAACTCGCCGCGTACCTTGGTGATGTTCGACACCAGCTCCTTGATAGTAAAGGCGGCCGCCAGCTTGCCGACGGTGTTGTTCAACAGGGAACCGCTCCTGTCAAGTTCCCGGATCTGTCTGTTGGCGGACGATGCCTGCTGGGACATCCGCTCGATCTTGCCCACGGCCTTGTCAAGACGGGCGCTCAAATGGTCCACCATAAGGAATTCTATTTGTACCGGTTTCATCTATTTTAGCTTGCTTTGAAAAAATCCTACTATTCCATCCGCTTCATCCTCGGCGCTCCGCTCATCCGCAGGACCGGAAGATCCGGACTTGTCACGGACATACCGGGGAGCGTCACTAAGCATCATGATCAGGGTCTGGTAATTCACCTTGTTCAGTATATAGTCCACGCTCCAGCCGGTGGCACTGGCAATCTGCCACACAAAACCGAAAGGGCTATGGGAGCCTTCATAACGGCTCTTTAACTCCCCTTCTTTCTTTGGCTCAGTCTCAAGCTCATCGGATTCGTCCGCTCGGCTGATCTGATAATAGGTATAAAAGGGTCGGTACCCATCAGGCTGACAAAACGCTTGATCGCACCCACCAGATAACGCTGTTCCATGAAGTTCCTTATGAGCCATGCCACCGGGCGCAAAAGCACGCGGCGGCTGAAAGGGCCACGACAAAGGGTATAGGCCACCATACGGCTCACCGCCTTGCCGTGAGAGGCCAGAAACTGCATTTCCTCCTCCTTGCTGAACCCCCACATCTCCTCACTGGTGATCCCCATCGACAAATATGTCCGGGCAAAAAGAATCTGACCGGACATATAAGGCCGCCTCATGGTCACGCGCAGCTCCAGCGGGGATTTCCTGAAAGGGATATGAAACGCTTTCAGCGGGACGCTCACACCGATATCCAGCAGCGCGTCCGCACCCTCACGCTGGATCTGCTTGATGACAGCTTCGTCCATACGCTACTCCTCGGCCAGGTTAGTGGAAGCAGCAGCGGCAGATTCAGCAGGAGGCAGTTTATACTGTTTCCACTCTTCCGGGATAGAATCCGTATTGAATACGCCATGGGGCTGGGAGCCGTCTTCCGGCATGGCCACTTCCAGCGTGCATTCGATTTTCGCCGTTTCTGTCAGGGTCAGCTTGCCGCCGAGATTGGAAAGTAGCGTGCCATTGGGAATCAGGATGCTCTGCCCCGAAACAAGGGCTATTTCCCACGGACCGGTCAGCAACACGGCTGCCGTCGGGGCCGTCCAACCAATCGGGGTTTTCTTTTCCGAGTCCTCTTCCTTGTAGTGCATGGTACCACCCAGCAAGCTATGCAGGTTTTCGTAGTTCAGCTGGATAACGTTGAACGTGGGGGCGATGCTGCCATTCGACTGGGGAATGATAAGCACCGGGGTTCCCGGCACCTGCTCCGCCTCGATTTTGGCGGATTCGGGTTTCTGCCCGCCCATGTCAAACGAATTCTTCTCTATGTAACCCACCACAAAGTCCTTGTATTTCACGGCACCGACGCCGTACATGAAATTCTTATTCATTGTTTCTTGATTTTGAAAGTTAATACTATGCCGGCAACACATCCGGTTATAAAAGCGGCCAGCGCTATTTTAACGGGACTAAAGCGACGTCCAAATTCCGTTTCAACTGTGAATGAGTCCTCATGTGTCTCATTACGGATACGGGTCAGTTCCTCCTCATAACACAGTACCAGCCGCTGGAGGCTGTCGCAGGATGCCTCCGCTATGATATTGCCGGCCGCATCGCTCTTCACCGTCAGGCCCGCCTGCCCGTTCCTGGAATGGTAGGACGAACCGGAGGGAAGTTTACGGAGGCTGTCCGGAGGGATCGTCAGGCTCACCGCCGATTTCGGAATCCCCGCCATCAACAACCCCCGCCTCACGTTTGACACGTTGTCGGCGCTTGACGACAGGCTGCTGTTCCGGTTCACCTCCGTCCTGCTCTTTCGAGTACTCGCGCATCCCGTAAAGAACAGGACAATCATCATGATGCCTGCAACTGTTGGCAGTATCAATGGCTTTCCGGAGGCGTGCCATTTCACGCCGGGTCGCCTGCAAAGCTTTCCTGTTTTCATTCAGTTCCTCTTTTAAGGGTTCTACAATATTCTCGATCAGGATACGGGTGGCATGTTCGGTATTGTCAATCCGTACCGTCTCGGCTTCGGCGGTAGCCTTCTCCGCTTTCGCCCTCGCTTCCCTGACCGTTGATTTCAGGGTGATGATGGCTATTATCGTGGCTACCAGACCACCGCCCAGCACCAGATTCATGACAGCACTGAAGTCCATACGCACACTGGTCTTTCAGGTCAAAGCCTATTTACCGGCATCCTTACCCGCAAACAGTCCGATGAGCCACTGGACAAATCCCGTATCGGCAACACCATTGGACACAAGGGACGCACCGAACCCGTAACACAACGCGATATACCACGTGGCATCAGCGACAAAGCCCGCATCCAGCCACCATAAAAGCATGGCGGCCACAATGCCCACACACCAGCTGACAATCTGTGTCGCCAAGCCCTGCATTTTTGGAAACAGAGCCTTGATCCCTTCCGTGAGCAACACCACGCCACCGACAAAACCGGCAAAGGTGGTGATCATCGCGCTATAATCGACTTCCGGTACTGTACCGGTCTGGGCAAAAGTTGCTGACACGAATCCGAGTATCAGCACAAAGAATAAAAGAAATCTTTTCATGTTGTTGTTGATTTATTGAGTTATACCTATTTGTTTAAGCCATCTCTGTACATCAAAACTGGGGCAGGCTTTGGCCGCCAGTTCATTGTGACCGACGATTCTCACATCGGGAAAACGACGATGGAAATCCTTCACGTACTTCTCAAGCGCCTTTTTCTGCCAGGAGGTACGGGTGTCCGCAGGCGTTTTACCATCCTTTGCACACCCGCCGGCATAGACGATATGGCGGCTCACGGAATTGTAACCGGCCACGCCGTTGGTCACTTCCCACGGGTCCACATTCGCGTCCTCGTTATTGTTCACCAGGCGTTCCACTCCGCCGTTCAGATGGAACAGGTCGGTATATCCGACCTGCTTCCAGCCGCGGCCGCCCTTTGAGACGGGGTTCGTATGCCAGGCGCGAATCTCCGCACCGCTTACCTCACGCCCTTCAGGAGTGGCCGTGCAATGGATGACAAGATACTTCAGCTTTCCCATCACTCACCGCCTTCCTCTTCATCAACGGCCGCCTGGGACAGTGCTATCTCCACCTTCTTCTCCGGATCGGCGTCCAGGCCCAGTACAAGTGTGCCGGATACCGCCTTGCCGCTACTGTTCACACCGGCGGTGACCGTCAGAGAGCCATCGGTACCGACTGCCGTGAAACCGGCAGGAATGGAAACCACGCTGTAATCACCGGAGGCAGTGACCTTCACCTCCTTGCTCTCACCGGCGGCCTTGAAAGAAAGAGCGGCCGGATCGGCAGAAATGCTGCGTTCCACTACCTTGAACACCGGAGTCTCACGGGTGTCAAGCACCACGAACTCCTCGCCGAAGGCGATTTCCGTGTCGGCCTTCATAAGCAGCTTGAAGAAGTACAGCTCGCTGGAGTTCATCCACTTGTCAATCTGGATCACCTCCTCATCGTCCTGGAGGTTCACACCGGCAAAAAGGTTGCCGTCAGCGCTCATCGAGCAGAGCGTGGCTACGATAAGGCCATCAGGCCAGGAATTCAGCGTCTCGATGGTGATACCCTTGTAACGCTTCTTGTTGATGTCCGTCTCGCTCGTGTTCTTGTACTCGCGTTCGGTCAGCTCGTCATCGTACTTGTCGAAGTCGTCAATACTCATCAGGATACGCAGGTTCGGATTCTCACGCAGGGCTTTTGGAATAGCCTTGCGGACAGCCTTCAACTTGCCGATCATGGAAGTATCGGAAGGAGCCGGAACCACGATCACATCCGGATCTTTAGCCGCCTGGGTCAGGATACCGTTGAAAAGGTGGTCGTCGTCCGAACCGAACTCGCCGTTCAGGTAATGCCAGCCCAGCTCGAACTTCACACTCTTGCTAAGTTCATCCAGAAGCGTGTTCTGCGCTTCGGGGGGAAGTTCGGCAAACACGAGGTTGCCCTTCGGCTGCCACTTGCGCCAAACATGCTCGAAGGCACGGGGATTGAAAGTCGTGAACGCCATGAAGTCCTCCGGATCCAGTGATTTCTCCGAGTAATTGAAATTGCCTTTCGAGTCTTCCAAAGTCGGGTTCTCCTTACGCTTCTGGAGCATCTTGCCCGTCTTGATACGCGGCAGGCTGATTTTTTTCTCCACACCGGGGATCACCATGATCAGACCTTTTTCTACAAGGTCATTCCCGGTGGTGGCCAGGACCAGTATTTTCTCCAGTACCTCGCCGTTGTAATTCGTGTTTCTTACTACTATTGCCATGGCAAATGTTTTTATTTATGGTTCAACTTGTCCTTAATCTCGCTCATGCGCTTGTTCCAGGGGCTTTCACCCGTCGGATTCACACGAAGGTCGGTCATGACACTACGTTTGGGGGAAAGCTTCTCCAATGCCTTTTCCCCGTTCTCCCGGTCTTTTGCCAGAAGGTTCTCATAGATGGGGCGGGTGGCGGCATCGATACGGCCGTCCTGTTCCGCATCATCAAGCAGTTTCTTACGCGCGGCAGCGTCATCCGCATCCGCCTTGTCCTGGAACACCTTCAGTTCGCCCTTCAGGCGGGTGACCTCGGCATCAAGGGCCGGGACTTTGCCAGCCTCCGTTTCCAGCAGTCCGATTTCACGCAGGAAATCGTCATCCGTCGCACAGTTCTTGAACCGCGGACGTCTCTTGAGTTCGTCTAAATTCATGCTATTCTCGTTTTGTGGCTTGTGCAGCCGGTTATTGAATATTTGAAATACTTGTTCGGGGGTACTGTCCTCCGGTACCGGGTCAGCGTCATAAATACCGTCGATAAGCCCCAGCGCCAGCGCCTCGTCGGCACGCAGCCAGTGATCCTTGCCGTCAAAATACATCGCGCGGATTTCCTCCTTGTCCTTGCCCATACGGGTGGCATACATCTCGCAAAGGGTATCCTCAAGCGCCTCGATCTCACGGATGCAGTCCTTCATCTCATCCTTGTTGCCGTAACAGCCGCCCTGGACACTGTGAAGCATCAGACGGGCATAACGGCTCATCTGCACGGGCTTGCCGCAAAGGGCGATGACGGAGGCCATGCTGGCGGCGATGCCGTCCACGTAGATGGTAATGTCGGCCTTGCTGTTCTTCAAGGCATTGAAAATGGCGATGCCCGAATAAACCTCGCCGCCGTTGCTGTTGATACGCACGTCCACCTTCCCGGTCAGGGCTTCCGCTTCCAGAAGTTCACGGGCAATATCACCGCTGCGCACGTTATCATCGTACTCACCGATGTCACCGTAAAGAAGGATGCAACAGGCATCGGTTCCGGGTATCATATTGAAAAATCTACTCATGTCACTATCGTTTTGGCAGGTCCTTCCCTGCAAAGTTTACGGTGCGAAATTAGGGGGATTAAAAGCCTTTTTCAAACCGCGTTTTCATCATGGAGACTTTAAAGGATTGCCATGACGCTTTAAAATGTCATCATGCGGAGCGCGTTTTTTTTCGCTCCTTTTCCTTATCAATTTTGCACGTAAAAAAGGAGGTAATATGGCCGAACTTACAAACGAGCAGAAAAAGGCATGGGCGAAAACGCTCTACACCCGCGAAACGCTCACGCAGGCGGAAATAGCCGAGCGTGTGGGGGTTTCACGGGTGACTGTGAACAACTGGATAGGCAAAGGAAACTGGGAGCAGCTGAAGGCTTCCATAACCATCACACGGGAGGAGCAGCTGAAGAACCTGTACCGGCAGCTGGCGGAACTCAACAACGCCATCATGGGAAAGCCGGAAGGGGAACGGTTCCCGAACGCCGCGGAAGCGGACACCATTTCCAAACTGTCGAACGCCATCAAGAAACTGGAAACAGAAGTGGGGCTGGCGGACATCATCTCCGTGTTCTCCGACCTGCTCAAATGGGTGCGGACCTACGATTCCACGCAGGCGAAGGAGATCACCCCGCTTCTGGACGCGTTTGTCAAATCAAAATTATCCTGACATGGCAAAGAAAAGACTCACACCCCAGGACAGGATCGCACTGGACAACTGGAACGAGCTGGTGGCATCCGTGCGCGAACATTCGGACATCAACCCCACGGACACGGAAACGGAAATCAGGCAGAGGCGGGAAAGACTGGAGAAGAACGACGAGGAGTGGTTCAAATACTACTTCGCCATGTATTGCACCTGCGAGTCCGCCGCCTTCCACAAAAAAGCCACCGGGCGGCTGATGAGGAACAACCGCTGGTACGAGGTAAGGGCCTGGTCACGCGAGCTGGCGAAATCCGCACGCTCCATGATGGAGATATCCAAACTGGCACTGACAAAAAAGATACGCAACGTGCTGCTGATCTCCAACTCGGCAGACAATGCGGAAAGGCTACTGCTGCCGTTCATGGCGAACTTCGAGGAGAACCAGCGGATCATACAGGACTACGGACAGCAGAAAAAACCGGGAGCGTGGGAAACCGGGGAGTTCACCTGCATGTCCGGATGCTCCTTCCGCGCCATCGGAGCCGGGCAGTCACCGCGCGGTACGCGTAACAAGAACTTCCGGCCGGACTTCATTCTGGTGGACGATATAGACACCGACGAGGAGTGCCGGAATCCGGAACGGATCAAAACCAAATGGAAATGGCTGGAGGAGGCGCTGATACCGACCATGTCCGTATCGGGAAACTACCGCATCCTATTCAACGGGAACATCATCGCGCCGGACTGCTGCATCAAAAGGGCCATCGAAAAGGCAACCGAACTGAAGGCGAAAGGAATCGGGCACGTGGATATCATCAACATCCGGGGAAAGGACGGGCTGTCCGTATGGCCCGAAAAGAACTCCGAGGAGGATATAGACCTCTTCCTCTCACTGGTCAGCGCGGCGGCGGCACAGAAAGAGTTCTTCAACAACCCGGTGGTGGACGGCGGCGTGTTCGCGGAAATCACCTACGGGAAAGTGCCGGCACTTTCCAAGTTCAAGTTCCTGGTGATATACGGGGACCCCGCACCGGGAGAGAACAAGACGAAAAAAAGTTCCACCAAAACGGTGTGCCTGCTCGGGAAACTCGCGGGAAGGCTTTATCTGATAAAAACGTTCCTGGACAGGGGGCTGAACGCGGAATTTGTAGAGTGGTACATCAAGCTGCTGGAGTTCGTGGGCGGGAAAACCACCGTATACTGTTACATGGAGAACAACAAATTACAGGATCCTTTTTTCCAGCAGGTATTCCAGCCCATCGTGCGGCGGATACGCAGGGAAAGGAAAATATCACTGTACATCACCGGGGACGAGGAGAAGAAGACCGACAAGGCCACACGTATCGAGGCGAACCTGGAACCGCTCAACCGGGAGGGGAACCTGGTACTCAACGAGGCCGAAAAGGACAACCCGCACATGAAACGGATGGCGGAACAGTTCAAGCTGTTCAACCTGCAACTGACCTATCCGGCAGACGGACCCGACTGCGTGGAGGGGGGAAACAGAATTATAGACCGCAAGGCCAGACAGTCGGAAAAGCCCGTCATTGTCACAAGGAAAAGCACGCGGTCACAAAACAAGTACAGAGTGTAAACTTCAATACCTATCATTATGAGCAAATTTATCGAACTTTCAGACTACGACGCGAGCATACACCGCGAGATTCTGGACGCACTGACAAGGGAGGACGACGCCGTCGTGGAGATATGCGAGGACCGCGCCGTCGCCGAGATGCGCTGCTACCTTTCCAGACGTTACGACTGTGACAAAATATTCACGGCAACCGGTGACAAACGCAACCAGCTTGTCCTGATGATGGCCATCGACATAGCCGTGTACCACATCTTCTGCATACATAACCCGAGGAACCTGTCACCGCTGCGGAAGGAACGCCACGAAAGGGCGGTCGAATGGCTGAAAGCCGTGGCGGCCGAGGAGATATCGGTGGACGGCCTGCCCCTGCTGTCCGAAGAGACGAGGGCGGCAAAATCAAATTTCCTTATCAAAAGCAACCGTAAACGTGTAAACCATTGGTAATATGAACAAAAGAAAGAAAGGGGCCGGAAAGATAACCCAAAGCGGGAACCTGCCGAGGCCCGGGCAGAAAGGACCCGCAACCATCATACTGACACAGCCCAGAAGGTTCGGTATAGACATAGCGGACTACATGCTCGCGGTAAGGGCTTTCGAGAATGTGGACTACTCCAGACGCTTCAGGCTGTACGACCTGTTCAGCGACATACTCATGGACACGCACCTGACAAGTGTCATAGAGAAACGGAAGAATGCCGCACTGGCATCTTCCATAGAATTCCGCAGGAACGGGAAGCCGGACGAGAAGGTGAACAAGCAGATCAGGTCCCCATGGTTCCGGAAGTTCATAGGGGACATCCTGGACGCCAAATTCTGGGGGTTCTCACTCGTGCAGTTCTACCGCAAGGGGGAATGGGTGAACTACGACCTGATACCGCGCAAACACGTCGATCCCGTGCGCAGGCTCATACTGCGGCACCAGACGGACACCACCGGGACGTCCTGGGACGAGTACCCCGACCTGTTGTTCATCGGTTCACCCGACGATCCCGGACTGCTGGTGAAAGCAGCCATCTGGGTGATATACAAACGTAACGACGTGGCGGACTGGGCACAGTTCGCGGAAGTGTTCGGAGCGCCCATCAGGGAGTACACGTATCCCACGGATGACGACGAGGCACGGCAGAGGGCGCTGGACGACGCGGACAGCACCGGAAGCCTGTCGGTTTTCGTGCACGCGGAGGATACGGTGCTCAAGCTCGTGGAAGCCGCGAACAAGACAGGGAGCGCGGACCTCTACGACAAGCTCTGCGAGCGCTGCAACAACGAAATCTCAAAGCTGTTCCTCGGAAACACGCTCACCACCGAAGCCTCCGACAAGGGCACACAGGCACTGGGAACCGTACACAAGGACGTGGAGGAGAAAGTGACGCTCTCCGACAGGCAGGACATCCTCGACGTGCTCAACTATGACATGGCCGACATATTCGCAATGCTCGGAATAGACACCACAGGCGGGGAGTTCTGCTATCCGGAAAAGAAGCTTATCGAACCGGAGAAAAAGATGTCCATCCTCACACAGCTGCGTACGAACTTCAACCTGCCGGTAGGTGACGACTACCTCTACGAGGAATTCGGGATCGAGAAACCGGCAAACTATGACGAGCTGAAGAAACGCCAGGAGGAGAAAGCGGCGGAAATCGAGGCAGCGAAGGCCCGAGAGACCGAAAAGGCGGAAGAGGATGAACCGGATCCGGAAGAAGAACCGGAACTGGAAAAGCACGGTAAAGGAACACCCAAAGAAAAGAAAAATGCCCTTAAAAACGCATACAACTGGCTGAAACGTTTTTTCGGGAAAGCCCCGGGGAGAGACGGGGCAGCTTTAGAATGGTGATAAACGACCTCTACAGAATGGAGGACAAGCAGGTGGAGAACGTGTTCTCTTTTGATGAGGAGGTATTGAAGAAAGCCCTGAAGAACATATACAGCAAAGATTTCCATCCCATGACCGACATCGAGGAGAACCTGTTCGAGGCCACGTGGAAAACGATGAACAAAGCCACCGACAAGGGGTTTGGGACACGGAAAACCGATGATCCGGATTATGACTTCTACCGTGAAATCCGAATGAACAACGCCGTGTTCGCAGCTTTCAAGGTACACAGGGCACAGAACGACATGGCAGCGCTGCTGCTGGACAAAAACGGAAGTTTAAAGCCGTTTGAACAGTGGGTGAAGGAAGCCATGCCCATAGCCGACCACCAGATGATCCATTGGCTGCGTACAGAATACGACACGGCCGTCATACGGGCACACCAGGCCGCGGACTGGAGACAGTTCGAAAGGGAAAAGGATGTATTGCCGAACCTCAAATGGATGCCGTCCACAAGTGTGACGCCGGGAGCCGACCACCAGATTTTCTGGGGGACCATACGTCCGATAGATGATCCGTTCTGGAACGAGCACAGGCCCGGAGACAGATGGAACTGCAAGTGCACGCTCTCATCAACGGATGAAGCGCCGACAGCGGTACCGGACGAAAACGGGCAGAACAAGGCACATGACGGTCTGGAAAACAATCCGGGAAAAGACGGCAAACTGTTTTCAGACAAACACCCCTACATTACTGAAGCGCATCCGGGAGCAAAAAAAGCCGTGGACGCACTGACCAGGCGCATCAACGAAATGATAGCCGAAATGCCGGACAACCTGACGCTGGAGGAAAAAACCGACATCGCCCGCAACAATCTCAAGATAGAAAAGGCACTCGGCGTTACCAAAGGCAAGCCGATGACATACGAACAGGCGAACAAGGGAAAGGAGAACCCGAAATTCGGAAAAGAGGAAGGATACCGCGTGAATTGCCAGACCTGCACCGTGACACACATGCTCAGAAGGTTGGGGTTTGACATCGAGGCAAAACCCAACATCAGACAAAGCGCATACAATGAAATGGCAAAACAAGGTATCACATGGGAAGAACGTTTCCTGAACCGGGACGGAACAAAGCCGGATTATGACTATACCTATAAATGGCAGGTCAGAAAGGGATATCAAGTAATGAATGCAAACCGGCTGAAGGAATACTTCAGGGAAAAATTCAGAGAGGATGGAATATACGAGATATATTGTGCCTGGAAAGGCGGCTCCGCACACGTGTTCTGCGCAGAGGTGACTGAAGGAAAGACAAGGTTCTTCGACCCGCAAACCGGAAAGGATGATGCAAGCAATTACATACAGAGCATGAAAGCGGGCCGTGTGGGAGTGATAAGAATAGACAACAAACTGGTAAATCCCAAAATCATGGGACTATTCATCACCAAATAAACGGGAAGAAAGTGCCAGCCCCTCCTCACCGTCCACCAGACGGCAGGACTGGCCGTCGAACAGAATAAAGGCGGGAAGACCGACAGGCAACTCAAAACCATCCCCGTCAACACAGCCCACGGAATAGATGCTTCCTTCAGGGGAACTGGCTGATAAGACAACGGAGTTGTAACCGCTACTGTTTGCTAATTCCGACACTTGTTTAGGTATTTCCATAACGCAAAAAGGCACATAAAAAACGCCTTGCTGCAAAAGTATAAAATTATTTTTTAATTCAGTCATTCATGGACATAAAAGAATATTCAAAACTGATAAAAGCCAAACGGAAAGAACTGGATGGGCTAATGAAACGGAAAATGCCGGTTATCGCTGGACGAATGGCAAAAGACCATTTCCAGGACAACTTCCGCCGGGAAGGTTTCGTAAACGGAGGATTACACCCGTGGCCGAAAGCGAAAAGGCTGTCCTCGGGACGGACCGATGCGGCAGGGAGCTACGGGACGCTGCTCTCCGGAAGGAACCATCTCTTCAGCTCCGTCAAATACATGCCGGGAGAATACCGAGTGAGGGTGGCAAACGAACTCGTCTATGCGCCGGTCAATAACTGGGGAGGAGAAGTTCATCCGACTGTTACGCCCCAAATGCGGCGTTTTGCATGGGCGAAGTATTACCAGGCTTCAGGCAAGGCTAAAAAAGCCGCCACGGGCAAAAGAAAAGGCAAAAAGAAGGGTTCTGCCGCAAACAATGAACCGCAGGAAAATCAGGAAGCGCTGAAATGGAAAAGGCTGGCGCTGACCAAAAAGAAAAAGCTCCGGATAAAAATACCGCAACGCCAGTTTATCGGGGAAAGCCGGGAACTGTCCGAAAAGATAGACCGTAAAATGGAGAATGAAATCAGAAATATTTTAAACTTATAACAACATGGAAGAAATTTTTATCGCGATCATGGAACGCATCGCCGAAAAGATGCCTGAACTGTCATACATTGACGAGGACTACGGACAGCTTGAAGCCGGGGCGGAGGAGGACCACTATCCGGTAACCTTCCCCTGCGTGCTTGTCGGGAACGCCGAATCGGACTGGAATGACCTCGGTTACGGGGTACAGAAAAGCGAGTCACTCATCACCATACGACTGGCCATTGACTGCTACGATGACACCCACTACACCTCCGGAACCTATGACAAGGTAAGGGAACGGCAGCTGAAGGCCAAAGAGCTGTACAAAGCCTTGCAGGAGTTCCAGTGCACGGAAGAGACCAGCCCGCTGGTCAGGGTAAAGAGCCGGGACTATTCGCTGCCGGGAAACATCAAGGTGTACGAGACGGTTTATTCTTTCACGCTGCATGACGAGTCGGCCATGCAGTAAGGGGAAGGTTCATTCCCCCGTGAACAGGGAAAGCTGGACGGCTGTCAGGCGGGGTTTCTTAACCTTTGGGACGGGCTTCACCTCCAAGTCCTTCAGCTCCCGGCACTTGCACCGGATAATGGACATGATCCGCTCCTCGGAAATGAAAAACTCCTGGCGGGACAACACTTTCAGGGCATCATCAAAACGCAGGCGCTGCACCTCCGTCCAGTAATAGTAACGGCGGCACAGGGCTTCATCACGGAGTTCTATCAGTTTTTTGTCTCGTCCTTTAGCCATAAGTTCAGGTATATGCTGCAAAATTAGGCATTTAACCGGGGATGTTAATAAAAAAACGCCGCATCGTGTATGAATGCGGCGTTTTTCTGTTTAGAGTGTGAACAAAATCACATGGTCATCAGTTCGGTGTCATCCTCACCCGGAACAAACGGCTCGATGCGGGTGATCACCTTGCTCTGTACCTTCACCCGCCCGCTGCCATTACAGACCGGACATTTTGCGGATAAAGGAGCTCCTCCCTGGTCCAGGTAAAAGATACGTCCCTTGCCTTCACAACGCTTGCAGGCCATGACGTGCGGCGCGATGTTCTTCGTCTTCTCCATGACTACAACCGGCAGAATGAGGGTTCGATACGGTGCCAGACACCGTTTTCGTCACGTTTGTGGAAATAGTAGTTCACCGCGGTCTTGTACACCACGTTGCTCTCACGGAAGAGGTCCATGATCTCCGTGTACTCGCTGTCGAAACGGTCCTCGAGCTCGTACAGCTTACTCACGGACTTGTAGTCCAGATCGCCCTGGCGGTTGCGCTCGATCATGGTCATGCCGAGCTGGTACATCGGGTCGTCGGTACCCAGCTCGCGCCCCATGGCGTAGCGCTTCAGGTAATCCACCAGGCGTTCGGCGGCAAGGTCGGCACGCTCGTCGAAACTCTTCACCTTGTTGCTCCTCACCTCCAGCTTCATGTCACCGTCCACGATGGTGAAGCTCGCCTGCTCGTCCTTACGCAGCTGGCCGTATTCACGCATCACCGCACGGAAGGCGGCGGCCTCTTTCTCCACCCAGTCGCGGAACGCCTTCACGTCATCCACAACCGGGAGCAGCCGGTTCTTCACTTCAAGCATGAACTGCGCACGGAGGCCCTCATAGGCATCGCGCCGGTTACGCTTGCTTTCCTTCTCTTCCTGCTGGAGCTGTTTCAAAAGCTCCTTCCTGTCCTGGGCGGACAGGCTTTTTAATTGTTCTTTCAAATCCATAGCTAAAAAATTAAATGGTTGCTATTGTTGTTTATTCTCACGTTTACGGCGGATGGCACGCAGCTTCACCTGCAACGTGTCCAACGCCTCACAGTCAAGTTCACGGAACTCCTTGCCGGCGATACGGCTGTCCCGGCAGAAGGCGTTCACCCGGTCCCAGTCGGCCGTATCGATACCCAGCAGCTGCATCTGGTGCAGTACCGCGGAACGCTTCTGACGGAGAATCTTCCGGAGCTGTTCCTGATAAGTGGGCGGTACCAGCTTCTGCATGGCGGACACGGCGGCACTGTATTCCTTCAGTGTCATGTCACGCAGACTCGTGGTACGTCCCTCCGTGTACTGGGAAACGATGCTTTCCTTCAGTGCGTCACGATCCGATGTCGGAAGGCGGTTCAAAAGGCTGTAAAACGCCGCATAATTCTCGGGTTTATTTAACTGCTTGCGGCTGTTGATGTCTATCTGCATGGCTATACTGTTTTTTTGTTTATTTTAAGGTCATTGATTTCCTTAATCACTCTCTTTACTCTGATAGTACACAAATAATCAAGAAGATGCTCTTTTTCATTTTTTGTACACTTATACTGGTCGAAAAATTCAAGTATGCCCATTCTATTCAGATTTTCATTAACTCAAACTATTCATACCACATCAGCACAACTCTATGATTTCACCCACGGCAGAGCGTAGAAGAGTACGCAAAACCGAAGGGTTTCCGCTATCATAGATGACTTCCACACAACACTCATGGCGTGCGTTACGTGACACAACCAGCTCGCAAGTCATATTCTCACAGAGCCATTTTTCCACTACTTTACGGACACCAACTGCGGTGACCACAATTACCATTTTTTTACTCATAATATTGACCGTGCTGTATGTTATTCAACTCTTATCCTCCCGGTGTACTGGTTTCCCCGAAACTTCATCCCCTTAGTGAAGCCGCCCGGATATCCCAGTTCCTTGCTTCTCGCGTTTGCCAGCAACAAATGTTCCCGGCTAAGGGAGGCTACAAAACCTTTGTCCTTTTCCAGTCCCATCTCTCGGGCCTTCCGGGTGACGCTGCGTTCGGAAACACCGAGCATTTCAGCCAGCTCCCGGTTGAGGGTATTGTGATAGTGGCGACGCATGATGGAAAGCATATTACCGTTCCAAAAGATACGGGTGGAATATCCCTTATGCTCGACGAGCCGTCCCAGTGTCCGGTGCATGAAAGTACCGTCAGCAACCTTCCGGTGCTTGCGGTACTGTTCACGCTTGTACACCAGCACACATTCATGACACCAGGAACTCCGTCCCCCATTCTTCAACGGATAGAACTCACGCATCCACAACTTTCGGCCGCAATGCGGACAGACACGTTTACGTTTCTGCTTGTTGTTATTTTCACTCATAGCTGTTTATGCTGCATTCATCAGTTCATATTCAAATTTTCACCGAACGGAATAGTATTAATGTCAGCCTTTCTCGTGTAGGCCTGCATAAGTCCCACGGAAAGCAGCATATAGACATTCTTATTCGCTTTGACAACCCCGGAAATAGAGCCGACAATATGTTCAGTCTTGCCGGTAATGATTGAGCCGGCTATCTGCTCAAGCCCGTCTGGATGGTCCTCACTGGCCGCAACGCTCATAAAGGCACTAAGATCGTTTTCCTTACAAAAGTTATCCACGTATTGGCAGAGTTCCTTTACTGCCTCTTTCTGTTTTTCTTCCATCTTCTTTTATCTCCTCAATCCACAGCTGCCACCAGAAATTTCGAAAAGCTGATGGATATTCTGGAATTTTTGCTGACGCATGACCTGAAATTCGCTTCAACGAATTTTTACATAGAAAATGGACATGTTGAACGCAGAATAAAACCCTTGCGTGCTGGACATACATCGAAAGAGATCCAGAAAAATCTTTCTCAGACGGCAGGGTTAGGATACCGACACGCTGCTGCGTTGAATCAACTCTGAGCTAAATTGATAGGAAAAGCACAGCCACCCCGTAACTCAACGAGGTGGCTGTGCTTTTTCATCAGGCAATTACATAGTTTTTGATGAAGGAGGTGTGCCATGAAAGCACAGGAACTGGTAATCAGCTGTTTTTACGATAATGATGGGGAGTCCATACGGGACTTGCTATATTCATCCTTCGCTGTCTTCCTCAAGCGGGAGCTTGGAAAATTTGCGCCCGCACAGGATCATCCTGTATGATAGACGGGATGAATGGCCGCTTATCTCAGGAGGTTAGAGATAAGCAACCCTATGGATTATCATGTGGCATTATACATCAGACTATCAAAGGAGGATGAGAGCGAAGGGCCATCGCAGAGCGTGACCAATCAGAAGTCTCTTTTAGATGAATTTGTCCAAAAGCACCGTTTACAAGTTTATGACACCTACATTGACGATGGCTGGAGCGGAACCAACTTTGACCGTCCGGATTTTCAGCGAATGATCGGCGATATTGAGGCCAAGAAGGTCAACATGGTCATTACCAAGGACTTGAGCCGTCTGGGACGTGACTACATCATGACCGGTCACTATATGGAGCGGTACTTTCCAGAGCATCGGGTGCGCTACATTTCCCTCTTGGACGGTATTGACACCGGCGTGGAGTCCAGCGCCAATGATATTACGCCCTTCCGCGCCATTATGAACGACATGTACGCCAAGGACATTTCCAAGAAGATCAAGTCCGTCAAGCGGGATAAGCAGCGCAAGGGGCAGTTTATCGGCGGCAAACCAGTATATGGCTACAAGATGCACCCGACCGAAAAGAACAAGATCATCATTGACGAGGAGGTTGCGCCCATAGTGCGGCGAATCTTTGCCATGGCGCTGGACGGCGTTAGCTGCCGCCAAATTGCCGCTACGCTGAACGAGGAGGGCGTCCTCACACCGGCCACCTACTGCGGCTGGAACATGGGCCGCAAAGGACCCTATGCGGGGCTGTGGAGCAGCGAGCGCATTTCCAATATGCTGCAAAATGAGACCTACATCGGCAATATGGTGCAGGGGCGGCAAGTGAAGATCAGCTACAAGTCTAAGAAGTGTTTGCATCAGGATCGTAATAATTGGGTTGTGGTTGAAGATACCCATGAGCCACTGATCGACGCTGAGAGTTTCCGCAAGGTGCGGATGCTGGTGAACAGCCGCAAACGCACCCGAAGCCGTACCTATGATTTTCTGTTGAAGGGCTTGATTTTCTGCCACGAATGCGGTCATCCCTTGGGCGTGCTGAATCGCCCCAACGCCAAGGGAGAAGAGACACTGTATTTCGTCTGCCGTACCTATCAGCGTTTTACCAAGAACAGCGCCTGCACCACACATTATATCAAGGAAAAAACGGTAACGGATGCAGTGATTGCCAAGGTTCGAGAGGTCTGCGAAGACTATTTGACTGCGGAAGCATTGCTTCCAGCTGCGGAAAAGGCGGTGAAGGAGGCGTCGCAGGAGAACAAGACGGCGGCGGAGATCAGCGCTCTGCAAAATAAGAGTGCCAACCTTACAGAGCACCTTGACCGAATGTACACCGACCGTCTTTCCGGTTTGCTGCCGGAGGAGGACTTTCAGCGTATCTTCACCCGTATCAAGGACGAACGGGCGCAGCTGGAGGAACGAATCAAGGAACTTCAACAGCAGCAAAAGAACCCTATCAGCCAAACAGAGCGAGCAAAAGATTTGGTACAAAGATACCTTGATACGGCATATGCCAACCGGGAATTGCTGGTGAGCCTGATCGAGCGGATCGAGCTGACGGCGGACAGGGAGATCATTGTCAAGTTTCGATTTGCAGAACTTCAGCAGGCGGGATAAATCTAGCCATATCAATGGTTTGCGCCGTTATGAGCGGCGCGATTTTCAAGACGAAATCACTTACAATAGTTCCCGCGCTATGTCTCCCGCATCGAAAAGCGCGCGCTGCAAAAGCTGGAGGAGGCCATGGGGGAACGGGAATAAAAAAACGCGGGGCGCTTGTGCGCCCCGCGCCCGCTCAGGGGGAAAAGCGGGATAGGAGAGGGAGAAAACGCTGCATTATTTGCTCGATCATGCTGCGCGCGGCGGGGGACACCGAATCTGTCATACCATGCGGCAGGCCTCGCAGCTTTCGCAGTCGGGAAACTCCTTGCGATCGTAAGCAATGCCGTTTCTGTCGTAATAGTCCTTGATGGCGGACTTGAACGCCTCCTCGGCGAGCACACTGCAGTGCAGCTTGTAGGCGGGCAGACCGCCCAGCGCATCGACCACATCTTTGTTCGTGATCTTGAGCGCCTCGTCGATGGTCTTACCCTTGATCATCTCGGTGGCGATAGAGCTCGAGGCGATCGCGCTGCCGCAGCCAAAGGTCTCAAACTTCACATCGTCAATTTTGTTGCCTTTGATTTTCAAATACATCTTCATGATATCGCCGCACTTGGCGTTGCCGACCTGACCGACGCCGTCTGCGTTTTCGATCTCGCCGACGTTGCGCGGGTGCATGAAGTGATCCATCACAGTTTCCGTATAAAGAGCCATTGTCGAATCCTCCTTTGTGGGCTGATGTTATAAAATGAACGGTTTCCTGCCGCTGATGAGATCCTTCCACATCGGAGACATCTCGCGGAGATATGCGACGACCTCGGGCACGGCGGCAAGAATGCGGTCAACGTCCTCATCGGTGTTCCATTCGCAAAGGCTCAGGCGCAGCGAGCCGTGCGCCACCTCGTGCGGTCTGCCGATGGCCAGCAGCACATGGCTCGGGTCAAGCGAGCCGGACGTACACGCGCTGCCGGAGGAAGCGCAGATGCCCTTCGCGTCGAGCAGCAGAAGAAGGCTTTCGCCCTCGATGCCCTCAAAGCAGAAGCTCACATTGCCAGGCAGACGATTCACAGGGTCGCCGTTGAGCGCGCTGTGCGGGATCTTGGAAAGTCCGGCAATCAAGCGGTCGCGCAGGGCGCTGACCTTCCGGGCGTTTTCATCAATGTGCGCGCAGGCGTCCTCCAATGCTGCGGCCATGCCCATGATGGCGGGGAGATTCTCCGTGCCGGCGCGCTTGCCGCGCTCCTGAGCGCCGCCCTCGATGAGACTCGTGAGGGGAACGCCCTGCCGCGCGTACAGCACGCCGATGCCCTTCGGGCCATGGAACTTGTGCGCGGAGAGGGACAGCATGTCGATGTGCTGCGCCTGCACGTCGATGGGGACATGCCCCGCCGCCTGCACGGCGTCGGTGTGGAACAGCACGCCCGCCTCGCGGCAGACTTCGCCGATCTCGGCGATCGGCAGAATGGAGCCGATCTCGTTGTTGGCGTACATGACGGTCACGAGACAGGTGTCCGCGCGAAGGGCGCTCTTCACCTGCTGCGCCGTGATCGTGCCGATGGCGCCGACGGGCAGAAGCTCGATCTCGAATCCCTCTTTTTCAAGCTTTTTGAGCGTGTGCAGCACGGCGTGATGCTCGAAAGCCGTCGAAATGATGTGCTTTTTGCCCTTGCGCGCGCCGAGACGCGCGGCAGAGAGAATCGCCTGATTGTCGGCCTCGCTGCCGCCGGAGGTGAAGTAAATCTCGCGCGGCGAGGCATTCAGGCACGCTGCGATGCGCTCGCGCGCATTTTGCAGCGCCTCGGCCGCCTGCTGCCCGACGGAGTGCAGGCTCGAGGGGTTGCCGTAGATCGTTTCCATATAGGGCAGCATCGTGTCGATGGCCGCGCGGCTCATCTGCGTGGTGGCGGCGTTGTCTGCGTAAACAGTTGTCATAGGTATCGCTCCTTTGCAATGGATAATTCCTATCTATCAAGTATGTTTATATGATAACGATAAAATCCTACTTTGTCAATAGGAATTTAGAAAAAACCATATTTTCACATTTTCAGAAAGACCGGCGGCAAGGGACAATAAAAAGGAAGGAAGGAACGCTCCTTAGAGCGTTCCTTCCTTCCTATGGGGGGTGGAGGAAGTATGCTTACTTTTCAAGCAGCGTCCAGTCGCGGTTCGCGCGCAGGGCGGTCCACTGCTCGTCGCCGTTCTTCTCGGTCGCGGCGCGCTCGTAGGTGTGGCTGTTCGTCGCCTCCTGCACGGCGATGTAGAACCAGTCGCCGCTCTTGCAGTCGGGGAAGGTCAGCATTACGCGCTTGGAGAGCAGGTGATCCTCGTCGGAGGGTACACGCTCAAGCGCACGGTTCACGAGCGTCATCATCTCGGCGCGGGTGATGGTCGCATCGGGACGGAACGTGCCGTTGGGATAGCCCTCGATCCAGCCCATCTTCGCAGCGATGGCGATGGCCTCATACGCCCAGTGCTCGGCAGGCACATCGGAGAACTTCACACCCTTGACGGGCTTGGCGTCCGAGAACTGCGCGAGCATCGCGGCGAGCTCAGCGCGGGTAATGGCCTCGTTGGGACGGAACGCGCCGCCCTTGGCGGTGTCAACGATCACGCCGGCCTTTTCGAGGGTTGCGATGCTGTTGTTGTACCACGCACCGGCCTTGACGTCGGTGAAGCTGCTCTCGGTCGTGAAATACTCATCGCGCGTCTTGTCAGAGAGCAGGCGGAAGAGAATGGCCGAGACCTCGGCACGGGTGATGCTGCCGTTCGGGCGCACCGTGCCGTCGGGATAGCCCATGACGTAGGCGTAGTGATCGCCCGTGTTCAGCGTGGGCTTGCTCGGGGTGGAGGGACGGGAGGCGCGGTAGGTGTTGACGATGTTCAGCGGGGTGGGGTATTCCCTATTGCCCGCGGTGAACTGCCAGGACTCGACCTGATAGGTGTTGGCATCCTCATCCAACACGACCTCAATCGTCAGGGTATACTCGGTCGTGTCGTAGCTCATGCGGCTGGTCTTGCCCGGAATCTCCCGCACCGTGTAGGTGTAGCTGCCTGCCTCGGTGAAGCGGAGCTCGCCGTAAGGAACAACTGCATTAGCCATCACTTCGGGCTTAAACAGGAACGGAACATCCTTCAGGCTCTTAGAAGCGATGACCTCGGCCTTGCCGGTGTAATAATCGGGGGTCATGGTGTTCTTTGCATTATCACTCTTCGGCTCGACGGTCACTTTAAAGGTCTCCTTGAAGTTCCTGCCGACATTGCCCTTCACCGTCTTGGTGATGGCGGGAGTGTTCTTGCCGTCGCCATAAACGACATCGTCGAAGTCAAACGTGCCGGGGGTGGGGGCGGAAGCTTCGGTGATGGTCAGCGTGCCGGAATTGGCGGCGGTGACAATATACAGATCATTGTACGTGCCGACGACGGACTCACCGACAAACTTGACGTCATACTCACCGGCGTTAGTGCCGCTGCCGATGGCAGTGATGCCCTCGAAGGTCACGCCCTTGTCGGGAGCGCTGGTGTAGCCGGTGACCGTGTGTGCCTTGCCGTCGTAGGTCACGGAGTCGCTGTTCGCGGTCAGCGTGAGGTTCTTGCGGTACTTGAGGTTGAGCACATTCTCGCCGGTGCCGATCGTCATAGACGTCTGCTGGCCGGAAATGAGGGTGTAGCCGTCAATATCGGTGCTGGGTACGACCTCAGTGCCAAGGGCATCACTGCCCGTGGTGGAAGGTATATTGGGAATAGGCACGTTATCCCAGAGGTAGTTGACCGTGAAGGAATACTCTTTGGCTTTCCACTGGGCGTACAGCGTGGTGTTGCCCGTGATGGTGAGAGTACCGTTTGCCTTATAGGTGGTGCCGGTGCCGTCTTCCTTGGTGTTCCAGCCGGTGAACTCATAGCCGTCGCGCGTAGGCACACTGTCCGTCACAGCAACGTCAGCGTCCTGCGGATAGTACAACTTCTCAGGGCCATTACCATTGTTGGGCCAAGAGGCACCGTCACCAATTACATATTCAACAGAGTAGCCGTCAACGGTGGGCGGTGTGGCCTTGTCGATCTCTTTATTATCCAGCGTCACCGTTGCGTTGCCCTCGTTGGTCGGGATTTCTTTACTGGTGCAACCATCGCCGCTGGGCTTCACCTTGATCTCGATGACCAGCTCTTCCGGGTCGTCGCTCTCCGTATGATGCTTAGAGAAATCATAGTCCGTGACCGTCACGGTCTTGGTCTGAGAATTAGGATTGACAGTAACTTTGTCGGTGATATCCGTCTTCTCGTTGCCCTTCTCGGCGTAGACCTTCACGTCCACCTTACCGTCCTCAGTAAGGGCAAAGGTGAAGTAGTCGGACAGCGTGTCGGTGATCACGGTCTTCTCGTCCAGAGCAGGATTGCCCGGCGCGGGAACCATGCTGGAGATTGTCTTGAAAATACCATTCAGATCGGAAGCGTCAACTGCCGTCTTATAGTAGTCAGAAGAAGTCCTAGTAAAATTCTGGGTGATCTTCCAACCATCGTAATAAACCAATATCCCAACTTGCGTCTTTAAGTCCAATTTTATTTGCATTTTTAAAATTGCTGGAAAGATAATTCAAAAAGCGGTTTCCGGCAGGTCTGTCAACGTCCGCGACATCACCAAACCAAAGAAAGCCAACTTCCCCCCATTTATCCCCTACGTTTCCATTACAGCCTTTTCCATAAAGTTGTTTGATATCCGCGCCGCTAAAAACGCCAATAGTGTAGATGGATACACCGTCATTTTTCATGTTCTGAGCAATTTCCAGGGCCTTATTAGCAACGTCAACATTGAATCTCGTTCCCGTTGTCGGCACACCGTCGGTAAAGACGATCACGGTCTTCTGACGGCTCTGGCCGGTCGGCGCATTGCTCATCAGGGACTGAGTCTCCGTCATACCTGCCTCGACGTTCGTTGCGCCGGAGGGGGTGTTCGACAAAGCGCTAATCTTGTCGGTGAGCTCAGATGCACCACCATCCTTGTCCACGGCAGTCCAGCCTACCAGCGTTTCCGCATCATCGCTGAAGATCACGATCGCCATGTGGTGGTCAGCATCCGTGCTGTACTTGTCTGCCACCTCGCCAATAAAGCTGTTGACCGCGGCTTTCATCGCATACTGGCGGCGAGCTTCATTGTTATTTGTGGAATTGCCATTAAAATCGTCTGCCATCGAGCCGGACTGGTCCAGCACCAGCACGATATCCATCGGCACGGGCTTGGTCGTTTCGACCTCCTTGCCCGTTGCCTGCGCGGTCATCTGAATGGTGTAGTTTCCATCTTTATCCGGCACATCAGACACGAGTTTCTTCGTAAAGATCATGCCGGAGCCGCTGTCCGTCTCCGAACCGCCCGCCGCCAGCGCGTTGAGCGGCAGCAGGGACAGTGCCATCACAAGCACCAGAACCCACGTCAGCAGCCGCTTTCCTGTTTTCTTTCCAGCCATAAAAAAATTCCTCCTTCTTTTGGGCGCAATACGGCACATAGAAGGGGGAACATGAATGCATCGGCAACCGGCTGCCATGCGGTGGGGGACACCGTTTAGGCCCTTGGCTTTGCGACACCGGCTTTCGCCGGCTGTGCCTTTTGCCTGCGCATTTGCTCGTTTCTGTGAGCCGCACAGCGTATGATTGACGATTGTCAAGTCAAGAGTTGCTTACAGTTATCAGTATAACATGAATCTGAGAAAAAGCAAGGGAATTTGCGAAGTTCGGCACATCGACGAAGAACGCGGACGGCGGCGGGAGCGCCCCGCCGCCGCAGATCCTTTTTTTGCTTACACGCTGAGCCAGTCGTCGAGGATAAGACCCTCGTTGTGCTTGGTGAGGAAGCCCACGCTCCACTCGCCGCCGAAAGCGATGAGCTTGCGCCCCTTGAAGTCCTCGAGCACGCGCGAGCCGGAGCAGAGCATCAGATCCTTCACGTCGCACGGGCACTCGCGGATCAGGCGCAGGTGCTCGTAGGGGAGGCCGCTCATGCGCAGGTCGACGCCGTACTCATTCTTCATGCGGTATTCAAAGACGTCGAATTGCAGCGTGCCGACCACGCCGACGACCACGTCCTCAAAGCCGCTGTCGGGGATCTTGAAGATCTGGATCGCGCCCTCCTGCGCGATCTGCTCCACGCCCTTGACGAACTGCTTGCGCTTCATCGTGTCCTTGGGCGAGACGAGCATGAAGTGCTCGGGCTCGAAGGTCGGAATGCCGGAGAAGCGGAACTTCTTGCCCGGCACGGTGATCGTGTCGCCGATGGAGAAGATGCCGGGGTCGAACACGCCGATGATGTCGCCCGCGTAGGCCTCGTCGACGATCTCGCGCTCGGCGGCCATCATCGTCTGCGGCTGGGAGAGACGCATCTTGCGGCCGGACTGGACGTGGAAATACTCGCTGTCGCGCTCGAACTTGCCCGAGCAGATGCGCATGAAGGCGAGGCGGTCGCGGTGCGCCTTGTTCATGTTGGCCTGAATTTTAAAGACGAAGGCGGAAAAATCGGGGGAGTAGACGTCCACCTCGCCGGAGTCGCTCACGCGCGGCAGCGGCGGCGTGGTCATCTTCAAAAACGCGTTCAAAAACGGCTCAACGCCGAAGTTCGTCAGCGCGCTGCCGAAGAACACGGGGGAGAGCTTGCCGCAGCGCACGGCGTCGAGGTCAAAGTCGCGGCCCGCGCCGAGCAGCTCAACCTCGTCGGCGAGCGTGTCGCGGCGCTTTTGCCCCAGCATCTCCACGAGCGCGGGATCGTCCAGCTCGATGGAGGTGATGCCGGCCTTTTTCGCGTGGCCCTCGTCGGTGAAGTGGAGAATGCAGCGCTCGCTGCGGTCGTACACGCCGAAAAATTCCTTGCCGCAGCCGATCGGCCAGTTGACGGGATAGGTGTCGATGCCCAGCTCGCGCTCGACCTCCTCGCAGAGCTCGAGCGGGTCGCGCGTCTCGCGGTCCATCTTATTGATAAAGGTGAAAATGGGAATGTTGCGCAGGGCGCAGACCTTGAAGAGCTTGCGCGTCTGCGGCTCGACGCCCTTCGCGCCGTCAATGACCATCACGGCGCTGTCCGCGGCCATCAGCGTGCGGTAGGTGTCCTCCGAGAAGTCCTGATGTCCCGGTGTATCGAGAATGTTGATGCAGTAGCCGCCGTGCTGAAACTGCATGACGGACGACGTGACGGAAATGCCGCGCTGCTTTTCAATTTCCATCCAGTCGGATTTTGCCGCGCGCTCGCGCTTGCCCTTGACTTCGCCCGCCTGCGCGATGGCTCCGCCGTAGAGCAGGAACTTTTCCGTCAGCGTGGTTTTACCGGCGTCCGGGTGCGAAATGATCGCAAACGTCCGGCGGCGGGAGATCTCTTCCTGTAAAGTGGCCATGACTGCCTCCTGAAAAATACGATTTACCGGGCAAGTTTATCACAGCCCCCCGCATTTTGCAACAGAATCCTAAAATCTATGCTTGACAAATCGGAAAATGTCTGGTATAGTACACCTTGTTCCGCGGGCGTAGCTCATCTGGTAGAGCGCCACCTTGCCAAGGTGGAGGTAGCGAGTTCGAGCCTCGTCGCCCGCTCCAAAAAATAAAGGCATGACGTAAGTCATGCCTTTATTTTTTGGAAACGAAGCGGGCAGAGGGTCGAACAGGGCGCGAGCGAAGCGCTGCCTCCATCCGCGCCTTTCTGCCGGGATAGCAAAAATGCGGATTGCACTGTGCCCCCTCTTCGTGCTATGATAAAACCATTATAGAGAAAGTGAGGACACTACCGATGATTCTTTCTGAAGCGATCCAGTCCCTGATGACTTTGCAGGCAAAGCTTGCCGCCTACGGTCACGCCATGGGACTGCTCTTTTACGATGGGGCGACCACCGCGCCCAAGGGCACGGCGGCGAACCGCGGCCAGACCATGAGCATTTTAAGCGAGGAGCACTATAAGCTCACCACCGGCAGCGAGACCGTCGCGCTGCTTGAATTCCTCGACGCGCACAAGGCTGAACTCGACGAAAAGCAGCAGCGCATGGTGTTCCTGCTCATCAAGGATATCCGCAACATGCAGAAGATCCCGATGGACGAATACGTCGCCTACCAGCAGCTTCTGGTCGAGGCGGACGACGTATGGCACCGGGCGAAGGAGACGAGCGATTTTGCGCTTTTCGAGCCGGTGCTTGAGAAGATCTTCGAAACGAATATCCGCTTCGCGCACTACTGCGCGCCGGAAAAGGACCCTTACGACTACTGGCTCAGCGAGTATGAGGACGGGCTGACGATGGCGCAGTGCGACGAATTTTTCGCGACGCTGCGCGAGCACATTGTGCCGCTCCTGAAGAAGATCAAGGCGCAGCCGCAGCTTGACGACGCGATGCTGCACGGCAGCTTCCCCGAAACGGCGCAGGACGCGCTCTCCCGCTATCTCATGCGCACGATGGGGCTGGATCTCGACCATGTCGGCCTTGCGACGACCGAGCATCCCTTCACCACGTCCCTCGGCTCTCATTTCGACGAGCGCATTACGACGCACTATCTTGAGGATAACTTTGCTTCCTCCATGTTCTCCGTCATCCACGAGGGCGGACACGCGCTCTACGATACCGGCAGCGCGGACGAACTTGCCTACACGGTGCTCGACGGCGGCGTTTCCATGGGTATCCACGAGAGCCAGAGCCGCTTCTATGAGAACCTGCTCGGCCGCTCCCGCGCCTTTACGGGTTTTGTTTTCCCGAAGCTCTGCGAGCTCTTCCCCTCGCTCGCGGGCCACACGGCGGAGGAATTCTATCGTGCTATCAACAAGGCCGAGCCCTCGCTCATCCGCACCGAGGCCGACGAGGTCACCTACAGCCTGCACGTCATGGTGCGCTATGAGCTGGAAAAGCGCGTGATGCACGGCGAACTCAAGGTACACGACCTGCCGGGCGAATGGAACCGACTTTACAAGGAGTACCTCGGCGTCGACGTGCCGGACGACAAGCACGGCGTTTTGCAGGACAGCCACTGGTCGGGCGGCAGCGTGGGCTACTTCCCGTCCTACGCGCTCGGCAGCGCCTACGGCGCGCAGCTGCTGGGCAAGATGAAGGAAACGGTCGACGTGGAGGACTGCCTGAAGCGCGGTGACTTCGCGCCCATCAACGCGTGGAACCGCGAGCACATCTGGCAGTACGGCTGCCTCAAGAAGCCGGGCGCACTGCTGGAGCAGGCGCTGGGCGAGAAGTTCGACCCTACGGCCTACACGAGCTACCTTGAAGAAAAGTACGGTGAGCTCTACGGCCTGTAAGTCCATGAGCATTCCGAAAGGAGATGTCCGACAGGACATCTCCTTTTTTGCGCGCAAAATACAGAAAGTGCATTGCAATTCGGATAAATTTTCGGTACAATGGAGGGCAAAAGTGCCGCCGCATTGAAGCTGCGGCGGAAAGAGAGATTGGAGAAATGACCATGGATGCAGCGCTTTATCAAACGTATGTCCGGATCCTGCACGAAGAGCTTGTGCCTGCGATGGGCTGCACGGAGCCCATTGCCATCGCTTACGCGGGCGCGCTCGCACGGAAAACATTGGAAAGACTGCCGGAGCGGATCGAACTGACCGTCAGCGGCAATATCATTAAAAATGTCAAAAGCGTTATCGTCCCGCACACGGGCGGGCGCAAGGGAATCCCTGTTGCCGTCGCAGCGGGTGTGCGCGTCGGCGACGCGGACGCGCAGCTTGAGGTGCTGGCCAATGTTACGCAGGAGCAGCTGCCGCTGCTCGACGATTACCTTTCCGCGGTGGAGATCACGGTGACAAAGTCGCCGCTGCGCTGCCCGTTCGATATTCAGGTGCGCGCCCACGCAGGGGACGAGACGGCCTTTGTCCAGATCGTCGACAGCCACACGAATGTCGTGCGCATCGAGCACAACGGTGAGATTTTGTTCAGCAAACCTTTTTCTGAGGAGGCCGCCCAGCCGGACGAAAGCCGCAAGCTGCTGACGGTCGAAGACATCATCGCGTTTGCAGATGAGGTCGATCTTGATGACGTGCGCGCACCCATCGCGCGCCAGATCGAGTACAATACCGCCATTGCTGAGGCGGGACTGACGGGCGAGTACGGCGCGGCCGTCGGCAAGATCCTGCTTGACTCCTACGGCGACAGCGTGCAGAACCGCGCTAAGGCGTGGGCTGCCGCAGGGTCGGACGCGCGCATGAACGGCTGCGAAAAGCCTGTTATCATCAACTCCGGCAGCGGCAATCAGGGCATGACGGCGTCGCTTCCCGTTATCGTCTACGCGCATGAGCTGCATGCGAGTGAGGAGCAGCTCTATCGCGCACTCGTCGTGTCGAATCTTGTTACAATCCACCTGAAAACGGGCATCGGCAGCCTCTCTGCCTACTGCGGCGCGACCAGCGCGGGCGCGGGTGCCGGTGCGGGCGTGTGCTACCTTTATGGCGGACGCTACGATGAGATCGCCCACACCGTGGTCAACGCGCTCGCCATCAACTCGGGCATGCTCTGCGACGGGGCGAAGGCCTCCTGCGCGGCGAAGATCGCCTCGGCGGTCGAGGCGGGACTGCTCGGCCTTCAGATGTACCGCCACGACAGCCAGTTCTACGGCGGCGACGGCATCATCGTCAAGGGTGTGGAGAATACCATCCGTGCCGTCAGCAGCATCGCGCGCGACGGTATGCGCGAAACGGACAATGAGATCATCCGCCTGATGATCGGAGAGGACGCGAAGAAGTGAAAATTCTGGTCACGGGCTTTACGCCCTTTGGCGGCGAGCAGATCAACCCCTCGTGGGAGGCGGTGGAGCGCCTTCCCGACCGCATTGGAGAAGCGGTGCTTTTAAAGCGCGAGATCCCGACGGAGTTTGACGCCGCCTGTGCCGCGCTGCGGGCGCAGCTTGACGAGCTGAGGCCCGATGCAGTGCTGTCTGTCGGGCAGTACGGCGGGGCAAATTGCATTCGCGTTGAGCGCGTGGCGGTCAACCTGCGCGACGCCCGCATTGCCGACAATGCGGGGGCAAAGCCCGTGGACGAGCCGGTCGTCCCCGGCGCGCCGGACGCTTATTTTGCGACCCTTCCCACGCGCCGGATCGTCGAAAAACTGCGCGGAGAGGACATTCCCGCCCAGCTTTCGTACTCGGCAGGGACGTTCGTGTGCAACAATCTCCTTTACTGCGCCCTGCACGAGAGCGCGCAGAAATTCCCCGCCACGCGCTGCGGCTTTGTCCACGTGCCATATCTTCCCGAGCAGGCGAAGGACGGCAGCGCCCCCAGCATGAGCCTTGCGCTGATGACCAAAGCACTGGAGATCGCAGCGGAAGTGATCGTCGAAGCATAGAATTCAAAAAAAGAGCCGTCTGACTCCACGGTAGTTCAGATGGCTCTTTTTGCATAGTTCATTCGATGTGGGAGCCTGTAACCGTACTTCGGCCCCCAGAAAGTTTTCTCGCCCCACCGATGCCTTGATCAATTGTCCCCCAAACCTTGAACACGGGGCGGCATAACAAATAACCATCAAAATAACCGATGCTCGCACCGAACCATAAACACTTACGGAGATCGTAACTCTGTTATCAAAATAGTCCGGCATTCGTATGGAAACGACGGAAAAATCTCATTCACCAAATTCGAAGGTCTCCCGCCCGTTGACCGCGTCGAGCGCGAGCTGCGCGCGGGAGAGCTCGTCGGCGGTCTTTTCATAGTCCGCCTCCACAGCGGCAATGTCGTAGTTTGCGTAGCGGTAGTCGATGATGTTCGACGGCCGGCCGTACTGCTCCTCGACACGCTCCTTGGGAAGGCGGCTCTTCATCTCAAGAAGTTTATTTTTGCGCCGTGTGAGCTGCGGGATATAGACCAGCATCTCGTCGATGGTCATGTCAAAGCCATCGACAAAATGCGTCGTGTTGAAGCAGTTGATCGCGTGCTTGAGACGGCGGATCTTTTCTTCGAGCGCTGCAAGGTGCGCCTGCGCCTCGGCGTAATCGTAGGCGGGGCGCACGGACGCAATGTCCTCGCCCATCGCGGCGTGGAAGTCACGGCTGCGCGTTTCCTTGTCGAGCAGCGCGGTATATTCGTCGTTGAGCTTCTTCAAGAGCTTATTTGCCTCGGCGGAAGTGTAATTCATATTGTTCTGACCTTCTTTCTTATGCTTCAAAAATGACAGGGAATGGCAGCGTGGATCGGACTTGCGGTGGGAGATCAGAAACCGGACAATGCTCAAGCATATCCTCTGGCATAAAGGCCGATTCTTGCAGTAGAAAGCTGATCTCTGCTTAAAAACCGGAGAGGGATTCACCGCCCCTCCTAAAAACATTGACCTCAGGTTGTACGCTGCTGCAAAGGGCTGATTTTCTAAGAACATGATAAGGCAAGCGGGCGGAAAATGTCAAGATGCGGAGAGTTTCCCGGCAGGATAGAAAATTGGCAAGAACGAAGAGTTTATGATAATTGGCGTATGACAAAAAAGAGCTACCTGACTTCATTTGAAATCAGATAGCTCTTTTTCCTGGGAATAATGAAATTCTGTTGCCAAATCGTTGCCACGAGGGGCATCAAGACTCAAAAAATCCAGTGTTTACGGGCTTTTTTCAAGCTATGCAATCATTCCCACTCCACCGTTGCGGGGGGCTTGCTGGTAATATCGTATACGATGCGGTTGATGCCCTTGACCTCGTTGACGATGCGGCCGCTGATTTTGTCGAGCAGCTCGTAGGGGATGCGCGCCCAGTCGGCAGTCATGAAGTCCTCGGTCGTCACAGCGCGCAGCGCAAGCACGCGGTCGTAGCTGCGACCGTCGCCCATGACGCCAACGGTACGCGTGTCGGTCAGGACGGCGAAATACTGGTTCATCTTCTTGTTTTCGCCGGCCTTTTCCAGCTCCTCGCGGTAGATCGCGTCGGCAAGACGCAGCGTGTCGGCCTTTTCCTTCGTGATCTCGCCCATGATGCGGATGGCAAGGCCCGGGCCGGGGAACGGCTGGCGGGAGACGAGGTATTCGGGAAGCCCCAGCTCGCGGCCAAGTTGACGCACTTCGTCCTTAAAGAGCAGGCGCAGCGGCTCGATGATCTCCTTGAAGTCGACATAGTCGGGAAGACCGCCGACGTTGTGGTGGCTCTTGATGACCGCGGCGCTGCCAAGGCCGGATTCGATGACGTCGGGATAGATCGTGCCCTGCGCGAGGAAATCGACCGCGCCGATCTTTTTCGACTCTTCCTCGAACACGCGAATGAACTCCTCGCCAATGATCTTGCGCTTGCGCTCGGGATCGGTCACGTCGGCGAGCTTTTCAAGGAAGCGGCTCTCGGCGTTCACGCGGACAAAGTTGATGTCCCACTTATCGAATGCCGACTCGACCTCGTCGCCCTCATTGAGGCGCATGAGACCATGATCGACAAAAACGCAGGTGAGCTGCGGGCCGACGGCCTCGGCGAGCAGCGCCGCCACGACCGACGAATCCACGCCGCCGGAGAGCGCCAGCAGCACGCGGCCGGAGCCAACCTTTTCGCGCACAGCGGCGATGGCGGTGTTCTTGTAGTCGCCCATCGTCCAGTCGCCCTTCGCGCTGCAGACCTCGTAGAGGAAGTTGCGGATCATGTCCTTGCCGTACTCGGTGTGGTTGACTTCAGGGTGATACTGCACGCCGTAGAAGCCGCGCTTTTCATCGCAGATGGCGACGTTGGGGCAGGCATCGGAATGGGCGACGAGGGAGAACCCATCGGGTACCTTTTCCATGTAGTCGCCGTGGCTCATCCACGTCACGCTCTTTTCGGGAAGCCCCTTGAAGAGCTTGCAGGACGTATCGAAGAAGGTCTCAGTCTTGCCGTATTCGCGCGCGGACGCATCGCTCGCGGCAACGACCTTGCCGCCGAGGTGGTGCGCGATGAGCTGACAGCCATAGCAGATGCCGAGCACGGGCACGCCCGCATCAAAAAGCGCGGGATCGACGTGCGGCGCGTCCTCGAGGTAGACACTGTTCGGGCCGCCGGTGAAGATGAAGCCGATGGGCTTCATTGCAAGAAGATCTGCGAGGGGCGTCGTGTAGGGCTTCACCTCACAGTAAACGCCGCATTCACGCACGCGGCGGGCGATCAGCTGGTTGTACTGACCGCCGAAGTCCAGGACAATGATGGTTTGATGGTTCATGTTGTTTTCTCCTGCCGTATCGTAAACTCAGCGCAATAGCGCAGTTTGGTAAAAACATCATATCATAGCTCTTTTCATTTTTCCACCAATTTGCAAAATAAAAATCGCACAGCCGGACGGCTGTGCGATCGAACGGCGCCTTGAGGCGGCAACGGGCCAGAGCTGCACGCGCTCAAAGCAAAAAGGACGCTCTATCAAGAGCGTCCTTTTTGAAACTTACACGGAGAAGAGCAGTTCGCAGAACGTCGGATACGGCCAATACTTGGAGGCGGTCAGCACTTCCAGCTTGTCGATGATCCTGCGCACATCGTCCATGCGCTTTTCAACTTCGTCGTGGTAGTAGTGCAGCAGCTGCTCGGGGGAAAAGCTTTCCGACACGGTCTCAAGCGCGGTCTTGAGGCCGATGGTCTCTTCCAGAAGCTGCTCATTGAGCGAACCGATGGCGTTGGCAAGCGAGGATTCCACATGGCACGTCAGCTCCGGCGCGGCGGTGTGCTTGGCGACGATCGTGTTGCAGAGCGTGGCCTCATATTCGGAGACGGCATTCAGAATGCCGTGCTGCACCATGTCGACGAGCGTACCGGCCTCGATGCGGATGACCTTGCAGTACTTCTCAATGTGGACTTCGTGGCGGGAGAGGATTTCCTCGCGGGAATACACGCCCTGACGGGTGAGCATTTCGATGTTTTTCGGCAGAAGATAGGTCGGCAGCGCTTCGGCCGTGTTGCGCAGGTTGGCAAGGCCGCGCTTTTCCGCTTCGCGGATCCAAGCGTCCTCATAGCCGTTGCCGCTGAAGATGATGCGGCGGTGGGCGGAGAACGTGTCTCGAATGAGTTTGTGGAGCGCAGCGGTAAAGTCGCTTGCGTCCTTGAGCGTTTCGTAGAACTGATCCAGCTCATCGGCCATGATCGCGTTGAGGATCGTGATCGGGCCTGCGATGGACTGCGAGGAGCCGGGCATGCGGAACTCGAACTTGTTGCCCGTGAACGCGAGCGGGGAGGTGCGATTGCGGTCGGTGGTGTCCTGCGGAATGGAGGGCAGCACGTCTACACCAATGCGCAGAGACTTGTGCTCGGGCGCGGTATAGTTGTTGTCGCCGACGATGGCGTCGATGATACCCTCAAGATCCGTGCCGAGAAAGACCGAGATGATGGCCGGCGGCGCTTCCTGCGCGCCGAGGCGGTGGTCGTTGCCCGCAAAGGCGACCGAGCAGCGCAGCAGCTCCTGATAGTCGTCCACGCCCTTGAGGAAGGCGGCGAGCAGCAGCAGGAACAGCGCGTTCTGGCTGGGGGTCTTGCCGGGGGAGAAGAGATTCTTGCCCGTATCGGTCGAAAGAGACCAGTTGACGTGCTTGCCCGAGCCGTTCACGCCGGCGAAGGGCTTTTCGTGCAGCAGACAGACAAGGTCATGGCGCTCGGCGACCTTTTTCATCGTTTCCATGACGAGCTGATTCTGGTCGCTCGCGGTGTTGGCATCGGTGTAGATGGGCGCCATCTCGTGCTGGCCGGGCGCGACCTCATTGTGCTTGGTCTTGGAGAGCACGCCGAGCTTCCACAGCTCTTCATCGAGCTCCTGCATGTAAGCGCTTACGCGGGGGCGGAACGCGCCGAAGTAGTGGTCGTCCAGCTCCTGCCCCTTGGGGGGCTTTGCACCGAAGAGCGTGCGCCCGCACAGGCGCAGATCCATGCGCTTTAAGTACAGCTCGCGGTCGATGAGGAAGTATTCCTGCTCCGCACCGATCTGCGGCGTGACCTTTTCGGCGTTGTCGCCGAAAAGCTTCAGCACGCGCACCGTTGCGCGGTTGACCGCGGCGATGGAGCGCAGAAGCGGCGTCTTTTTGTCAAGCGCCTGGCCGCTGTAAGAGCAGAACACCGTGGGGATGCAGAGGCTGCCGTCTTTGATGAAGGCGAAGGCCGTCGGATCCCAGGCGCTGTAACCGCGCGCTTCAAACGTCGCGCGCAGGCCGCCGTTGGGGAAGGAGGAGGCGTCGGGCTCGCCGCGCACCAGCTCCTTGCCGGAGAAATCCATCATAATGCGGCCGCCGCCGGCATTGTTGATGAAGCTGTCATGCTTCTCCGCCGTCACGCCGCTGAGGGGTTGGAACCAGTGCGTGAAATGCGTTGCGCCGTGCTCCAGCGCCCAGGTTTTCATCGCGTCGGCAATCTCATTTGCCGCGGAAAGGGGAAGAGGCTGCCCGCTTTTCAGGCAGCCGCGCCAGACTTCCATGGCGCTCTGCGGCACATACTGCTCCATCGTGCGTTCATTGAACACCAGAGAACCGAAAAGCTCAGGAATGCGAATCGCTTCACTCATGATCCAGACCTCCTGTTTCCAATCAAAAAATCATAAGTAATGATACTGCACGGGGGCGAGCAGCGTCAATACCTTGTTTTCCTAACTTTTCCCGTGCTTTACCACGGTGAAATGTGCGGGGTGAACGAAATGACAAAAGCGCGGTAACTTTGCCTTGCACGCCAGATACCGCTGTGCTATAGTTAACCTGAACCCGCCCATGCTGAAAAAGCAGGGGCGGGTGCTTTGTTTTTCAGCAGACAGGAAAATTTCCCTGCCGCCGAAGCAGAGAAAGGGCCGTGTGCGCCGCAATCGGCGCACACGGCCCGCTTTGCACTTATTTGATGGTCGCACTGTCGTTCAGCACGCTCGTGCTGTAAAGAAACAGCACATCCTGCGCGTCAAAATCGACAAATCTTCCAAGCGAGGCGGGCGAGAGATAGCGAATGTCGATCAGCGTGATCTCACGGTAGCCTTCTGCGAGCAGCGGAATGAGGCTTGCGCCAAAGGAATCGCGAAAGACAATGAGCTTGCGCTCCGTCTTTGCGTTCGGATTCTCGATGCGCAGCAGCGACTTCGGCCCTGAGAGGAAGATCTCGTACGGGTCGCTGCCGCCTGCCTTGTCGAGCGTGTAGACCGGCAGATATTCGCCGCTTTCATAGTCGTACACGCGGCAGCCTTCGAGCACGCTGTTCGTGAGATATGCAAGCTTGTCAGACTCCATCGGCAGCGCCGACTGCCCGCGGTAAACGCCGTAAAACGGCGTATCAAGCGTCACCTCGGTAAAGTCTTCGGTGAGCGAGACACCCATCGCGTCCGCCAACGCCTGTGCCGTGGAGAGAAGCGCTTCCTGCCGCCAGTGGAGATCGGTGCGGTAGTAGGATCCAAGCGAGAGCGTGTCCGTCAGATCGACGAACTGCGCAAAATCGACCTTTTCCCGCATCAGGGCAAAGAATCTGTCGTAATCCATTACCGGATAGCCATTTTCGGCGGCGAGAAAGCAATTCTTGTCGGGAATAACGGAGAGATAGATGTTTGCCCCCGTGTCCTTGAGGTATGTTTCGTACACGTAGCGGAAGCGGTCGGCCGCATGGTCGAGGGAATCTTCACGGATCGTGTCGTCGAGCTTGGCGGCGTATCCGCCGGCCATGTAGATGCCGTTGTTGTCCTTTTCCCCGAAGAGATAGCGGACGGACAGGGCCTTGAGCGTGCGGAACCGGTCGCGCAGCGGGAACTGATCGAGCGTGTAGCTTTCAAAGTTCGACTGGAAGCGCCCGGAGAGCACCTCCTGCGCGCTGAACGCGGGAAACTGCTTGAGCGGCCGGCGTTCGCTTTCCGACACGGCGTCGTCGCTTTTGAAGATGCCCCACAGTGAGAGCGTCAGCACCAGAAACGCGGCGGCGCCGAGAGTGAGGAGGTCTTTTACTTGTTTGCTCATACGGTCTCCTCCTTAAAAGCGGAAGTAGAGGAACGGATTGAACGATCCGTCCACTAAGAAAGCTGTGCCGATCAAAAGCGGGAGCAGCACGCAGAGCGGCTCGAGCACATCGAGAGCGAGCGCCGCGCCCTTTTTCTCGCGCAGCAGTGCTACAGCCTTTTTCGGCAGCGGCGTTGCGCAGAGCATACCGAGCACGAGCAGCGGCGCATAGCTCTTGAGATAATAGACCGCCTGCGCGCTTACGAGCGGCAGATCTCCTGCGCCGAGCATCGCGCCGATGCGCGAAAATGCCTGCGCAGCGGTGCTTGCGTCGAAGAGCACGAAGCCGAGCGTGACGAAAAAGAGCGTATAGACGTGGCCGAAGATGCGGTGCTTTTCCAGTATCGGCAGCAGTACGAGCTTTTCAAGGAGCAGCAGGATCGCAAACCACAGCCCCCAGAGGACGAACGTCCACGCGGCGCCGTGCCACAATCCCGTTGCGAGCCAGACGATGAAAATGTTCAGCAACTGGCGTGCCCTGCCTCTCCGGCTGCCGCCGAGGGGGATATAGAGGTAGTCGCGGAACCACGAGCCGAGCGAGATGTGCCACCGGCGCCAGAACTCGGTGATGCTGGTCGAAACATAGGGATAGTTGAAATTCTCCGAAAAGCGGAAGCCTAAGATGCGGCCAAGGCCGATGGCCATGTCGCTGTAACCGGAAAAGTCAAAGTAGACCTGAAGCAAAAACGCGAGCGCATAGAGCCAGACGAAAAGAACGCTTTCCTGCTGTGTCTGCTGATAGGCGCTTGCGAGCGCGCCGAACTGGTTGGCAAGCAGGATCTTTTTGCAAAAGCCGATCGTGAAGCGGCGTACGCCTTCCGCCGCGGCGGAAACGCTGTGCGTGCGCTCCCTGAGCTGCAAAGCAACGTCGCTGTAACGCACGATCGGACCTGCGATGAGCTGGGGGAAGAGCGAAACATAGGCGGCAAGGTCAATGAAGTTTCGCTGTGCCGCCGTGTCGCCGCGATAAACGTCGATGACATAGCTGAGCACCTGAAAGGTGTAGAAACTGATGCCGATGGGAAGGCTCAGCTTCAAAAGCGGCAGGGAAAGCCCCGTGGCGGCGTTGACGCTGGCAAGGAAGAAATCTGCATACTTGAAATAGCCGAGCAGCCCAAGGCTCACGAGGATCGACAGCGACAGAAAGAGCCTTGACGCATTTCGTCCTCGGTATTTTTCAACGAGCAGACCGAAGAGATACCCCTGCGCGATGGAGACGAGCATCAAAACGACATATTTCGGCTCGCCCCAGGCGTAGAAGAAAAGGCTTGCGAGCAGCAGCGCCGCGTTTTTCAGCCTGCGCGGCACAAGAAAGTAGAGCAGCAGCGCCGCAGGCAGAAAATAAAAGAGAAAGGGAACGCTGGAAAAGAGCATGGACGCCTCCTGCCTTTCAAAAAATCAAATCAGGCGATGGCCTCATCGCAGACGACGGAAGCGCCGGAGAATGCGGCGGTGACCTTTTCGCTGAACTCATCGACCAGCTCCTCCGCGCCGAAGCAGGAGACAACATAGTCGCCGAGCGTGAGGACAACGAGCTTGTCGGGGAAGCCGCACATCCACTGGCGGTTCATGATATTGTCCTTGAGGTCGGAAACGACCGTGTCGACGTCAGAAGAGTTCGTGACGTGGAAAGCGCCGGCGGTGAAGGTGTTGGCGTTCATCATGTGGCTGAGGGACGCGGCGTCGGTCAGCTTGTCCGCGTCGGCGGCGGGGAAGCCGAGCATGGAGTCGAGCGTGTCGCCGTCCTCCACGCCGAAGCGGCCGGGAGCGTCCTCGGTCATGTTTGTCTCGTCATAGTCGCCGCCGACAACGGCAAACTTATCGTCGTCGGCATAGCTCGACCAGACGGTATTCAGCAGGGCAAGCGCGTCGGCGGGCTGAGAATCGCCGCCGTTGGCGTTGCCGTCGTTCTTGCTGCCGCAGGCGGCAAGGGAAAGGGTCATGGCTGCGGCGAGCAGCAGCGTGAGAAACTTTTTCATGGGAATTTACCTCCAAAATAATATTGTATGTGTTGTTTGGTTGCTTCAGGGCCGCTCGGCGACCCAATAGCCGTTGGCGCTGTCGCAGCGCAGCACGGCGGCGGCTTTGCCGTCAAGATAGAGGGTGTAGACCGCGCTCTCGTCGGGGGGATCGACCGTCCAGAGCAGTATTTCTCCGGCGGAAACGGTGCGGGCGGAAAGCGCGCGCGGAGAGGCATCGGAAGGGGAATCCAGAACACCCTCCGAAACGGAGACTTCCAGCAGCGCATCTGTCCGGCTCTCAAACGAGAGGGACAGGCACAGCGTCTGCACATCTGTGCTGCGGCCGTCGAGCGCCATTGGCATTGGCTGATCGATGGGGACGGGATCTGCGGAAAGCGCCGTGCCGTCGATGTAAATATCCGTTTCCGGCGTGCGGTGCATCACAAGCGCTGCCGTGGCAATGAGCACAAGGCAGGCCGCCGCGGCCAGCATGCGCGGGAACAGATAGGTTTTGTGCGGCTTTGCGCGGTATTGGCAGGCTGAGGCGATAAGATCGTCGTCCAGCTCGCTCATGGCGCGCGCCATTCCTTCATGCTTCACAGTATCCCTCCTTGATCAGATGCTCCCTGAGTTTTCTGCGCGTGCGCAGAAGTGTGGTTTTGATCCGGCTCTCGCCGCAGCGAAAGCGCGCGGACAGCTCCTCAATCGACTCGCAGTAAAAGTAGCGAAGAACGAACATGCTGCGCACCTCCTCGCTCTGTGTGCGAAGAAACGCGCTGATGCTCGCGCCAAGCTCTGCTGCGGCAGTCTCGCTCTCCGGGTCGGGCAGCGAAACGGCGCAGTCGTCCAGCTCGTCGAGCGAGAGGGCAAAGGCGTCGCCCTGGCGCTTCTGCGCGCTTTTTGCCTTATAGCGGTTGAGCGCCAGATTGCGCGCGATCCTGCCGAGAAAGGCGGAGAGGATCGCCGGACGCTGCGGCGGAATGGCCTTCCAGGCGTGCAGGTAGGTGTCGTTCACGTTTTCCTCACTGTCGGCGCGGTCAGATAAAATGTTTTGCGAAATTTTCATGCAATAGGTTTCATATTTTGCGGCGGTCTCAGCGATGGCCTGCTCGTCCCGCTGCCAGTAAAGCTCGACGATCTGTTTATCGTCCATGCCTGCGCTCCTTTCTGTCTATCAAGTGCCATCATGGCGTAAAGACAACTTTTTTGCTCCCTGCGTTACAGGAAAAAGCAAATATTTTTGAAAGTATACCACATTCGCCCGTTTTCTAAAAGGTCGGTGCGCTATTTTTGGAGGGGGCGGGAACTTTTTCTGCCCGCGCGCCGTCTAACAGGTTAGATATCAAGAAACGGAGGTCACCCGACATGAAACGAGTTTTTGCTTTGCTGCTCGCCGCAGCGATGACGCTTTCCCTCTGCGCCTGCGGCGGGGAAGATACAACGATCTGGGACGATGAGGAGGATACCGCGAAGAAGGATCCCGTTGCCGCGCAGTATTTGCAGGAGCTTGCCGTGAAGCTTGCCGAATATCCCGAGCTTCCCGCCATGCCGAGCACGGAGGAGCTGGACAAGGCCTTCAGCACCATCGACTATGACAAGATGGGCGCGGACGCTTACGAAAAAGCGCAGGAGAAGATCTGGGAGGATTGGGACGCGCGCAGCAACGCCTATTATGACGCGCTCAAGGCGCTGCGCAGCAAGGGGGCGGGCAACCCCGCGGCGTTTTTGCACTTTACGCGGGCGGCGGCGGGCGCGCTGCTCTCCGCTGAGGACAATATCGTGCTCTCTCCTGCGAACCTCTATCTTGCACTTGCCATGCTCAGCGAAACAACGGACGGCGAGAGCCGCGCGCAGATCCTGTCTCTCCTTGGCCTTGATGATACGGAGCTGGCGCAGAGCGCGGGCAACTACATCTGGCGCAACCTCTACGGCGAGACCTCGACGGGGAAAACGCAGCTGGCAAGCTCCATTTGGCTCAAGGAGAGCGTGCCGTACAACGAAGAAACGCTTGCAACGCTCGCGCAGCAGTACCTTGCCTCGACCTTCTCCGCACCGATGGGCGAGAAAAAGACGGACAGCGCCATCGCCGAGTGGATCAACGAGAATACCGGCGGCCTTTTGCGTGACGCCTCGGGCAGCATCGAAACAAAGCCTAAGACGGTGATGATGCTTTTGACGACGCTCTACTTTAAGGATCAGTGGCGCGATGAATTCTGGGAGAAAGAGACGAAAAAGGATACCTTCACCGCCGCGGACGGCGCGCAGCAGACCGTTGACTTCATGCACCTCACGCAGGATCGCGCCGACTACTGGCGCGGCGAAAACTTCACGGTGGCGCAGCTGAGCTTTCGCGGCGGGCAGACGATGCGTTTCCTGCTGCCCGACGAGGGGACAACACTTGAACGCCTTCTTGCGGACGATACCGTCGTCGGCGGATTGATGATCTATGATATGGGGGTGAGCCTGCCGAGCGGCAAGCTCGTCTGGAGCGTGCCGAAGTTTGACGTCAGCTCCGATCTTGAACTGACGGACGCGCTCAAGGCGCTGGGTGTCACCGATGTGTTCGACTTCGATAAATCGGACTTTTCGCCCCTTGTCGACTTTGACCGCTTTGACAAGGCGGTCGCCGTGACGCAGGTGCAGCACGCCGCGCGCGTCAAGATCGACGAAAAGGGCTGCGAGGCCGCGGCGTTCACGGCCATCACGGCGGACGCCCAATCCGCCGCGCCGGAGGATCTTCCTGTGGTGGAGATGGATCTGAACCGGCCGTTCGCGTTCATGATCACCGGCGTGGACGGACTGCCGCTCTTCCTCGGCACGGTGAACAGCCTATAAGAGCAAAGCTGGCGCGCCGGCAGTAAAAAACAAATGATGCGAAAATGAAAAGGAGAGAAACGATGAAGAAATTATTTGCCTTTTTGCTCGCCTGCGTGTGCACGCTGGCGCTGTTTGGCTGCGCGGGAGCGAATGATGACAAATCGGACGGCGGACCCGAGGATGATTGGGCGCCGCTGACGGAGGCGCAGATCGAAGAATTTAAGGAGTTGTTTGCCTCCACTGCCGATGTGACGGATGAGACAACGGGAGAGTACCGCTATACGACCTCGACGCCGGTGAGCTGCTTTTTCACCTCGCATTACGACGATCCGCGCGATATCGACCTTGCGGAATTTTTGCGGTACTGTCCGCTCAGCACCACGCTGGGAGACGCGGACGTGGAGGAATTCCACGCTGTGCTCGACACGCTGGGAATAGAGGATGCGGAGAGGTTCAAGGTGCCGGATGACTGGGCGGTCCCCGTGCGGCGCATTCCCAAGAGTGACGTTTCCGCGCTTTTGACGCAGTGGGCGGATATCACGGTGGACGATCTGTGCAATCAGGATGGTGTGACGTACCTCGCACAGTATGATGCATTCTATGAGTTTACGAGCGATTTCGGCCCCGGATCCTTTATTCCGATGGGCGGCGAGCAGTACGGCGACAACATCCGGTTGTGGAATGGGGACGGCGAAGGAACGCACGATGAGTTGACGCTGCGCGTGCGGCAGGACGGGAGCTATTGCATCGAAGCCTTCCGCGGGGTCACAACGTGAAGCAAAGAAGGGGTTCTCTCATGTGAGGGAACCCCTTCTTTTGCCTCGTGCAGCGCTTGCGCCGCTGCCATTCATCCGCGCGTTCGCGCGGGCTTCTTGCTATCTTTATGGTAAATGGAAGAAAACAAAAAATGACTGACCCCTGATCGCGGTTACTCAAGTACGATCAAGGGTCAGTCATGATGAATATTGGGATCTCTCATATTCTGTTTTCTTCCTTCCTTTCTTCAATGATCTGGTGCCGAATACCTCTTACTCCGGTTTCCACTCCTGCTATCTCAAACACTGCTGTTGCAGTGGTCTTACCTGAATGACGGTACACATCAGAGAGTGCTGCGCGATGGATATGATCGGAACCATTGGGATCGGGTTAACTGCTGAACTTACTTGTACATTGGTCTCACCCTTTCTGTGATTAAAGAATAGCAAGAATCGGGGTGAAAATCAAGTGGCAGAATGGATAAAGATACAGGATAAAAATTGTGTGCGTGGCTGATTATCCAAAAAATGCAAAAGAATGCTTGAATTTAATCATGCGCTTTAGTATACTAAAACTGTTGGGTCGCCCGAAAGGACGACCCAGTCTTCGTTATTTGCGGAAATAAACGCGATCCCACTCCGCAGAACCGGGGATAAGCGGCGGCTCAAGGATAAGCCCGCTCTTTCCACCGCGCTTTCCTTCGACCAGCAGGAGCGAGGGGGCGCTGTGCGCGGATTTGGCGAGAAAACGAAGACGCTTGGGCTCGATGCCGCTTGCACGCAGGGTGCAGAGAACGTCCGTGAGCCGTTCGGCGCGGTGAACAAGGGCAAAGCGCCCGCCATAGCGCAGAATGCGCTTTGCCGCGGTGCACACGTCCTCAAGCGTGCAGGATACTTCCTCCCGCGCCGTCCGGCGCGCTTCGCCGTCGGCGCTTTTGCCGCTGCCGGCGGGAAAATACGGCGGGTTGGAGATCACATAGTCGACGCTGCCGGGGAGCGGCAGGGTGGAGGCATTGCGCAGGTCGCCCGTGTGAAAAACGGCGCGCCCCTCCCAACCGTTTTCCAAAAAGCTCTTGCGCGCGAGCGCTGCCGCGGGCGCGGAAAGCTCCACATTTTCAATGATGAGGGAATCCTCGCGCGCAAGCAGGAGCGTGCCGAGAAGCCCTGTGCCGCTGCCGAGGTCGCAGACCGTGTCGCCGCGCGCGGGGCGGGCAAAGTAAGCGAGGGCAAAGCTGTCCGTTCCCGGCGGAAAGAGGGCGGTATCGTAGTAAAAGCAGGGGCCGTCCGGCCAGAGTTCGTCGCGCTGTTCCATGCGATGCTCCTTTCCGATGATAAAAATAAGGACGCGCGAAAGCGCGTCCTTATTTTTTAAGTACTCTTGAGCCTTAGGCCTGAGAGATGGCGCCGTTGGGGCAGGTATCAGCGCAGGAGCCGCAATCGAGGCAGGCATTCGCGTCAATCTGATACTGGGAATCGCCCTGGGAAATAGCACCGACGGGGCAAGCGTCTGCGCAAGCACCGCAGCTGACGCAGGCAGAGCTGATCTGGTAAGCCATAATTAGTACCTCCATAAGTTGATGAGGTTATTATAGCATGTCAATGTGAAAATGCAAGAGTCAGAATGTAGGAAAATATTGAATTTTCTGTGTCGTTTGCGGCGTTTATTTTTGGGGAAAGTGGTTAAAAATGATAGGACGAAAACGCATTGGGAGGCGGAGAGATGAACGACCGGAAATTCAGCGTGCGCGCCGAGCAGGTGCTGCGCTGCGCGCAGGCGGCGGCGGGAGAACTGGGGCACGGATACGTGGGGTGCGAGCATTTGCTCCTTGCGATGCTGCGCGAAGAGGGCGACGCGGCCTGCCGCGCGCTGAACGCATCGGGGGTCTATGAGAAGGCAATGCGCGAAAAGATGATCGAAAAGCTCGGGCGTGGCACGGCGGAGAAATCGACGGTACAGGGGCTCACGCCTCACGCGCGCAGCGCGGTGGAGCTTGCCGTGGGAGAAGCTGTGCGTGCAGGCAGCGGCGTGATCGAGGCGGGACATTTGCTGCTCGGTATCCTGCGCGACAGCACGAATACGGCGGTGCGTTTGCTGCGCCTTTCCGGGGTGGACACACGAAAGCTGTACAGTGAAACACTGTGCGCGATGAGCGCTTCCCCGCGCAGGGCGCCGCTGCCCGAGGTGCGCGCGAGCCGCAGCGAGGGCAAGAGCGGCAAAACGCTTGCAGAGTTCACGCGCGACTTAACGGCTATGGCGCGTGAGGGAAGGCTCGATCCCGTGATCGGGCGGGACGAGGAGATCGCCCGCGCACTGCGCATTTTAACGCGGCGGACGAAAAATAACCCCGTGCTCATCGGCGAGCCGGGGGTGGGCAAAACGGCCATCGCCGAGGGCCTTGCCGAAAGGATCGCCGCGGGCGATGTGCCGGAGGAACTGGTGGACAAGCGCATTTTGCTGCTCGACCTATCGGGCATGGTGGCGGGGACAAAGTACCGCGGCGAATTTGAAGAGCGCATCCGCGTCCTGCTCGATGAGGTGCGGCGCGACGGCAATGTGATCCTCTTCATCGACGAGCTGCATACCATCGTCGGCGCGGGCAGCGCCGAGGGAGCGGTGGACGCGGCGAATATTCTAAAGCCCGCCCTCGGGCGCGGAGAGATCCGCGTCATCGGAGCGACAACGCTTGCGGAGTACCGTAAATTCATCGAAAAGGACGCTGCGCTCGAGCGGCGCTTCCAGAGCGTGCAGGTGGGCGAACCGGACGAGAAAAAAACGCTTGCCATTTTGCGTGCCTTGCGGCCGAAATATGAAGCACACCACGGCCTTGCGATCGAGGACGGCGCGCTTTCTTCTGCGGTGACGCTTTCCAAGCGCTATCTGCCCGACCGCTTTCTGCCGGATAAGGCGATCGACCTTGTCGATGAGGCGGCGGCGGGCGTGCGCATGAGCGCGCGCAGCGCCTCCCCCGCGCTGCGGGAGATGGAAGAGCGGGCTGCCGCGGCTGCACGGGAAAAGGAAGCGGCCATCAGTGCACAGGAATACGAAAAGGCAGCGGGCCTGCGCGATGCGGAGGAGAGCTTCCGCGCGCAGGCGGCAGCGGAGCGGAAAAAGCAGATCTGCGAAGCCAAAAACATGAAAATTCGCGTGACGGCGGAGGACATTGCGGCGGTGCTCTCGAACTGGACGGGGATTCCCGTCACGCGGCTGAATGAGAGCGAGAGCGCAAGACTGCTGGCGCTGGAGGCGACGCTTCATGCGCGCGTTGTGGGGCAGGACGAGGCGGTGCGCGCTGTGGCGCGCGCCGTCCGTCGGGGCAGAGTCGGCGTCAAAGATCCGCGGCGGCCGGTCGGGTCGTTCCTTTTCCTCGGGCCGACGGGCGTGGGCAAAACAGAGCTGAGCCGCGCGCTCGCCGAGGCGGTGTTCGGCAGCGAGGAGGCAATGATCCGCATCGACATGAGCGAGTATATGGAAAAGCACAGCATTTCGCGCCTGATCGGCTCGCCGCCGGGTTACGTCGGCTACGACGAAGGCGGGCAGCTGACGGAAAAGGTGCGGCGAAAGCCGTACAGCGTTGTGCTTTTCGACGAGATCGAAAAGGCGCACGAGGACGTGTGGAACCTGCTGCTGCAGATCCTGGAGGACGGAACGGTGACGGATTCGCAGGGACGGAAGGTGGACTTTCGCAACACAGCGGTCATCATGACGTCGAACGTGGGTGCAAAGAGCATCACGGCGGCGGGGACGCCGCTCGGCTTTGCGCCGCAGGCACGGGAAAGCGCCGACGCGCGCTTTGCTGCGGTGAAAAGCGCGGTGACGGCGGAACTCAGGCGGACGTTCCGGCCGGAGTTTCTGAACCGTGTAGATGAAACGATCGTTTTCCGGCAGCTCCAAAAGGAGGATAGCGCCGAGATCGCGCGGCGTCTGCTTGCACAGACGTGTTCGCGCGCCGCGGCGCTGGGGATCACGCTGGAGATCCGCGAGGAGTGTGCGGCGTCGCTTGCGGAGCGGGGCTGCGACGCCGTGTACGGCGCGCGGCCGCTGCGGCGGCTCATCAGCACGGAGGTCGAGGACGCGCTCGCAACCTGCCTTTTGGACGGCACGCTCCGGCACGGCGACACGGCTGTGCTGCATGCCGGGGAAACGGCGCTGCACCTTTCCAAAAAGGAAGAAACGGCACTGGCAGCGTTTGGCGCGCACGAAAACGAAGCGGAGGTGTGAAAAAGGATGGCGTTTCCGTTGGGAAACGCCATCCTTTTTGATATGAGAACCGAAATCAGTCGAATCGGGTTACGTCGGTGCTCAGGTCGTGACGGGCCTTGAGCGCCTTGAGCTTTGCCATCGGCTCACCGGCGGCGTGCTTATCGAGCGCGGCGCGGTCGCGCCAGTGCTCCACGAGCAGCACGCAGTTTTCCTCGGCGAGAGGCTGGTAGTAGTCATACTGTATGCAGCCCTCTTCCGCGAGGACGGCGGCGCGCAGGCCGCTTCGCTCCATCTCTTCTGCAAAGTCCCTGGCCTTTTCGCCGCGATAGAGAACGTGAAGTAAAATGCCTTCCATAAAGTAACGCTCCTTTCCTGCTGTGCGTATTACGATACGTCAATCATTTCGAGGTATTTGTAGCCGTTTTCGGCAATGTGATCCTTGCGCCCCTGCAAATTGTCACCGAGCAGCAGATCAAACGAGCGCGCGGTGGCCTCCGCGTCCTCGGGCATGACCTTGATGAGGCGGCGCGTTTCGGGATTCATCGTTGTCAGCCACATCATCTCGGGGTCGTTTTGGCCGAGACCCTTCGAGCGGTCGACCTTGTAACGCTTGCCCTCAAGGTCTTTGACGATGTCGTTTTTCTCCTTGTCGGTGTAGGCGAACCACGTCTTTTCGCCGCAGGTGATCTCGAAAAGCGGCGTTTCGGCGATGTAAACATAGCCCTCGCGGATCAGCGTGGGGCAGAGACGGTAGATCATCGTCAAAATGAGCGTGCGGATCTGGTAGCCGTCCACGTCGGCATCGGTGCAGAGAATGACCTTGTTCCAGCGGAGGTTATTGAGGTCGAAGGCGTTCAGATCCTTGACGAACTTGCCCGGCACCTCGACGCCGCAGCCGAGCACCTTCAGAAGGTCAGTGATGATCTCGCTTTTGAAAATGCGCGGATAGTCCGCCTTGAGGCAGTTTAAGATCTTGCCGCGCACGGGCATGATGCCCTGAAATTCGCCGTCGCGCGAGAGCTTGACGCTGCCAAGGGCGCTGTCACCCTCAACGATGTAGATCTCGCGGCGCGAGACATCGCGCGTGCGGCAGTCGACAAATTTTTCCACGCGGTTTGAAATGTCGATGCTGCCGGAGAGCTTTTTCTTGATGTTCAGGCGCTGCTTTTCCGCGCTCTCGCGGCTTCTTTTGTTGATGAGCACCTGCTCGGCGATCTTGAGCGCGTCGACGCGGTTTTCAATGAAATAGGTCTCGAGGCGGGACTTCAGAAAGTCCGTCATCGCCTCCTGCACGAACTTGTTCGTGATGGCCTTTTTGGTCTGGTTTTCGTAGCTCGTCTGCGTGGAGAAGTTGTTCGAAACAAGGATCAGGCAGTCCTCCACGTCCTGCCAGGCGATGCGCGCCTCGCCCTTCTGGTATTTGTTGTTGTCCTTCAAATACTTGTCGATGGCGTAGACAAAGGCGGTTTTTGTTGCCTTTTCGGGGCTGCCGCCGTGTTCGAGCCAGGAGGAGTTGTGGTAGTGCTCGATACGCTGCACCTTATTGGAAAAGCAGCACGCGCAGGAGAGCTTGACCTTGTATTCAGGCTTGTCGTCGCGGTCGCGGCCGCGGCGCTCGGTCTCCCAGAAGACGGGGGTGGTCAGTCCTTCCTCGCCCGCGATCTCGGCGACATAGTCGATGATGCCGTTTTCATAGAGAAAGTCCTGCGTCTCGAAGCGGCCGGCGGGGAGCACCTCGTTCTTGAGCCGGAAGGTGATGCCTGCATTGACGACGGCCTGACGGCGCAGGGTATCGACGTAGTAGTCAATGGGAATGTCAATGTCGGTAAAAACGTCAAGATCGGGCAGCCAGCGCGTGCGCGTGCCGGTCTTCTTGCCGCGGTCGCTTGGCTCGACTGTCAGCTCCTGCCCCTTTTTGCCCGTCGGCTCGCCGCGCTCAAAGTGCAGGGAGTATTTGTTCCCGTCGCGCCAGACGGTCACGTCCATGTAGCGCGAGGAATACTGCGTGGCGCAGGCGCCGAGACCGTTGAGACCGAGGGAGTATTCGTAGTTGTCGCCGTCTAAGTTGTTGTACTTGCCGCCGGCGTAGAGCTCGCAGTAGACGAGCTCCCAGTTGAAGCGCTTTTCCTTGGTGTTATAGTCCACGGGGCAGCCGCGGCCCAAGTCCTCTACTTCGATGCTGTGGTCTAAGTAGCGGGTGACGGTGATGAGCCTGCCGTGCCCTTCGCGCGCTTCGTCGATGGAGTTGGAGAGGATCTCGAAGACGGCGTGCTCGCAGCCGTCCAGTCCGTCCGAGCCAAAGATGACGCCCGGGCGCTTGCGCACACGGTCCGCTCCCTTGAGCGACGAGATGCTCTCATTGCCGTAATTCGTTTTTTTTGCTTCTGCCATTGCGCATTCTCCATTTCGCCGAAAATTAACATTCTGATCGTCAAACACAAAATTTAGTACATTATACGATTTTTTGACCACAATAGCAAGTGGACGGCGGAGATTTTTGTCGGCGGTGCGAAAATGCGGAAGTTGGGAGGATAGGGGTGCTGTTTATGCCGAAGTGTGTCGGGCATAATAAAACGTCAACCACGGAAAAATGACTGGGGGAACAAAGTTATTCACAGTTTCCACAGAGTTTTCCACATCGTTATGTCAACAGAATATCCGCGTATAAAACATGAATGGACACGCTTTATTCTTTTTCGTGCGGTGCGGGGAAGGAAAAGAGAAATTCGTCAATTTGCCCCTTGACCGCGCTTGCGCGGAAATGGGAGGAAAGAGCGCCCGGCACGCGCCCTTTCCGTCACAGCAGCATCAGGATAACGCCATACACGACGCTTGCGAGTGTGCCAAAGACAATGACCGGGCCTGCGACCACGAACATCTTTGACGCCATGCCGGTGATGAGTCCTTCACTTTTGAAGTCGATGGCGGGGGAAACGACGGAATTTGCAAAGCCTGTGATGGGCACGAGCGTGCCCGCGCCGGCAAAGCGCGCAATGGAATTGTAGAGATTGAGTCCTGTCAGAAGTGCGGAGAGGAAGATGAGGCAGATCGAGACGGCGGTACCCGCGTCTGCTTTTTCAAGGCCGAGCGAAAGAAAGCCTGTCTGGATCAGCTGTCCGAGCGCGCAGATCGCGCCGCCGATGCAGAAAGCGAAGGCGGTATCCTTGAAGATCGGCGATTTGGGTGAAAGGCGTTTGACGTAGGCCTGATATTCCTGCGGGGTCATATCCATGTGAGATCACTCCTTTCCCCGTAGTCTTTGCCGGAAACGGGCGGAATATCCGCGCGGGAGCATCTTGCGCGCAGCATAGTTTGTGTTACAATAGGCAGGAACATGTTGACAAAGGAGCTGACGCGATGCGACCGCTGGGACTGTATCTTCATATCCCGTTTTGCAAAGCGAAGTGCATTTACTGCGATTTCTATTCCCTGCCGCGTTCGGAGGAGAAGATGGACGCCTACACCGAGGCACTGCGGCACGATCTGATCCATTGGGCGGCCGAGGCGAAGGACTGTACCGTTGACACCATTTACTTCGGCGGCGGCACACCGAGCTATCTGGGCGCCGACCGGCTCTGCCGCATTCTGGAAACAGTTTTTGCGCATTACCATGTGACAAGAGAAGCCGAGATCACGACTGAGGCAAACCCCGACAGCGCGCGGGAAGAACGCGCGCTGCGGCAGCTTAGAAGCGCCGGCTTCAACCGCATCTCGCTCGGAATGCAGTCTGCAAACGATGAGGAACTGCGCCTGATCGGCCGCGTTCACACGCATGAGCAGACCGTTGCGGCGGTGTGCGCCGCCCGCGCGGCAGGATTCGACAATGTGAGCCTCGATCTCATCTACGGTCTTCCCGAGCAGACAATGGCGCACTGGCGGGAAAACCTGCAAGCGGCCATCGCTCTTGAGCCTGAGCACCTTTCCTGCTACGGGCTTAAGATCGAGGAGGGCACGCCGCTTTACAGGAAAAAGGACGCCCTTGTTATCCCCGATGACGACGCGCAGGCGGAGGAATACCTTGCAACGGTCGAAACGCTCGCGCGCGCGGGCTACCGCCAGTATGAGATATCCAATTTCGCGCGTCCCGGACGCGAATCACGCCACAATTTGAAATACTGGCTGATGCAGGAATATCTGGGCTTTGGCCCGGGCGCGCACTCGGACTTTGGCGGACGGCGCTTTGCCTGTGCACGCGATCTGAACGCGTACCTCGCAGGAGGGGAGAGCCTTTCTGAAAGTGCCTGTCCTGCGGAAGAAGAGCGTGAGGAGGAGCGTGTCATGCTCGCCCTGCGTACGGTGCAGGGGCTTGACCTTTCTACGCTCAGGGAGGACACACGGGACGCGGAAGCGGTGCTTGAAGAGTGCGCGCGTCACGGCCTTGCCCAAAAGGAAAACGGCTGCTGGCACCTGACGCCGCAGGGCTTTCTCGTTTCGAATGCCGTCATCGTGCGCGTACTCGAGGCGCTGTCGCTGTGAAAAAACAAAAAAATTGGAAACCTTTTCCGTATCTCTGCGTCTTTACTTATGGCAGGGTATCTGATATACTGTATTATGTTTACCAATTCGAGGCATTTCAGCAAGGAGGCATATTGTGAAATCCATCATTCGAAAGTTTTTGTCGCTGTCGCTGGCGGTCGTGCTGGCGGCCGCTCCGCTGACGGCGTTCGCGTCTGACGCGCTCGGCGACGAGCTGATCAGCTCAAACGTCGAGGTCAATGAGCGCACCGAGCTCAACGCCGGTACGTTCTGGAGCAATACTTATTCCGATCTCCGGCAGGAAAACTATGTGGTTTATGAGCCGAACCGCAGCGTGAAGCCTATCGTGACGAGCGGCGATTACAGCACGCAGCTCACCACCGTTTCGTCGGCGGCGCGTACGCTGGAAGCGGACGGCTGGCGCGTGGTTGCGGGCGTCAACGGCGACTATTACGATACGGCCAACGGTATTGCACTTGGCAGCGTGATGAGCGACGGCGTTTTCCACAATATTTCCGGCAGTTATTATGCCTTGGGCTTTTATGACGACGGCAGCGCCGTGATGGGAAAGCCCGACCTTCGCATCAGCGCTGAGACGGATTATGATTCTTTCAGCATTTCGGCGATGAACTATATCCGCCAGACCTCTTTCGGCATTTTCATGTACGACGACAGCTTCAATGCCCGCGGTACCATCGGCACGAGCGAGCCGGGCTATGATGTGATCTGCTCGGTGCGCCGCGGTGAGCTGAGCATCGGCGGAGAAATGACGCTCGAAGTCGAGGATATTGTGGAGGGCAGCGTGGATACGGCTGTCGGCAGGGGACAGTACGTGTTGTCTGCCAACCTCAACTCCGGCGAAAACTATCTCAATGCGCTTCGCGCGCTTCGCGTCGGCGACCGCATCACGGTCTCCGTCGACGCAAACAGCAGCGAATGGAACGGCGTGACGAATCTGATCGGCGCGCTCTATCAGCTCGTGGAGAACGGGCGGGTCTGCTCCGGTCTCAGTGCCGGCAACGCGCCGCGCACGGCGGTCGGTCTCAGACGCGACGGCTCTCTTGTGATGTACACCATCGACGGCCGCCAGAGCGGCTATTCCGTCGGCGCGACGCTGACGCAGGTCGCCGAGCGCATGGTCGAGCTTGGCTGCGAAACGGCGCTGAGTCTGGACGGCGGCGGCTCGACTGCGATGGTCGCGACGAATCCCGACAGCACGACGGCATCGCTTGTGAGCAAGCCCTCCGGCGGCAGCGAGCGCGCGGTGACGAATCACCTCTTCCTCGTAGCGGACAACCGTCCGACGAACTCCGTGGGGCATGTGTATCTTGAAAGTGAGAGCAGCCGCGTGCTGCCGAACGCGCAGGTGAAGCTCAGCGCGACGGTGCTCGACACGAATTACATTCCGATGTCTTCGCGCGACGTAACGCTGCGCGCCGACCGGGGCACGATCGAAGATGACGTGCTGACCGCACCAGATTCCGGCACGGTGACGGTACGCGCGAGCGCAGGCGGCGCAAGCGCCGAGCTTGAGATCGAGGTCGTGACGCAGCCCGACAGCATCAGCGTGCAGCAGAACGGCAAGGCCGTGAGCGCCATCACGCTGAGCGCGGGGGATAAGGCGGAGCTTTCCGCTGCGGCGATGTATCGGCATCTGCCGGTGCTGGGCGATTACAGAGGCTTTGTCTGGACGGTGCAGGGCAATGTCGGCACGATCGAGGACGGTGTGTTCACGGCCTCCGGCAATGTCGGCAGCGGCAGCGTGACGGTGAGCCTCGGCCGTGTTTCGGTCACGATCCCTGTGACGGTGACGGCGCGCGCTCTGCGCACGCTCGACGGTTTTGAGACGTCGTTTGCCGCCATGACCGGCACACGTGCGATGCTCTCCTATAATAACGACATGAGCCGCGTTCATAACGGCTTTGCTTCGGCACGCCTCGACTATGCGACCGGCAGCGGCGGAGATGCCTACATCGGCATGCAGTATGCCGTACCTTCGAACTATGACCAGCTCAATTTCTGGGTCTATGGCGACAACAGCGGCGCACAGCTCGCTCTGGTGACGGATACCGGATATGTAAATGTCGGCGCGCTGAATTTTTCCGGCTGGAAGCTGCTGACGGTGAACCTCGGCACGGCGTCGAGCATCACGGGCATGACGGTATCCTCCGTGAGCGATCTCATCAGCGCGATCTACCTTGATCAGCTCGTGCTTTCCTACGGCGGTCTGGCCGACACGACCGCACCGAAGATCACGCTCCGCTACGATGCTGCGAGCAACAGCGTAACGGGCAGCGTGAGCGACGATACCGACGGCGCAGCCGTTCCGACCGTCCGCGTGAGCTTTGACGGCAAGAGCCATTCCTCCTACACCTACAATCAGACGAACGGCACGCTGAGCATTGCGCTTCCCATTGCCGATGGTGCGCAGCACCGCGTGAGCGTGGTCGCGGGTGATGCGAGCGGGAACCTGAGCCGCGCAGGCGTGAGCGTCGGCACGGTAAGCACGACGCCCGCCTTTGCCGACATGCACGAGCACTGGGCGAATGACGCGGTGGCGTACCTCAAGCGCAGCGGTATTTCGAACGGCTCCAACGGCTATTTCCTGCCCGATACGAACATCAGCCGTCAGGAGTTTGCCGTGCTGCTTTCCCGCTATCTTGGCGCTTCGGTGGATCTTTCCTCCGTTCAGCTCCCGTTTGCCGACGTGAATCAGATCGCACCCTGGGCACTGGACGGCGCGAAAACGATGTATGCCCTCGGCATCATCAAGGGCAGCTCCGATGATTCCGGAAAGCTCTACTTCAACCCTGCGGCCAATGTGAGCCGTCAAGAGGCGGTGACGATGCTCGGCCGCCTGACCGAAAAGGGCTACGCCCAGCCGGCACTCAAGTTTACCGACAAGGCGTCCATTCAGCCCTGGGCGGCGGAGTATGTGAGCACGCTGAGCGAGATGGGCATCATCACGGGCTTCAGCGACGGAAGCTTCCGTCCGAACGGCGCAATGACACGCGCACAGGTGGCAACGGTGCTTTACAAGTTTTAAAATAAAAGGAGAGCAGCGAAGGGCTCCATCTTATAGGGAAACGAAATGACCCCCCAGGGGCACTACCGGTACGGAACAAGTGAAATAGCCGCAAGCCATCATTCGATGGCTTGCGGTTATTTTCGTTTATGTCCAATATCATGTACATGGATAAATTGCGTGATTGTAAACGCGATAGCAGTAGCCTTTTTACTATTGTAGCGCAATCGGCAGCATGATGCAAAAACATATTCTTTTTGCTCTTGATTTCTTTCTAATTAGAGCGGGGGTCGTTTTATGATTGAGAATAAGACCACGGAATTTAAGCGTGAGTACATGGATGATATCAAATATGCTGTAGTTGCCTTCGCAAATACGGATGGCGGCAAAATATATATTGGAATTAATGATAATGGAAGTGTCCAATGCATCGAAAATACCGACGAAATTATACTTCGCGTCACCAATATGATCCGAGATTCAATTCGTCCGGATGTTACCATGTTTACCGAGTGCGCTGTTGAAACCATGGAAGGAAAAGCTGTTGTGGTTCTTACTGTCCAGAGAGGCACCGCCCGACCCTATTACCTCTCTGGAAAGGGTATTCGTCCGGAGGGCGTGTATGTTCGCCAGAGCGCATCCTCTGTTCCCGCTTCTGAGACAGCCATACTGAATATGATCAAGGAGACGAGCGGTGACCGTTATGAGGATGCTCGTTCCATCAATCAGCAGTTGACCTTTGAAAAAGCGGAGAGTTATTTTGCAAAGCGCAGTCTTGCTTTTGGAGATCAGCAAAAGCGCACACTGAACATCATCGGTTCCGACGGTACCTACACCAACCTTGGTATGCTGCTATCTGATCAATGCGTTCATACCATCAAGCTGGCTGTATTTGATGGCAGCAAGAAAAGCGTGTTCCGTGACCGTAAGGAGTTGAGCGGCTCTTTGCTCACGCAGTTGGAGGATGCCTATTCCTACATTGATCAGTTCAACCGTACCCGCGCGGAATTTGAAGGGCTGGAACGCATTGACAGGAGGGATTATCCCAGCGAAGCGTTGCGCGAAGCATTGCTCAACGCCATCACCCATCGTGATTACAGCTTCAGCGGCTCCACACTGATCAGCATCTTCGATGACCGCATTGAGTTCGTGACTATTGGCGGTCTGGTTCGCGGCCTTACTTTTGACGATATTATGCTCGGTGTATCTGCGCTCCGTAATCCAAATTTGGCCAATGTATTTTATCGGCTGAAACTAATTGAAGCTTACGGCACTGGTATTCTAAAAATTAATGAGAGTTACGCCGACTGCGCTGTAAAGCCGCAGTTTGAGGCTACAGATAACGCCTTCAAAATTACACTACCTAACATCAACTATGCAGGTACTCGAAAAGATGTAACCGCTACAGCCCCATTGAAGGTCGCCGATAAAGCAGAACGGCAGGAAATGCTGCTCCGTTTGACCGAAAAGCAGGGATACATCATTCGCAAAGATGTGGAAGCTGAGTTGAACGTTTCTCAGGCTACCGCCATTCTGATCCTGCGGGATATGGTCGAAAAAGGTCTCTTGATCAAGGAAGGCTCCGGTAAGCAGCAGAAGTACCGCATTGCGGAATAACACCCATGCCGAAGTGGAGGTTAAGAGGTTAATATGTATATTGAATTAAAATGCCGGTCCTGCGGCAAAGATTTCCGTGTGGATTTCACCAGCAATGAGTATGATGTAGATAAGTGTCCTAAGTGCGGAAGCTATCTTAGCTTTAGTGATGTGACTCGAATTAGGGCAATTACGGATCCGTTCTATACAAATGTTAGCAGGATCGATAGCGTGAGTGTGTGCGGAATTCATACAGAAGAAAACTGTGCCGCCGGAACTGCAATTATCGCTGCTGACTTGTTCTCCTCTGATATAGAGCAGCTGAACGAAGTGTATCAATCTTCATCGCCGGAGGTGAAGGGCAAACTTGCAGCTTTAATCGATAAGTTCTATCTTTTGGTCAACAGTGATGCCCAAGATGGAAATATCGATAAACTGGATCTGACATTAGACAGCTTGCGTGCGTTGTTTCTGGAGAAAGCAAATGAAAACCACAAGGAAATGGCGCATATACTTGGCCTTGCGCAGGAGGGATAAGAATGCCTAACCTTTCGCAATTAAAACGAGAACGTATGTTAGCGTTCTTGCAAAAGATAAAGGACGAGCACCGGGACGATGACGATATGCTCATCGCCCTGGGCGAGATTGAGAGTGAGCTGACCTCCAAGAAGTATGGCCTTGTCTGGGAGCAGCATGAGGAAGCCGTGGATGTGATGATGCGGGATAATGTTCCTGTGTTCACGGAAGTTCCGGAGCGGGAAATCACTGCGGCACCCGGTCAGGGCTATAACTTCATCCTGGAGGGCGATAATCTCCACTCCCTGCGGCTGTTGGAGAAAACCCATAAGGGAAAGATCGATATTATTTACATTGACCCTCCCTACAACAGAGGCGGTAATGACTTTAGATA
>OHJY01000011.1_pt1 | contig 71510 bp, 80 predicted proteins | sample 1568681 | NCBI WGS metagenome assembly OHJY01 (sample SAMEA3879540, study PRJEB24766) | human gut metagenome | biome: human-associated habitat; feature: feces | place: USA | collected 1985/1987
CGCCACTGGTGTTCCTCCTAATATCTACGCATTTCACCGCTACACTAGGAATTCCGATTGCCTCTCCGATACTCAAGAAAAACAGTTTCAAATGCAGTTCACGAGTTAAGCCCGTGGATTTCACATCTGACTTGCCTTCCCGGCTACACGCCCTTTACACCCAGTAAATCCGGACAACGCTTGCCACCTACGTATTACCGCGGCTGCTGGCACGTAGTTAGCCGTGGCTTATTCGCCAGGTACCGTCTTCTACTCGTCCCCGACAAAAGAAGTTTACAACCCGAAAGCCTTCTTCCTTCACGCGGCGTTGCTGGGTCAGGCTTGCGCCCATTGCCCAATATTCCCCACTGCTGCCTCCCGTAGGAGTCTGGGCCGTATCTCAGTCCCAATGTGGCCGGTCAACCTCTCAGTCCGGCTACTGATCGTCGCCTTGGTGGGCCGTTACCTCACCAACTAGCTAATCAGACGCGAGGCCATCTTTCAGCGATAAATCTTTGACATAAAAACCATGCGATCTCTATGTGTCATGCGGTATTAGCAGTCGTTTCCAACTGTTGTCCCCCTCTGAAAGGCAGGTTCCTCACGCGTTACTCACCCGTCCGCCACTGTCCTCGCCTTCCGTTGTCCGAAAACTCCTTCCAGCGATTCTCGTTCGACTTGCATGTGTTAAGCACGCCGCCAGCGTTCGTCCTGAGCCAGGATCAAACTCTCTATAAATCGTATCAACACAGCGTCTCCGCTGAGCTAATCTCTTTTACAGAGCTATTTCCATAGCTTCATAAACTCTGCTCAAACACCGGGTAATTGACTGAACCCCAGTGCTCAAGCTCTTCAGTTGCACATCTTCATGTGCTCCCGTCTGGTGCTTTGTTCGTTCATTGTTTAATTTACAAGATACACGCTCCACTTATTCGCGGAACATTTGGTATGTTACCACAACTGATTTCGTTTGTCAAGAACTTTTTTCGACGTTCTTTACATTTCTGAAACCGTTTGTCGTTAGCCGCCATCACAGACGACTTAGTTAGGATATCACATCCGAACCGCTTTGTCAAGAACTTTTTTATCGAATCCTCAACTTTTTTCGCTCGTCCGTGTCCCTGCCGCCCGCTCTCGCCGACAGCTTTGTTAGAATACCACCCCTTCCCCCTTTTGTCAACACCTTTTTCCCTCTTTTTTCATCTTTTTTATCCCTGCCAGAAGATGCGGTTATGTCTTTTCTCTTGCAACTGTTTTGCGGTTATGATATACTCCTATATACCTTATATTTATAGGAGCAATGACATGAAATACCCCTATCTGCTGCTGGATGCAGACAACACGCTATTTGATTTTGACGCCGGGAACCGGCATGCGTTCCACGAGGTATGCGCCCGGTATGACATCCCTGACACGGATGAGAGCTTTTTGTGCTATGAGCGGTGCAACAATGCCATGTGGACAGCCTTTGACCGAGGCGAGTGTACCAAGGACTTTTTGGTTGTAGAGCGGTTTCGGCTCTTTTTGAAGGAGATGGGGCTGGATCGGAACCCGGTACTGTGCAACGACCTGCATCTGCAGGTGCTGGGACAGAACACCCTGATGCTGCCCCATGCCCAGGAGGTATGCCGGATGCTGTCCCAGGAGCACCGGCTGTACATCGTCACCAATGCCGTTGCGTCGGTGTAGCGGTCCCGGCTGGCAGGCAGTGCCATTGCGTCGTATATCTCCGGAGCCTTTATCTCGGAGGAGGCCGGAGCCAGCAAGCCCAGCGCCACCTATTTTGACTATGTCTTTTCCCATATCGACGGCATTACCCGGGACAACTGCCTGCTGGTGGGAGACTCTCTGTCCAGCGACATACGCGGCGCCAACAACGCCGGGATTCCCTGCTGCTGGTACAATCCCAAGAAGGCGGCTCGACCGGGTGATCTGCGGATCGACTATGAGATCCGAGATCTGCGGCAGCTGTATGACCTGGTGTGACATCATTATATAAGAGAGGGCGATTCTATGCATCCGCAATTTTCAGAGCTGAACCCCCGCTGGTTCAAGCGGGCCTTTGTGTACACCGGCAGCATCGGCGACTTCCGCTACCGCTTTGCCATGGACAAGGACGCCGGAGTGCTGCATACGGCGGTGTACACCGTGTACTGCTTCGAGGCGGCCAACGACGTTCAGCAGCAGGATTTCCCCTGGGACGACCAGGGGGTGGAGCAGCTGAAGGCCTGGCTCCAGGAGCGGTACGATCACTATGTGCAGGAGGGCAGCCTGTGAGCCGGGGGCTGCGATGGCTGCGTCTGGCGGCAGTATGCGCCGTGTTTTTGGTGGGACTGCCGCTGCTTCTCCGGGGACGGGTCACCGCAGGAGCCAGCGTTCTATATAATGTGCTGCTGGGCGGCACGGCGCTGCTGCTGTTTACGCCCCGGCAGGGCCGGAGGTCCCTGCGGCGGCAGCTGCTGTGGGGCGCAGCCATTGCGTTGGGCTTTGCCGCCGCGCTGACGGGGGGATTCCTTCTGATGGGCCGCCCCGTCTCCCTTCTGCCGCCCAGGGACTATGCCGCCGGGGCCGTGCTGGGCACCGTGGTCCTGCAGGCGCTCATTGCCGGGGCGGAGGAGCTGTTTTTCCGGGGATTCCTGCCCCAGGAGCTGGAGACCCTGGCGCTGCCGCCCTGGCTGACGGCAGCCGTTCCGGCACTGCTGTTCGGTGGGCTGCACTTTTTCATGAACGGCAACGTGATCCAGCTGTGTATCAGCACAGCCATCGCTGCATACTATCTGCTGCTGCGGCAGAAGGGGGCAGGGCTGGTGACGCTGGCCTGGGCGCACCTGCTGCACAACCTGATCTTCTTCTATCTGATCGGGATATAAGAAGATTGTGTCAAAAAAGGGCAAAGCCCTTTTTTGACAAGCTGAAAGGGACCGGCTCCGTTTGAGCCAGTCCCTTTTTACGCGTGTCGTATCAGAATTCCGGATAGCCGTCCTTCAGTGTTTCATCATACACGGCGCGCTCGCCGCCGATGAACTTGGGACGCACCCGGGCCGCCAGCACAATGGCGCCGCCGATGTGGTCCTGCTCCAGCCGGACCGGCACCGCCACCTTTTTCAGGTGCATGCCGATGAGGGTACCGCCTACGTCCAGACCGGCGTCGGCCCGGATCTCCTCCACCGCCACGGGATGGCGGAAGGTGTGATACGCAGCGGTGGCAAAGGAGCTGCCGGCCTTGGGCTGAGGCACCACGTTGACGATGTCCAGCTGAGGCACCGCCTCGTGCTCCACGATCAGGGCCCGGTTCAGATGCTCGCAGCACTGGGCGGCAATATACACGCCCATGGGCCCGAACACACTGTGCAGCCCGTCGAAGATAGCCTGCCCCACCTGCGGCGTGGACCAGCTGCCCACCCGGTGGCCCACCACCTCGCTGGTGCTGCAGCCCACCACCACGATCTGCCCCCTGTGCAGGCGGGCGGCCTCCGCCAGCTGGCGGGCGGCGTTGGCCGATTCCTGCCGCACCCGGGCCAGCAGATCGGCATTTTCCACTTCATGAACGATTCCAGCCATGATATAACTTCCTTTCCGCGGGGAGAACCCCCGTTCGGAATTATTTTACCACTGAATGTTCAGCTTGTCCAGAGCCTTGCTGCGCTTGAGCAGCACGAACAGCACCAGACCGATGACCAGGCCCATAGCGCCCTGCACCAGGTTGCCGGGGATGCTGGCCGCCGCGCCGATGCCCTTGCCCAGCAGCAGGCAGGCATAGCCGAAATAGCCCGCCACCATGATCAGCTCGCCCACGACGCCGCCCACCACATAGGCGTAGGGCTTGCGGCCCAGGGCCTTCACGATCAGCGCCGCCGCCATGGCATCCAGGGCCTTGATGACCAGGGTGCCCGGGGCGTAGTGGGCATAGCCGTTGAGCAGGTCCGTCAGCATAGAGCCGATACCGGCGGCAGCGCCGCCCCACCAGGGCCCTAAGATCCAGCCGGACAGCAGCACGCAGCAGTCGCCCAGATTCACAAACCCCTGCATGGGGGAAGGAATCTGCACCACCATGGTTGCCACATACGTCAGCGCCGCCATCAGAGCGGCCAGTACCATTTTTCTGATTTTCATGTCTCTCATAGGAAAAATCTCCTTGCGTTTTGATTCTGTCTGTATTATAGTAAGAACTGGTATTATTAAAATATCCATATCGATATTATTTGATAATACCAGATTGGAGGTTCCCATGCTGACCTATTCCCTGGAAAAGGACGGAGGCGAGAGTCTGTACACCCAGCTGTACGCCTGTATTCGCCGGGATATTCTGTCCGGCACCCTGTCGCCCCGGCAGAAGCTGCCCTCCAAGCGGGCACTGGCCCAGCACCTGGAGGTCAGCGTCATCACCGTGAAGAACGCCTATGAGCAGCTGGCGGCAGAGGGATATATTTACACCGTGGAGAAAAAGGGCTATTATGTAAGCCCGCTGGAGAGTCCCCTGCCCCCGGCGGCTCCGCCGCCCCTGGTGCCGGAGCGCCCTGCGGAGCCGGTGTTTCTGGACCTGGCCACCGGGTCTCTGGACCGGTCGTATTTCCCCTTCACCGTATGGTCCCGGCTGATGCGGCAGACCATTCTGGAGGAGAACACGGAGCTGCTGCGCTCCACGCCATACAACGGCGCACCGGCCCTGCGCCGGGCCATCGCTGCTCACCTGCGTCAGTTCCGGGCCATGGACGTGGACCCGGAGCAGATCATCATCGGCGCGGGAACAGAGCTTTTATACACCCTCATCATCCAGCTGCTGGGCCGGGACAAGCGGTACGCCGTGGAGGACCCGGGTTACGGCAAGATCGCCAAGATCTATCAGGCCCACCAGGTGCCCCTGTGCCGGGTTGGCCTGGACGGCGGGGGGCTGGACATCACGCTGCTGCGCCGCCAGCCGGCGGATGTGGTACACATCTCGCCGTCCCATCACTATCCCACGGGTATCGTCATGCCCATAACCCGCCGCCAGGAGCTGCTGCGCTGGGCGGCGGAGCAGCCGGAGCGGTACATTCTGGAGGACGACTATGACAGTGAGTTCCGCTTTGTGGGGCGGCCGATCCCCACGCTGTTCTCCGTCAGTGAAAATCAGCGGGTCATCTATCTGAACACCTTTTCCAAGACCATCGCCCCGTCCATTCGCATCAGCTATATGATCCTGCCGCCGCAGCTGCTGGCCCGGTACCGGGAAAGGCTGGGCTTTTACGCCTGCACCGTGTCCAGCTTCGAGCAGTATACCCTGGCCCGGTTTCTGGAGCAGGGACGGTATGAGCAGCATCTCAATCGCATGAGAACCCGCTACCGGCAAAAGCGCGATGCCGTCATCGACGCCATCGGCAGCAGTCCCCTTTCCGGCCGGGTGGAGGTATGGGAGCAGGACGCAGGGCTGCACTTTCTCATGCATCTGCACACGGAGCTCGGCGACGACGCCCTGCGGCAGCGGGCGGAGGCTGCGGGCCTGCGGCTGGCGCTGCTGTCGGACTACTACAGCCGGCCCGACACCGCGCCCCAGCACATTTTAGTTGTCAACTATGCCGGCATTGACATGGAACGCTTGCCGGAGGGACTGCGCCGTCTGGCGCAGCTATGGGAGGAACCATCATGTATGACGAATTGACCAGACAGGACATCCTGAAAATGCAGGAGGAGATCGACTACCGGGTCCAGGTGCTGCGGCCCAGGCTCATTGAGGACGTACAGACGGCCCGGGCCTTCGGCGACCTCAGCGAGAACTTTGAGTATAAGTGCGCCAAGCAGGAGAAAAACCGCAACGACAGCCGGGTCCGGTACCTTCAGCGGATGATCAAAACCGCCCGTGTCATCGAGGATCGCTCCCGGGCGGACACGGCGGGCCTGTATGACACGGTGGAAATTCTCATGGAAAACACCGGCAAGACCCGGAAAATCCAGCTGGTGACCACCCTGCGCCAGGACGCCCTGAAGGGGCTCATCAGCAAGGAGTCCCCGGTGGGGAAGGCTGTTCTGGGCAGGCGCAGCGGCGACCGGGTCCAGGTGGACGTGGGCGGCGGCCAGAGCTATTGGCTGAAGATTCTCTCCATCGAAAAGGGGACCGACGACGGCTCCATCCCCATCGGCAGCTTCTGAGCCGCAGACAGCATCCACAGAAAAGCCCGGGTCCGGCGCAATCGCCGGACCCGGGCTCTATTTTTCACAGATCAATGCATGCGCTTACTTTTTCCGGTCCACCAGCTGATCCGCCAGAGCGAACAGGAAGTCGTGCTCCGGCCAATGGGCCACGGCGTCCTTAGCCTTTTGGGTGCAGGACTCCACCGCCCGGGCGCAGCCCTCCAGACCGTCTACGTCCACATAGGTGATCTTGCCCTCCTCCTTATCGGAGCCGATGGGCTTGCCGAACACCTGCTGGTCGCCGACCACGTCCAGCATATCGTCCCGGATCTGGAACGCCAGACCCAGCCGGTCGGCAAATTCCACCGCCTGAGCCCGCATATCCGCAGGCATGTCCGCCGCCACACAGCCCAGCTCCGCCGCGCCGGAGATCATAACCCCGGTCTTCAGCCGGTACATAGCCTTCAGCTGCTCCTCGGTATGGATGCCGTACAGAGTGTCCAGCACCTGGCCGGCCACCATGCCGTCGGCGCCGCAGGCCCGGGCCAGCACCCGCACCGCCTCCACCCGGCTGCCGTCGGACATACAGGGAGCCTCCGCGATCAGGCGGAAGGCCTCCGGCTGGAGTGCGTCTCCCGCCAGCACCGCCAGAGTCTCGCCGAACTTTTTGTGGGTGGTGGGCTGGCCCCGGCGCAGATCGTCGTCGTCCATGCAGGGCAGATCGTCATGGATCAGGGAATAGTTGTGTACCAGCTCCAGGGCGCAGGCATAGGGCAGCGCCAGATGCCAGTCGATGCCCCCCAGCCGGGCAAACTCCAGCGTCAGCACCGGCCGGATGCGCTTGCCGCCGCCCAGAATGCTGTAACGCATGGCCTCCTGCAGGCGGCCATAGGGCTTGTCCGCCGTGAAAATGCCGTTCAGATACTCCTCGATGGCCTGCTGATAGGCCGCATACTGCTGCTTGAATTCCATTTTTATTCCTCGCTAACAAATTCATTTTCGATGGGCGCGCCGTCGGGTCCCTTCATCAGCCGCACCACCTGCTGCTCGGCCTTGTCCAGCTCCGTGCGGCAGGCCGCCGCCAGCTTCGTCCCCTCCTCGAACAGGGACAGGGACTGGCTCAGCTGGGCGTCGCCCTTTTCCAGCAGGGCCACGATCTCCTCCAGACGGGCCATGTTTTCCTCAAAGCTCTTTTTCGCCATGGTTATCCTCCTTCTCCTCCACCCGGCAGCCAAGACTCCCCTGGGCCAGGCGAAGCCGTATCCGATCGCCGGGCTGCACCTGGTCGCTGCTGCGCAGAATGCCGCCGTCCTCCGTCCGGGCCACGGCATAGCCCCGGCCCAGCACCTTCAGGGGGCTCAGGGCGTCCAGCTTGGCCACGGCCCCCGCAAAGCGGCGGGCCTCCCGGTCCCAATGGGTCCGGGCCGCCGCCGTCATCTTGTCCTGTAAATAATCCAGCTGGAGCCGCCGGTCCTGGACAAAGGCCATGGGGTCCGTCAGCGCCCGCTTCTCCGACAGCATTTTCAGCCGTCGCTCCTCCCGCTCCAGCCGGTGGAGCACACTCTGGGCCATAGCGTTGTCGGCCCCGCGCAGATAACGCAGCAGCTCCGCCATATCCGGCACGGCGATCTCCGCGGCGTTGCTGGGCGTAGACGCCCGCCGGTCCGCCACATAGTCGGAGATGGTCACATCCGGCTCATGTCCCACGGCGGAGATCACCGGGATCTCCGAGGCGTAGATGGCCCGGGCCACCCGCTCGTCATTGAAGGCCCACAGGTCCTCCATGGACCCGCCGCCCCGGCCGGTGATGAGCACGTCGCCCAGCTTCCAGCGGTTGGCGTACCGGATGGCGCCCACGATCTCCGGTGGGGCCTCCGCCCCCTGGACCCGCACCGGCAGCAGCAGCACCTTGGCGATGGGATAGCGCCGGCGTAGAATGCGGATCATATCGTGGACCGCCGCCCCGGCGCCGCTGGTAACGATGGCGATGCGCTGGGGGTACAAAGGCAGCGGCTTCTTGTGAGCCGGGTCAAACAGCCCCTCCTGCTGGAGCTTCTGCTTTAGCTGCTCAAAGGCCACATACAGGTCCCCTACTCCGTCCGGCGACAGCTGGGTGCAGTACAGCTGATATGCACCGTCCCGGGGAAACACGCTGATCCGGCCGAATACCACGGCCTGCATGCCGTTTTCCGGCCGGAACCGCAGCTTCACGGCGCTGGACTTGAACATGACGCACCGCAGGGCGCTCTGTCCGTCCTTCAGGGTGAAGTAGTGGTGGCCGGAGGGATAGATCTTGTAGTTGGACAACTCGCCCCGGATGTAAAGCCCGGAGAGCTGCGGCGTGCCGTCGATCAGGTCCTTGATAAGACCGTTGACCTCGGACACGGCAAAAATATGCTGCTGATCCAATGGGGGCGTTCCTCCTTTCAGGCGTCAAAACAAAGGCAGAGCGTTGCCGCTCTGCCTGCTGTGGGTCATTCCTTCACTTCCGCCCGCAGGAAGCTGCCCAGGATGCCGTTGATGAACTTCACCACCTCCGGGGATTCATAATCCTTGGCGATGTTCACCGCCTCGCTGATGGCCACGCCGTGGGGAATATCCGGCATATAGAGGATCTCGAACATGGCCACCCGCATAATGGCAGAGGCCACCAGGGAAATACGCTCAAAGCGCCAGCCCCTGGCGTACTGCTCTATGTAGGTGTCCAGCTCCGCCGCATGCTGGGCCACGCCCGTGACCAGACGGCGGATGTATTTCTCCTGTTTTTCATTGGGGGTGTCGGCATAAATGCTGCATTCCTCCGCCCGGGCGGCAAAATTCTCCCGGGAAAGCTGCTGATCCAGGAATTCCTGGATGGGCAGGTCCGTAAAGCTCAGCTCGTATGCCAGATGGGTGGCGATCTCCCGTGCCGTATTCCGCGTCATAGTCGTAAATTCCTTTTCTCTTTCTGGATTCAGGGCTCAGTCGAAGCTGATGCCGCCCACGTGAACGTTCACCGCATTGACCTGGAAGCCGGTCATGCCCTCCAGGGCGGCAAACACACTGCTCTGGACCTTCTGGGCCACTTCGGACACGGCGCAGCCGTACCGCAGCAGGATGAACAGGTTCACCACGATGCCCTCGCCGTCCATCTCCACCCGGATGCCCTTGGCGGTCATCTTTTTCCCGGTGACATAATCGGAAACGTTGGCGTTCATCAGGCCGCCCACGCCCTCTACCTCCAGGCAGGCGGAGGTGGCGATGGAGGCCACCACATCCTCGGAGATCTGGATGGTACCCATGCTCTCCTGATGGGTCATGTATTCTTTATTATCAGCCATAGCTTGCAAAACTCCTCATTCGTATTTTCAATAGAGTCCCAATATAAGAGTAGTATACCATCTCTCCCCGGGAATTACAACTGTTAATTTGCCTCCATGATCTTGATCTGCTGGGCGGTATAGTCCGTTTCGCTGATGACGATGTCCTTGATGCGGGCGGCGTCGGTGGCCGTCAGGCCGCCCTCCGGCGGAGCCACCACCACGCTGACGCTTTCGGCCCCCATGAATACCACGCAGTCGGCGTAGCCCTTGGCCGTTACCAGGCTCTCGATCTGGGACTCCGCCACGGTGTAGGCCGCCAGCACCTGCAGGGTCTGGGACGCCTCGTTGAGGACGCTCTGCTGGGCGTTTTCATCACGCTCCGCCTCCTTGAGCATGCTGATGGCGTTGTCCCGGGCCTGTTTGCGGCTGAGCCGGGCCGTGGCGAAATAGTCGTCCTCCGCCGGCGCGGCGGTTGGCTCCGTCCCCTTCTCCCCGTCCTGGGAGCTGACCAGAGTGGTCTGACCCAGGGTCTTTCCGGCATTTTTCTGGATATCGTCCGTGTAGCGCCAGTTCATGTACACCGCCGCGCACACCAGCAGCAGCACCGCCGCCGCCACCGCCGGCTTCTTCCATCGTTTCTTCATATCCGTCCCTCCTGTTATGAATTCCATTGCACCACCGTGATGCGGTCGGCGGGAAGGCCCGTCAGCGCCGCCACCGCCTCCGTTACCGCCAGGCGAACGCCGCTGCTGCCCGCGCCCTGACACACCACCACCGCGCCTAAGTATACGGGATACGTCTCCCGGGTCACCACCACGTCCTGATAGCCGCTGCCCCGGTTCAGGGTCACCGGTTCCCGCTGAGCCCGGGTCTCGCCGTCTCGCTCCGTGCTGTCCGCGTCCTCGGCCAGCTCCAGAGAGGAGCCGTTTTTCAGGGTCAGCATCACCTGCACCCGGCCCACGCCGTCCATGCGGCCCAGCAGCTCCTCCATCCGCCGCTCGGTGTCCTCCAGAGAGAACCCACCGCTGTCCTTCTGCGGGTCCGGTGTGTTCGTCCCGGCGGGCAGCACCATCAGGACAATCCCCGCCAGCACCACCAGACCCACATATTTGTACTTTTTCCATAAATTCCCAATGCTCCACTTTTTCATACGCTCCTTACCCCAGCCAGTGCTGCTGCGACGGCGGAATGCCCAGCTCATCCGTCAGGACCTCCGCCAGGGCCTGGTTTTCCGCGATGTCCAGCGTCACGCCGCTGGGATAGGGCACACCGTCCCGCCAGGCAGTCTCCACCCGGGGGCGGCAGCTCAGTCCCAGCTGCGCCGCTTTTTCCGATATATATGCGGCAGTACGCTGCTGTATGCCAAGCTCCAGCTGCGCCTGGCCCTCCTGGCGGTACGCCTCCGCCTGCCGCTCCATGTCCCGGCTCAGGTCCTCGTACCGCAGGGCCAGATCCGACAGATCCAGCCCCGCCAGAGGCCCCAGCACCACCAGCAGCAGGATAAGGCCCCCGGTGGCCCTGGCCGCGCCCCGCACCGCTCCTTTGGGCAGCAGGGCATACAGAAGGCTCAGGGCCATGGCCGCCGCCAGCACGCCCAGAAGCCACTGCCGGATTCCATCCATCATCCCGTGACCACCCCCAACGCCGACGAAATGGAGATCAGCAGCAGCAGTCCGCAGGCCCCGGTCATGCCGAAGATCAGCCCGAAGGCCCCGCCCAGGGCGTCAATAAGCCCCGTCAGACGCTCGGCCCCCAGGACTCCCGCCAGAAACGCCGCTGCCTTGTATACCAGATACTGCGTCCCCAGCCGCACCAGGGGCAGCAAACACACCGCCAGCACCGCCAGAAGTCCCGCCACGCCCACCGTATTTCTCACGGCTCCCGCCCCGGCCAGTACGGTGTCCGCCGCGTCGGCCAGGATGCTGCCCACCACCGGCAATACCCCCACGGCGCCCCGGGCCAGTCGGGCCGTTACCGTATCGGCGGAGCCCGCCGCCGCGCCGGACACCGTCAGATACAGGGTAAACAGTGCCAGCGCTCCGGTCAGCAGCCAGACGGTGCCCTTGCGGATGGCGGTGCTGATCCCCGCCAGATGCCGCCCCGGCAGCATGGCGTCCGCCGCCGCAGCGGCGACATAAAAGTACACCAGCGGCAGCAGCAGCCCGCGGATCAGGGAAAGCAGCAGGTCCACAAAGAATACCGTGGCCACCTGCCGGACACTGGCAGAGAGGATGCCCCCGCTGGCGGCCACGGCGGCGGACAGGGTGGGCAGCAGCGCCTTGGAAAAGGTGTTCAGCTCCTCCACCGTCTCCTGGCCCAGGCCCATCATGGTCCTTACACTGCCCGCTGCCGCCAGAGTGACGGCCAGAGCCCCGGCCATGGGCACAAAGTGGACCTTTCCTCCGGCGGCGTCCATGCATTCCTCCGTCAGGGCGCACAGCACTGCCGCCGCCAGCAGCAGCACCCCGCCGCTGATGCTCTCCCGCAGGGCGGCGGTCAGATAGCCGCAGGCCCGCTCCCACAGGAGGCTCAGTCCCTCCGAGAAGGAAGCGGAGTCGTCCATATGCTCCGTAATATCCTCTGCCGCAGCGGGCAGGGCGTCCCGCACCTCCCGGGGGAGCTCCGTTCCCCAGGCCGGCACCGTCAGCGCCCACAGCAGCAAAAGCAGCAAAATAGCCTTCTTCATACCAGCGACCTCAGCAGCTCCCACGCCGCCCGGACCAGGGGCAGGGACACCAGCACCGCACCGAAGGCCCCGGCAGTCTCCAGCACCGCCGCCATGGCCCCCTGTCCCGCGTCCCGGCAGATCTCGGTGCCCAACCGGGACACCAGGGCGATGCCCAGGGTCTTGACCAGCGGCGCAAGCAGCTCCGGCGGCAGGCCGCCGGCGGCGGCCAGATCCTCCAGCATGTCCAGCACGTCTGCCAGTCCCCGCAGCAGCAGGGCGCCTACCACCGCGCATACCGCCAGCCCCAGCAGCAGCGCCGCCTCCGGGCTCCGCTGCCGCAGCACAGCCGCCAGCACCGCGCCCACCAGGCACACGGCGGCGATTTGCAGCACCGTCTCCATGGTCACAGCCCGAACAGGGACTTTACCAGCTGGAACAGATCGCTGATCTGCCGCACCAGCATCATCATGACCACCACCAGTCCCGCCAGGGTGGTCATCATGGCCTGCTCCTCCCGTCCGCTGCGCACCAGCAGCTGGTTCAGCACCGCCACCAGAATCCCCACGGCGGCTATTTTGAAAATCAGATCCACATCCATGTGTCGTCCTCTACATCAGTAAGATGATAAACAGTCCCGCCCCGGACAGGGCGGCGGTCCACAAAAGCTGATCCTGCTGCCGCCGGTCCCGCCGCCGGGTATCCGCCAGCCGGTCCAGCCGGCAGGCGGCGGACGTCAGGGCGGATACGATCCGCTCCTCGTCGCCGGTCAGCTCCGTATCCCGGAGCACGCGGCCCGCCTCCGGCGGCTCCAGCTGCCGGAAGGCATCCGCCCAGGCGTCCGGCAGGGGCTGTCCGCTTTCCAGGCCCTCCAGCACGGCGCCGAAATATGCGCCGCACAAAGGCCGCCGGGTCTGCTGCCGCAGCAGGCAGGGCAGGGTCCGCCGCAGGCTGCGGATACCCGCCGCCATCTCCGACAGGGCCGCCGACAGCTCCGCCAGCCGCTCCGTCTGCTGCCGCCGGGTCCGGGTCTCAGCCCGGCATAAAAGTGCCGTCCCCAGCAGCACCAATCCCCCGCCCAGGAGCTTTCCTACCACAATTCCTCCACGATGTACTGTCTTTGGCCGCCCTCCCGGCGGATGGTGACGGCCTTTTCAAACACGCGCACCTTCAGCAGCTGGGAGAACAGAGGTCTGCGCCCCAGCTCCTGGCGGCCGGCGGCGTGGATGGTGGCCAGAAAGCGCACCCCGCAGTTGGCAGCGGCGGCCATGGCCAGCAGATCCTCCCGAACGGTGATCTCATCCACGGCGATGATCTGGGGATTGGCCGCCCGCAGCAGAATGGGGATGCCCACCGCCTTGGGGCAGGCATCCAGCACGTCGGTGTGCCGCCCCACCGCCATCTGGGGGATTCCCTGGTACATCACGGCGATCTCTCCCCGCTCGTCCACCACGGACACCCGGTGACACGGCAGTTCCTCCGTTCCGTCGGACAGGCCCCGGATCAGATCCCGCAGCAGGGTGGTTTTCCCCAGCCCCGGCGGAGACAGCACCACCGTGCTGCAAAACTGCCCGTCCCGAAACAGCTGCGGCAGGACGGCATCCCCCAGCCCCGGCTGCTCCCGGCCAATGCGTATGGTCACCGACGACAGGTCCCGCAGGTTGGTGTTTATCCCGTCCCGCAGCACGGCGGTGCCGCACACGCCTACCCGGAACCCGCCCCGGGCGGTGAGATATCCCCGGCTCAGGGTCTCCCCGGCGGCGTAGCGGGAATAGTCCGTCACCGCGTCGCACAGCTGCTCCAGGTCCGACTGGGTCACCGTAGGCGGCAGATCGCTGGGGCCCGGGACCACCTCCCCCTCCGGCAGCAGCACCGTCATGGGTCTTCCCGCCCGCAGGCGCAGCTCCTCTGCCAGGGCCATCTGCCCCGGGGCCAGCTGCCGGGCCTGCTGCTGCCACCGCAGCGGCAGCAGTGCCGCCGCCTGCTCATAACGCCGGATGGCATAGCTCTCGTCCATGTTCCACGCTCCTTCTCGTGTGATGGTCCAATGTATGCGGGCTCGTCCCGGCGTATGACAGCAAAAGCCCCCGGCCGGAAGCCGGGGGCGCAGCGCAGCTTGCTGTTTTTTTATTCCTCGCTGTCCCGCTCCCGGAACAGCAGGGTAATGCACCACAGGCCCGCTATGCCCACCAGGGCATAGATGATGCGGCTCAGGGCCGCCAGCTGGCCGCCGCAGATAAATGCTACGCAGTCGAAGGCGAAAAAGCCCACGCTGCCCCAGTTCAGTGCGCCGATGATGACCAAAATCAGCGCGATGCGGTCAATGATCTTCAAAGGGTCTCCCTCCGTTTCCTGACAGGATATATGGTTTAGCCTGCCCCGGACGGACCGGAATATGCAAAAAGTTTTTGCCAGGCTGAAAATTTTTCTAATTTCTGCCGTTTCGGATTGCAATCCCCGGGTCGGATATGTATAATAGGGCATATGAGCGAACATACCGAACCTTTCGGAACAAAAGAGGAGGAGTTTTTCATGAACAAGAAATTCGAGAAGCTGGGCTTTTACCCGGCAGACATCCTGCTGCCCAAGGATCAGGACATGACCAAGTGGGCCGTGGTGGCCTGCGACCAGTTCACGTCCGAGCCGGAATACTGGCAGGCCGTGGAGCAGACCGTGGGCGACGCGCCGTCCACCCTGCGGCTGATCCTGCCGGAGGCCAACCTGAAGGCCCCCAATGTGGACGAGTACATCGCCGACATCAACGCCTCCATGGACAAATACCTGACGGAGGGCGTGTTCCAGGTGCTGCCCGAGTCCCTGGTATACATCGAGCGCCAGCAGTCTGACGGCCGCATCCGCCACGGCCTCATCGGCATGGTGGACCTGGACGCCTATGACTTCACTCCCGGCTCCGGCGCCCTGATCCGCGCCACCGAGGGCACCGTGTTGGACCGCATCCCGCCCCGGGCCCGGGTGCGCCGCAACGCTCCCATCGAGCTGCCCCATGTGATGCTGCTGATCGACGACCCCGACAAGACCGTTATCGAGCCCCTGACCGCCGCCTCCGGCGAAATGGAGACGCTGTATGACTTCGACCTGATGCAGAACGGCGGTCATATCCGCGGCTATAAGCTGACGGATCGCCAGGTAGACGCCGTGGCCGACGCTCTGGAGGGTCTGACCTCCGACGAGGCCATGCAGAAGAAGTACGGCGTGTCCGGCGTGGCTCCCCTGCTGTTCGCCGTGGGCGACGGCAACCACTCCCTGGCCACCGCCAAGGCCTGCTACGAGGAGCAGAAGAAGGGCAAGACCCCCCAGGAATACCTGGCCCTGCCCTCCCGCTTCGCCCTGGTGGAGGTGGTGAACAACCACGACGATGCCCTGCAGTTTGAGCCCATCCACCGGGTGCTGTTCGGCGTGGACCACGAGAAGTTCATGAACGCCTTCCGGGCTGCCTATCCCAATGCCTATGAGGGCCGGGGCAACGGCCACACCATCGAGTTCGTGTGGAACGGCGAGAGCCACTTCATCACCGTTCCCGATCCCAAGGTCCAGCTGGCCGTGGGCACCCTTCAGGGCGTTATCGACCAGTATCTCCAGGACAACGGCGGCGAGGTGGACTATATCCACGGCGACGACGTGACCCGGGAGCTGGGCTCCAAGCCCGGCAACATGGGCTTCCTGCTGCCCGCCATGGGCAAGGAGCAGCTGTTCAAGACCGTCATGGCCGACGGCGTGCTGCCCCGCAAGACCTTCTCCATGGGCCACGCCCAGGATAAGCGCTACTACATCGAGGCCCGCAAGATCGTCAAGTAATCCCGCAAATAAAGTGTCAAGAAACCCCTGCTTTCGCCTGTTGAAAGCAGGGGTTCTTGAATTGGCCCGGGCCGTGTGGTAGGATAGAGACACCCTGCCGGACCCGGCAGGGCGCACAGGAGGTGCCTGACATCATGCTTTCATTCTATCTGTCCGCCCTGGAAAGCGCCGCGGACAAGGAGGATTTCCGGGCGCTGTACCGCCGCTATCACGGGGTGATGGAGCGGACAGCTCTGGCCATTCTGCAGGACCCGCGCGATGCGGAGGAGGCCGTGCAGGAGGCTTTTATCCGGGTGATTGAAAATTTTTCAAAAATTTATGAAATTCCTTGTAAGAATCTGGGGGCCTGGCTCGTTACTATAGTGAGGAACGAAGCCATCACCATGCTGCGCAGGCGGCGGGACCATCTGCCCCTGGATGAGGATTGGGCGGGCTTTGAACGCCAGGCCCGGGACGCGCCGGACTACGCATCGCTGGTGGCGCTGTTTGCCCGCCTGCCGGAGACATACCGGGCCGCCCTGGAGATGAAGCTGCTCCTGGGGTACAGCGGGGCGGAGATCGCCCGGCGGCTGGGCCTGACGGAAAGCGCCGTGAACACCCGGATCTCCCGGGGGCGGGCGCTGCTGCGTAAAATTTTTGAGGAGGAGGGGATCGAACCATGACCGATCAGGAGTTGGATCAGATGATGCGCCGGGCGCTGCTGGACGCCGCCGCCCAGGAGGCGGAGACCCTGCCCCAGGAGCCGCCGGAGCTGTCGCCCCGCCATGGCCGGAGCATGCGGGCCATGCTGCGGGACCCCCTGGCCTGGGCCAGGAGCCGAAGGAGACCCGCCCTGCGCACGGCGGCACGGCATGCGGCGGCGGTGCTGCTGGTGCTGGTGCTGTCGGCGGCGGTGCTGGTGACGGTCAGTCCCCAGGTCCGGGCGGATATCACCCGCTGGGTGGCAGAGCAGACCGGAAACGTCCTGGACTTCCAGTTCCGCGGCGATTCCCCCGCCCAGCCCATTCCGCAATATCAGATCACCGCCCTGCCAGAGGGATATGTGGAAACGGAGCGGACAACCAATGACTGGATAACTCATGTCGAGTACACATGCGCTGACAAAAACTGGATCACTTTCTCCTATGTTTACATGCATGATGGCGCTTCAACCGGTTTTAGCTTGTCGGATGGAGACAAGGTGCAGGACGTGACTGTGGGTAATCTCCCCGGGAAATTGATCCTCGCGCAAGACCCAGAGGTGAAAAACGCCCTCATATGGATCGACTCCGCACAGAATCTTCAATTCTCTATCATTGCCGATGTGGATGAATCCGTCATAATCGCTATGGCAGAAAGCATTTCTTTGTGTGATCCTACAAAGTGAAAAATTTGCTGAAAATTCTTGTAAGAATTGGAAGGGCTGGCTCGTTATTATAGCAGAGACAGGAAAGCTGTCGTGGTTATATGGAGGTATTATGATGAAAAAGAGGTTTTCTGCGTTTTTCCTGATATGTGCCCTGCTGCTGTGTCTTGTGGCGACCTCATATGCCGTGCAGGAACGAGTCCCCACAAGGAACACACGACTGTCATTTTCCGGTACTACAGCCTATTGCTATGCCTATTGTGAAGCGGATTTAACCACCGACAAGGTCGTAGCAAATGTCATGCTGTATCAGGGCTCCAACGTTGTTGCATCCTGGAGCGCCCAGGGCACCGGGAGCGTCATCATTTCTGAATCCGTCCCGGTGAAAAAGGGCTGCGAATATACCATGAGCCTGACCTGGTCTGTGGCCGGGCAATGGCAGCGTTCCGTGTTCACCAAGGGAACCTGCCCCGGATAACGGGTAAACGACTGAAAGGGGGCGAGGCCCAAACGGTGAGCAAGCTATCCCCAGCGGCAATTCCCACCAAAACAAGAGAGAAAACGAAAGGAGCGACCCCTGTCATGAAGAAAATGGTAAAGACCCTTCTCTGCCTGATGATGGCACTGGCCATGTCCCTTTCCCTGGCGGTTCCCGCGTTTGCGGCAAGCACTGTGTCCAAGGAAACATGCTCGCACAATACCGGCGGCAGCTATGTTGGTCAGGTTCGTACGGCTGAGCCTCATGGTGATCCCACCACCTACCACAGAGTGTACACCAGCAACCGTTTTTACTGCTCGACATGCAAAAAATACTATACGGTCCACGCATCGGAATCCTATACATTGGAGAAGCACAAGGACCGGGGTGAGACCGAAAATGTAGTATCCTCCAGCAACCACACTCTGGCTAACCCCGCCAAGCACACGTACACCCGCGCAGTCTATTACAGTGTATGCGGCCAGCTGAAAAGTCGTGATACGGTTTTTGCCGGCTGCACAGCCGCAGGCTGCCGGTTAACACAGCGCGTTGACCCCGTCCCTGTGGCGGCGTGACGATATCCATTTGCCATAATTCCCGGGCGCGGGCGGCTTCGGCCGCCCCGCCCACCCTCTTTATTAAAATAAAGCTTGACATACAAGGCTACTTATGATAGACTTTTCGTATAGTTTAGCATAAGTAGCTCGTTTTGCAGAAAGGAGTCCCGCCCATGAACCCTCTGCACCAACTGACCCGGCGGCCAGTGAAGGCGGCCTTCGGCGTTCTGCTGCTGGCCCTGGCCGGGGCCATCCTGTGTCTGTCCGGCGGCCAATACTGGGCCGCTGCCCAGACCCGGGCCACAGTGGAGCGGACCTATACCACCGTGGCCGTTATCACCGGCCTGGGCTCCTCCGAGGAAACGGCCGGCAGTATGAACGCGGAATCCCTGCGGCAGAGCAGCGCAACCGGAGCCGCTATATTCTTTCAGGAGCCGGAGCAGCAGAGCTGGGACATTATCCGCTCCCGCCCGACCGTGGGCATGGTCAGCGGATACAGCCCCTGCCTGAAGCCCGCCATCTCCCTTTACACCGGCCATCGCGGCAGCGATGCGCCCTATGAATACTCCATTGTCGAGATCCGGGCGGACGCGGTCATGGAAGTAATCAACGATTGGTTCGGCGAATCCGGCAGTGCCGTCTGGCAGCTGGACGGTCAGGTGCTGGGGATCTATGGCCTGAACGATGCCTTTCGGGACCCCTCCGGCCAGCGGGCCTCTGTGACGCTGTGCCAGGAGTATGACGACCCGGCAAAGCTGCTGCATCCGGAGGCGGGAAAGCGCTATCTGCTGCTGTCCCACAGTTACACCGACGATGAGTGGTACCTGCGGCGGAACGTAGCCGACTGGGTTTTCATGGATACCAACGTCCAATTGGACCCTTGGTCCCTGGATATTCTGGGGAATCTGATCCGGTATGACCAGCGCGCCAATCCGGACGGAACCCAGTACTGCCGCCTGGCGCATGACGGCGAGTTCACCGACGATGCCGATGGTCTTGTGGAATTGGCCCCGGACGAGCTGATCTACAGCGACCCTGTCACCGGCATAGAGGTCACGAACATCGATCCGGACGACTTCGGCCGGTTCAGCTTTGCCGTCGATGCGCTCAAGGACACCGGGGAGATCATGGTGGAGGACCCCCAGCAGCCGGGGAACTGGCGCCCGGAGACGGTGGACTATACCCAGTATAACCTGCCCAGCATCCAGGAGCTGCCCGACGGCGTCACCGCCCAGGAGGTCATAGACAGCACCTCCAGCTGGCGCATGGCCATGGAGTCCATCCAGACCAACAACCACAGCGTGCCGGTGCTGGCGGTGGATTCCGTGGAGGGCATGCTGGAATTTGCCTCCGGAAGGACCCAGATCACCCAGGGCCGCAGCATCAGCCAGGACGAGTACCGCGACGGCGCGGCGGTGTGCCTGATCTCCGAGACCCTGGCCCGGGAAAGCGGCCTGGACGTGGGGGATACCCTGCCGCTGTCCCTGTACGAAAAGGAAAAAAACCTGATGCCGACCATGGTTGGAGACAGCGACCCGACGGCATCCTATTACCTGCCGCAAAGGGGCTTCCAGCAGGAGACGGAGTATACCGTCATCGGTCTGTATCGCCAGAGCAGCGAGTGGGGCAAGACCGTGGCCAGCTTCACCCCCAACTCCGTGCTGACGCCCAAGAAAAGTGTCACCTGCGCCATGGAGACGGGCGGCAGTGCCATTGAGGCCAGTCCCAGCGGCCTTTGGGGGACGATGATCCTGAAAAATGGCACCGCCGGCCAGATGGAGGCCCGGCTGAAGGAAAATAATCTGGCCGGCACGGTTACTTATTACGACCAGGGATACAGCGAAATCGTGGAGAGCCTGGACGGCTTCAGCCGGGTATCCCGGACGGTGCTCTGGGTGGGGCTGGCCCTGTGGGTGGTGGTCCTGGCGGCGTACTGCGTGCTGTTCCCCCTGCAGGAGGGCAAAACCGCCCTGCGGATGTGGACCCTGGGCACAGTGAAGCGGGATATTACCGGGAGCATCTGGCTGTCCTCCGCCGCCGTGGCGGTTATCGGAACGGTGATCGCGCTGGCCGTCAGCATCCCGGGCATGTCCTGGGCCATCGGTAAATTACAGGAGCTGACCGGCTCGGAGCTCACCATGTCCGTGTCCCCGTGGCAAACGGCAGCCCTGTGCGCCGCGGTGCTGGTCCTGGAGCTGGCAGCCGTGGCCCTGTGCAGCGCCCTCGCCGCCCGCCGGGGCATCCGCAAAGCAGCGTAAAACACAGAAGGGAGCGATCCGATGACCCCCTACTTTTTCAAGCAAATGCGCAAGCGGACCGGTCTGTGCCTGGTGGTGGTGCTGACGGCGCTGGCGTTTTCCCTGGCCCTGTGCATGCTTCAGCGGTCCCGGGACCAGATGGCCGCGCGCATTGAGGAGGTTTATGACAATCTGGAGGTCCGGTGCAGCGTCACCAACCTCACCGGCACCCAATCGGACCGGCTGAACCTGCCGGAGTGGGTGCTGCGGCTGTTCACCACCGGCATGACCACCGGGAACTTCCAGGAGGACGGCCTGTTCACCCCCTATGTCCGGGATGTACAGGTGCGCTCCACGGTGTACTGCACCCAGCCCGGCGGCACGGTGCCCCATGCCCTCAGCGGCATTACCGGCCTGGCGGCGGACAGCGCCCTGCAGCCGGACTCCGGCTGCACCATCCTCTGGCGGGAGGGCTTCGACGCCTCGGTGTTCCAGGGAAGGGGCTATTCCCTGCTGCTGCCGGAGGAGCTGGCCGCCTGGGAGGATGAGGACGGCTATGTGACCCTGGAGTTTTCCCCTTCGTCCGGTGAAACGGAACAGCACCGCTTTCTGGTGGTGGGAACGTATGCCGGCGGGGCCGGGCGGCTGTACTGCCCCTGGTGGGTGGCGCGCCAGCTGTGCCTGGACGTGTACGGCGCCATCACGATGGACAGCCTGTCCGCCGCCATGGCGGACAACCGGCGCATCGACCAATTCTGGGACGAGTACGGCAGCCGGTATTTTGTGGAGCCCACCCGTGACGGCACGCCGGTGCCCTGGGAGGGGTCCCTGATGTACCGCACCTACCCCTTCGCCCTGGCCATCTATGACGACACGCTGGTCAAGACCGTGGACCAGCTGCACCAGAACCAGAAGCTGCTGGGGCTGGTATCCTGGCTGCTGGGGCTGTCCGCCTTCGGCGTAGGAGCGGTGTTCAGCATCCTGCTGCTGCGTCACCGCAGCCGGGAGCTGAAGCTGCAATACATTCTGGGCCAGGCCCGGGGCGGCATCCTGCTGTGGGCCCTGGTGGAGCACGGGCTGCTGAGCCTGCTGGGCGCAGCCATAGGCGCCGGCGGCTTCTGCGTCGCCTTCCGGATGGCCCCGGCCTGGGGGCCGGTGGCGGTGTTCTGGGGGATGAACCTGGCCGGAACGGCTCTGGCGTATCTGCTGACCATGCGAAGAACGTTTTTGGAGACGAATTTGGGGAGGGAATGAATATGACCATCGAACTGCGCGACGTATCCTATACCTACGCCGGAAAGTATCAGCGGGTCACGGCGGTGGACACCGTCAGCTATACCTTCCAAAGCGGCACAATGTACAGCATTATGGGCGCCTCCGGCAGCGGCAAATCCACGCTGCTGAGCCTTTTGGCGGGACTGAAGCTGCCCACAGAGGGGGAGATTGCCTTTGACGAGCAGCCCACCCGCTTCATGGACCGCAGCGCCCTGCGGCGGGATACCGTGTCCGTGATCTATCAGGATTTCAACCTGTTCCCGCTGCTGACGGCGGAGGAAAACGTATGTTACCCTCTGCGCCTGCGGAAGGAGGACAAGGACCAGGCGCTGGCGCTGGCCCGGCAGCGTCTGGCGGATATGGGCATCCGGGAGTCGTATTTCCGCAAGCTGCCCAACCAACTGTCCGGCGGCGAGCAGCAGCGGGTGGCCATTGCCCGGGCCCTGGCTGCGGGCAGCTATGTGATCCTGGCCGACGAGCCCACCGGGAATCTGGACAGCGGCAACAGCCGCATGATCGTGGAGACCCTCCAGCGCCTGGCCCATCAGGAGAAGCGCTGCGTCATCGTGGTGACCCACGATCCCGCCGTGGCCGCCGCGGCCGACGTTCAGCTGCGCATGCAAGACGGCAGACTGACCCAGGAGGAGCAGCAGGCGGAGGCTTAACAGGATAGAATAAACCGAGGCCGGTGGAAAATTCCACCGGCCTCGGCACAGATGAAAAGCACCGCCCGCAGGCGGTGCTTTCTTTGTTTTTTACTCGGCGGGGTAAACAGAAACCTGCTTACGATCCTTGCCCAGACGCTCGAAGCGGACAACGCCGTCGGCCTTGGCAAACAGCGTATCATCGCTGCCGATGCCAACGTTGGTGCCGGCGTGGATGTGGGTGCCGCGCTGGCGGACCAGGATGTTGCCGGCCAGAACGAACTGACCATCAGCGCGCTTGGGACCAAGGCGCTTGGACTCGGAATCACGGCCGTTCTTGGTGGAGCCCATACCTTTTTTATGGGCGAAGAACTGCAGACCAATGTTCAGCATGATGCAGTACCATCCTTTCTATGAGATGATTGCGGGGGAACAGGAGACGTTCACGCCTCCATTACTTCAATGTTTTCCGGATACTCGTCGTGAAGCTGGGCCAGATAAACCATCAGCCCCGTCAAGAGATTCTGACAGGTGCTCTCCGCCGTGGGAGCCAGGCCCCCGGGCAGGCGGAAGGAGATGGCAGTGTCCTGCTCACGGACCTTCACCGCGGCACACAGACCCATCACGTCGTTGACGGTGGCTTCCACCAGGCGCACGGCGCTGGTGACGGCGGCGCAGACAAGGTCCTCCCCCTCTGCGGCGTAGCCGCTGTGTCCCTGCGCATCGAAACCGACGATGCGCGCTTCCTCTGTCAGGAATGTAACGGTCGTCATGCGGTCACTCAGAAGGAGATCTTGCCGATTTCCACCTTGGTGTAGGGCTGACGATGACCCTGCCGTTTGCGGTAACCCTTCTTGGGGGTGTACTTGAAGATACGGATCTTCTTGCCCTTGCCGTTCTTCACGACGGTGGCGTCCACCTTCGCGCCCTCCACCACGGGAGCGCCGAACTTGGTGTTTTCGCCGTCGACGATGGCCAGGACCTGGTCGAACACCACGGAATCACCCGCGTTGACGTCCAGCTTCTCGATAAACAGGGTGTCGCCCTCAGAGACGTTGTACTGCTTACCACCGGTCACGATAATAGCCTGCATTACTTGTTGCACCTGCCTTTCCTTTATTACGGACTCGCTGTCGGGGGCGTCCGGCGTGGCCGGAACTTATGACCCATTCAAAGCGGCTTATAGAGTATAACAGAGAAAACGGGTCTTGTCAATGTCTTTTTGCCGTTTTCCGGAAGATATTCCTTTATATCAGGCTGTCCGGGATCAGGGCGAGGATCTCCCTGACGGATATGCAGCGCTCACGGCTGGTCTGGGATGCGCCGGGGCCTGGAAGGCTACACCGTACCACCGCCGCATGGGGGAAGCTGCGGCGCCGGTTTTCCGAGCGATATCTCCTGTGCAGAGCGCCTTCTGTTTTCTCCGCCGGACATTCCTTCACGCCCGTTTCTGCTTGCGCTGCAATTGGAGCCGGTCGGCGATCATGGCGATGAACTCTGAATTGGTAGGCTTTCCCTTGGCGGAGTTTACCGTATAGCCGAAATACTTCTGCAGCGTCTCGATGTCGCCCCGGTCCCATGCCACCTCGATGGCGTGACGGATGGCCCGTTCCACCCGGGACGGGGTAGTGCAGAACCGTTTGGCTACCTCCGGATACAGTACCTTTGTCACAGCGTTGATCACATCCATGTCATTCACCGCGATCATGATGGCCTCCCGTAGGTACTGGTATCCCTTAATGTGGGCCGGGACGCCGATCTCGTGAATGATGGCCGTCACCATCCCCTCCAGCGCCGGGGCGAAGGGCGCTTCCTCCTGCTCCGGTGTGGAGGCCTGCCGCATCAGCTCCAGCAGTGACTCCTCATTCACCGGCTTCGGCAGGAAGAAATACACGCCCATCTCCATAGCCTGGGCCACGGTCCGCCGGTTGCAGAAGGATGACACCACGATGCATCGCGGCTGTTCGCCGCTTAACTGATTCGTCTGCCGCAGCAGACCGAAGCCGTCCAGGCCCGGCAGCACCACGTCTGTCACCAGCAGCTGCGGCCGCAGCCGCTTTACCATGTCCAAAGCGACTTCACCGCTGTCCGTGCTGCCCACCACCAGGAACTCGCCGGCAGCTTCCATATGCTGGCGCAGCATGGTCCGAAATTCCTCATTGGCATCCGCCAATACAACTGTTACCTTCTTTTCCATCTTGTCCCGTTCCTTTTCCACTCAGATTGCGCAGCCAAGGCTGCCTGTTTCACGACAAAGCAACATTTGTCGCTTGGCCTGCATATAATTTACCAGGAATGGACAGGTTTTTCAAGGGGTAATTGTCGAATGCTCATAACTTATTTTCGACAAAAGCACGTTAATTTGGCGCAAGTGACATATATTGTATAACTTAACGGTTTCTTAGCCAACATATTGTTTCTATCCGCGAACGAAATTCGCCCGATAGGACTCGTTGATTTCCCGCAGTTCCCGCTTTCCCTCGATATAGGGGCGGTACATCTCCTCTGCCCGGCCCCCGCCCAGGTTCCCGCACCCGCCGCAGCCCTGGCAGCCGCCGTCGCACAGGGCCCGCCGCACGATCTCCTCCCGTTGGGCCCTGGTGGTGTCCTTTATGAGCACAGAGCGCATATTTCGCACCTCCCTTCACGACCAGTATACCCGCTCATCATGGGTGTATGCCCAATTTTTTTGGCTCACGCGCCAAATTTCGCCTTGACATTTTGGGCAAAATCCTGTATGATAGTCTCAGTTGTAAAGCACCGAAACTTTACAGAGGAGGGGACCGACGTGAAAAATCAGACCTATCGCATGACGATGCTGTTCGATTTTTACGGCGAGGTCCTGACCCCGCGGCAGAAGGAATTTTTCGACCTGTACTACAATGAGGACCTGTCCCTGGCCGAGATCGCGGAGAATTACGGCATCTCCCGCCAGGGTGTCCGGGACGTGATCGTCCGAGCCGAGGCCATCATGACGGACCTGGAGGACAAGACCGGTCTTATGAAGCGCTTTCTGCAAATGCAGCAGCAGGTGCAGGCCATCCTGGACGCCGCCGAGAAGATCCAGACCGTCAACTACCGGCAGTATGACAATCCGGAGCTGGCGCGGCTGGCAGACGAGATCACGCGCAGCGCCCAGGCGCTGAAGGAGTAATACCTATGGCATTTGAGGGACTTTCTGAAAAATTAAGCGCCACATTCAAACGCCTGCGGGGCAAGGGCCGCCTGACGGAGGCCGACGTCCGGGAGGGCATGCGGGAGGTCCGCCTGGCTCTGCTGGAGGCCGACGTCAGCTATAAGGTGGTCAAGGACTTTGTGGCCCAGGTCACCGAGCGCTGCATCGGCGCGGACGTTCTGGACAGTCTCACCCCTGCCCAGCAGATCGTCAAGATCGTCAACGAGGAGCTGGTGCAGCTGATGGGCGGCACCAACGCCAAGCTCACCTTTGCCTCCAAGGGTCCCACCGTGGTGATGATGGTGGGCCTTCAGGGCGCCGGTAAAACCACCAACGGCGCCAAGCTGGCGGGCCTGATGCGCCGCCAGTTTGGCAAGCGCCCCCTGCTGGTGGCCTGCGACGTATACCGTCCCGCCGCCATCACCCAGCTGCAGGTGGTGGGCAAGCAGCTGGATATTCCCGTTTTCGAGATGGGACAGGCCAATCCCGTGCACATTGCCCAGGAGGCCATCAAATACGCCCGGGACCACGGCCACGATATGGTGTTTCTGGACACTGCCGGCCGCCTCCATGTGGACGAAGCCCTGATGAACGAGCTGAAGAACATCAAGGCGAAGGTGCATCCCAACGAGATTCTGCTGGTGGTGGACGCCATGACCGGTCAGGATGCCGTCAACGCAGCCACTGCCTTTGACCAGGCTCTGGGCATCGACGGCGTCATGCTCACCAAGCTGGACGGCGACGCCCGCGGCGGTGCGGCTCTGTCCATCCGGGCCGCCACCGGTAAGCCCATCAAGTTCGTGGGTACCGGCGAAAAGCTGGACATGATCGAGCTGTTCCACCCGGACCGCATGGCCTCCCGTATTCTGGGCATGGGCGACATGCTCACCTTCATCGAAAAGGCCGAGCAGCAGTACGACGAGGAGCAGGCCCGCAAGCTGGAGGAAAAGCTCAAGAAGAACCGCCTGACTTTGACGGACTACATGGAGCAGATGGACCAGCTGCAAAAGATGGGCAACCTGGGCCAGATTGCCGGGATGCTGCCCGGTGACATGGGCAAGCAGCTGGATGCCGCCAACCTGGACGAAAAGCAGCTCAATCGCACCCGGGCCATCATCCAGTCCATGACCCCTCTGGAGCGGGAGAACCCCTCCATCCTCAACGCCAGCCGCAAAAAGCGCATTGCCGCCGGCTGCGGCATGCAGGTGTCGGATGTAAACCGTCTGCTGAAGTCCTTCGAGATGCTCCAGCAGCTCACCAAATCCATTTCCAAGGGCCGCTTCGGCGGCTTCGGAGGTCCCGGCGGCATGCCCACTCTGGGCAAAGCCAAAAAGGGCAAGCTCCAGGGCTTCGGCCGCAAAAAACGTTTGAAATAAGTGCCCAGGCATTTATATAATTTGAATTCTATTATCATTCTGGAGGAAAAACATCATGGTTAAGATTCGTCTGAGAAGAATGGGCGCCAAGAAGGCTCCTTACTATCGCGTGGTCGTGGCGGATTCCCGTTATCCCCGCGACGGCCGCTTCATCGAGGAGATTGGCACCTACAATCCCTGTGTCTCCCCCGCCGAGATCAAGATCGACGCTGATCGCGCCCGCGAGTGGATCAAGACCGGTGCCCAGCCCACCGATACCGTTCGCGCCCTGCTGAAGAAGGTCGACGTTCTGTAAGGCAGGGGCACCATGAAGGAACTGCTGCTCTACATCGCCAGGAGCCTTGTGGACCATCCCGACCAGGTCACTGTGAACGAGGTGGAAAACGGCGACGAGCTGACGCTGGAGCTGCGCGTGGCCCCCGAGGATATGGGTAAGGTCATCGGCCGTCAGGGCCGCATCGCCAAGGAGATCCGCACCGTGGTGCGCTCCTATGCCCAGCGCACAGGCGTCAAGGCATCCGTTGATATCGTGGACTGACCTCCCGATACCACTGCAATGGCTAAAAAAAATAGGACAGGCGTGTGCCTGTCCTGTTTTTTACGCGTTTTCGTCCAGCTTCCGGAAGATGGGCCGCAGCAGCAGGGCCGTCACATAGCTGAGGCTGCTGTATCCCACCAGCACCCACACGATGCTCAGATAAAACCCCACCTCCGGGAGAAACACGCACACCCCCACAGGCACCGCCCAAATGGCCCAGATCAGCAGCATCCGGGGCAGGTTCCCCACCGCCAGCAGCAGGGCATTTTTCATGTGATTGCGCCAGGTGTTTTCATACCGGGCTATCAGCGGAAAAACGAAGGTCATCACCATGGCCGCCAATTGCAGGGCGAACACCGCCATCACCTTCCACAAAAAGGCGTCGTTCAGCCGGGCCACATACAGGTCGAACCCGCACAGAACCGCCACGGCCAGCAGAATCAGCCACACCGGCGTGGCTTTTTTCCAGTTTTCGCCCCATGCACGGAAGAACCGCCGGGCCACATGGCCGTCCTCACCGTCGATGACCTTTCCCAGCACCTGATACAGGGCCGCGCAGGACGCGCCCAGGGTCACTACCGGCAGGGAGCACACCAGCCACAGCACGTTCAACACGATCAGGCTCCATACCCGCTCCATACCCCGGGCGAAGGCCCCGTTGGGGTCAAAAAACGACTTCAGCACCGGTCACTCCCCCTTTGCAAGGTCCCGGAACCGGTGGGCTGTCTCCCGTCCCGACAGCACCCGGGCGGCTCCGGCCGCCAGGGCCTCCATCTCGAACTCCCCGGCCATGACCTCCACCGGCGCGATAAAGCGAACCTTTTTCGTCAGATAATCCGCCACATAGGCGGAGTGCGCTATGCCGCCGGTGAGGATGATACGGTCAATGTCGCCGCCGGCAGCCGCCGCCATAGCGCCGATGGACTTGGCGGCGGTATACAGCATGGCATCGTACACCAGCCTGGCCCTCTCATCGCCCCGGGCCATGCGCCGCTCCACCTCCATGGCGTCGCTGGTGCCCAGGTGGGCCAGCAGTCCGCCCCGTCCCCGTACCAGCTTCATGACGCCTGCCCGGTCATATTTTCCGGAGAAGCACAGCCCCACCAGCTGCTCGGCGGCGATCCCACCGCAGCGCTCCGGCGCAAACAGCAGCTCGTCATCCCGGACGTTGTCCACCATTTTGCCGCCGATGAACAGCCGCACCGACGCGCCGCCGCCCAGGTGCAGCACGATCAGGCGGCACCGGTCCAAGGGCCTGTGCAGCACCGTTTCCGCGCAGCGAATGGCCATGGCCCGGGTATTCAGGGCGTGCCCCATCATCCGCCGGGGCAGCTCCGGAATCCCGGTGATCCGGGCCATAGGCGGCATTTCGTCCACCGCCACGGGATCGTACACGAAGGCCGGTATACCAAGCGGCTCCGCTATGTCCCGGGCCACCATGCATCCCAGGTTGGAGGCATGTGCCCCCTGGGTGATGGCGGCCAGATACTCGATCATGTCCTCGTCCACCGCAAAGGCCCCGCTGGGGCACGGCGGCAGCATACCGCCCCGGGCGCACACTGCATCCAGAGTGGTCAGGTCGAAGCCCGCCAGCGCCTCCTCCACGCACCGGCGGCGGAAAGGGGCCTGGTCCATAATGGCCCCGAAGGGGGCCAGCTCCTCTCCGCTGTGGCGGATCGTTTTCTGCATCAAGGGCGTCTGCCCGTGAAACACGGCGATCTTGGTGGAGGTGGAGCCGGGATTGATGACCAGAATGCGGTAATCCATGGCGTCAGCCCTCCTTTCGCCGGGGAAACGTCACCCCGTTGCACTTGAGCAGCATCCGGAAGGGGTAATCCCGGTCCAGATAGTTGCGGCAGTACCAGTCATAGGTGGCCTGGGGCAGGTGGACCAGCTCCGGCGCCTCGCAGCGGAAGCTCTCGAAGGTGTGCCGGTCCCCGGACAGCAGGGCCGCCATCAGCTCCAGCCGTCCCTCCTGCCGCAGCCGCTCCATGCACGCGTCCATCACGGCGGCGCAGGCCCGCTCCTCATCGTCGGCCCACAGCTCCTTGTTCCCCAGCCAGAACAGAAATTTCTCCGGGTTCAGGTCCATTTTCGTGGTGATCTGGGACAGCTTGTAAAACCCGGCCCAGTCCCGGTCCCGGAGCACCTGGGTCAGATACTGCACCAGGCCGTCGTCCAGGGCCACGCAGTCCAGCAGCACCTGAAAGGCGTGCTTTCCGGCGTCCGGGTCCGGCTGCGGCTCCTGCGGGGGTTCCTGCTCCCCGTCCCGGCCCAGGAACATGCTTATGGCCGCGCCGGGGTCAAAGCTGTCGTATACCTCCCGGGGGATCTGGGTGCCGTCCTGGGCGGCGCACAGCCGGGCCAGGGTGGGAAAGTCCCCCACCTTCTGCAGCAGCTCCATGCCCCGGGCCACAGGGTCCGTCTCCGTCAGGGTGATACCCTCCGGGGCAGGCCGCTTCCCGTCCATGATCTCGTCGATATATTGCATGCAATAGTCCATCAAGGTCATAAAAAGTTCCTCACTTTGCAGATAACTACCCTAAACTATACCATATCTCCCTCCCCTTTGCAAGGCGCAGCCCCTCTCCCGCATTGACGGAATGTAGGACCAGAGTTTCTCTTAGAGACTTACACTCCTCAATGCCCCGCTGAGATTCAGGACGGCCTCCAGCACGCCGCCGCCTATGGCCAGGGCTTTATCCGACGCGGTGGTGCAATACTCCGGCTTGCACCGGGGGTCCACGTCGCCGGACTTCATCCCCTTGAAGGCAGGCGTTCCGTCGGCTAAAATCCCACGCAATACGCCGTCAATGGTGCATTTCATGAGTTCTCCGTCCACCTCTCCGGCTATGTCCCCAGCCCGGACCACCGCGCCAATTTCCAGCTTCTGGCAGAATATCCCGTCCGCCGGGGCCCGCAGCACCCGCTCCCCGGCGTATCCGCCGATGAGCCCGGGAATGTTGGTGTTGGGCAGGGCGCTTCCCCGGTAGATCACCCGGCCCAGGGTATGACCCCGCATGGTCTCCACCACGGCGTGGCAGTCCTCCCCCGCCGTGAAGCCGGGTCCGATGCCGACAACAACCGGCGCATCGTCTATTTTCGTGCCCAGTTTGCGCTTGGCCAGGATGGCATCCACCAGGGCGTCGGGCCGCAGCTGGGCGCGGCAGGCACAGTCCGGGTCCGCCAGCACCGGGATCAGGCCCCGGCGCAGCAGGCTCTCCGCCTCCTCGACGCTGTCCGCCCGACGGGCGGTCACATCCTCCACCGTCATTTCCCCCAGCAGGATAGCCTGGGAAAGGCAGACCGTGCGGCGGATGGCAGTGGGAGCGGGCAGGTCAGTCATGACCACCTGCATCCCGGCCCGGTGCAGCCGCAGGGCAATGCCGGAGGCGATATCCCCGGCGCCGCGAATGAGAACCTTCATGAAAATCCCTCAATTCTCTGTTTTTTTACAAGAATAGCATGTTCCGGCCCCACCGTCAAGGTTGACGCAGGAGCCGGAAACTGATACAATAACGGCATGGAACAGAAATTAACGTACAATCTGGCGGTCCGGCTGTTTTCCGACGAGAAATGCTTCGGGCCAGGGGTAGCACAGCTGCTGCACCGGGTGCAGGAGCTGCATTCGCTGCGGGCGGCAGCCATGTCCATGAACATGGCCTATTCCAAGGCGTGGACCATCACCAAGCACGCCCAGGCCGCCCTGGGCTTTCCGCTGCTGCACTCCATCACCGGCGGGCGAGGCGGCGGCGGCGCGGAGCTGACTCCGGAGGGAGAGCGGCTGCTGGAAGCCTACGATGACTACTGCCGCCAGCTGCGGGCCTTTGCCGACGGCCTGTTTCAGGAAAAGTTCGGCTATTTACAGGAAGAATAGCCTTTGACAGGCTGAAGCGAGACTGTCAGAAAAATAGGATTGTCTCTGTCTTCGGAAAGGAAGATAGTTACGAAAGAAACCCATCAGGGGTGTCTTTCGTTTTCAATCATCGCATTTTCAGAACTTTTATAGAAGTTTTGAAAATGCCTTTCAGCCTGTCAAAAAGGATTTTTGACAGGCTGAAGCATCCGTATCCTGGGGGATACGGATGCTTTTTGTCTCTTTTACCACTTGTTCTCAACCTTTTCGGCAAAGCCCAGCATATCCCGGACCTGGATGACCCGGCCGTCGTCCAGGGTGGCCGCGCCGGTGAAGCGCCCGAACACCTGGTGCTGGTCGGACTTGATGAGCTTCACGTCCGTGCAGGCGGCCCGGTCCAGAATGGGGTCAAATTTCATCTCAAACCGTCCGTCGTCGGAGGTGAAGCGCCAGGGAGACAGGAAATCGTCCCTCCCGTCCCTCTGGGGGATGTGGAAGCACACCTGGCTGAGCTTGTGGGCCTTGCCGCCGTAGAACAGCATATTCTCGCTGGCGGCAGAGGTATCGCCAAAGCCGTAGCCGATGTTCCAGCCGAAGGGCACGCCGTCCGCCAGACCGGAGGCGCTGCCCCAATACCAGGTGTTGTGATACGTCCACACGCCCCGGCCCCAGTCCAGCACGCCGAAGGAATCCGCCGGGTCGAAGCAATAGGTCTTGTCTCCCAGCTGCACCTGGCCCCGGGCCCGCATGCAGTTGATCTTCTGGTTGTAATAGAAGCAGCCGGGCTTCGGAAACGGCGTGCAGATGACCATGGACTCCTCCGGCTCCTCCGTCAGGGTGACGGAGCCGTCAATGGTCTGGCCGTTCAGAAAATTCTCCATATGAAATGTCAGCTCCCGGCCCTGGGGCACATGGCGGAACACCAGGGCATAGCCCCTGCCGGAGGTGGCGGTGGTGCCGGAGGCAGAGCTCTCCGGCAGGCCGGTCCGGCCCATGGGAAAGGCCCGCATGGGGCTTTTGGTCCGCTCCCAGCGCTGGTCAAAATGCAGGAACGAGATGGAGTCCAGGCCCATATACCCGTTGTCGTCAATGGTCAGAGCCACGGCAAAGTGGTCATTGGCGATGAGATAATAGTCCCACTCCTTGATGCGGGACGCCGGGGCCTTGATATCCGCCCGGCGATAGATGGGCAGAAGCCGCTTGGCATAGCCCGGCTCCCGGAGATTGCCGCTGCCGTCCAGCAGGGGCCCTGCGGTGGTGATCTCATGCTGCATGGTGGTACCCTCCCATTCTATTTTCTTTATTGTACCATACGCCGCCGCATTTTTCCACCAGGACTTCCCTTTTGGGAAAATTTCCTGTATACTGAAAAAAACAGGGAGGCACTGCATATGGAAAACGAAGCCATTCAGCCCGGCCGGTGGCGGCATTTTAAGGGAAAGGAATATCAGGTGCTGGGTATGGCCCGGCACTCAGAGACTCTGGAGCAGCTGGTCGTATACCGGGCTCTGTACGGTGAGGGCGGTCTGTGGGTGCGGCCCGCGGCCATGTGGCTGGAGACCGTGAACAGGGACGGATACTGCGGGCCCCGGTTCGTGCGGATCGGAGACTGAACCATGAACTATACCATTGTACGGTCCCATCGCCGGACCATGGCCATTCAGATCAAGCGGGACGGCCGGGTGGTGGTCCGGGCCCCATACGCCGCCACTGATGAAGAAGTCCGCCAGCTGGTGGAAAAGCACCGGGACTGGATCGAAAAAAGCCTGGCGCGCCAGAGGGAAGCTCCGGCCGCATCGCCTCCGGAGCTGACGGAACAGGAAATGGAGGAGCTGCGCCGGCGCGGGCAGGAGATCCTTCCGGGGCGGGCGGTCTATTGGGCGGCACGGATGGATGTTTTACCCACGGGGATACGGATCACCGCCGCACGGACCCGCTGGGGCAGCTGCTCCGGAAAAAACAGCCTGTGCTTTTCCCTGTTCCTGATGCGCTATCCCATGGAGGCCATTGATGCGGTGGTGGTCCATGAGCTGGCTCACATCCGCCACAAAAACCACGGGCCGGACTTTTATCGCCTGGTAGAGGGCACCCTGCCGGACTACCGACAGCGCATCGGGCTTCTGAAGCTGCCGCCCTCCGGGAGTTAAGGCATTTTAATTGAAGCCGCATTTTCCTATTGTGTCCACCGGGAAAACGTGATATGATGGACGATAGAAAACCACAAAATAGGAGGAAGAATCTATGAACGATACCTGGGATCTGAGTATTCTGTACAAGGATTTTGACGACCCCGCCTTTACCGGGGACATGGCAGCCCTGGACCAGGCCATCGCGGCAGTAAATGCCCTGGCCGGTGAGGCGGCAGGCATGGACCACAGCCAGCTGGTGCATCGCTTTTTGCAGGTGCAGGAGCAGGTGGAGGAGCTGACCAACAAGCTCTTCATCTTCTGCAGCCTTCGGTGCAGCGCCAACACCGCCGATACCAAGGCCAACAGTCTGGGCGACCAGCTCAGCGCCAAGCTCAGCGGCTGCGCCGCCGCCAACGCCTCCCTGCGCCGCACGGTGGCAGGGCTGGAGGACCTGGACGCCATCATGGACGCCGACCCGGCCCTGGAGCCCTATCGCTTCCTGCTGGAGTCCATCCGCCGTGACAGCAAGTACCTGCTCACCGACCGGGAGGAGGAGCTGTTCGCCCGGATGAACATCTCCGGTGCTTCGGCGTGGGAGACTCTGCGGGACAACCTGACCAGCAGCGTGAAGGTGGAGTATAACGGTGGGGTCACCAACCTGTCCGCCATCCGCAATCTGGCCTACGATCCCGATCCCGCCGTGCGCAAGAGCGCCTATGAGGCGGAGCTGGCATGCTATGACAAGATCAAGGATTCCGTAGCCTTCGCCCTGAACAGCATCAAGATGCAGGTCATCAACGAGTGCCAGGTCCGGGGCTATACCTCCCCCCTGGACAAGGCCCTGTACCAGAGCCGCATGAAGCGGGAAACCCTGGACGCCCTGCTGGGGGCCATGGACGAATACATACCCAAGTTCTGGCAGTATCTGCGGACCAAGGGCAAGGCGCTGGGCCACGAGAACGGTCTGCCCTGGTATGAGCTGTTCGCCCCCATGGGCAAGAGCGACAAAAAGTATACCACCCAGGACGCCAAGGATTATCTGCTGAATATCTTCGGCGGCTTCGACAGCCAGCTGCACGACATGGTGGAGCGGGCCTTTGACGAGGCATGGATCGACTTCTATCCCCGTAACGGCAAGGTGGGCGGCGCCTTTGACTGCGGCGTGCCCAGCGCTAAGCAGAGCCGGGTGCTCACCAACTTTGACGGCGCCTTCGGCGACATCGTGACCCTGGCCCATGAGCTGGGCCACGCCTTCCACGATCAACAGGTGTTCTCCCACCCGCTGGTGTGCCAGGAGTACACCATGCCCGTGGCGGAGACGGCCTCCACCTTCAACGAGGTGCTCACCGTCAGCGCCGCCATTGACGCCGCCGAGAGCAAGGACGAGAAGCTGGCCCTGATCGAAAGCCAGCTGTCCGACGCCTGCCAGATCATCTGCGACATCTATTCCCGGTTCCTGTTCGAGTCCTCTGTGTTCGAGGCCCGGCCCCAGGAGTTCCTGGACGCCGACCGCCTGTGCCAGCTGATGCTGGAGGCCCAGAAGAAGGCCTATGGCGACGGGCTGGACCAGGGCTGCCTGCACCCCTACATGTGGCTGTGCAAGGGCCACTATTACAGCGGCAGCCTGAGCTTCTACAACTTCCCGTATGCCTTCGGCGGTCTGTTCGCCCGGGGCCTGTACGCCAAGTATCAGCAGGAGGGCAAGGACTTTGTGCCCCTGTATAAGAAGATGCTCCACGCCACCTCCGTCACCTGCGTGGAGGATACTGCTAAGATCGCCGGCATCGACCTGACCGACAAGGCCTTCTGGCGGCAGGGGCTCCAGTCCCTGGCCGACGAGATCGACCTGTTCTGCCAGCTGGTGAAGTAAATCCGCACTGCAAAAATCGCCGCGACAGCTGTCGCGGCGATTTTGATTACTGTTCGTTTTTTTCGGCGGCAGGCTTTTCGCCGAAGCTCTCCTCCAGCCGGTGGAGGCCCTCCTCCATCTCGTGGAAGCCGGACAGGTCCGGCTGGGCCAGGGTCTGCTGGGCCAGGGCCAGCTTCTGGCAGAACTGGCGGTTCAGCTCGGCGTATTTATCCCGGGACTGGGCGCACCAATCCTCCTGCCGACGGGCCATGGCCCGCAGCTCCTCGATGGCCTTGGCCCGGAACTCCTCCGTCCGCCGGTGGGCGCTGATCTCGATATCGGCGATGTGGTCCTTCAGAGACTGATACTCCGCCGCCTGGGCCCGAAGGTCCTCCGTCTCCTGCCGGAGCTTCTGTGCCTGCTCCTGGAGCTGGCGGAACTGATCTTGCAGCTGCAGGCAGGTATCCGCCGCCGTGCTGTTCTCCAGCACGGACTGGCGCAGGGTGCTCAGCTCCGCCTCCATGGCGCGGTTCCGCTCCTGAAGGCTGCGATTTTCCTCCTCCAGAGCGGAAATGCGCTGCTGACTCTCCCGCGAGGTCTGCTGGATATAGCTGATCACGTCCTCCCGGTCAAAGCCGCCGAACAACGCCGTTTTGAAATTGGTATTCATCCCGTATTCCCCCGCTATTCTGTAAATTTGTACACAGTATAGCACAAGGGCCGGATAAAATCAACCGTTTTTCCCGATCATGGCGTAAAGGGCTTCCAGCGCGTCGGACAGGGTCCCCAGCCGGTCGATCAGCCCCAGCTGCACCGCCTGGCTGCCGTACAGAATGGTGCCCACGTCGTTGGACATATCCCCGTCGGCCAGCATCAGCTGGCGGAAGGCATCCTCGGTAATGCGGCTGTGCCGTGCCACAAAGGACACGATGCTCTCCTGCACCCGCTCGAAATACCGGTACGACTGGGGCGCGGCGATCATCAGGCCCGTCATGCGCACAGGGTGCACCGTCATAGACGCCGACGGCACGATGAACGTCTCCCGCCCGGACACCGCCAGGGGAATGCCGATGGAATGCCCGCCTCCCAGCACCAGGGTCACAGTGGGCTTCGTCATCCCCGCCACCATCTCCGCGATGGCCAGTCCCGCCTCGATGTCGCCGCCCACGGTGTTCAGCAGCAGCAGCACGCCGTCCACCTCCTCCGACTGCTCCAAATGAGCCAGCAGTGGCAGGACATGCTCATATTTCGTGGTTTTCGTGTTGTTGGGAGCCACGCTGTGGCCCTCCACCTGGCCGATGATGGTCAGGCAGTACACGCTGCCCCGCTGACTTTCTACCAGGGCAGCGCCCAGGTCATAAAGACGCTGGGCGCTCTGGTCGCCGGACTGCTCCGGCAGATGATTGGGTTCCTCCGTCATGGAACGCACCTCCTTATCGGAGATAGCATGTGCATTCCGGCGGAAATCATTCAATTCTGAGGCTGATCCGGCGGGGTGGGACAGAATATGCAGACCGATGCCCCGCTCCAGCTCCGGAATGCGTCGCTTATGGGCCGCAGGCGTATCATATGGTATTCCTCTCAAGCGGCATGGGCAGGCCGTATATCGTCAAACCTGCCGGATATTTCCGGCAAAAAAGTAAGGAGGGAAGACCAAAATCTTCCCTCCTAACAAGGACACACGGTATTTTTACTTGCCTGCTGCCACAGACTCAACGTGCTTGACCTCGCGGCCGTTATAGGTACCGCACTCCGGGCACATTCTGTGAGGCAGATGCAGCGCGCCGCACTTGGGGCATGCCACGAGACCGGGAGCCGCCAGCTTCCAAACGGAGCTGCGTCTCTTATTGCGTCTTTGCTTGGATACTTTTCCCTTAGGTACTGCCATGTTGACACCTCCTTGGTCTTAACTGCCTGAGCAGTAGTGTATTTGTAATATGCTCACTCGTCGTCCTGCGCGAGCAACCGGGCCAGCTTTGCAAGCCGCGGATCGACCTGCTTTTTGCAGCGGCACGCCTCGCGGTTGAGGTTGACGCCGCAGCCCGGGCAAAGGCCCTTGCAGTCCTCGGAGCAGAGGGTTTTCGTGTCCATATCGAGGATGAACGCGGTGCCGGCCAGGTCCGCCAGGTCCACCTCATCGTGGTCCAGCAGGACAATGTCGTCGTTCTCCATGTCCTGCTTCTCCTGGGCCAGAACGCACGAGAAGGACGCGGACTTGGGAGCGTCAAACTCCTCCATGCACCGGTCGCATACGCAGCGAAGCGTCGTACTTGCCTGAAGCTCACACAGCAGCACGCCTGCCTGGTTATACACCCTGCCGTCCACAACAACCGGGCGAACCACGGGCTTCTCTCCGCCGAATTCCAGGTCGGACAGGTCCATCTCAAAATGGAAATCCTGGCTGGCGCCGGGAGTATGCAAAAGCCGGTTCACATTCAGAATCATAGTACACCTCGCAATGACACGAGTAGTATTATACTGAATTTTCCTCCCCTTGTCAAACATTTTCTCATAAATATTTTGACTTTTTTGAAAAAGACGGTAGAATAAGAGCAGACTGGAAATTCTACGGTAAGGGAGGCCCCTTCATGCGGGAGATCACCATCGGAAAAAACGATGCCGGTCAGCGGCTGGACCGCTTTGTGTCCAAAAGTCTGCCCCTGCTGCCCCCGGCGCTGCTTCAAAAATATATTCGCCTCAAGCGCATCAAGTGCAACGGCGCCCGGGCCCAGCGGGATCAGCGCCTGCAGGAGGGCGACGTGCTGCAATTATACATCAATGACGAGTTCTTTGACAAGCCCCGGGAGGATAATCTTTTCCTGACCCTGTTCAAGCCGTCACTGGATATCGTATATGAGGATGAGAACCTAATGCTGCTGAACAAACGGCCGGGGCTGGTGGTCCACGCCGACGAGACGGAGAAGGTCAACACCCTCATCAATCACATCCAGGCGTACCTTTACCAGAAGCGGGAGTGGAACCCCCGGTGGGAGAACGCCTTTACCCCGGCCCTGTGCAACCGCATCGACCGCAACACCGGAGGCATCGTCATCGCCGCCAAAAATGCCGAGACCCTGCGCATCATCAATGAGAAGATCCGGGACCGGGAGATCGACAAGCGCTACCTGTGCATCACCCTGGGCCGTCCCCGTCCCCCAGAGGGGGAGGTGTCCTGCTTCCTGCTGAAGGATGAGCAGAAAAAGCAGGTGTCCGTGTACCACCGCCCCGTCCCCGGCGGCAAGACCGCCGTCACCCGCTACCGGACCCTGGAGACCCGGGGAGAGCTGTCCCTGCTGGAGGTGGAGCTGCTGACGGGCCGCACCCATCAGATCCGCGCCACCATGGCCGACCTGGGCTGTCCCCTGCTGGGTGACGGAAAATACGGCGACGGCAGGGCCAACCGCCGCTACGGCGAGACCCGCCAGGCGCTGTACTCTTATCGCCTGACCTTCGACTTCCCCACCGATGCCGGGATCCTCGGCTATCTCCGGGGCCGCAGCTTCCAGGTAGACCAGGTCCCCTTCCGGGATAAATATTTTGGCTGACCGCCTGCATCAGCGCCTATTATGCCAGCAAGAATGACAGCTTGTAACAGGAGAACGGAAATTATGCGGTTATGTAAACCGGTTCCCCAGCTTTCGCGGAGTGAAAAACTTCGTTTTCCGTCCTGGAAAAATCCTGGTAAAATCCCGGAAAACAGTTGCGGCACATAGCATTTAGCCGTTGTGGAAAACCCTGTGGAAACTGTGGATAACTCTTTGTAGAGCCTTCCCGGTACAGGCTTTATGTTGCTTTTTGTCCATTCCCTCGTTTTACACAAAAGTAATGGAAAGCGCGGATTTCGACAAAACTCCTGTACTTCCCGGCGGTGGGTCAAGTCCCTCAAACTCCCTGCCGCCGGAAATTTCCGTATCGTTCCGCGAAACTTTCTGCATCCCCGCCGTCATGAATACGCCCCGTATTTCCCGCCGGAGCGGGAAATTTATGGTTGACGGGCGGCAGAAAACATGGTACAATACAGCTTGTGACTTCCCCGGGAGGCCATATGCTTGTGTGGCTCAGTTGGTAGAGCAGCTCACTCGTAATGAGCAGGTCGCCGGTTCGAGTCCGGCCACAAGCTCCAAAAGAACCCCTTTGTCCTTGCGGACAAAGGGGTTCTCAGCTTGTCAAAATTCCTTTTTGACAAGCTGAGCAAGCATTTTCAGAACTTTCATAAAAGTTCTGAAAATGCGGTGATTGAAAACGAAAGACACCCCTGATGGGTTTCTTTCGTAACTATCTTCCTTTCCGAAGGCGGAGATGATCCCGCCTTTTTTGACAGTCTCAGAACCCCTTTGTCCTTGCGGACAAAGGGGTTCTTTATTATAGCACCTTATAGCACCCTTCAAACTTCCACCGCTGGAAACAGGTCCCAGGGATAGACCCGGGGCGGTGGGCAAAACACGTCCACCCGTTCTCCTGTGACAGGATGGCGGAAGGCCAGGCGGCAGGACCACAGGGCCGCGGTACAGCGGGGGTCCTTGCTGCCATAGCGGATGTCCCCCAGCAGCGGCAGCCCCCGGGAGGAGAACTGCACCCGGATCTGGTGGGTGCGTCCCGTATGCAGCTGCACCCGCACCAGAGACAGCTCCTCCGTCCGGGACAGCTCCCGGTAGAACAGACTGGCCTCCCGGACGCCCTTCCGGGGACGCTTCACCACATAGCTCTTGTTGTGTCCCGCATCCCGGAACAGCAGATCCGTCAGCGTGGCGGCTGGCTCCGCCGGATGACCCCGCAGTACGGCCAGGTACTCCTTGACGATCTCATGGGCCTGCACGGCGGCGGTGAGCTTTCCGGTGACCTCCCTCCGGCGGGAGAACACCATAACGCCGCCTGTGATTTTATCCAGCCGATGCACCGTGGCAATATAGGGGTTTTTCTGCCCCAGGGACCGGTAATGCTCCCGCAGCAGCTCCGGCACGCACCGTCCCGCTTGACCGTCCTCCGACAGCACGCCCACCGGCTTGCAGCAGATCACCAGGTGCGGGTCCTCATATAGAATATGCAGCGGCTCCATCACTCACCAGCGGCGGCGGCCCCGATAGGCCCGTTGCTGGCGGCGCTTGCCGCCCCGGCTGCCATACCGGCGGCTGCGGCGGCCCAGCTTCAGCCACAGGACAAACACGATCACCAGCACCACGATGGCCACCAGCGCCAGCTTCACCCACGTCTTGGCAAAAAATGCCTCCACGGCAGCCTTGGCCACCAGGAACCGTGACGCAGACACGTCCGCCTGAGCCAGCAGCGGCACCTGGGCGCACACCTGATCGTTGTAGGTGATGGTCAGAGTGCCCAGCTCCTGTCCGGCAGTGATGGGCGCGTTGACCACATCCTCCTTCAGGTCCACGGTCTTGCGGATATCCTCATCCTTGGCATCCTTGGGCAGGAATGCCTCGGCACTCTGGGCGGGGTACAGCATCACGGTGTCCGTCTGCTTGGACAGGGCCACCGGCTGGCGGTACAGCTCGTCCGTAGCCGCCACCTGGCGCATGGAGAAGTTGTTATAAGCCCAGTTGTACAGCTTTGCGGTTTCGGAGAAGCTTTCCACCGTGGCGCCGCTGCCCTTGCAGCCCAGCACCACCGCCACCAGGCGGCGGCCGCTGCGCTTGGCGGTGGACAGCAGGCAATAGCCGGACTCCTCGGTGGAGCCGGTCTTGATGCCGTCAGCCCCGTCATACTGATAGCCCATGATACGCCAGTTGGAGATCAGCGAGTTGGTGGTATACAGCTCCCGCTCCTCGGACTTGTTGGTGGCGGGGACCACATAGGCGGCCGTACCGCAGATCTTCATGAACGTCTCGTTCTTCATGGCCTCCCGGGTGATCAGATAGATATCCCAGGCGGTGGAATAGTGGTTGGGATCGTGGAGCCCGTTGGGGTTGACGAAGTGGGTGCCGGTGCAGCCCAGCTCCTGGGCCCGCTGATTCATCAGGGCCACAAAGGCATCCTGAGCCCCGGACACCGTCTCCGCCAGGATGCAGGCCGCCTCGTTGGCGGACACCAGCATCATGCAGTACAGCAGCTGCTCCACCGTCAGCACCTCGCCCTCCTTGATGTCGGCAGAGCTGCCGGTGGGATCCATATCGTTGACCAGGGACGGCGCAGTGACCGGCTGATCCAGGGTCAGGACCCCCTGGTCCACGGCCTCCAGAGTCAGCAGAGCCGTCATGACTTTGGTAATGCTGGCGGGATACTCGGTGTCCTTCTCGTTGAGGCCGTACAGCATCCGCCCGGACTCGTAGTCCATCAGCAGCGCCGCCTTGGCGTTTACCTGAGGCATCTCCACGGCAGAAGCCTGGGGCACGCAGAACAGGCCCGTCAGCAGAAGCGTCAGCAAAAAAACAGATAAAAACCGGCGAATTTTCATTTTCTTTTTCTCCATCTATGCTATAATGGTGGTGGGAATCAGGTCAGCGTGCCCGTTCCCTGCTTATTACCTTTCATTATAAGCAAAATCCAACAGGGAGTCAACAACAGAGCCTATGGGAAAAGTTACAAAAACGGAAATATTTTTGCTGGTCCTGACGCTGCTGTTCGCGGCCCTGTCGGCGGCCCTGTTTTTCACCGGCCGCCCCCAGTCGGAGGGCTACACCGTCACCGCTCAGCGCGGCGACGACAGCCCCCGCCAGCCGGAGTCCTGCCCCCTGAACATCAACACCGCCACCGCCGGCCAGCTGGAGACTCTGGACGGCATCGGCCAGGTGCTGGCTCAGCGCATCGTGGACTACCGCAATGCCAACGGCCCCTTTGCCTCCGTGGATGATCTGCTGGAGGTCAATGGCATAGGCCCCGGCATTTTAGAGACCATCCGCCCCCAGATCACCACAGAGGAGGAACCATGAAAATTTTAGTAGTAGACGACGAGCAGCTGCTGGTCAAGGGCATCAAATTCAACCTGGAAAACGAGGGCTACCAGGTGCTCACCGCCTATGACGGCGCGGCAGCGGTGGAGCTGGCCCGGCGAGAGCCGCTGGATCTGATTATCCTGGATCTGATGATGCCCCAGCTCTCCGGCAGCGAGGCGTGTATGAAGATCCGGGAGTTTTCCGATGTGCCCATCATCATGCTCACCGCCCGCAGCGAGGATGCGGACAAGCTCATGGGCTTCGCCTGCGGCGCCGATGACTATGTCACCAAGCCCTTCAACATCCTGGAGCTGAAGGCCCGGATCAAGGCCCTGCTGCGCCGGGCCGGCGGTCCCTCCCGCGCGGGCCGCAGCCCTGCCCTGCTGACGGTGGGGGACCTGAGCCTGGACACGGAGCAGCGGGTGGCCCTCCGGGACGGCCGCACCATCGACCTGACGGCCAAGGAATACGATCTCATCGAGCTGCTGATGAAAAATCCCCGGCGGGTATACAGCCGGGAAAGCCTGATGAACCTGGTGTGGGGTTATTCCTACGCCGGGGACTACCGCACGGTGGACGTACACATCCGCCGTCTGCGGGAAAAGCTGGAAAAAAAACCGGCGGAGCCGGAGTACATCATGACAAAGTGGGGAGTTGGTTATTATTTTGCGGGGGAAAACCAGCCTACAGTTTAAGTTCGGCATGAGCTATATCCTCATCATCCTGGCGGTGCTGGCCCTTCTGAACACCTATCCGCTGCTGATCTCCCAGAGTCTGGTGTTCCAGACCAAGGAGACCGCCATGAAGAGCAGCGTCAAGATGGTGGAGTCGGCCCTGTCCGGTCTGCCGGAGCTGACGGAGGAAAATGTGGGGCAGGCTCTGGCCTCGGTGGAGGAGACCGGCGTGTCCCGCCTGCTGGTAACGGACACTGCCGGGCGCGTCCTGTTTGACAGCCGGGAGGGCGGCAATGCCCGGGGCATGTATGCCGCGTATACGGAGATCGTCCAGGCCCTGGACGGCAACGATGCCTTTTACTGCCGGTACGACAGCCATGCCTTTCTGAGCCGGGGCGCATCCCCGGTGGTATACCGCAACCGCATCATCGGCGCGGTATACGCCTATGAATACGACACCCAGCAGGCGGAGCTGCTCCAGAGCTTTCAAACGAACCTGACGCGTATCTCCCTGTTCATCGGCATCCTGGTGGTAGCCCTCAGCACCCTGCTGTCCCGCGCCTTCACCCGGAAGATCCGGGACCTGCTCCAGGCCATCCGCCAGGTCCGGGAGGGAGCTTACAGCCACCGGGCCGTGGTTCGAGGAAACGACGAGATCGCCCAGCTGGCCACGGAGTTCAACAGTCTCACGGGCCGCCTGCAAACCACGGAAGCGGCCCGGCGCCGCTTTGTATCCGACGCCAGCCACGAGCTGAAAACGCCTCTGGCCGGTATCCGGCTGCTGACGGACTCCATTCTCCAGACGGAGGATATGAATGCCGATACCATCCGGGAATTCGTGGAGGACATCGGCCGGGAGGCCCAGCGGCTCAGCCGCATCACCGAGGATCTGCTGCGCCTGACCAGGCTGGACAGCGGCGTTCAGGACGCCGCCTATCCCGTGTCTGTGTCCCGGGTGCTGGAGCGGGTGGTCCGTATGCTGGGGATAGTGGCCCGGGAAAAGGAGGTCACGCTGACCTACGAGGCCAACGAGGACGCCGTGGTCCGGGCCACGGAGGACGACATCCACCAGATCCTCTATAACCTCATAGAAAACGGCATCAAATATTCCGGCTCCATGGGCTTTGTTCACACCGCCCTGCATGTCACGGACTCCACCGTGGAGATCCGCGTGGAGGACAACGGCATCGGCATCCCCGACGAGGACATGGAGCATGTATTCGAGCGGTTCTACCGGGTGGATAAAAACCGGTCCCGGGCCGTAGGCGGTACGGGTCTGGGCCTGAGCATCGTCAGCGACACGGTCCGCCGCCGGGGCGGTGCCATCCGGGCAGAGCACCGGCAGTCCGGCAGCGGCACGGTGTTCATCGTGGAGCTGCCCCTGGCCCGGCGAGAGGAGGACGACACATGAAAAAGCGCCTGCTTCTCCTGCTCCTGTGCCTGACGCTGCTGCTTGCCGGCTGCGCCGCAGGCAAGGAGCAAATGCCCGTCTTTCGGATCTACGGTCTGTCCGACACCCCAGGCAGCGATGCCATCTCCGCCGCCACCGTGGACTGGTCCGGGCAAAAGTCCCTCACCGTGGACCGGCAGGCCCAGGCCGCCCTGGAGCAGCTGCTGGGCGGCTGCACGGAGCCCGGCTATCGCAGTCCCATTCCCCAGGGAGTCCAGCTGCGCAGCTGCCAGCTTACCGGCGGCATGGCCCTGGTGGATTTTTCCCAGGGCTATGAGCAGCTGTCCGGCATCGACCTGACCATGGCGGACTACTGCGTCACCCTGACGCTTTCCCAGCTGCCCGGCGTGTCCGTGGTGCGCATCACCGTGGAGGGGCAGGAGCTGGCCTATCGCAGTCACAGTCTGCTGCGCTCTCAGGATCTGCTGATGACCAGTGAGGACGACGTGTCCCGCACCCTGGCCATCCGCCTGTATTTCCCCGCCCAGAGCACCGGACAGCTGACGCCGGAATCCCGCACCCTGACACTCCATGAGGGCGACAGCTCCGCCGAGGCCATTGTATCCGCCCTGCTGGCCGGTCCCCAGGCCGACGGCCTGTCTCCCCTGCTGCCGGACGGCTTCCAGGTGCTGACCGTCCGCGTAGAGAGCGGCACCTGCTATCTGAACCTGCCCCGGTCGGACGTTTCCCTGCTGCCGGAGGGCCAGGATGCTCAGGAGCTGCTGGTCCGGGGTATGGTGAACTCCCTGTGCTCCATCGCCAGCGTGGACCGGGTCCAGCTGCTGCTGGACGGCGAGGTAGCCGCCTCCTTGGGCCAGATAGACATCAGCGGCCCTCTATGTAAGGAGTAGTCCCGTAATCAGTAAAAAAAAATGTGCCGCCCGCAGGCGGCACATTTTTTTCGGCTATTTTACTCGTCGTCCTCGCTGTCCTTGGCGTTGGCCAGGTCGCTGAGGTCAAACTCCAGCTTTTCGCCGCATTTGGGGCAGCGGATCTCGCCGCTGTCCAGGGTATCCTCGTCGAAAACGATTTCTTCCTGGCAGACGGGGCAGGTGGTCTCGAAATAGGACTCATCGTCATCGTAGTCCTCCTCGTCCTCGTCATCCATCTCGTAGAGGGCCTCCTCCACGTCGGACAGATCGTCGCTGACGGCATCCAGACCGTCCTCCACGTCGCACAGCTCGTCCTCCAGGTCCACGAACTTCTCAGCCATGTCGTCCAGCACGTCGATGATGGCAGCGATGAGCTTGCCCTCCTTGGTGTCGGTGTCCAGCGCCAGGCCCTCGGCCAGGCCCTTCAGATAAGCTACCTTCTCAGAAATTTCCATGTTCATGCTCCTTTCCTGATATGGGTGTTGGTGGGAAAACCGCAGTCCTTACTTGGCGCGGCCCAGATACTCGCCGGTGCGGGTGTCGATGGTGATCTTGTCGCCAATGTTGATAAACAGGGGCACCTTCACCTCGGCGCCGGTCTCCACGGTGGCGGGCTTGAGGGTGTTGGTGGCGGTGTTGCCGGCCAGACCGGGCTCCGTCTCAGTGACCTCCAGGTCCATGAAGTTGGGGCACTCCAGGCCGAACACGCTTCCCTTATAGCTCAGCACCTTGCACACGGTGTTCTCGGTGATGAAGCGGAAGGCGTCGCCCAGCAGATCCTTGCCCAGGGGCACCATATCGAAGGTCTCCTGGTCCATGAAGTAATACAGGTCGCCGTCGTTATAGCTATAGGCCATATCCTTGCGCTCCACGAAGGCTTCCTCGAACTTTGCGGTGGGGTTGAAGGAAGTTTCGGTGACGGCGCCGGTGACGATGTTCTTCATCTTGGTGCGGACGAAGGCCGCGCCCTTACCGGGCTTCACATGCTGGAACTCGACCACCTGCATGATCTTGCCGTCCATTTCAAAGGTCTTACCGTTCCGGAAATCGCCCGCGGTAATGGTTGCCATATGTGTATCCTCCCATGTCATGAGAAAATAATCCTCAACGGGAGTATTTCCTCGTATTCAAAAATTTGCCTATACAGCCCTATTATTTTACACGATAACAGGCGCTATTGCAAGAGCTTCCCGGGATTTTTTCCCCGTTTTTCCGAAAAACCGGCTCTTTACAGGATAGTCAGGTCCTTCTTGGCCAGGGTGATATCCATGCAGCCGCCCTCCTGCAGCACCAACACGTCCTCGATGCGGACGCCGAAGCGGCCGGGCAGATAGATGCCGGGCTCGGCAGACACAGCGGCTCCCAGAGGCAGGGGGTTGTTGTTGGCAGGGGTAGCGTTGGGGGCCTCATGGATCTCCACACCCACGCTGTGGCCGAAGCTGTGGCCGAAATAGGGTCCGTAGCCCGCATCCTCGATGACCTTCCGGGCGGCGGCGTCCACATCGTGGCCGGTAGCGCCGGCCTTGGCGGCGGCAATACCCGCCAGCTGGGCCTGAAGCACCGTATGATAGACCTTCTCCATCTCCTCGGTGACATGGCCCACGGCCACGGTGCGGGTCATGTCGGAGCAATAGCCCTGATAGATGCAGCCGAAGTCCATGGTAACAAAGTCGCCCTCCTGGATCTTGCGGTCCGTGGGCACGGCGTGGGGCATGCTGCCGTTGGGGCCGCTGGCCACAATGGGATCGAAGGACATATTTTCCGCGCCGCCGGCCAGCATCAGATACTGCAAACGCGCCGCGATCTCCTTTTCGGTGACACCGGGCTTGATCTCCTTGAGGATCTGGTCCAGGGCGCCCTCGGCGATGCGCTGGGCGGCGATCATGCGCTCCACCTCCTCGGCGTCCTTGCTCTGGCGCAGGGAGATCAGCAGCTCGGTGGCAGGTACCAGCTCGCAATGCAGCTTCTCGGAATAGTGGCGATAGTCGGCCACAGTCATGTACGCATCCTCGAAGCCCAGCTTCTGCACATGGGTCTTTTCCATGGCGGCGTTGATCAGGTCCACATAGGGGTGGGCCGCGTCGGTCTGGGCGATCTCGGCGTTCTGGACCTTATTGTGGGCAGCCTCGATGTAGCGGGAGTCGGTGAAATAGAAATTCCCCTCCCGGGTCACCAGGGCCACGCCGTCGGTGCCGGTGGAGTGGAAGCCGGAGGCGTAAAAGCGGTTGGCCTCGCAGGTCAGCAGCATGCCGTCCAGCCCATAGGTGTTCAGCTTTTCCGCGATTTTGGCAAAATGGTTCATAGTACAAAAACTCCTTTCAGATCCGGTGGATGCCACCGGCTAAGTGCTTCCAGGGGGCCTGGAGGGCATGCAGCACCTTCTGCCACGGGGTCCGGGCCCCGCCGGCGGGCTCCACCATCAGTGCCGTAACGCCGCTGAGGTTGGCGCCCAGCACATCGGTCAGCAGCTTATCCCCCAGCATGGCCGTGTGGGCGGGATCTGTCCCGGCCTGAGCCATGGCCCGGCGGAAGCCCGCCGGCTGCGGCTTTTTGGCGTGGCCCACATAGGTGATGCCCAGGTCGCGGCAAAACGTCTCCACCCGCTGGGGGCGGCGGTTGTTGGACAGGATCATCACCCGGATGCCCGCAGACCGAAGCCCGTCGATCCATTGCCGCACCGCCGCATCCGGCCGGGGCGTGCTTTTGGGAGCCAGGGTAAAGTCCAGATCGCTGAGCAGCAGGCGAATGCCCTTGCTTTGCAGCAGCTCCGGCGTGATCTGCCGGTAGCTCTCGTATACCCCGTCCGGTACCAGAGAAATGCGCATACACCAGTTCCCTTTCTCATAGGTTTGGCTATAGTGTAGCATTTTTTTCGTCGGAACGCAAGGGGGGATATCCATGCCGCTGTATCTTGCCGCCACGCCGGACCGGCTGGCTCAGGCCCGGGCCGTGACACCGCGTCTGGCCCATGTGGCCTACCGTCTGGGCTCCGGGTCGGAGCTTTTGGCCGCCCCGCTTCCGCCTGCTCTGCGGGGCGGACTCATGGTGGTGTCGGACTGGGACTGCCCGCCGCTGGACGACCCGGACCGCCTGGCCCGGCAGCTTGCCCGGGTATGCCTGCGGCGGGGCTACGCCGGGGCGGCGGCGGACTTTGATCCGCCCGCCCGGCCGGATCGGGCCGCCCTGCTCCAGGCGCTGCTGCCTCTGCTGGCCTCCTGCGGCCGTGCCCTGTACGTTCCGGAGCACTACGCCGCCTGCCACGGAGCCTCCGTGCTGCTGTGTACGGCCCTGTCCGGCGGCACCCTGGAGGGACGGCTGAATCAGGCGGCGTCCCGGTACGGGGCGGAGCATCTGGCTTTGGACCTTCAGCGGCTGGCTATGGACTTTCCCGTGCCCTGCCCCAGCGGTCAGGGCACGGCCCTGACCCGGTCCCAGCTGGCCGCCCTGGCGGCAGGCCGCTCCACCTTCTATTCCGACGCCCTGTGCGCCCGTTACTTCACCCTGACCCGGGAGGGCCGGACCCACTTCATCCTGTTTGACGACGCACAGACCCTCCGCCGGAAGCTGGCTCTGGCCCGGTCCCAGGGCATCCGGGACGCCCTAGTCATGCTGCCGGAGGTAGAGGACATTCTGGTCCCGCTGTTCGCCGGAGAATCGTAAAGCTCCCGCCATTTACGGTCCCGACCATAGAAAGAAAGCGTGCTGAACGCAAACGTTCAGCACGCTTTGAGACGATCAATAATATCTCTTGTTTCTGTTCTTGCGGGCAGCCTCGGACTTCTTGCGGCGCTTGACGCTGGGGCTCTCATAGCACTCTCTTCTCCGCACTTCGGCCAGGACGCCTGCCTTGGCGCAGCTTCTCTTGAAACGCTTCAGAGCGCTGTCCAGGGACTCGCCTTCCTTGACGTGGACTTCGGACATCTATTTTCCCTCCCTCCGATGTATCCGGCTTCATCCAGGATACTCTTTAAGAGCCATTGGACATGACTTTAACAATAGCATTATACTGTGTACCCTCTGCCTTGTCAAGCCATTTTCCAACATTTTTTATGAAAACGAAAATTATTTCGCGGGCTTGACGATGAGGTTCATCAGCTTGTCCTTCACCAGGATGGTCTTGACCACGGTCATGCCCTCGGTGGCCTTTTTCACCTTGTCCAGCTCCATGGCGGCGGCCATCACGGTGTCCTGGCCGCTGCCGGCGGGGACGGTGACGGCGCCCTTGAGCTTGCCGTTGACCTGGATGGCCATGTCCACATGGGTGTCCACGGTCTTGGCCTCATCGTATGTGGGCCAGGGCATCTGCATGGCCATTTTGCCGGTCTTGGCGGCATAGCCGGTAAGCTCCCACATCTCCTCTACCATGTGGGGCGCGAAGGGGGACAGCAGCAGCATCAGCTGCTCCAGGTCGCCCCGGGTCAGACCGTTGGTATAGAACTCGTTGACCATGGCCATCAAGGCTGCAATGGCGGTGTTCATCTTCAGGTCGTCGATGTCGGCGGTAACCTTCTTGATGGTCTTGTGGATCAGAGCCTCGTTCTTCTGGGAGAGCTCGTCGCTGTCCTGGGCCAGGTCCATCAGATTCCAGCAGCGGTCCAGGAACCGCTTGGAGCCCTTCACGGCCTCGTTGGACCAGGTGACGGCCTTCTCAAAGTCGCCGATGAACATAATGTGCAGGCGCATGGTATCCGCGCCGTACTGGGCCACGATATCGTTGGGATTCACCACATTGCCCCGGGACTTGGACATTTTCTCGCCGCCCTCGCCCAGGATCATGCCGTGGCTGGTGCGCTTGGCATAGGGCTCCTTGGTGGGTACCACACCGATGTCATACAGGAACTTGTGCCAGAACCGGGAATACAGCAGGTGCAGGGTGGTGTGCTCCATGCCGCCGTTGTACCAATCCACAGGGCTCCAGTATTCCAGAGCCTCCTTGCTGGCCAGAGCCTTGTCGTTGTGGGGGTCCATATACCGCAGGAAGTACCAGCTGGAGCCGGCCCACTGGGGCATGGTATCCGTTTCCCGCTTGGCAGAGCCGCCGCAGCAGGGGCAGGTTGTGTTGACCCAGTCGGTCATCTTGCTCAGGGGGCTTTCGCCGTCGTCGGTGGGCTCATAGCTGTCCACCTGGGGCAGCACCAGCGGCAGCTGCTCCTCCGGCAGGGGCACCCAGCCGCACTTGGGGCAGTTCACCAGGGGGATGGGCTCGCCCCAGTACCGCTGGCGGGAGAACACCCAGTCGCGGAGCTTGTAGTTGACCTTCTCCTGGCCGAAGCCCTGCTCCACCACGTACTTCTTCATGGCGGGGATGGCTTCCTTCACAGTCATGCCGTTGAGGAAGCCGGAGTTCACCATGACGGCGCTGTCATCCTTGGCCACGAAGGCCTCCTTGGTAACGTCGCCGCCCTTGACCACCTCGATGATGGGCAGGCCGAACTTCTTGGCAAACTCCCAGTCGCGCTGGTCGTGGCCGGGCACGCCCATGACGATGCCGGTGCCGTAGCCCATGAGGACGTAATCGGACACGAACAGGGGCAGCGGCTTGTGGGTCACGGGGTTCATGGCCTCGATGCCCTCCAGGCGCACGCCGGTCTTTTCCTTGTTCAGCTCGCCCCGCTCAAAGTCGGACTTGTGGGCGGCTTCCTCCTGATAGGCAGCCACGGCGTCCCAGTTTTTGATCTTGGGCTGCCAGCTCTTCAGCAGGGGATGCTCCGGGGAGATGACCATATAGGTGGTGCCGAACAGGGTATCGGCCCGGGTGGTGTACACGGTGACCCGGTCACCGATATTGGTATCGAAGGTAATCTCCGCGCCGGTGGACCGGCCGATCCAGTTGCGCTGCTGGATCTTCACCCGCTCGATATAGTCCACATCCTCCAGGTCGTCCAGCAGGCGCTGGGCATAGGCGGTAATCTTCAGCATCCACTGGCTCTTTTCCTTGCGGATGACCTCGCTGCCGCAGCGCTCGCAAACGCCGTTGACCACTTCCTCGTTGGCCAGCACGCACTTGCAGCTGGTGCACCAGTTCACAGGCATGGTGGTCTTGTAGGCCAGGCCCTTCTTGAACATCTGCAAAAAGATCCACTGGGTCCACTTATAGTAGTTGGGGTCCGTGGTGTCCACCACCCGGTCCCAGTCAAAGCCGTAGCCCAGCATTTTCAGCTGGCTGGTGAAGTTGGCGATATTCTGCCGGGTGACAATGGCAGGGTGGATGTGGTTCTTGATGGCGTAGTTCTCCGTGGGCAGGCCGAAGGCGTCGAAGCCGATGGGAAACAGGACGTTATAGCCCTCCATGCGCTTTTTGCGGGTGACGATGTCCATGGCGGTAAAGGGCCGGGGATGGCCCACATGCAGGCCCTGGCCGGAGGGATAGGGGAACTCGATGAGCCCATAAAACTTGGGGCGCTTGTCCCCGGTAACGGCGGCATAGGGCTTGGTCTCCTCCCACCGCTTCTGCCACTTTTTCTCAATGGCGGCAAAATCGTACTTCATGCTGTTTTCTCCTTCTTATGATGAATTATCAATGACAAATAAAAAAGTCCCCGACCGTCTGTGCGGTCAGGGACGTGAAAACGTGATACCACCCTGCTTCGGCCGCGGATCGCTCCGCAGTCCTCATAGGCTCCTCCAATAAGGAGCGCCGCCTGTAACGGGGCGCAGCCGTCCCGCCCTGTTCAGGCGGGAAACTCCGGGGCCAGTACAACGGAACGCCTCCGCCGGCTTGCACCATCCGCCGGCTCTCTGCAGGGGGACCTGTCCCGTCTTTTTCCCTTCACGGTCTTTTGCAAAAATCAAGTACATTGTAACCGCTGCTTCCCGGTTTGTCAACCCCCGCTTTTCCGGGATAATCTACCTCCCGGCGGCTAAAGATGTTGACGCGGCGGCCCGTTGCGCTTATAATAGGTAAAAATCACCCTGGCGGTTTTCCCCGTTTCCCGCCGCGGAAGGAGCGTTATATGAAACAGATCATTCTTACCGGTGACCGGCCCACCGGCCGTCTGCATGTGGGCCACTATGTGGGCTCCCTGAAGGAGCGTGTGGCCCTTCAGAACTCCGGCAAATTCGACGAGATCTACATCATGATCGCCGATGCCCAGGCCCTGACCGACAACGCCGAGCATCCGGAGAAGGTCCGCCAGAACATCATGAACGTGGCCCTGGACTATCTGGCCTGCGGCCTGGCCCCGGAAAAGTCCACCATCTTCATCCAGTCCATGGTACCGGAGCTGACGGAGCTGACCTTCTATTATATGAACCTGGTCACCGTGTCCCGGGTCCAGCGCAACCCCACCGTGAAGGCGGAGATCCAGATGCGAAACTTCGAGGCCAGCATTCCCGTGGGCTTCTTCTGCTACCCCATCAGCCAGGCGGCGGACATTACCGCCTTCCGGGCCACAGCCGTCCCCGTGGGCGAGGATCAGCTGCCTATGCTGGAGCAGTGCAAGGAGATCGTCCACAAGTTCAACGCCGTCTACGGCGACACTCTGGTGGATCCCCAGATCATTCTGCCCAAGAATCAGGCGTGCCTGCGCCTGCCGGGCATCGACGGCAAGGCCAAGATGAGCAAGTCCCTGGGCAACTGCATCTACCTGTCCGACAGACCCGAGGACATTCGCACCAAGGTCATGTCCATGTTCACCGACCCCACCCACCTGCGCCGGGAGGACCCCGGCCACACCGAGGGCAACCCGGTTTTCATCTATCTGGACGCCTTCTGCCGCCCGGAATACTTCCCGGAATTCCTGCCGGAATACAGCGGTCTGGATGAGCTGAAGGCCCACTATCAGCGGGGCGGCCTGGGCGATGTGAAGGTGAAGAAGTTCCTGAACAACGTTCTCCAGGCAGAGCTGGCTCCCATCCGCCAGCGCCGGGAGGATTGGGAAAAGCGCCTGCCCGACGTGTATGAGATTCTCCGCACCGGCAGCGAAACGGCCCGCAATACCGCCGCCTCCACCCTTCGCGATGTGCGTCACGCCATGCGCATTGACTACTTTGAGGACAACAACCTCCTGCGTCAGGACTGAATCGGCATAAAAAATCCTGTCCCCCCAAGGGACAGGATTTTTTGCATTGATTTATGCGTCGATGCCGCGGCTGGTAAGATACTTCTTCACCATCAGCGCAACCTTGAAGGTGATGGCATCGTCGAACTCCCGCAGGTCCAGCCCCGTCAGCTTCTTGATCTTCTCCAGCCGGTACACCAGGGTGTTCCGGTGGACAAACAGCTTCCGGGCAGTCTCGGACACGTTCAGGTTGTTCTCGAAGAACTTGTAGATGGTGAACAGCGTCTCCTGATCCAGAGCGTCGATGGGGTTCTTTTTGAAAACCTCCTGCAGGAACATCTCGCACAGGGTGGTGGGCAGCTGATAGATCAGGCGGCCGATGCCCAGGTTCTCATAGTTGATGACATAGCGCTCGGTGTCGAACACCTTGCCCACCTCAATGGCGATCTGGGCCTCCTTATACGCCTTGGCCAGATCCCGCAGATGCAGTGCCAGGGTGCCGATGCCCACGAACACCACGCTCTCGCCGTCTACCCGCAGGGCCTCCTCAATGGAAGCGGCCACCTTTTCCAGGTCCTTGCCGCAGGAGTTCTCGGGCATCTGGTGGATCAGGGCCACGTCGTCATCGCCCACGCTGAGGACAAAGTCGTTCTGCCGGTCCGGGAACATATTCTGCACCACGTCCACGGGAATGGCCTCGGACCGATCGTCCACCGGGCGGATGACAAAGACGCCGCGGGGTACCTCTGCCGCCACATGCAGCTCCTTGGCACGCATGTAGATGTCACTGATGAGGATGTTATCCGAGATGATGTTCTTGATAAAGGAGCCCTTGTCGTGCTTTTCCTCGTAGTAGACCTTGGCGGCGTTCAGCGCCACGCAGGCCATGGAGCATACGGTGCGTCCCACGCTGTCGTCTCCGCTGGTGAAAACCGCATAATCAAAGTGGGATCCCCAGCCGGGCATGGCCTTGAAGGTCTTGCCCTCCATGGTCACGCAGTTGCCTTCCGCCGCCGCGATGGGCTCCACATATTTGGTCCACTTTTTACCGATACCGGTGAGCTCGCTGCACGCGATCACCGTGCCCTCGGAGTCGATGACGCCGATGGTGCGGTCTGTGGTCTCCTTGAATTGCAGCACAACGTTTTGAAAAATTCTTCCAGACATTCTTGTTCCTCCCGCCGATAATTTGGGCTGTGGGTATTTTGTGCAAACTGTCAGGCCGTTACCCCTATTATATCGTCAGAATCACGGATTTGCAAGTATTTTTTTATCTTTTCTACAAATTTCTTTAGGCTTTTTTTGCAGTTATGTCGATAAACACACCTAATGACAGTCAACAAGGGCGTTTTTTTCCTCCGGAGTCAGCACACGGAAGGCCCCGGGAGCCAGCTCCGGGTCCAGCCGCAGCGGCCCCATGGACAGCCGCTTCAGGTACGTCACCGGCTTTCCCCGGGCCGCCAGCATCCGCTTGACCTGGTGAAACTTTCCCTCCCGCAGGGTCACCAGGGCTTCTCCCGGCGACAGGATCTCCAGTCCGGCGGGCAGGCAGCACAGTCCGTCGCCCAAGGTCATCCCAGCGGCAAAAGCCGCTGTGTCAGCGGGTTCCAGCGTGCCCTCCACCCGGGCATAGTACACCTTGTCCACATGGGACTTGGGCGAGAGCAGCCGATGGGCCAGGGCCCCGTCATTGGTCAGCAGCAGCAGGCCCTCCGTGTCCTTGTCCAGACGTCCCACCGGGGACAGGCTCCTTTTCCGAAGCTCAGGCGGCAGCAGGTCCAGCACCGTGCTCTGCCGGCTGTCCTCGGTGGCAGACAGTACCCCGGCGGGCTTATGGAGCATCACATAGGTAAAGCGCTCCGTCTCCACCGGCTGACCGTCCACGGAGATGGCAGCGGCGTCCGGGTCCAGCTTTTCCTCTGCCGTCCGGGCGGTCACACCGTCTATCCGCACCCGTCCCTGACGCACCAGGTCCTTTACCTCCCGCCGGGACCATCGACCGGTCCCGGCCAGCACCTTATCCAGACGCTCCATATCCGCACCTCCCGCGATTTCTTCTGTAAGAATAGCATAGTTCCGGGCAAAATGGAATAAGAAATGTACGAGGTGATGGTATGGTGGTATTTATGAGACGGCGGCAGCTGGCCATGGCCGCTGCCGGGGTCCTGGCCGCGCTGGCCCTGCTGCTCATCGTTCCCGGCTGCCAGCGGGGCGGCGGCAAGACGGAGCCGGTAAAGGCCGCCGATAACGCCGCTCGGGTGGCGTATCTGGAAGGGCTGGGGTGGCAGGTGACGCCGGAGCCCCTGGAGACACTGAGCCTCCTGCTGCCGGAGGACCTGTCCGGCCATACGGAGTACACGGCGCTGCAAAAGGATCTGGGGCTGCCCTTTGACCAGTGCGGCGGCAAGACCGCCACCCGGTATACCTATACGGTGCTGAACTATCCCGATATCCCCCAGGGGGTCCAGGCCAACCTGTTCGTCTGCGGCGACCAGGTCATAGCCGGGGACATCACATCCCTGGGGCAGGACGGCTTTCGCCGAAGCCTGCAATTCCCTGAGCAATAGGAAAGGGCCTCCCGGCGGGAGGCTCTTTCCTATTATTTCCGCTTGCCTTCTCCGGTGGCCAGCAGCATAACGACGCATCCCGCAGCAGCACAGGCTACCTCAAACAGCAGCATGCCGCTGACCCCGGCCCGGTCCAGGATCAGTCCGCAGCACAGGGACCCAAAGGCCGACCCAACGCCGGAGGATGCCACGCTGATCAGTGCCTGTCCCTTCACCTGATTGCCCCGATCAATGTGCTCCACCACATAGTACACGGTGGCCGGAGTGAAGATCCCGTACTCAAAAAATTGCAGCACCGATGCCAGATAGATGGCGGTCATAGACTCCGCCAGCCAGAAAACTACGATCTTCGCCAGAAACGCACCTGCGCACAGACGCAGCAGCCATGCCAGAGACAGCCTCTGCCGCATCCGGCTGAACAGTCCCATAGCCGGCAGCTCCAGAAACGCCGCCAATGCCAAAGCCGCACCCATGGCTCCGGACCCGGCCCCGGCCTTCTCCACGATGTGGATCATATAAGTACATGAGGAGCTGTGGCACGCCATCAGCAGTGCGCATGCCGCAAGCAGCAGCACAAACCGGGGATATTTCCGCAGCAGCTGGAGGTTGGTAAGAACCTGGGGCCTCTCCCCATCCATTCTGGGAGCCGGCGCTGACCGGAATCGCCACACCGCCAGGGCCAGTATCGCAAACAGCCCCGCAAACACCGGAACCACCAGCGTCGGAGCGTACCGCTCCGTCAGCTGACCCAAGAGCAGCACCAGCGCCGCATAGCATGCCGAGCCGATGCCCCGTCCCAATCCGAAGTTCAGGTCTGCCCCGGCCATCTGCCACTCCATAGCCATGGAGCTGAAAAATGGCTGCGTTGCCGTCAGGCATACGCCGATGAGCACATACAGCACCGCCGTCAGCAGGCGGTTGGCTCCCCAGGCCCACATCACTCCCGCCGCGGTCGCCGCCAGACACACCAGCGCCAACCCCAGGCGCCGGCTGGTGAAACGTCCGTCCCGGTCGGCCAGTGCCGCCAGCCCCGGCTGCACCACGATGGGAAGCGTCAGCGCCAGAAACGATACCACGCCGATCTGACTGTTGGAAAAGCCCCGGTACAGCAGCAGTACCGTCAAAAAAGCCCATATGGTGGCGTATCCGCCCCAGAACAGGCCCTGTATCAGGGCATAGTGTGCGTTCATCCGCCACAGCTGCTTCTCCGGCATGGTGCATCCCTCATTTCCTATTGATTCTACAGGATTTTACCATATTCCCGGCCTCTGTCAAGTCCCACGGCGCAGAGGAAAACCTCCCGCGTTTACTGCGCACGGCGCCGGGTGCCTGCACCGCGGCTTTTGAACCGGAAAACGGAGTCTCTCATCTCCGGAGGTTTTTTGGCTTGCAACCCGGTCAGGTTTGTGATATAATAAACGATATCATAGGATGGATACGTGTTATCCAATTGAGAGGAGCATTTTTCGATGCGCGTTATCGACCTGGAAAATATCAATTATGCCATGCGCAACGAGACGCAGTTTGTTCTGCGCTGTGAGGAGGTATTTCACGACAAGATCAGCGCCGCAGCCGCCGCTATTCTGTCCAACCGCCAGGAAAAGCCTGTGGTTGCCCTGACGGGCCCCTCCGGCTCCGGCAAGACCACCACCGCCATGCGGCTTCAGGAGTACCTGCAGAATCTGGGCGTCAAGGTATGTCTGCTGAGCATGGACAACTTCTTCCTGCCGCTGGACAAGCGCCCGCCCGAGGCCACAGACTGGGAGTCCCCCTACTGCGTGGACGTGGACACCCTGCTGACCTGCATCTCCCGCCTGCTGGACGGGATGGAGGCCGACATTCCCTGGTACGACTTCAAAAATGGCACCACCGGCGGCTATAAAAAAATGCAGGGCGACAAGGACTGCATCGTCATTGCCGAGGGCATCCACATGCTCAACCCCCTGATTTTCGACAAGCTCCGGGGCATCGCCAACGGCGTGTATGTAGCGCCCCGGACCCGTATCATTACCAATGACGACAAGATTGTCCGGCCCGAGCAGCTGCGGGTGGCCCGCCGCCTGATCCGGGACTACAACACCCGGGGCCATTCCCTGCAGGACACCGTGGAGCGGGCCGAGAGCGTGGACCGCGGCGAGGTGAACTACATCATGCCCTACAAGAGCAACGCCGCCATCCACATTGACACCTTCCACGATTACGAGCCCTGCATCCTGGCCAAGTACCTTAACGAAATCCCCCAGTTCCGCCAGGAGCTGACGCCGGAATATCTGGAAAAGCACGGCCTGACGGATCTGATGAAGGTGGTGGGCGGAGTTCCGCCGCTGCACACGACCTACGTTCCCCGCAATTCCATTGTCCGTGAATTTGTAGGCGGCAGCTGCTACCAATATTGACCAAAAGCGCATAATTATCCCCCGAAAGGAGTAGGATCCATATGAAAATCATCACCATCAGCCGCGAGTTCGGCTCCGGCGGCCGCGAGCTGGGCAAGCGTCTGGCCGAGGAGTTGGGCATCCATTGCTACGACCATGAGATCATCGAGCTGATTGCCAAGGAGCATGGCTTCGACGAGCGGTATGTGGCCAACATCTCCGAAAAGTGCATCGAGGCCGCCTATCCCATGACCATTGGCCATCGGTTCGCTATGCCGCCGGTGCAGATCATGGACCAGGGCTTCCAGGTGGCCGCCGCCCAACAGCAGATCATTGAGAATTTCGCCAAACAGGGCGACTGCGTCATCGTGGGACGCTGCGCCGACGTGATCCTGAAGGACTATCATCCCCTGAACCTGTTCGTCTATGCCGACGCCGAGTCCAAGATCCAGCGCTGCATCGACCGGGCCCCGGAGGGGGAGCACCTGTCCCGCAATGACATTGCCCGCCGCATGAAGCAGGTGGACAAAAACCGCGCCCAGTACCGCCAGATGTTCGCCGACAACAAGTGGGGCGCCAAGGAGACATACCATCTGTGCGTCAACACCTCCGGCCACGAGATCAAGGATCTGATCCCCGGCCTGGCCGCCTTCGTCCGCTGCTGGTTCGGCGAAAAGTAAATTGTTTCGGATAAAAATCCCTCCGGTGTAAGCCGGAGGGATTTTTCCCGTTTATTCCACCATTTCCAGAATGCGTCCATAGATCCGCCGGGACAGCGGCAGGGCCTCGTCCAGCAGGATCTGTCCCCGGGTGCGATACTGGGCGGCAAAGGCCACGTCCCGGATGCTGCCCAGGTTGATGAGGACGTTGAGCCATGCCCCCTGGATGGCGCACCCCAGGTGCAGGGCCGCGCAGCCCAGGTCGCTGGCCGCATTGGCGTTGGACCGGTCCACCAGCCCCTCCGTCAGGCGCAGCGCCTCCAGCGACAGCTCCATCATCTCAAAGGGGGTCCTGGTGCAGCCCTGCAGGGCCTGCTGCATGGCCTGCGACCGGGCGGTCTTCTCCTCGTCGGTGCCCTTGGGCATAGCGAACACGGCAGACACGGCGTTGAAGGCCTCCGTGTCCCGCTGCATCACGTCCAGGAACCGGTGCTCCAGGTCCCGGGCCTTTTCCAGGGTCTCCCGTGCCAGGCCATCGAATTCGGCGTACTTCTTTTTGCCCACGGTCAAAGACCCCACCATGGCGGTCAGGGCTGCGCCCAGGGCCCCGGCCAGTGCCGCGGCAGACCCGCCGCCGGGAGCCGGTGCGTCGGAGCCCAGCAGGTCCGCAAAGCCCCGTACCGTCAGTTCAGAAAGCTGCATGACGTCCTCCTTATTCCATGCCCACCAGGTGATACTCCATCACCTGCTTATGGCAGTCAAAATTCTCCAGCTTCAGGTAGTATTCCGCGCAGTCCACCAGGGCCTTGGCCGGGGTCAGGCCCACCAGCTCCGTGCCGATAATGCGCACGCCCCACCGGTCCGCCAGGGCCCGGATCATCTCATAGGCGTAATACAGCGGCGTCCCCTCATAGTTCACCATATTCATGGACACCTGGGCCACGTTCCGGTCCTCCAGCAGCAGGCCGATGGCCTTGCAGTATTTGAACCCGCCGGAGGAGCCGCGGATGGCCTTGGCGATGGACTTTGCGATCTCCACGTTGTCCGTGTCCAGGTTCACGTTGAAGGCCACCAGCGGCATCCGTGCGCCGATGGCGATGATTCCGGCGGTGGGGTGGACCTTCCTTTCGCCGAAATCCGGGGCCCACTCCGGCTGCTGGAGCTTCTCGGGCATCCCCTCGAACTGTCCCTTGCGGATCTTGGCCAGGTTCACCCGATCCGGAGACGTGGCGGAGTCCTCATACAGGAAGCTGGGGATCCGCAGCTCGTCCCAGATACGCCCCGCCACCTGCTTGGACAGCTCCACGCACTCCTGCACAGTCATGCCCATGGTGGGCACAAAGGGGATCACGTCCGTGGCCCCCATCCGGGGATGGGCGCCCTGATGCTTCGTCAGGTCGATGACCTCCATGGCCCGCTTGGCCAGCCGGAAGGCTGCCTCGCCGATGCCCTCCGGGGACCCCACCAGTGTGAACACGCACCGGTTATGGGTGCCGTCGGACTGCACGTCCAGCACCGTACACCCGGGAACGGCCTTGGCCGTATCCACCAGGGCGTTGAAGGCCGCCTCATCCCGCTCCCGGCTGACGCTGAAATTGGGGATGCACTCCACAAGCTTCATCATATTATTTTTCCTCCCTGTCCTCTGTGCTCCGATTCGTTATTTCAGCTCTCCGCAGACGGCCTCTGCCGCCTGGGACAGCGCGTGCTCCTTTACCAGCTCCTCCGCCCGGACCATCAGCGGGTGCATGACCACGTCCTCCTCGATGGGGGGGATCACGGTCCGGATGCGGTCGTACACGGCCCGGGTGGCGGGCGACAGCTTGTCCTCATCCCGCAGCCACAGGGCCTGTGCCCCGGCGAACAGCTCAATGGCCAGCACCTTCTGGCTGTTGTCCAGGATCATCAGCGCCTTCCGGGCGGCGGTGGTGCCCATGCTGACATGATCCTCCTGGTTGGCCGATGACGGGATGGAGTCCACCGATGCCGGATGGGCGTATACCTTGCTCTCCGACACCATGGAGGCCGCCGCGTACTGGGCGATCATGAAACCGGAGTGTACGCCGCCGTGCTTCGTCAGGAAGGCTGGCAGCCCCTCGGACAGGGCCGGATTCACCAGCCGCTCCAGCCGCCGCTCGGATACATTGGCAAATTCTGCCACCGCGATGCCCAGGAAATCCATGGCCAGCGCCATGGGCTGCCCGTGGAAATTGCCGCCGGAGATGACCTCGTCCTCCTCCGGAAAGATCAGGGGATTGTCGGTAACGGCGTTGATCTCCCGGCTTACCGCGTCCCACACATAGCCGATGGCGTCCCGGCTGGCCCCGTGGATCTGAGGGGTGCAGCGAATGGCGTAGGCATCCTGGACCTTGTCCGGGTTCAGGGCGAAGGACAGCCGGCTGCCCTCCAGCAGGCGGCGCAGGTTCTCCGCCGCGGTGATCTGCCCCGGCTGCCCCCGCAGGGCGTGTACCTTGGGGTCAAAGGCCTTCCGGATGCCATGCAGGGCCTGGCAGGTCATGGCGGCGGCGATGTCCGCCGTTTTGGCCAAGTCCCGGGCGTCATACACCGCCTGACAGGCGATGGCCGTCATGATCTGGGTGCCGTTGATAAGGGCCAAACCCTCCTTGGCGGCCAGCTGGATGGTCTCGATGCCGGCGGCAGCCATAGCCTCCCGGCCCGGCAGCACCCGGCCCTGATACTCTGCCTCTCCCTCGCCCAGCATCACCAGCACCATGTGGGCCAGGGGGGCCAGGTCGCCGCTGGCGCCCAGGGAGCCCTTCTCCGGGATAACGGGATGGACGCCCCGGTTCAGCATAGCCAGCAGCGTCTCCATGGTGGACAGACGAATGCCGGAATTGCCCCGGGACAGGGCGTTCAGCCGCAGCAGCATCGCCGCCCGCACCACCCGGGCGGGCAGCGGCCGGCCCATGCCGCAGGCGTGGGAGATGATAAGGTTTCGCTGCAGCTCGGCGGTCTCCTCCTCCGGCACGAACACCGTGGAGAATTTGCCGAACCCCGTGGTCAGGCCGTATACCACGGCCTTGTCCGCCAGCTTCCGGTCCACATAGGCCCGGGCGGCGTTGATGCGCTCCACCGCCTCCGGGGCGATGGCCACCGTCTCCCCTTCCCGGGAGACGGCGATGACCTGTTCAATGGTCAGGTCGTGTCCGTTGATATAAATCATGGTGTTTCCTCCTGTTGTTCCGTTACCCCACAAGCCGTCCCTTTTTCATCACCGTGTGCACCAGGTTGCTGCCGAAGCGATAGCATACATAATCCAGATCCGGCGCGTCCCACAGCAGCAGGTCCGCCTGCTTGCCGGGCTCCAGGGAGCCGATGCGGTCCGCCCGCCCGATGGCGGCGGCGCCATTCAGCGTCACCGCCGTCAGCACCTCCTCCGGGGTCATGCGATATTTCAGGCATGCAATGTTCATAGCCAGCTGCAAGCTGCTGCCGGGGCAGGAGCCGGGATTGAAATCCGTAGCCACCGCCACCGGGACTCCCGCATTCACCATGTCCCGAACCGGGGCATAGTCCGCCCCCAGATAGAAGCTGGTGGCCGGCAAGCAGCAGGCCACGGTGCCCCCCCGGGCCAGACTCCGGATGCCCTCCGGCGGGCAGACGATCAGATGCTCCGCACTGACCGCGCCCATTTCTCCCGCCAGCTGCGAGCCGCCGATGGCGTCGATCTCGTCGGCGTGGACCTTAGGCCGCAGCCCGTGGCGCAGTCCGGCCTCCAGAATGGTCCGGGACTCCTCCGCCGTAAACACACCCGTCTCGCAGAACACATCGCAGAACTCCGCCAGTCCCTCCCGGGCCGCCCGGGGGATCATCTCCTGGCACAGCAGGCGGATGTATGCCTCCCGCCGTCCCCGGTATTCCTCCGGCAGGGCGTGGGCCCCCATAAATGTGGCCGCCAGCTCCACCGGCTGCGTTTCCTTCAGCCGCCGGATGACCCGCAGCTGCTTCATCTCCTGCTCCGGGTCCAGGCCGTATCCGCTTTTCGCCTCGCAGGTGGTAACACCCATCCGCAGCATCTCCGCCAGAGCTTCCGCCGCCTTCTGCGCCAGCTGCTTCTCCGTAGCCGCCCGGGTGGCCCGAACGGTGGAGAGAATGCCGCCGCCCTGGGCCAGAATATCCAGATACGGCACGCCGCGGAGCTTCTGCCCCAGCTCATTCTGCCGCCACCCACCGAAGATCAGGTGTGTATGGGCGTCCACCAGTCCCGGGGTCACCAGCCGTCCCCCGGCGTCGATGACCCGGTCGCCCTCCGCCGGAGCAGGGGTCCCCTGCCCCACGGCGGCAATGGTCTCGCCGCATAGCTCCACCCAGGCGTTCCGCAGCAGTGTCACGTCTCCCTGCTGCGTGCCCCGCCGGGCGGAATGGCCCCGGGGCGTGGCCAGCAGACCGATGTTCGTAATGTAGGTACCCATGGTCCCTCCTTACCGGGCCCCGTGGAGCACGGCGGCGATGATGTCGTCGTCCTCCGGCGCGGCATAGGGCAGGGTGATATGATCCTGCCCCGCATACAGGCGGTTATACTCCATGGCCGTGGTGACGGCGTTGTCGTTCCGGGCCCAGCTGCGCCGGGCCACACCCACCATGGTGTCCCAGGGCATACTCATACGTAGGATGGTGTCCACCCGCTCCGAGCCGTCCAGCACCATGCCGAACCCGCCGTTGATGGACTTGCCGATGCCCACGCCGCCGCCGTTGTGCAGGGCGATAAGGCTCATGCCCCGGGCGGCGTTGCCGGCATAGCACTGGGTGGCCATGTCCGCCATGATGTTGGAGCCGTCCTTGATGTTGGAGGTCTCCCGGAAGGGGGAGTCCGTTCCGCCGGTGTCGTGGTGGTCCCGGCCCAGCATCACGGGGCCGATCTCGCCGTTTCGCACCATCTCGTTGAATTTCAGGGCGATGTTCATGCGTCCCATGGCGTCCTGATACAGGATGCGGCACTGGGTGCCCACCACCATGCGGTTGCGCTTGGCGTCCCGGACCCACACATAGTTGTCATAGTCCTGATACCGCCGGTTGTTTTCCAGGATATACGCCGCGGCGGCGGCGTCGGTCTTGTCCAGATCCTCGGGCTTTCCCGACAGGCAGCACCACCGGAAGGGCCCGTAGCCAAAGTCGAACAGGCAGGGCCCCAGAATGTCCTCCACATAGGAGGGGAACACGAATCCGTCCAGGTCGTTTTCGCCGTTGCGGCACACGTCCCGCACTCCGGCGTCAAACACGGCCTTCAGGAAGCTGTTGCCGTAGTCGAAGAAATACGTCCCCCGGTCGTGGAATTTGCAGATCATCTCATAGTGCCGCCGCAGGGATTTGTCCACCAGCTGCCGGAATCTCTCCGGATCCCGGTCCAGCAGCTCCGTCCGCTGGGCAAAGGTCAGCCCCTGGGGGCAGTATCCGCCGTCATAGGGCACATGGCAGGAGGTCTGGTCGCTGAGCAGGTCCACATGCACGTTGTTGTCATACAGGTATTCCAGCAGGTCCACCACATTTCCGTGATAGGCGATGGCGCAGGGGGTCTTGTCCGCCAGATGCTGCCGGGCCATAGCCAGCGCCTGCTCCAGGCTGTCGGTGCGCTGGCTGACCCATCCCTGGGTATAGCGGGTCTCGATGCGGGAGTCGTCCACCTCCGCGATGATGGACACGGCCCCGGCGATCTCCGCCGCCTTGCCCTGGGCCCCGCTCATGCCGCCCAGGCCCGCCGACACGAACAGCCGCCCCGCCAGGTTCCCGTCGGCGGGAATCCCCAGCTTCAGCCGTCCGGCGTTGAGCAGAGTGTTGAAGGTCCCGTGCACGATGCCCTGGGGCCCGATGTACATCCAGCCGCCTGCCGTCATCTGGCCGTAGTTGGCCACGCCCAGGGCGGCGGCGCGGTTGAAGTTCTTCTGGTCGTCAAAGGCGCCCACCATCAGGCCGTTGGTGATGATGCACCGGGGCGCCAGCTTGTGGCTGTGGAACAGGCCCAGCGGGTGGCCGGACATAACCACCAGCGTCTGCTCATCGGTCATGACCTCCAGATACTTCTTGATGAGCCGGTACTGCATCCAGTTCTGGCACACCTGCCCCGTCTCGCCGTAGGTCACCAGCTCATAGGGGTACAGGGCCACGTCGAAGTCCAGGTTGTTGTCCATCATCACCTGGAAGGCCTTGGCCTCTATGCAGTTGCCCCGATACTGGTCGATGGGCTTGCCGTGAAGCGCACCCTCCGGCCGGAAGCGATATCCGTAGATCCGGCCATGCTCCTCCAGTTCCCGGGCAAACTCCCTTGCCATCTGCAAATGATGGTCCGGGTGGATGTACCGCAGGGCGTTGCGGATGGCCAGCGCCTTGTCTGCCTGGGACAGATGGGCCTCCCGCCTGGGGGCCCGCCGGATCCCCTCCCGGAAGGTGGGATATGGGGGCAGGTCGTAATCCAATTTCACCGTCATTGCGTTGTCAACATCATAAAATGCCATAAGCTGCCTCCTGTCTTTGTTGAATATTTCCTGATTATCTATTATATTCAATTGCGGCGAATCTGTCAATTCAGCAAAAAGAAGTGATAATTTCATGTTTCATTTGGTGCTTTTCAATAATTTCTCTACAAAAACCCATCTCAATGTACCGGGACAGCCAAATCCTGAACCCCCAGCGCCCCAGGCTTTACTGCGCTGCCTGAATACACACACTTTCGCGGATAAAATTTTTCGTAATCATTTGTTACCGTCTTGTAACGGAATGTACCTTGATTCCCCGGCGGCAGTTCTCTACAATATCAGACAGAATCGTTTATAGGGGGATCGCATCCATGAAAAAAAAGACCATCGCCGCTCTGGCGGCAGGCGGAGCTCTGCTGCTGGCAGCCGCCGTCATCGGCGTTCTGAGCCTTGCAAAGGGCTATTTTATCCTCACACCGCCCACTCACATCCAGCTCAACGGCCCGTCCGAGGAACGCATCGCCGCCTTCGCTGCCTACACGGACCCCGGCGCCCAGCTGCTGCGGGGCAGCAACCGCACCGATACCGCCGTCACCGTGGAGGGCCGGGTGAACACCGAGGTCCCCGGGGACTATACCCTGACGTATCAGGCGGAGTACCGGGGGCAGCGCTACACGGCCCGCCGTCTGGTGCGCGTGGAGGACCGGGAGGCCCCGGAGCTGACGCTGGCCGGGGATACGGAGGTCACCGTCTCCCGCTTTGACCTGTTCCAAGACCCGGGAGCCGCCGCCCGGGACCGCTGCGACGGTGATCTCACCGCCTCTATCCGGGTAACGGACCAGGAAAGCGGCGACATCCACGTTCTCACCTACACCGTCACCGACAAGGCCGGAAATACCGCCACTGCCACCCGTCGGGTAACGGTCCGGGACGTGGTAGCCCCGGTCATCACGCTGTCCGGTCAGCGGGAGCTGTTCGTTCCCCTGGGCGGTACACTCAAGGATCCCGGAGCCACGGCCCAGGATGACGCCGACGGCGACCTGACCGCAGCCATCCGCCGGGCCGGCACTGTGGACACCTCCGTTCCCGGGGTCTATACCCTGACCTATACCGTGTCCGACAAGGCGGGCAACACTGCCTCTGCCACCCGCCAGGTGTCCGTATATGAAAATACCACCACCGGCTCCAGTCCCGTCTACCTGACCTTCGATGACGGCCCCAGCGACCGGGTGACGCCCCGGGTGCTGGACACTCTGAAGGCCTATAACGTCCGCGCCACCTTCTTCATCGTCAACTACGGCGAGTCCGGTAAGGCTCTGATCCGCCGGATGATCGACGAAGGGCATACCGTGGCCATTCACGGCTACTCCCACGACTATGCATCCATTTACAAAAGTGACGAGGCCTTTATGCAGAACGTCTACCGGCTCCGGGACCGGCTTCGGGCAGACTTCGGGTATGAGGCCACCATCATCCGCTTCCCCGGAGGCAGCTCCAACACCGTCAGCCGCCAGTACAGCGTGGGCATCATGAGCCGTCTGGCCCAGCGGGTCCAGAACGAGGGCTTCACCTATTTTGACTGGAATGTATCCAGCGGCGACGCTGCCGGTACCCCCGCCTCCTCGGGCCGGATCTACAGCGCCGTCACCTCTGCCCTGCGCCATGGCCGGAGCAACGTGGTGCTGATGCATGATGCCGGAACCAAGTCCACCACCGCCGACGCCCTGCCGGATATCATCCAGTATTGTCTGGCCAACGGCTACAGCATCCAGGCCATTACCCCCGCCACCAAGCCCGTCCACCACGGCATCGCCAACTGATGCGGCCCCTTTTCCCGCTGCCATAAACGCACCCCGTGCGGCAGACCGCTCTCCTGGCGGTCCGCCCTGCGGGGTGCTTTGGCTTACCGGGCGGGCAAAAAATAAATCCTGCGGTCCCCCCTTTTCTTTTAAGGAAATATACGCTATAATACCATTTCAGAACAATTTACACCGGGAGGGAAAAACATGTCCTCACAGCTGCTGGAGATATTGAACAGCGTGAAAACCATGTCCATTGTGGGCATGTGCAAAAACGCAGGAAAGACCACTATGCTTAACTGGATGCTGCATCACGACCGGCTTCAGGGAACCCTGGGGCTGACGTCCATCGGGCGGGACGGCGAGTCCACCGATGTGGTGACGGGTACAGAAAAGCCCGGCATTTTCGTCCGGGAGGGAACCCTGATCGCCACGGCCCGGGACATGCTGCGGCTGGGCGATGTGACTGCGGAGATCCTGGAGACCACCGGCATTCCCACGCCTCTGGGTGAGGTGGTGATCCTTCGGGCCCGCAGCGCCGGAAACGTCCAGCTGGCAGGGCCGTCCATCACCAGCCAGCTGCGGGAGGTATCCCGGATGTTCTTTGATTTGGGAGCGGATAAGTCCATCATCGACGGGGCCCTGGGCCGGAAGTCTCTGGGCGCCCGGGCAGTTGCCGAGGGCGTGGTGCTGTGCACCGGCGCGTCGTATCACATGAGCATGGAAAGGGTGGTGGCGGATACCGCCAATATCTACCGCATCATGAATCTGCCCAAGGCGACGACCCTGCCGCCGGAGGCGGAGGACGGCCTGGAGAAATGTCTGAAGGAGCACGGCGAGGCCCTGGCCCCCGGAGCGCTGACGGACTCCATGGTGGTGCCCCTGCTGCGCAGCGGCGTGCTGCGGGGCGGACGGCTGGTGGTGAAGGACCCCAGCCGGGTGCTGCTGACGCCGGATACCCTGGACAAGCTGCAGACCCGGCAGGTGCGGCTGGAAACTGCCGAGGCAGCCCGGACCCTGTGCGTGACCATCAACCCTGTGTCCGCCTACGGGTGGAAATTCGATAAAGACGAGTTCATGGCCCGGATGCGGGAGGCCGTGGACGTTCCGGTGATCAATGTAAAGGAGGAGCTGGCATGATCGAGATCCGTTTCGAGGAAAGAGAAAAAATCGGCCTGCAGTATATTCTGGAGAGTCTCCATGGGTGCAGCCCCTTTGGCCAGGAGCGCATTCGCCGCCTGCGGTACTATACCCCCGACCAACGGCAGGAGCTGGAGCTGGAGCTGTACAATGTGGAGCGGGCCGCCGCCCATGCGGAGGAGCTGAAGGACCTGTACGACCAGATCTGTGTGGTGCTGTGCCAGATGAAGGACATCCGCGGCTCCCTGCGCCGGTGCCGGGAGCTGGAGGTGCCGGACCATGTGGAGCTGTTTGAGCTCAAGGGCTATCTCCAGCGGCTGGAGACCCTGCGGCCCATGTTTGAGCGGCTGCGGGATGCGGCGGGACTTACGGGCCTGGAATTTCATGATCCCGCTCCGGCTCTGGCCATTCTGGACCCGGAAAACACCCGCAGCCGGGGCTTTTACATCCCCGATGCCGCCACGCCGAAGCTGCGGGAGATCCGCGCCGCCAAGAAGCAGGTGGAGGAGCAGCTGTACCGGGCCCAGACTGACGCGGAGAAGGACGATCTGCGGCAGAAGCGGGTGCGCATCTGCGCCGAGGAGGACAGTGAGGAGATGAAGGTCCGCCGGGCCATGGGCGCGGCCCTGGCTCCTCTGGCCGACGATCTGATGGCCGACGCCGACACCGCCGGGCGGCTGGATTTTCTCATTCAGAAGGCGCTGTTTGCCCACCGGTACGGTGGGGTACGGCCGGAAATCACCGACACCGCTCTGGAGCTGACGGATATGATCAACCCGGAGCTGTGCGACCTTTTACGGGAGCAGGGTCGTTCCTTTGTGCCGGTGTCCATCTCTCTGGACCGGGGCGCAGCGGTGATCACCGGCGCCAACATGGGCGGCAAGTCCGTGGCCATGAAAACCGTGGCCCTGAACGTGCTGCTTTTGCAGGCGGGATTCCTGGTATGCGCCAAGCAGGCCCGGATGCCTCTGTTCTGGAGCGTGAAAATGCTGTTTGACGATTTGCAGTCCATCCAGTCGGGCCTGTCCGGCTTCGGCAGCGAGATCGTCCAGTTCCAGAAGGCCCTGGCAGAGGTAGAGCAGGGGTATTCCCTGTTCCTGCTGGACGAATTTGCCCGGGGTACCAACCCCGATGAGGGCGCCATCATCGTCCAGGCCGTCACCCGGTACTTAAACGACGTCAATGCCATCTCCCTGCTGACCACCCACTATGACAAGGTGGCCGAGCACGCCCGCATCCACTACCAGATCATCGGCCTGCGGGATGTGGATCCGGAGCAGATCCGCCGGGAGCTGGCCGCTACCAACGAGGACGGCGTGGCCGTCATCGCCCGGCACATGAACTATGGTCTGTACCGGGTGGAGGGCAGGTCCGACTGCCCCCGGGACGCGCTGAATATCTGCCGGATGCTGTCGCTGAAGCCGGAAATTCTGGAAAAGATCGAGCAGAGCTATTGATTTTATTACAGGGGGAAATGTCCGTGCAGCGTGGACATTTCCCCCTGTGTACTATATCGTCCCCAACATTATATCCAAAGGAAACAGGGTGCGAAAAATTTGTCAGATGTGCAAAAAAGTTATTGTGATTTCTGTCACAAATTCTATTGACAAATTCCTCCGCATCGCGATATAATGGGTGCAACAGAAGTTCATACTACAATCAATAGAGGCGCGGGCGACAGGGTACTGCTTCGCAGGGGACAGACATCCGTTACAAACGGAGCAGAAAGGGGCCACCCGCCGAAAGGACACTGTCGGTCTGTGACCTTGCCCTTGGGGACGCTTGCGTAAGCTGCGTTACTGTCATGTTATTGTGTTTGTAACATGGAGCGCTATTGGTCAATGACCTTGACCGATAGCGCTCTTTTTATGCCCGAAAGAACGCCGGAAGAAGGAAGGCCCGTTTGCAGCACGGCTTCTGTTGAAGGCGATCCCAAAATTCTGAAGGAGGAAAATACTTATGGAAAAGATGACTTCTCTGCTGCGTCTGCGTATGAGTGCCAAGGATGCTCATTACGGCGGAAACCTGGTGGACGGCGCACACATGGTGCACCTGTTCGGCGATGTGGCCACCGAGCTGCTGATCAAGTGCGACGGCGATGAGGGCCTGTTCTGTGCCTATGACAACGTGGAGTTCCTGGCTCCCGTGTACGCCGGCGACTACATCGAAGCCTATGGCGAGATCGAGAAGATCGGCAACACCTCCCGCACCATGAAGTTCGAGGCCCGCAAGGTCATCGTGTCCCGTCCCGACATCAGCGCTTCTGCCGCCGACGTTCTGGAAGAGCCCATCGTTGTCTGCCGCGCCCACGGCACCTGCGTGACTCCTAAGGATTGCCAGCGCAAGAAGATCGAGAAGTAAGGGAGCGATAGAAATGGAAAAGCTGATCATTACCGCTGCTATCTGCGGCGCTGAGGTCACCAAGGAGCAGAATCCCGCCGTTCCCTACACCGTGGAGGAAATGGTCCGCGAGGCCAAGTCCGCCTACGAGGCCGGCGCCGCCATTCTGCACATCCACGTCCGCGAGGACGACGGCACCCCCACCCAGGACCGTGAGCGCTTCCGCGTGGTCATGGACGCCATCCGCAAGGAGCTGCCCGACGTTATCATGATCCCCTCCACCGGCGGCGCCACCGGTATGTCCCCCGAGGAGCGTCTGCAGCCCACCGAGCTGTTCCCCGAGATGGCCACGCTGGACTGCGGCACCTGTAACTTCGGCGACGAGGTATTCGACAACACCATGCCCACCATGCGTGCCTTCGGCAAGCGCATGCTGGAGAACAACATCAAGCCCGAGTACGAGTGCTTCGAGCTGGGTCACATCGATACCATCCTTGGCATGGCCAAGAAGGGTGAGGTGCCCGCCCATCCCATGCAGTTCAACTTCGTGCTGGGCGTCCACGGCTGCACCCCCGCTACCGTGGAGAACCTGGCGTTCTTCGCCAGCAAGATTCCCGCAGGCTCCACCTGGACCGTGTCCGGCGTGGGCCGCGCCGCGTGGACCATGGCTGCCGCTGCCATCGCCATGGGCGGCAACGTCCGCGTTGGCTTCGAGGACAACATCTATCTGGGCAAGGGCCAGAAGGCCGCGTCCAACGGCGAGCTGGTGGCCAAGGTGGTCCGCATCGCCAAGGAGCTGGGCCGCGAGATTGCCACGCCCGCCGAGGCTCGTGAGATCCTGAGCCTCAAGCCCCTGCAGTAAGCGTAAACACAACTTTGATATTTTTTAGGAGGATATTTAACAATGGCTGAACTGAAAGGCAACAAGTACGGTACCCACCGCGTTATCGAGCCCAAGGGCGTTCTGACCCAGGCTGCTTGGAAGGTCGA
>OHJY01000016.1_pt1 | contig 68124 bp, 84 predicted proteins | sample 1568681 | NCBI WGS metagenome assembly OHJY01 (sample SAMEA3879540, study PRJEB24766) | human gut metagenome | biome: human-associated habitat; feature: feces | place: USA | collected 1985/1987
CCCAGCACCGCGGTTCGCGTTTGAGAGCTTGTCAAAAAGACTTTTTGACAAGCTCAAGCGCCGTGTGCACAAGAAAAATGTGCACACGGCGTTTGTTATTCCGTTTCGAGCAGCAGGCACACCGCATGGGCGGCGATGCCCTCCTCGCGGCCTGTGAAGCCAAGGCGCTCCTCGGTCGTGGCCTTGACGCTGACACGCGAAACATCGAGCCCCAGCCGCGCGGCGAGATTTTCGCGCATCCGGTCAATATGCGGCGCGAGCTTCGGCTTCTGCGCAAGAACGGTCGCGTCGATGTTTCCGACGCGGTAGCCCGCCTGCGCAAGCCGTGCGCCGACCTCCGAGAGAAGGTCGAGGCTGCATGCACCGAGATAGCGCCCGTCCGTATCGGGAAAGAGCTTTCCAATGTCGCCCATGGCGGCCGCGCCGAGCAGCGCGTCCATGACGGCGTGCGTCAGAACGTCCGCATCGGAGTGCCCGTCAAGCCCCTTCTCCCACGCGATCTCCACGCCGCCGAGGATGAGCTTCCGTCCCGCACTCAGGCGGTGTACGTCATATCCGTGACCAATTCTCATGCCCGCTCCCTCCTGCGCAAAATGGCCTCCGCCAGCTCAAGATCGAGCGGCGTTGTGAGCTTGATGTTTTCCTCCGACCCCTCGGTGAGCTGCACCGTCATGCCGATGGCCTCCACGGCGGAGCAGTCATCCGTGACCGGAAGCTGCTTTTCCAGCGCGTTTTGAAGCGCGCCGCGCAAAAGATCGGCGTCAAAGATCTGCGGCGTCTGCACGGCAAAGAGCGTTTTCCGGTCGGGTGTGGACTGCACCGTTCCGTCGGACGAGATCTTGATCGTGTCCTTGACGGCAATGGCAGGCGCTGCCGCGCCGAATTTGGCCGCCTTGGCGGCGGTGCGCGTGATGACCTCGACCGGAACGAGCGGCCGCGCGCCGTCGTGCACCGCGATCAGCTCCGTCCCCTCAGAGACGGCGCGGACACCCGCCATCACCGACTCCAGCCGCGACGCGCCGCCGGGGACGACAATGCGCGCCTTGGGGTAGGCGGGACACAGACGGCTCATGCGCTCCATCGTGTCCGCACGCGCCACCAGAACGATCTCGTCGATGAGCGCACAGCGCTGAAATGCGTCCATTGTCCGGCAGATGACCGGAAGCCGGTCCAAAACAGTGAAGATCTTGTCCGTTCCCTCCATGCGTGCGGCGCTTCCGGCGGCGACGATCACCGCCGCGCAGTACGGATGTGCGAGCTTTTGCCGCAGCTCCGCGGCTTTTTCATACACGCCGTATAGTTTTCTCAGTTCCATGCGCTCTCTCCCCTGCCGCACGGCGCTCACAGCGCCATGACCATCTTCTTGTATGTCTCTCCGCGAACCATGAAATTTTTGAACTGGTCGAACGCGGCGCAGGCGGGACTCAGTGTGACGATGTCGCCGGCCGCGGCGCGGCGGTGCGCCAGCGAGACGGCCGCATCGAGCGTCTGCACCGTCACGATCTCCGGGGCGCCGGGGGCATATTCCGGCGCGCTTTCCACGGCGGCACGGATCTTGTCCGCGGTCGCACCGCAGAGGATGAGCAGCTTCACGTGCGCACAGACCTCCGGCCCGAGCACGTCGAACGGAACATGCTTGTCATATCCGCCCGCGATCAGGATGACCTGCCGGTCAAAGCTGTGAAGCCCCGCAATGGTGCGCGAGGGGCTGCTGGCAATGGAGTCGTTATAATACCGCACGCCGTCCAGCTCCCGCACCAGCTCAATGCGGTGCTCCACGCCGCCGAAGCTGCGCGCCACAGCGTCGATGTCGCTGTCGGAGACGATCCCCTCGACCGCACATGCCGCCGCCATATAGTTTTCGATGTTGTGGACGCCCGGAATTTTGATGTCGGCAGCGTCCATGATCTTTTTGCCGTTTCGGAAGATCACGCCGTCCTTCAGATACACGCCGTTTTCCGGCACACCCAGACGGGAGAACTTCTCCACAGCGCCCTTGGCCTCTGCCGCAAACGCATCCGTGATGGCGTTGTCCATATTGAGAACAATCTTTCCGCCCGCATTCTGGTGAAGAAAGACGTTTTTCTTGGCGGCAATATACTCCTCCATGCTTTTATGCACATCCAGATGGTTCGGAGCAAGATTCGTCACGACCGCCACATCCGCCGAGCGCGTCATGGTCATCAGCTGGAACGAGCTGAGCTCGACAACGGCAAAATCCTCCGGCCGCATCTCCGCAGCACGCGGCAGAAGCGGCGTGCCGATGTTGCCGCCAAGCCAGACGGTCTTTCCGGCGTGCTCCAGAATCTTTGCGATGAGCGTCGTGGTTGTCGTCTTGCCGTCAGAGCCGGTCACGGCGAGGATGCGGCAGGGACAGACCTCAAAAAACGCCTCCATCTCCGAGGTCAGTAGCGCGCCCTGCTCGACCATCCGCGCGATCTGCGGCAGATCCGGACGCATCCCCGGCGTCCGGAACACGATGTCCGCCGTCACGCCGTCGAGATAATCCTCTCCGGTGTGCAGCCGCGCACCCATCCGCTCCAGCTCCAGCACCTCCGGGTCGAGCTTTTCACGCGGCGTCCTGTCGCACGCCGTCACGGCGATGCCGTATCCGAGCAGCATCCGGATCAGCGGGCGGTTGCTCACGCCGATCCCGAGCACAAGCGCGTGCTTTCCACGCAGGCGCTCAAAATATTCATCTACACGGTCATTCATGGCCAGACCTTCCTTGTTGAATTTGATGTTGCCTTTATTATATATGCTGCAAGAAACAAATGCAATCTGTTTGACAAACACGCCTGCATCCGCTAAAATAGTTACGCGACCGGGACGGACAGTCGCGGGCACAGTGCTGAAAGGCCGTGCATGAGGAAAGTCCGGGCTCCACAGGGCAAGGATAACGGGTAACGCCCGCCCAGAGCGATCTGAGGAAAAGTGCAACAGAAAGAAACCACCCTGCTTCTGCAGGGAACGGGTGGAAAGGCGAGGTAAAAGCTCACCCAATGGCTCGAGAGTGTCCATTGCTGTAAACTCTATCCGGAGCAACACCGCAGAGGAAGCGGGATTCGTCCCAGGCCTGCCCGGCTGCTTCCGAGAAGGTGGCTTGACCGCACCGGCAACGATGCGGCTAGATAGATGACTGTCGATTACAGAACCCGGCTTACAGACCCGATCGTGCCAGATCCCCGCATACCATCACCGTATGCGGGGGTCTGTGTATGTCAAAGATGTTTTTGCGCGCAGACAGCGCGCCTTGATGGGAGGAAAACGCATGGAGTGGATATGCCCCGTCTGCGGTAAGGCCCTGCGTCCGGACGCAGGCTCCTACCGCTGTGAAAACCGGCACTGCTTTGACCGCGCAAGGAGCGGCTATGTCAATCTCCTGCCGCCGTCCCCTGCCGCCAAGCGTCACGGCGATGACCGGCGCATGGTGCAGGCGCGGACGCAGTTTCTCTCACGCGGATACTATGCGCATCTGATGCAGGCCGTTGCCGCGCTCTGCGCCGAGCTGACGGGAAGCGCGCCCGTGATCGTGGACGCGGGCTGCGGCGAGGGCGCGTACACAAGGCATGTCTACGATGTGCTGGCGGCGCAGGGCAAGACGCCGCAGATCGCCGGGATCGACATTTCGACCGATGCGCTCCGCCATGCGGCAAAGCTCCTGCCGGAGGCGGGCTTCTGCGCCGCCAGCACGGCGCATATGCCGCTGGCAGACGCCTGCGCGGATCTGATTTTGAACATCTTTTCCCCGTTTATGGCGGCGGAGTTCCGCCGCGTGCTGCGGGAGGGCGGATATCTCGTGCGCGTGGTGCCGATGGCTCGGCATCTGTGGGAGCTGAAGGCGGCAGTCTATGACACGCCGTATGAAAATCCGCCGACCGACCTGTCCGCCGAGGGCTTCACGCTTCTGCGGCGGCTGGAGGTGAAAAAAACGATCCTTCTTGCCTCGCAGGAGGATGTGCCGGCGCTGTTCCAGATGACGCCTTACTATTATAAGACCGGCGAAAAGGATCAGAAAAAGCTGGACGCGCTTTCTTCTCTTTCCGTTGCGACGGAATTTGAAATCGCGGTCTATCAGGCCTGCGCCGCGCAGGAACCCCAATAACGTGCCATACTCAAACAGCGCAGCCGGCAAAACCGGCTGCGCTGTTTTATGTGTCAATGCTCCGTTTGCGCTGCTCTGTTTGCGGCTGCTTCCCGCCGTCTTTGGTATTCTTCCAGGTAGCGGTCCAGATAGACCTTGTTGACGATAGCGGAGATCGTGTTGCGCAGGAGGTCCTTGGCATCCGACTGCGTTTCGCCCAGTCCCTCCATCGCGGGTGCAACACCGAACGCCGCGCCGAGCATGTTTTCAAACTCGTCGCAGAAATAGTCGTATGCCGTTGGGAGCGGATAATTGTCCTCCTGAATGCCGAACATCAGCCGCAGCCCCTCCAACGGGACAACGGGCTTGACCACGGCGATGAAAAGCAGGCGCGCAAGGTGCTCCGCGGTGTACAGCTTCCGCACAGGCGCGGGAATGAGCCCCTGCTTGACGTAATTGCTCACCATGGAGCTTGTCAGCTCCGGCTCTCCCAGCGGCGCGAGATGGGCGTTGATGTAGCGCACCACCTGCTCCAGATACAGCCCGACGCCTGGGATCTGCGCGTAGCGCGGCAGGCAAAAGCCCGCAATATCCATTGTCATGCTCGTCCCTCCCTCATTTCTGCTGCCATTATACGCATTTTTTCCGGAGAGTGCAACGGTTTTAGAAAAATTCTTTTTCGGTTTTTGAAAAACGGTTGACGAAATGATAAAAAACTGATAGAATTTTCAAAACGGTTTTCCAAAACCGGATAAAACGCTTCTTGTCATCAGGAGGACAGATGTTATGGATCAGATTCGCATTGCCGCAGACTCCAGCTGCAATCTGCTTACGCTGAGCGGCGCGGATTTTGTCAGCGTTCCGCTCACGATCCGCACCGAAACAGAGGAGTTCCGGGACGATGCTGCGCTTGACGTCGATGCCATGGTCAGCGCGCTCCGCAGCACCAAGGGACGCTCCTATAGCGCATGTCCGAACGTCGCGGACTGGGAGGGTGCCTTCGGCGAACACGGCGACGTGATCGCATTTCCCATCACGAGCACCCTTTCCGGCAGCTACAACGCCGCCTGCGCGGCAAAAAGGAGCTGTGAGGAGCGCGACCCTTCGCGGCGCATCTGCGTCATGGACACGCTCTCTGCCGGGCCGGAAATTGCGCTTTTCATTGAGAAGACGCGCTCCGAGCTGCGCTCCGGCGCAAGTTTTGACGACGTGTGTAAGACGCTGGAGACGTACTCGCGCAGAACGCATCTGCTCTTTGCGCTGGAATCCATGCACAACCTCGCCCAGAACGGGCGCATCAGCCGCCTCGCGGCAACCATGGCGGGCGTCCTCGGCATCCGCGCCGTCGGGCAGGCCAGCGCCGAGGGCACGCTCGAAATGCTTGGAAAATGCCGCGGCAGCCGAAAAACGCAGCAGTTTTTGCTGAATGAAATGGAGTGCCTCGGCTACCGGGGCGGCAGCGTCCGCATCGGCCACTGCCAGAACGAGGCGCTTGCGCAGGCGCTTTGCAGTGCGCTTCGTCAGCGCTTCCCGGAGGCGGACATCCAAAGCAGCCCGCTCCGCGGCCTTTGCAGCTATTACGCCGAACGCGGCGGGATCATGCTGGGGTTCGAGTCATGAGAGCGGCCCAGACAGGCAGGCGCGTGCAGGCAGACAGAGTCCTGCATCTTGCCGTGCGCGTTTTGACCCTGCCGCCCATCGTCATCGGCATCACGCTGCTTCTGATGTACGCTCCGGCAGGTCTTCTGAGCCTGCACGAGCTGCTGCTGAGCGAGCTGTTTTTGCTGCTCATCCCCATGGCAGCGTATCCCATACGTGAGATCTTCCGCATCGGAACGGACCGCCGGAAGGGTCAGCGCGCCACGGCGCTTGTATGCAGCTCTGTCGGATACGTCTGCGGTTTTGTCTGGTCGCTGGCAGCGCCGTGCTCGTGGCTCGTCCATATCCTGTTTCTGTCCTATATTCTTTCCATCGCAGCGCTGCTGCTTCTCAACGGCGTTTTCGGCCTCCGCGCAAGCGGTCACGCATGCAGCACGACCGCGCCCGCGTTTTTGCTGACATGGAAGCTCCATCCGCTGCTGATCCTGCCGTCCGCGCTGCTGATCGCGGCGGTCTACCGCTCGTCGCTGAAGCTCAAGCGCCACACGCTGCCGCAGCTTCTGATCGGCTCGGCGGTCAGCCTTCTCGCCTGCGGCATCTCCATCTGGGTCTACGGCATCGGCTGAAAAGAGAAAATCCCTCGTGCAATACCTGGACAAAAAGAAATACTGTGTGCAGTCACGAGACTGCCAAAGACCGCTGCCCCTGCGCACCCCGCGGGTCAGCGGTCTTTTTTTGCTGCTTGCCTGCGGAAAAGTCGCACCAAGCAGGTTTTATTGTCCTCTGCGCCCACGGAATTCGCATTTTTTGCAATATTTTACGCAGGATAACGCATTGTTTCCCGCAAATACTTCCGCTATGATGGCCTCACAGTATGCAGCCACAGAAAGGAGCACACGCATGAACGCCACAGAACTGATCGAATATATCCGCACTGCCGAAAAGAAAACGCCAGTCAAGGTCTACATTTGGGAGCGTTTTCCGACGAGCTTTCCGAATGCAAGAGTCTTTCCGGCGGGAGACGGGACAAAAATCGTGTTTGGCGACTGGCGGGACATCAGCCCCGCCATCGAGGCGCAGCAGGACGCCATTGCCGATATCGTGATCGAAAGCAGCTGCCGCAATTCAGCCGTTCCTCTGCTGGACACGAAGGATCTACGTGCCCGGATCGAGCCGGGCGCCATCATTCGAGAGCAGGTCGAGATCGGAGAGGGCGCGGTCATCATGATGGGCGCCATCGTCAACATCGGCGCAAGCGTGGGCGCAGGAACCATGATCGACATGGGCGCGGTGCTCGGAGGCCGGGCGATGGTCGGCGCACGCTGCCACATCGGCGCAGGCGCAGTGCTGGCCGGGGTGATCGAGCCCGCGAGTGCACTGCCCGTCGTCGTGGAGGATGAGGTGCTCATCGGAGCGAACGCAGTGGTGATCGAGGGCTGCCGCATCGGCAGGGGCGCAGTCGTTGCGGCGGGCGCGGTCGTCATCTCGGACGTACCGCCCGACACCGTGGTTGCCGGATGCCCCGCGCGCATCCTCAAGCGCAAGGACGAGACCTCCGCCGCCAAGACGGCGCTGGTGGACGCCCTGCGGGAGCTTTGAGCCGCAGGCGCATGACATTCAAACACGCACAAGAAAGGGTTTCAGATATGCAAACGCTCACCCCCATGACAGCGGACAGACGCGCCCTGCACCGCATCCCCGAGCTGGGCGACGAGCTGCCCAAGACTATGGACTATGTACAAGATGTCCTCGGCACGCTCGGCTGCGAGGTGCTTTTCCCACTTGACAGCGCTGTGTGCGCTTATTTTGACTTCGGTGCGCCGGATACGCTGGCATTTCGCGCGGAAATGGACGCGCTGCCCATCGCGGAGCGGACGGGGCTGCCGTTTGCCTCCCTGCACAGTGGGCGTATGCACGCCTGCGGGCACGACGGGCACATGGCGATGGTGCTGGAGCTTGGCCGCAGGATCCGCACGAAGCAGGCGCTTCCGCACAACATTCTGTTGCTGTTTCAGCCCGCCGAGGAAACGACCGGCGGCGCCAGACGGCTTTGCGAAACAGGGGTTTTGGAGCGTCTGCGCGTCAAAGCCGTATTTGCCCTGCACCTCTGGCCGGGTCTTTCTGCCGAGATGATCGCCGGTCTGCCCGGCCCCATGATGGCGCGCTCGGCCGAGGTGACGTTCACCGCCGAGGGGCGCTGCACACATTTCTGCTCCGCCGCCTCCGGCCGTGACGCGCTCGCAGCCTGCGTGGAGTTTTACAGCCGCGCCGCGGCATTGCCGCTTCCGCAGGCTCCGCAAAGTCTGCTCGGCTTCGGGCGCATGGAGGCCGGAAGCGTCCGCAATGCAGTTGCCGGAAGCGCGCGGCTGGAGGGCAGTCTGCGCGCGCTCGATGATGCTGCGTTTTGCAGCATCCAGGAGGCGCTGGAGGCGATCAGCCGCCATGTCGCGCAAACCAGCGGCTGTGCGGCCGCCGTCCATTTCAGCGAGGGCTACCCCGCTGTTGTGAATCCGCCCGATCTGCTCCGCAGGGCTTCTGCGCTGTTTCCCATCGAGGCGCTGACCGCGCCAACCATGGCAAGCGACGATTTTTCATACTATCAGCGGCGGCTTCCCGGCCTGTTTCTGTTTTTGGGCTGCGGCGAGACATCGGCGCTGCACACGGCGGCGTTCGATTTTGACGAGCGCGTGCTTGAAACCGGCGTGCGCTATTTCGAGACAGTCGCGGGAGGAACGGTATGGTAGACAGGCTCTGCACATCGCTCGGCGGGCTCTCTTTGAGTGCCATTCGCCGCTATACCGCCCTTGCCGCGGAGCGTGAGGACTGCATCACGCTGACCATCGGCGAGCCGGATCTTCCCACGCCCGCACCCATATGCGAGGCCGCTGTCCGCGCACTTGCAGGCGGCAGCACCCACTACACCGCAAACCAGGGCAGCGCTTCGCTCCGTGCGAAACTTGCCGCCTATGAGGCAAAAACGCGCCAGCTTGACTACGGACCGGACGAGATCCTCGTCACCGCCGGTGCAACGGAAGCCATTTACTGCGCGCTGACCGGCGTCCTCGACCCCGGCGACGAGGTCGTGATCCCGACGCCCGCCTTTGGGCTTTACGAGACCGTGACACGGCTCGCAGGCGCTGTTCCCGTGTATCTGGACACCGCCCGGACGGGCTTTCAGCTGACATATGAAGCGCTCTGCGCCGCCATCACGCCGCGGACAAAGGCGCTCGTGCTCAACAGCCCGAACAATCCAACCGGCGCGGTATATACGGAAGCCTCCCTTGCGGCCGTCTGCCGCGCGGTCGGAGACAGACCCATCTTTATACTCTGCGACGACGTTTACCGCGGGCTGTGCACGCGGCCCTGTCCGGATCCTGCGGCCCTGCCCGGCCTGCGGGAGCGGCTTTTGATCGCCCAGAGCTTTTCAAAGCCGTGGGCGATGACGGGCTGGCGCATCGGATATCTCATGGGCAGCGCGCCGGTCGTCCGAAAGCTCACTGCGCTCCACGGGCATATTCTGACCTGCGCGCCCAGCATGCTCCAGGCCGCCTGTGAGACGGCGCTGGAAACCGACACGGCGCCAATGCGCGAGACCTACGCAAAAAGACGGGCGCTGGTGCTGCGCCGCCTCCATGCGATGGGGCTATGCTGCCCCGTCCCGGAGGGCGCGTTTTATGCCTTCCCGGATATCCGTGCCTTCGGCCTTTGCTCCGAGGAGTTCTGCCTTCGTCTGATCGCGGAGGCCGGGGTCGCAGCAGTACCCGGAAGCTGCTTCGGAACAGAGGGGCATATCCGCATATCCTACTGCTGCGGCGAGCAGACGCTCGAACGCGGCATGGATCGCCTCGAGGTATTTCTGGAAAAGCTCAAACAGGAAAGAAGAACTTGACGACCTACAGAAACAGGAGGTAGCTCAAATGAAACAGAAAACACTTTTCCGCGGCATCGCCACGGCGCTTGCCACCCCGATGACATCTTCCGGCACCATCGACTATGACGCCTATGGCAGGCTCATAGACTGGCAGATCGAAAGCGGCGTCGCCGGGCTTGTCACCTGCGGCACAACGGGCGAGGCGTCCACAATGACCGCCGAGGAGCACCGCCAGACGATCGCCCTTGCCGTAAAGCGGGCCGCCGGGCGCGTGCCGGTCATCGCAGGCACCGGCGCAAATTGCACCGAAAAAGCCGTCGAGCTGACGCGGTTTGCCTGCGCCGCCGGAGCGGATGCCTGTCTGGTGGTGACGCCCTACTACAATAAGGCCACGCAGCGCGGGCTGATCGCCCACTATACCGCCATCGCGGACGCATCGGACAGGCCCGTGATCCTCTATAACGTTCCCTCCCGCACGGGTTGCAACCTGCTGCCCGAGACCTGCGCCGCACTTGCCGGGCATCCGCGCATTGCCGCCGTAAAGGAGGCAAGCGGAAACCTCTCGCAGATCGTATCGCTATTTCACAAGGCAGAGGCTCATCTGGACGTCTATTCCGGCAACGACGATCAGATCGTGCCCATCCTCGCCATGGGCGGCGAGGGCTGCATCTCCGTGCTCTCCAATGTGCTGCCCAAGGAGGCGGTTCGGCTGTGCGAGCTGTTCTTCTCCGGCGATGTGCGCGGCGCTGCGGCGCTCCAGTGCCGTCTGCTGCCCGTCATAGACGCGCTGTTTTCCGAGGTCAATCCCATTCCGGTCAAGGCGGCGCTGGCAAAAATGGGCTACGGCACCGACACGCTGCGTCTTCCGCTCACCCCGATGGAGGAAGGACGCCGGGTCGTCCTTCTGAACGCGCTCGAAGCATGGGGTGTTTGAGATGACAAGGATCCTTCTGCACGGCGCAAACGGCGCGATGGGCAGAGCGCTTCGCGCGCTGCTGGACGCCGGATTTGCGGACTGCACCGCAGGGCCCATGGTCAGCCGCAGCGGAAACGGTGCGTTTGCGTCCTTTTCCGAAGTTCTGGAGCCTGCCGACATCGTGCTCGACTTTTCCTTTCACACCGCGACCGAAGGCGCGCTTGACTTTGCGCTGGAGCACGGCCTTCCCATCGTGATCGGCACCACCGGACACACGCAGCAGGAGCGCGCGCGCATCGAGCGCGCCTCAGAGCAGATCCCCGTCTTTTTTTCCGGCAACATGAGTCTCGGTATTGCGGCGCTCTGCGGCCTTGTGCGCGAGGCCGCGCGCCTGTTTCCGGAGGCGGAGATCGAGATCGTGGAGACGCATCACAGCCGCAAGGCGGACGCTCCGAGCGGCACGGCGCGTATGCTCGCTGCCGCCGTTCAAAAAGAGCGGCCGGAGGCAGCGCTTGTGTGCGGCCGCAGCGGCTTTTCACCGCGAACTCACAGCGAGATCGGCATATCCTCCATCCGCCTCGGCAGTGTGACCGGCATCCATGAGGTGCTGATCTCGACCGGAGCCGAAACGCTGAGTCTGAAGCACGAGGCGCATGACCGGCGACTGTTCGCAGAGGGTGCGCTGCGGGCTGCCGTCTTCCTCTGCGGCAGGCAGCCCGATCTTTACGATATGGACGATCTTTTGAAGGGAGACGCCCTATGAAAACAGCAAAATTCGGCGGCACGTCTCTGGCAGACGCAGCCCGCTTCCGGCAGGTAAAGCGCATCGTATCGGCAGACCCGGAGCTGCGCTTTGTTGTGGTCTCCGCCCCGGGAAAGCGCTCTGCGGAGGACAAAAAGGTGACGGATCTGCTGTATGACTGCCATGCCGCTGTAAAAACAGGCGCAGACCCCGAGACTGCCTTTGCACCTGTCGCTGCGAGGTTCCGGCAGATCGCGCAGGAGCTCCGTCTCGGCATCGATCTAGAGGCGGAACTCCGGCAGATCGAAAAGGATCTGCGCTCCGGCGCGTCTGCTGCATACTGCGCCAGCCGCGGCGAATATCTCAGTGGGCGGATGCTGGCAGCCCTGCTGGGCTGGCCGTTTCTCGACCCGGCGGAGCTGCACTTCTTTGACGCTGACGGCGTCCCGCAGCACAAGCTGGCGGAGCAGGCGCTAATGCGCAGGCTCCGCGACATGGAGCGTGCCGTCATGCCCGGCTTCTACGGCGGCGGCGCGGACGGCCGCATCCACACGCTGCCGCGCGGCGGCTCGGATATCTCCGGAGCGCTGCTGGCAAGCGCCTCCGGGTCGGATGCCTACGAAAACTGGACGGACGTGCCCGGCATCTTTCGCGCCGATCCTGCGATCGTGCCCAGCGCAAGGGCGATTCCCGCCATGGCCTATGACGAGGTACGGGAGCTTGCGTATATGGGCGCCAACGTGCTGCACGAGGACGCGGTGACGCCAGCCCAGCGTATGGGCATTCCCATTCACATCCGCTCCACGATGCAGCCGGACGCGCCCGGCACCCTCGTCTCCTCGCAGAGCCCTCCCTCCGCCTGTCCCGTCACGGGAATCGCGGGGCGCAAGGGCTACTGCTCCATACAGGTGGAGAAGGAAAACATGAACAGCGCCGTGGGCTACTGCCGCAGGATTCTCTCGGTGCTCGAAACGCACGAGATCCCCTTTGACCACATCGCAACGGGGCTTGGCAGCATCTCGTTCATCGCCCCGGCCGCGGCGGTCTCCGCCTGCCGCGAGGCGCTTTTGTCGGACATTTCCGCCGCCGTCCGCCCGGACAGCATCTGCGTTGCAGACGGGCTTGCCATGGTGTCCATCGTCGGACGGGACATGGCGGGAAGGCCGGGCGTCTCCGGCCGTCTGCTCTGTGCGCTCGGACGCGCCGGCATCAACGTGCGGATGATCGTGCAGGGCACGCGCGAGATCAACATCACCGTTGGCATCAGCGAGCCGGAATATGAAAAAGCCGTGCACGCGGTGCACGGTGAATTCTTCCCGGAGTGCGCCCCATAATGATAAGCGCATGTTGTAATTACCCGGCACGGGAAGGCACATCGGAATATGCTCGCCTTTTGCGCTTACGGATACCGCATAAAGCCGCTCGAATTTCGAGCGGCTTTATGCGCAGGATGCACATTCGATGTCCTGCGCCGCGTTTCAGAGCCGGAAATGGCCGCGGCACTATGCATTTTTCACATTTGTAATTGATAAAAAATGTAATCTCCTACAAATTTCATTTTTCTTCCGCAGTTGTGTTCTTTTTTCCACCTTTTGTGTGTTATATTATTATATAGATAAAACAGTAGCGATATGCGAACGCATTCATCTTCTGGTAATATCAAATGTCTGATCAGCATTTGTTATATCGGGCGATTGCGTTGGTAAACGGTACCATACCGCCGCAATACCGCGAAGCGACAGCTGTAGGCCAATCACGGCTGCGTCCAACTGGAGATTGGCGAACACGCTACATAAGCTACAAAGGAGAAGATTATCATGAAGCAATCATCAAGAAAACTCGTAGCACTTTTCCTGACCCTTGCCATCCTCCTCTCTTTTGCAACCGTAGCCTTTGCTCATGACAACCTTGACGAGTGCGGAGAGGAACACTTGGAAATCCTTGACGAAGCTGGCCACGTTGATATGAATGCAGATGAAGTCATTTCCCCGCAAGCAGCCTGCAACCATAATTGGGAGCAGGAAAATAGCTATTATGTGTATCACGCAGGTACATATGTCAATGCTAACCAGTGCCTCGCAGTACTTCGCCGAACCTATAGGTGCACACGTTGCCAAGTCACTGTGTCCGAAGACTTTAATATCGTAAGTCCACATAGCCTTCTTGTGGACGATTCAAGCTGCACCGGAACGGAGCAAACCTGGTATAAGCACTGCTACTATTGCGGCGGCGCTGAAAAAACTGAGATACATCCGTGTCCCGGTGCACCGCACATTGGAAGACCTTGTCACTGGCTTCCTGCTTAAGCCCCTTTTTTCTTAAGTAAACGCCAAGAATATTCGCCCGGCGCACATCGTAGTGTGCGCCGGGCACCACACAAGGCAGGAGGTATCACCGTGAATGTATTTTTAACACAGCTTCGGCGGCGAGCGGTCTTATTCTCGCTGCTTGCCATCCTGTTGGCGGCAGTCATTGCCTTTCTGTCGATCGGTTTTTCGGCGCTGACGGCTGTTCGCAGGCAGATCCGCGGCGTCAGCGGGCAGTACACGACCATTGCCGTGCCGGTAGAGGGAAGCCCCTGGAGAATCGCTTTCAGTCAGGAAGACAGCACTGCGCGGGTTCCTCTTTTGCAGCAGACGCCGCGGCTCCCCGGTCTGCTCGCCGAGGATCGCAGAGCGCTGCTGAACGCGCATGTGAAAGGCTGTACATCCGTATCCGCCTATGAAAAGGACGAATTTTCTAATTATTCCTATGATTTTTTCAGTCGGGACCTGGCCGTTCTGGCGGTGCGCTGCACGGAGGTGCTCGAGCTTGAAGGTACGCAAAGCCGGCTGCTGCTCGACGAGACCGGCGGCATTGCCGGCTCCGAGGAGTGTGTGAGCCGGGATATACTCGCAGAATTCTCGCTGGAATCGGTCCTCTGCCTGTTTCCGGCCTATGCGGACATTCTGCCGCCGATAGAGGCCGTTCATTTCGCCGGCCCATACCCCTCTGACGGCAGACTCCCATTTGAAAAAGGAAAGACCTATCTCCTGTTCGGCTGTATCCACCCCGACGGCAACCTCACAATGACCACGGACGAGAACGGGGAGCAGACATTTGAATATTCCACGCCGGGGCTTTGGCATCTGCGGCTTATGGTCCCTGTGTCCGCCAGTCATATCAACACGCAGCCGGGCGCAATGCGCATTGAGGGCTTTCTGCGCTCCCTTTCGTACCTCCAGGGCGCCGATGGGGTTTTCAGCTGGCGCGTGGAGGAGGACAGTCTGCCCTACTGTGCAGAGTATACGGGCGATGTCGAGGCCTTTCTGCGCAGCGATGCGGGGGCGCTTTGGCGCGACACGATCATACCGATGTGCCGGACAAATTATGAAAGCGCAAACCTCATTCTGACGGACAACTCGGAAAGTATTCTCTGGTTCAACAACGACAACGCCTCTATCTTTGAAGGCCGCGGGCTTGAGTCTGCCGACTATGTAAACGGCAGCAATGTCTGCCTCGTCAGCGCCGCCTATGCACTGAAAAACGGGCTGTCTGTCGGGGACAGCATCGAATTGGAGCTCTATCAGGCGCAGATGGGCACAACGCCCGGCATAGAGGGGAAGATCTTTGGCGTTCCGGTCACCTATAACGTATACGAGCCGTGCAAGGAGGAAAACCGGCTGAACATCAAAAAGGACTATAAAATCGTCGGCATTTATGCCGCACCGGAATTCGCGTCAGGCGAGCATTCCTTCTCGGCAAACGCGATTTTTGCTCCCAAGTCCTCCGTCCCGAACGCCGCGCTCTATGAGGACATTCGCTGCACCCCGCTGTACTCCGCAATTCTGGAAAACGGCGGGGCGGACATGTTCGAGGCGGCGCTGGAGGCGCGCGGCCAAGGCGAGCTGTTCGCTTATTTTGACCAGAACTATAATATGCTGGCGGAGACGCTTGATGTGATGCACGCAAACGCCATGCGGATGACGCTCATCAGCAGTGCGCTGTTCGTGCTGGTTACGGCGCTGTTCTTCTTCCTGTTTTTGCGGCAGACGGCAGACCCCGCAAGAAAGCTGCGGCTTCTGGGGCTTCAGGCCGGTATCGTCCGGCGGCAGCGGTATGGCGCAAGCATCGTCCTGATCGTTTCCGCCGCCGCTTTGGGCGCAGGCGCAGCCGCAGGTCTGTACGGCGCGGTCACACGGCGCGTCCTTTCGGGCAGCATCGCCCTTCAGCCGTCTGTGCTTCTCCTCTCCGTCGCCGCCCAGACCGTCCTGCTGCTGGCTGCTGCGCTGCTCTGCACGCTTGCGACCTCGAGACAAAACCTGATGCAGAAAAAATAAAGGCAGGGAGGAATGTATGATGAAGAAAACCGGTTCCGCCCTGCGGCGGATGACGCTGGCCGTGCTCTGGCGGCGCAGAGGCGTCAGCTTGCTGCTCCTGCTTCTGGCAGCACTGGGCGTGTTCTCAGCAGCGCTGCTGCAAAATCTTGCGCTGCGCCAGGAGCGCTCCATGGCGGATATGATCGAAAACACGCCGATTCGCTGCGTCGTCACCAACGCGCAGGGTGCATCCAGTGATCGGCTCGGCATGAACAGCGCCTTTGTCGATATGCTGATGGGCTATCGCCACGAGCGCGGCTGCTACGCGGACGAGGCCGCGAAGAATGTCCGTGCCAAGGCTTCCCGGCTCCTGCAAAGTCCGGCGGATACGACACTCTGCCGCATTCTGAGCCTTGCCTCGGACAGCGTGCTCGACCCGGTCTCCGGCGCCAAGGTCACGTTCTTCCGCGGCTGGTCGGAGGATGTGTTCCTCGGCACGGAGCGCGTCTGCATCGTGCCGGAAAATCTGCTCCAGACAGCGGGGCAGGACGCGGACGGCTCCCCTGCTGTCACGATCGACTATCTTGGCAGACGGGTCACGCTGAAAATCGTCGGCACGGTCAGCGGACAGACGGGTGCGACGATCTGGTGCCCGTTTTATGTGACCATGACAGACGGACTGACAGAGAACTTTTTCGTTGACTCCTGTTCGTTTGACATTCGGGACAATGCACGGCTGGAGGCATGCAAAGAAGAGCTTTATAAAACCTTCGTCGTGCCGATGCTGACAAATCAGCCCGACTGGAAAACCTACGGCGTGATCATCAACGATGCGGAATTCATCGCCTCGGTACACGAGTTTGAGTCGAATCTCAAGACGCTGCGCCTGCTGCTGCCGATTTTGCTGGCGCTGTTCGCGGGCGTTGGCTTCCTCGCGACGTACCTGACCACGCGCAGCCGCAGGCGCGAATTTGCGGTCATGCGCTGCATCGGCCGGAAAAAACACAGCATCTTCTGGCAGGTGTTCGGTGAGGAGCTGCTGCTGGCGCTGCTCGGCGCGGCAATCGGCGCAGGCGTCGCGTTTGCGATCGAGGGCGGTTATCCCCCTGCCGCCGTCAAAAGCGCGGGACTGCTGCTGGGGCTGTTCCTGCTCGGCGCGGCCATGGCGTGCTGCATGGTTGCCGGCGTCAACGTAATGAAACTGATGAAAACGGAGGATTGAGTATGGAACGTTTGGAAGCAAAAAACGTGCGCTACGAATACCGCACAAAGCTGCAAGTCGTGCGGGCGGTCAACGGCGTGAGCTGCGTGTTTGAGCCGGGACGGGTCTACGCCGTCGTCGGTGCGTCGGGCTGCGGCAAAACGACGTTTTTGTCCCTGCTGGCGGGTCTGGACGTTCCCGCCGGCGGCACGATTGAGTTTGACGGCAGCTCCACCGCAGACCTTGACCGCGACGCATACCGGTTGGAGCACGTTTCGGTCATCTATCAGAATTTCAATTTGTTTTATCACCTTACGGTGCTTGAAAATGCAGCATATCCGCTCTATGTGAAGAAAATGCCGAAAAAAGAGGCGGACGAGATCGCGCGGCAGATGCTCGCACGCGTCGGTCTGACGCCGGAGCAGCTCACGCGGATGCCGAATATGCTCTCCGGCGGTGAGCAGCAGCGCGTGGCCATCGCACGGGCGCTGGCGTCGGGTACGGAGCTGATCCTCGCGGACGAGCCGACCGGCAATCTGGACAGCGAAAACAGCCGCAACATCGTTGACATTCTCCTGAGCCTCGCCCACGATGAGGGCCGCTGCGTCATCGTTGTCACCCATGATCCGGAGGTCGCCGCCGCGGCAGACGTCTGCCTCAATATGCGCGACGGCAGGCTGCTTGCCGCCGTGTAACGCAGGCGCAAGGTTTTGTTGGAAGCTTCGAAAAAACATGCTTTGCAGAAAATAGAAAAAATCCTTGAAACCATGTGGTTTCAAGGATTTTTCTGGAGCTGCTGGGCAGATTCGAACTGCCGACCTCGTCATTACCAATGACGCGCTCTACCGACTGAGCTACAGCAGCATGTTTTCTCAAACAGCTCGCTTATTATAGCATAAGATAGAAAAATGTCAAGCCCTTTTTGTAAAAAAACGAAAATAGCTCTGTCATCCCGTTTTATTTTGCGCCCGCACAGCCGTGCGGGCGCATTTCTTGCCGCCGGTCGGCACAAAAATCAGGGTTTTCCTGCGATCAGGCGCTCATGAAGCGCCCGCACCGCTTCCGCGTCCAGCTTTTCGACCCTCCGGTCGTATGTGACAAAGCCGTTGACCTCGTCCTCCACATCGGAAAGCTGTGTGTAGACACTCGCCGCAAGGCCCTTCTGCCGCGCGGGCAGGATCTGCCGCTCATACAGCCGCCTGTATGCCGCCGCCAGTGCCTCCTTCGTCCGATAGCCCTTATAGCCGAAATTCGCGCCGTTCCAGGTGTGGCCCTCAATGGGGAGCTGATAGCCGCCGAATTCTGAGAGCACCACGGCCCTGCCGAGCTTGTCCGGCCGGAAGCGATAGGCGTAGAAATAGACGTGCAGGCTCTGGATCGCGCCGAGCTTCTGGTCGTGCCAGCCGCTGGCGTGGTCGATCGTCCGCGTTTTGTCGATCTCCTCGATGCGCCGGACGGCCTCCGCCGCGTCAAACTGTCCCCAGCCCTCGTTGAACGGCACCCACATGACGATGCACGGGCAGTTGTAAAGCTGGCGAACCATTTCCGAAAGCTCCGTGTAATACGCCGCGCGCCCGTCCGCATCCGTCCGCGCAAAGCGGCGGTAGTTGCGGTCGCTGTGATGCCTGTGCGTAAACAGCGGCGCAGAGACAGTCAGGAGCTTGTACGCCCCGCCGCCGTTTATCATGTCCTGCCACACCAGCATTCCGAGCCGGTCGCAGTGATAGTACCACCGCATCGGCTCCACCTTGATGTGCTTTCGCAGCATGTTGAAGCCCATGCGCTTCATAAGCGTGATGTCGTAGATCATCGCCGCATCGCTGGGCGCGGTATACAGTCCGTCCGGATAATAGCCCTGATCGAGCACGCCGCAGTGATAATACGGCTTTCCGTTCAGCATCAGGCACGGGCGGCCCTGCGCATCCTTCCCAACGGCCACATCGCGCAGGGCAAAGTAGCTTTTCACGCGGTCGCTGCCAAGCTCGGCTTCAAATGCATAGAGCTTCGGATGCTCCGGCGACCACAGCTCCGCGTCCTTCACGCGGATGACCGTCTCGCGGTTCGTAAAGCCGCCGATGCGCCGCCCCGCAAAGTGCAGGTAGCACGCGCCGTCATAGTCCGACTGCACCTCGACCCGCACGAAGGCATTCGCTGCGTCCGGCGTGATGCGAAGACCCGTGATATATCGCTCCGGCACCCACTCCGCCCAGACCGTCTGCCACAGGCCGCTCTGCGGCGTATACCAGATGCCGCCGCGTTTTGTTTTCTGCTTGCCGCGCGAGAGCGCATTCGTGTCCGTGCCGTCACGCACCGCGACCAGCAGTTCGTTTTCCTCTGCCAGCGCGTCGGTCACGTCCACGGTGAACGCCGTATAGCCGCCCACGTGCGCGCCCACGCGCCGTTTGTTGAGATAGACCGTACACTCCTGATCCGCCGCGCCGAAATGCAGCAGCAGACGCGCTCCCTCGCGCGGCTGCTCCGCAAGCGTGCGCCGGTACCAGAGCGTCTGCCCCGGAAGCAGCGCCCGCCCGACGCCGGAAAGCGGAGCCTCCGGCGAAAACGGCACCATGATCTCTCCGTCCCAGCGCTCCGGCGGAGCCGACGCGTCCGTGATGGCGTAGTCCCAGAGGCCGTTCAGGTTCCGGTAGCTCCCGCGCACCATCTGCGGGCGCGGATATTCCTGCAAAACGGCGTTCGGGTCGAGCGTTTCGCCCCAGATCGTTTTCATACGCGTTCCTCCCCTGCTGCCATCCGCCGCTTGAGCGCCAGTACAAACGGCACGCTCAGCGCCAGCAGCGCCGCTGCCGCAAGAAAAATCGCAGGCGTCGGCACGGTCTTTGTCACGCCAAGCTCCACATAGGTGCTGTCAGAGCTTCGGATGACCGCCGCGCCGATGGCAGGGCCGAGGATCATCGGCAGCAGCACGCCGAAGATCATGCGGATGCCCTGAAAATGCCCGGCCTTTCCCTCCGGCGTCAGGTCGCGGATCAGCCCGGAGAGCGCCGCCGTGACAAGCATATAGCCCGACATCATGACGCAGCCCGCCGCGATGACCGCCGCCATGCCGCGTGCGAAATACATTCCCGCCAGTCCAAGCAGCATGACCAGCGCCGCCGGAAGCGCAAAGCGCAGCTTTCCGACACGGTCGATCGTCTTACCGGCGGCAACGCTGACCGCAGACGCCGCAATGAGCACCACGCCGAGCACAACGGCGTAATTGTCAAGTCTCAGATAATTCTGGATATAGATGATGAGATATGGAAAAAAGACCTGCACCGCGACGGAGAACACGCAAAACGCCGCAAATGCCAGATAGAGCGCCGCATGCTCCCGCACGACCGAGGGGCGCAGGCCGTAGACCAGATTTTTGAGATACGGCTCGCTGTGCGGTGTGAGCTTCGGCTCCGGCATCAGTGCGCAGGCAGCCAGCCCCGTCAGCGTGACGGCTCCGCCGAAAATGGCGAAGAATTTCCGCCACTCGCCGCGCTGTGTCATGCCGTCAAACGCACCGAAGATCACCAGCATGGCGATGAGCGGCAAAACGGCAAGCACCGACTCGGTCTTTCCGCGGTTTTCCGAATCGACCGCATCGGTGATGTAGGCGTTGAAGGCCGCATCGTTCGCCGTGGAGCCGAAGAAGGTCATCACGCAGTCGAGCACAACGACCATCGCTGCCGCCGCGGTCGTGGCCTGCACCGCCGGAAAGAGCCTTGCCGCGTTTTCCACCGTAATCAGGCCGAACGCCGCCGTGGAGGCGCCCCAGAGGATGTAGCCGCCGCAGATGAACAGCTTTCGCTTCCCAACGCGGTCTGAAAGCGCCCCCATCAAAAGCGTTGTCAGCGTGGCGGCTGCCGCGCTCCACCCCACCATCGCCGAGATATGGCGCGGATCGGTGGAGATGGTGTTGTACAGAAAGACGTTAAAATACATGTTCTCGATGGTCCACGCAAGCTGACCGACAAAGCCGATCAGGATCAGCGTCGCCCACATGCGCGCGGAGATCTTTTTCATGGCGTTTCCCTCCTTGTTTTTTTAGGGTGTATCTGAAAACTGAATGGGAGTTTTCAGATATACCCTAGAGGTCCTCTGTGTGCATCGGATGGCGGACGGTCTGGCAAAAGCGCGCCTGCGCCGGTTCCAGCGCCCGCAGACTCGTAAGCGCCGCGACCGGCTCTGCGCCGCGCGCGATGAGCGCCGCCGCGCCCATGCTCCCGTCATCGTGAACAAAGACGGTGCTCCAGCCATGGCGCAGATTGTCAAGCGTCCCGCTCCACGTCCCGCCGGAGCCGAAGCCCGTCTGTGCAACCAGCGTTTTTTCGCCCATCGCGTGGATGAGGCGGTTGCGGCTCAGCGCGCGCGTAGCAGAAAAGGGCAGCGTCCAGCCGCCCTCTGAAAGAAAAAGCACATTGCGCCGCGCGGGCAGCTCCGCCAGCTGTCCGGGCGTGAATACGATCACGCTGCCGCCCGCCGCCAGGCAGGCCTCCTGCGCCTCGCTGTCCGCGCCGGCGGCTCCGCCCGAAACGAGCGTCAGCCCCTCCTCGGCGGCGAGGCGGCCGACTTGGCGGGCAAACGCGCGTCCGCGCGCGCCCAGCTCACGCGAGCCGACCAGCGACACACACTCGCGCCGCATCAGAAGCAGGTCTCCCTTTGCAAACAGCACCGGCGGGCAGGAGACGGCGAGCTTCCGCGCCAGCGGCACAGGATATGCCGCCGTGATGCGCGTCAGCGGCACGATGCCGCGGCGCTCTGCCGCGATCAGGCTCTCCTCCAGCGCGCGCTCGCGCGAAAGAAGCCGGACGATGTGCTGCGCCTGCTCCGCGTCGCAGCCGAGGCGCTCCACATCGCGGCATGTCAGCTCTGCGCTCAGATCGCCCTGCGGAACGCCGTGCGCCTGCGCGCGCAGCGACAGCTCACGGAACTGCGCCATGCTCAGCGGCCGCTCCGTGCCGCCGAGCGAGGCACACAGGAGCAGGACGCCGCGCTCCGCCGCCGTCAACGGAATCTCCGGCGGGGCGCCGGCTTCGGCTTTCTGATCTCCTCCTCGACCAGCGTTCCGTCCTCGAGAAACTTGACGCGCTGGACGCTGTAGTGCGAATATTTTGCGATCTCGTCGAGCTTCGCCTGCTCCGCCACCGAGCCGATGATCGAAATGGCGACGCCCTTCTTCTTTGCGCGGCCCGTTCTGCCGATGCGGTGGATATAATATTCGTTCTCCATCGGCAGGTCGTAGTTGATGACGCAGTCCACGTCGTCCACGTCGATGCCGCGGGAGGCCACGTCCGTCGCGATCAGCACGGGGAGCCTGCCCTCCTTGTAGGTGCGCATCGTCTTTTCACGCTTTTGCTGCGGGATGTCGCCGTGGATGCAGTCAACGGCCACGCCCGCGCGGCGAAGATCGTCGCAGAGGTGCTGGCACATGACCTTTGTGTTGCAGAAAATGATCGTCCGCTCAAATGCCATCGTCCGCAAAAGCTGCAAAACCGTGCTGATCTTCTCCAGCGGCGAGACGGTGATGGAATACTGCGTGATGTCGGGACGGTTTTCCGCGTCCGGCTTCACGGTGATCTCGACCTCGTCGCGCTGATACATCCACGAGACGGTCATGACCTCCTGCGAGATGGTCGCGGAGAACAGGCCGAGATTGCGGCGGTTCCTGATCTTTTCAATGATCTTCGTCACATCGTCGAAAAAGCCCATGTCGAGCATACGGTCCGCCTCGTCGAGGATGACCGTCCGGATCTTGTCGAGCCGGAGCGTCTTGCGCTTATAGTGGTCCATGAGCCGTCCCGGCGTGGCAACGACGATCTGCGGGCATTTCTGAAGCTGCTTGATCTGCGTCTCGATCTTCGCGCCGCCGTAGACCACGGCCACGCGGATGTTCTTGGAAAACGTCAGAAGACCGCGCAGCTCGTCTCCGATCTGGATGGCAAGCTCGCGCGTCGGCGCGAGGATAAGCCCCTGAAGCTCCTGCGCGTCGGGGTCGATGTGCTCGATCATCGGGATGCCGAAGGCAAAGGTCTTGCCCGTTCCGGTGGGTGCCTTTGCGATGACGTCCTTCCACTCCATCAGCGGCGGGATCGCCTCCTGCTGGATTCTTGTGGGATATCCGTATCCCTTCTGTTCCAGCGCCTGAAGGATCTCGTTTGAAAGCCCAAGGTCGCTGAAAGTCAAATTCTGTTCCATATCTCTATCCTTCGTTCTGAATTACGCCGTTGGGAAGTCCTGCGGCGTTAAGTTGACATAATCAATATACTGGAATCGTATGCCGTTTTCCTCCTGCACATCGGAGCATTCGGTGATCTTCCAGTTTTCCATCCCGTCAAGATCCGGGAAAAATGCGTCCGCCTCGCACATGGTCTCCGTCTTTGTCACACGCGCCGCGTCGCAGTACGGCAGAAGCATCCGGTAAACGCTCGCGCCGCCGATGACGCAAAGCGTCTCCCGCGGAAGCGTGCGCAAACGTGCAAAAAGCGCCTCCTCCGAATGGACAATGTCCGCCCCGTCCACGCGGAGCGCCGGATTTGCCGTCAGGAGGATGTTGCGCCGGTTTTTGAGCGGCCTTCCGCCGGGAAAGGTCTCCAGTGTCTTGCGTCCGAGGATGACGGTTTTTCCCTCGGTGAGCTGCCGGAAGCGGCGAAGATCGGCAGAAATGGAGACCAGCAGCCGGTTTTCAAAGCCGATGCCCCAGTTTTTCGTCACATTTACGATCAGTTCCATCTCACACCTCAAATCGCAACGGGGATCTTCTCGTCAAACGGCGCAAAGCGGTAGTCCTCCATCCGGAAGCTGTCGACTGTAAAGTCGTAAAAATCCGTCACAGCCTTGTCCATCACGAATTTCGGCGCAGGATAGCTCGGATTTTCCAGCATTTTTTTCACCAGCGGCACATGGCGGTCGTAGATATGGCAGTCGGCGATGACGTGCACCAGCTCGCCCGCTTCCAGCCCGGAGACCTGCGCCATCATGTGCACCAGCACCGCATACTGCACCACGTTCCAGTTGTTTGCCGTCAGCATGTCCTGACTGCGCTGGTTGAGGATCGCGTTCAGCGTGTTGCCGCTGACATTGAACGTCATGGAATACGCACACGGCGCCAGCGCCATCTCATGCAGATCGTGGTGGTTGTAGAGGCTCGTCAGAATGCGGCGGGATGCCGGATCGTGGCGAAGCGCATAGAGCACGCGATCGACCTGATCGAACATGCCCTCGGGATAGACGTGCTTGACCCCGAGCTGATAGCCGTAGGCCTTGCCGATGGTGCCGTCCTCACGCGCCCAGCTGTCCCAGATGTGGCTGCCAAGCTCGCTGATGCGGTTGGACTTTTTCTGCCAGATCCACAGCAGCTCCTGAATACAGGAGCGGTAATAAGTCCGGCGAAGCGTCATGATCGGGAATTCCTCCCGCAGGTCATAGCGGTTCACCACGCAGAATTTCTTGACGGTATGCGCAGGCGCACCGTCCTCCCAGTGCGGCCGCACCGCCCGGTCGGTGTCCCAGACACCGTTTTCCAGTATGTCGCGGCACGTCTGGATATAGATTTCATCCGCTCTGCTCATACGTTTCCCTCCAAAGCGCATATTTGGATTTATTATAACATACTTTCTCTCTTTTTGCATCCGCTCTGCAATAAAAATGTGCGGGTGAAAATGCTATCAATAAGAGTAACAAAGGGAAATCCCTTGTTACTCTTATTTTTTTGTCGCAATCGGAGGTGAAAAAGCCATGAGCGAAAAATACATTAGCCCCGCCGAACGGGAGTATATCGCCAAGGCGTGGCGCAATTACGCGAGTGTGGCGGAGATCGCCACGCACCTGGGGAAATCCAGAAAAACGATCTACGCAGAATTACGGAGAGGCCAGGACGGTGAAAAGCTGGACCGGAACCAGCGCCCTGTCTATGACCCGGAACTGGCGCAGCGCCGTTTCCAGGCTAACCTCCGACGCAGAGGCAAGCCCCAGCAGGCGGGCACCTGATACGGAAGAATTGAAAAGGAGATACAACGCGATGGGCAAAAGGAAAGAAATCAAGTTCTTGTGCAAGGACGGGCAGACGCGAGAGGGGCGCCAGGACGGCGTAATGTTCTGGATCCGCAAAGATCAGAAGCGAGAGCAGGACGGCCTCCCGGCTTTCTATGTGGCGGCCAATGACATCAAGGGCAAGGGCCGAACGATTTACACAGCTGGGCATGAGTATTTCACCCTGGAGGGCGCAAAAGAACTTTGCCAGCAGATCATGGCCGGAGAGGCCAACCTGGCGGAACGAAAAGCCAGATACGCGGCGGAGGACATAGAAAAAGAACGGCGGGCGGTTGCGGCTGCCACCGAGCAAGCCAAGGCTTTCCGGGACAAGCTGGAGGCCGCCGGGATCTCCTATCACGAATTGATGGCGCTGGAGCAGGCACATGAGGACCTGGGCAACATGGCCCACCATATCCTGCTGGGCTGGGAGAATGGGGAGGGTTTTCCGCATGAATGAAAACACTATGCTGGTGCCACAGATGGGCATAAACATGGAGCAGGCCACGGCAAACTGTGAGGAACTGGCCAAGGCGATCCGCGAGATGACGGCGGGCGTTCTGACCACGGTAAACAGTTTCTGCAGATGGATCCGCAAGGTGGCGGCGGAGGTGGCAGCACAGCAGGAAATGGAAACGGCGCTGCGCTGGGCGTCGGTTGACAACCGCCCGCTTTATAACCGCTACCGCCACACCAAAAAGAAGCGGATCCGCAAGAAGTACGCCAAGCGGATCCTGGAATGGTACAGAACGGAGGTGGCCCCGTGTTGAGGCTGAAAGCTAACAAAACCAGCCTTTACAATCTGGTGGCGACATACAAGCCCCTGCCGGGTATGCGCCGCGTGGATTTCCAGAAAGCGAATGGCCGCCCGGACTACTGGCTGGAATGGACGACGGACGACGGCCACACGAAAGCGTTTCTTTCCTCCTCCATGGGGCACCCGATCCTGACGATCACGACGCACGACGCGGCGGGCGGGCAGCTGTACCATGAGGCGCACCGCCTTTCCGCTGAGAGCCTGCGGGAGCGCGGCATGGTGGAGGAAGTCACAACCGCCATGGAGAGGAGGCGGCAGGCACATGGCAGAGCGTAACGACATGACCGCGGCCCTGGTGACGGCCTACACCTCCCCGCAGCTGGCCGCAATCAACGAATACCTGGAGGCGGAAAAGGCCGTCAGGACTGCGGCTGAAATATTAGGGCTTGACGCGGATCTGATGATTGCGGAGGCGGAGGGGCTGGCACGGGCTACGACATTTTCAAACGTGGAGGCCCTTTATTTCGTGGCAGATCAAGCCGCCAGCGGAAAGCGGGAGGTGAACGGCCATGCCTGACCATATCCCCCTCCCCGCCAAACAGTACAGCGTGATCTATGCGGATCCGCCGTGGGCATACCAGCAGGCCGGGGCCACCGCGAAAGCCCGCGGCACCGCCGTGAAGCATTACCCCACCATGACCACCGCAGAAATATGCGCCCTGCCGGTGCGCGAAATCTGCGGGGGGGGGTGCGCTTGTTTCATGTGGGCGACATTCCCCAATATCGCGGAGGCCATCAAGGTCATGGAGGCGTGGGGCTTTACATACAAAACCGCAGCTTTCGTGTGGGTCAAAAAGAACCGGAAGAACGGCGGCAATTTCATGGGCATGGGCGCCTATACCCGCGCAAACGCGGAGGTTTGCCTGCTGGGCGTCACGCCGGGCTTTAAGGCAAAGACGCAGATCCGCGCCCACAATGTCCACCAGATCATAGAAGCCCCGTTCGAGGGGCACAGCAAGAAACCAGACGAAACCCGCCGGCGGATCGTGGAACTGCTGGGCGACGTGCCCAGGCTGGAAATGTTCGCCCGCCAGAGGGCTGACGGCTGGGACGCCTGGGGCAACGAAGCCCCGGAAGCATAGGAGGAACGGAAAATGTCTGATTTTTTAGAAAGAAACGGCCTGCAAACCGTGGCCCAACATTTCAAGGATCTGTTTCTGGCCAGCGTCCACCGCGACGGTGCGGAGGAACTGCTGGAGCGGCTGGAGAATGAAACGGACTTTTTCGAGGCCCCGGCGGGAGCCAAGCACCACGGCGCTTTCCCCGGTGGCCTGGTTATTCACAGCCTGAACGTTTACCGTCGTCTGCGGGAAATCACGATCCGCGACCTGACGCCCAGGGACGCGCTGGGGCCTGCCCCCATCTCCGAGCAGGAGGAGGAAACCGTGGCGATCCTGGGGCTGCTGCATGACGTGTGCAAGGCAGGCGTGTACCACATTGAAAGAAAACGCCGCAGTAACCCGGAAACGGGTGTGTGGGAGGACTACCTGGGTTATACGTTCCGGGATCCCCTCCCCCTGGGGCACGGAGAAAAGAGCCTGTACCAGATCGCCCGGTTTATCCGGCTGGAGGATCACGAAGCCCTGGCAATCCGCTGGCACATGGGAGCCTATGACACGGCGGCCCGTACAGACCTGCGGGACCTGTCCGCGGCCATGGACGCAACGCCATGGGTGTGGCGGCTGCATGAGGCTGATATGTGCGCCGCCCATATTGACGAAAGGGGCACGGACGAATGACAAAGCTGTTATGTTTGCCCTGCGCCATCGATCTGGAGGCCAGGGGTAAGACTGTAAAACCCGTCGCGCAGAGGTGTGAGAAAATCACCTGTTCGGAGTGCGGACGCCGCCGGTTCGGTATCACCTATGAGGTGACCGGGCGGGCCACCAGAAAAAAGGAGGTAACGAAGAAATGAGCCAGAAAGGCGAAAAATACGCCAGCCGCATGGAGCGGCGCGTGGACAAGCTGGAGCAGGACGTGGCGGCCATCACCACCGAGCAGACCACCCAGGGGGTGCGGATCTCTGCCGTGGAGGACGATCTGGCCGTTTACCGGGCGGCGGTGTCCGCCCGTGAGTTGAAACAGGCCGCGGCGGAGATCAAGGCGGCCAAGGAGCGCAGAACCGCCCGCGCGGCGGAGCGGGAGCGCAAAGCCCGCCGACGCAATAAGGTTCTGGCCTTTATCGCCCTGGCGCTGTTCGTTGCCGTCTGCGTGGTCATGGTGGCCAAGGCGTATAGCGAGGAACCGGCGGCGGAACCTGCCGCGCCGGAAGCGTCGGCGGCACCGGCGGCAATCCTGCCCACGGAATTGCTGTTCAACGCGGCGGCGGAGGAGGAATACATGGAAGACCCGCAGGAAACGGAAAAGATCGAGGAGGCGCTGCTGGCGCAGGGCTATTTCTCCCTGGCGGTTCCAATGCCATACGAATGGCAGGACTACATGAGGACGTACTGCGAGGAATACGGCTGCCCCTATCCTCTGGCCCTGGCGGTGGCACAGACGGAAAGCAATTTCGACATGGACGCCGTGGGCGCCTCTGGTGAGGTGGGGATCATGCAGTTAAACCCAGGCCCCGGCGGTTCCTACCATGCGGAGATCCAGGCGGCCACGGGGCTGGATCCCACCACCGCCTCCGGGAATATTGCGGGCGGCTGCTACAAGCTGGGCCTGTATCTGGACAAGTATGGCAGCGTCGAAAAGGCCGCCATGGCCTACAACATGGGCGAGGGCGGCGCGAGAAGCGCATGGGACAGCGGGATCACCTCCACCGACTACTCCAAGGCAGTCAAGGAGGCCATGGAAAGATGGGAATGTACGGTGAACGCCTGGGGCGGGGTGTAACCCGCGAGGCCGCCCGCAAGTATGAAACGTCTGTGACGGAGCGGGCACGGCGGGAACGCTGGCAGGCCAGCGGCTGCGCCAGAGTGGTAAGCCGGAAATATGGCACCGTCGTGGTGCCGCACGGTTCCAATTTTGCCGCCCTGCTGAACGCGGCGGAGGTTTGGGGCTGTGATTGGACAGAAATACGGGACGCAGAGGTGTGGAGGGCCGACAAGGAGGAAAGGCCGGTGCCTATGCCGCACCTTATATAAAAGGAGGGTTTCAAATGCTGATTAACGAGGGCGGGCTGATCCGCGCCATCAAAAGAGCCTACAAAGCGGGCGGGTACACCGTCCTGAACACCGGCAACGACGTGGCCATTTACACGGATCACTGGTTTGCCATGGCCAACCGCGCCCTGCTGCCGCGCAAGGTGCTGGCCACCATCGTGGAACACATGGGCATGATCCCGGAGCGAGATATGCCCACGTCGATCATTAAGGACACGGAGCCGCAGCTGGTTTTGAGAGAAACGGCGGCGGACGATATGGACCACTGGCGCGGCGGTGACCGCGGCGAGGAGGTCACCATGGTGCCGGTGATTATGCAGGGGTTCCAGATTTACCAGCCGCCCGGCGGCGGTGCCTGCTGGGGCGTTCCCCTGTACCTGGTGGACATGATCGAGCGGGATCCGGCGGAGCATATCGGCGCGGACGTGATCGACAAGGATCGCCTGCTGTGGGAGGCCGACGGCGAGGCCGTGGTGATTAACGCAGTACGGAAAGCCTGTTCCGGCTGGGCAAAGGAATGGGAGCGGGCCGTGTGGAACGCCCTGGAGGGTGTGGACCTCCACAAAGAGGAGGCCGGGCGGTGAATAACTTTGAAAGGATCACGGCCTCCCCGGAGGCCCTGGGGGACTTCCTGGGCGCCCTCCCTATCCTGTCCGGCCCGTGGGACGACGATTTCCACCGGGTATTTTGTGACAGCTGCGACGCGGAGAACTGCGACGCTGAAAACTGCGCCCACCAAACTGAACGGAATAGCCCTACCTGGTGGCTGAAACGGGCATACACCGGCAGCGGCCCGGTTAAGACCGACAGCACGAACCCATATAAGCGGCAGGCCGCAGACCTCCGCCTGGAGGCCATGCACCAGCGGGACCGTTTTGGTCGGAACCTCCTGGCCACGGAACTGGAGGAAGCGGCGGCCACCATTGAGGCCCTGGCGGCGAAATTGGAGGAGAAAGAATGAAGTGGGATCAGAATAACCCGGAAAAGGTCAAAGACTTTATTGCAAAGATGAAACAGGATTACGCTTTCAAAAAGGCGTATGCAGCCCGCAGGGCGTGGGAGTTCTACAACCACCCTGACGTGGCGGGAATGTGCTATGTAGCCGTCGGCGGGCTGGATAGTATTACGCTGTTTCTTTTCCTCCGGTCAATCGGGATCGATGTGCCGGGCACATCGGTTTCAATGCTGGAGGATCGCAGCATACAAAAAGTTCACAAGGCGCTGGGGATCCGTGCCCTGCGCCCCGCAAACGGGCCAAAAGATCGCCCGTACACAAAAATTGAGGTTATCAAAGAACACGGGTTCCCTGTTCTTTCAAAAGAAATTGCCGGGAAAATCAGCCTACTGCAGCACCCGTCAGAGAAAAACGCGACTGTGCGCCACGCAATTATGACAGGCGAAACGGGCGCATACGGCGGGTATAGGAAAAACACCAGAATGAAAATGAGCCAAAAGTGGCTGGAGAAGTTCGGCGGGCCGGAAAATGAAAAATACGGGACGAACTACCAAACGGCCCCGTTCAAGGTTTCAGACCTGTGCTGTTATTACCTGAAAGAAAAGCCGTGCAACGATTACGCCAGGAGCAGCCGGCGGTTTCCGTATATGGGGCTTATGGCCTCCGAGGGAGGCCGCAGACAAAAGGCGCTTATGCTGAACGGCTGCAATTACATTAGCAAAGATACCAAGAGATCCGCACCCTTTGCGATTTTCACACGGCAGGACATTTTGACCCTGGCGCTGGAAATGGAGGAATATTACCAAGAGCATTGGCAGGAGTTTAAGCCGATCACCGGAGAAAATGAGGACGGAAGCCTGTTATATGGTGATCCTATCCACCTGGAAACAATCGTGCCAGAAATCTATGGCGAAATCGTCCGCGACCCGTTGGAAATGACGGAGCAGGAAATTGACGCCTACAAGGAGGAGCATAACGGAGCGGAACCGGAGGGACAACTGCGGACCACCAAAGCGCAGAGAACAGGCTGTTCAATGTGCGGGTTTGGGGTTCATATCGAGAGTAGGCCGCACAGATTTGACCGCCTGCGCTATACCAGCCCTGGAGAGTGGGAAATGTGGATGAAGCATATTTGCCAAGACGAAAATGGCGAATGGTACGGCTGGGGGCGTGTTCTTGATTATATCGGCGTGGGCTGGGAAGATGATCTTTTCGACACCGCCGCGCCAAAACTGTTGTGCGAGGACTGCGTGGCCAGACTGGGGAAAGACTTCACTATGGAGCAGCCGGCGGAAGCCTGCAACGAAAAGCCAGAGAAAGGAACTTGCTGGAGTTGCGGGAGAAAACGCCGCGTATCGAAATATTACGCCACCGAGGAGGAACCGGCAAAATGAAAGTTTACGCGGATCACGCGGCTACCACACCCATGAGGCCAGAAGCCAAAGAGGCCATGATCGAGGCGCTGGAGGATTTCGGAAACCCGTCAAGCATACACGCATTGGGGCGCCTGGCGTCTGCAAAAATGGAAAGCGCACGGAAAGCGATTGCAGAATTGTTAAATTGTCGTCCGGCGGAGGTGTATTTCACCTCTGGAGGCAGCGAGGCAGACAACTGGGCCATTCGTGCAGCGAGGTACGGCGCCGGCGACGTGGTGGCCTCTGCCTTTGAACATCACGCCGTCCTGCACACGCTGGAGGCCATGGAGAGAAGCGGAACACGCCGCGCTGTTCTGGTAGCACCGGGAACAAATGGGATCATAGATCCCGCAGAGATTGGGCGGCGTGTGAGCAGCACCACGAACATGGTCACGGTTATGGCCGCAAATAATGAGGTTGGAACGCTGCAACCCATTCAGGAAATATCTAAGGAAATCCGAAAACATGGAAGCAAGCTAACCGTGTTCCACACAGACGCGGTGCAGGCCATTGGCCATATTCCCGTGGACGTTCAAAAAATGGGCGTCGATATGCTTTCCCTTTCCGCGCACAAGTTCGGCGGCCCGAAAGGTATAGGCGTCCTGTATTGCCGCCAGGGGGTGCAGCTGGATCCGCTCCTATACGGCGGCGGGCAAGAACGGGGGCGCCGTCCTGGAACGGAGAATGTCCCAGCTATTGCTGGCATGGCGGCGGCTATGCGTACAGCTTGCGAGAATATGGAGGACAGCGCGAACACCGTAAGGGGCTTGCGTAATCGCCTGCTGCAGCGCATTGGGGAAATCCAAGGAAACCGCATATATGGGAGCATGGAAGCCCGCTTGCCTGGGAATATCAACTGTTCCTTTGCGGGCATTGAGGGTGAAACAATGGTCCTTATGCTGGATCTGGCCGGAATTTGCGTTTCTGCCGGTTCTGCCTGCACGTCTGGCAGCGGAGAACCGAGCCATGTATTGACCGCCATGGGACTATCACGGCGGGACGCATACGGAGCGATCCGCATTACATTGGGAGAAGAAAATACAGCGCAAGAGGTGGACTACATAGCGGCCACCATTGAAAACATAGTGGCGGATCTCCGAAAGGAGGCACCCGCCAATGGCTGAAATAATCCTGACGGGCGACGCGCTGGAGCAACTGCGGCATTTACCACCCGAAAGCGTCCATACCTGCATCACCTCCCCGCCCTACTATAATTTGCGAGATTATGGCGCGGCGGGTCAAATCGGAAACGAGGCCAGCGTGGAGGAATACCTGCAATCGCTGGTTTCCGTTTTCCGTGAGGTCCGGCGGGTTCTGCGGGCAGACGGAACCCTGTGGGTGAACATGGGCGACAGTTACGCCACCAGATCAGGAAGCCAGCCGCCGACGAACACCCGTAATTCCTGCGGCCACACGGCAAAGCATCCGCCGCGGGGCTACAAATACAAAGACCTGATCGGCGTTCCCTGGCAGCTGGCTTTTGCCCTCCGGGCAGACGGGTGGTATTTGCGCCAGGATATTATATGGAACAAATCCAACTGTATGCCGGAGAGCGTCCGGGATCGCTGCACCAAGAGCCACGAATATATTTTCCTGCTTTCCAGATCGGAACGCTATTATTTCGACGCGGCGGCAATCAGCGAACCCGTTACATCAACCAAGGGAAACGCCAGGACGTTCCGCGGCGGCGGTGCCTACACCGGCGGGCGGGCACACGACAACAGCGCCCAGGTGGAGCGCGAGAGCCACGGGAACCGAGAAAACCAGACGGGCCGCCGGAACAAGCGGGACGTGTGGACCGTAAGCACAAACGGCTTTCGCGGCGCCCATTTTGCCGTGTTTCCTGAAAAGCTGATTGAACCCTGTATTTTAGCAGGCAGCCCATTGGGTGGCACGGTCCTGGATCCGTTCGCCGGGAGCGGCACCACCGGAGTGGTGGCCAAGCGCCTGCGGCGCGATTTCATAGGCTGCGAGATCAACCCCGACTATGCACAAATGGCAGCTGACAGAATAGCAGCGGCCACGCCGTAAGGAGGGCACCGTGGAAGTAACTGTAAATATGACCGCAGAGGAGTTTCTGGAGTTTGTGGCCTGGCGTAAAGAACAGGACTATTACAAAAGCAGGCTGGACAAGGAACTGAACGAGCGGGAAATACTGGCAAAGAAAACGTGCTGGGCCATCGACACAGATCCGAAGAAGCCCGGCAAGGTCAAGATCATTGACCAGGAACACGCGGCGGAACTGTTGGAAATGGCCAAGGATTACCTGGCATAAAAAGAAAGCCACCTGCGCCCGGTGCTGTCAACACGGCGCAGGTGGCAATATAGACGACGGAAAACCGTCCGATATACCTATATTATATCAGGTTCCCGGACGGAATACAAGCCGGAAAAAGCGACGGGGCCACGGCCCCGTATAGCGCCGGTAAGAGTGATTAGTAAAGTGACCAGCAGCAGAAAAGGAGGCACCCATGGCCTACGTTCATAGGGTGGTGAAAGCTGGTCCGTGTGTCGAACACAAGAAAATGCAATCTTTCCGGGTTCACACCAAAGGAGTGAAGCGCGGCCCAAATACCGGACACACCACCGAGAAGCAGGAGCGGATCAACGAGCGGGTGGCAGAGGAACACCTGCGCTGGGATATAAACGCCAATTTCGGCCATAGGGATCTCCACGCCGTTCTACACTACTACGTCAAGGACAGTTCTTTCGAGGAGATCCTGGAGAACAAGGCCGCCTTTCTGCGGAACCTGCGGAAACTCTGCAAAAAGCGCGGGATCACGTTCAAGGCCGTGGTGGTCATAGAAACCAAGCGCATGACCAACCCGCACATTCACGTTATCATTTCCCGCATGGATCCGGAGATCATCACGGAGGCGTGGGAGAATGTCCCAAGAGGCGGCGGAGGTATCAGCTTCAAGCCTATGGACAGGCGCGGCAACCATTACAAGCTGGCCGCCTACCTGATGAAAGAAAGCCGTTCCACCATGGAGAGGTACAGAGAGATCGGCAAGCGCGGGAAGCGGTACAGCAAAACGCAGAACATGGACAAGCCGGAAATCACATACACCGCCGTGCCTGCGTCCAGCTGGAGAAAGGACCCGAAAGCGAGAAAGGGCGCCGTGCTGTATAAGTTCGACGACGGATCCACCTGCCGGAGCGGGTGGCATGAGATCAGCGGTTACCCATACCAGGAGTATTTCGAGATTTTCAACGAATAGGAGGGTTTTCTGTGAAAATCTACATATCAGGCAAGATCACCGGGGACAGGCGTTATAAAGCCAAGTTCCGAGAGGTGGAAAAGAAGCTGGCGGCGGCGGGCCATATCGTACTGAACCCCGCCACGGCGCCGGAGGGGCTGCGCCCCGTGGATTATATGCGCCTGTGTTTCGCCATGATGGAGGCGGCGGACGTGGTTCTGTTCATGCAGGACTACCAGGACAGCCGCGGCGCCATGCTGGAATGGGCGTGGTGCCAGTACGTTGGGAAACAGACCTGTTTCGACCTGGCGGCGTTTGGAGGTGCGGACGCATGAGTATTATTTGCATAGCCAAAGGAACGGCCACCATAGGCATGACAACGCGGGGCGCAGATGGGAAAATCATAAGCCAGACACCGGCACGGTGGGAGCATGACCCGGACGGCGGGTGTGTTGCCCTCTGGACTATGAACCCGGAAACCGAGGAACAGGAAGCCCCGGCGCGTATCTATGGCGACTGGCAGGCGTCGGAATACCTGGGCGACATTCTGGCGGAACTGAAACCGCGCCGAAAGGTGAACCTGCCGGACTTCCCGGCAATCGTCCGCGCGGCCATGGCCGACGGTATGGACATTTGCGTGTACTGCCAGAGTTTTGGCTGTAACGAGTGCATAGTGAACGAGTGGAAAAGCGAAAGGAGCGACGAAGAATGAACAAGACGAAAATTGACTGGGCCACAATGTCCTGGAACCCCGTAACCGGCTGCCGCCATGGCTGCCCGTACTGTTACGCCAGGCGAACGGCCACACGCTTCAACGCAGGGCTGGAGGATCCGGCCCCGCTGGCCGGCGGCCTCCATGTGCTGCCGGAGAAGATCAAGGCGACGCCATACCCGTATGGTTTCGAGCCTACCCTGCACCGCTACCGCCTGGGCCAGCCGCAGAACACAAAGGAACCGCAGACAGTGTTTGTTTGCAGCATGGCGGATCTGTTTGGGCGCTGGGTGCCCACCTCCTGGATCGTGGAGGTGCTGGACGCCTGCCGCAAGGCACCCCAGCACCGCTATTTGTTCCTGACAAAGAACCCGGCCCGGTATCTGGAGCTGGACCACCTGGCCCTCCTGCCTCACGAAAGCAATTTCTGGTATGGCAGCACCGTGGCGAACATGGACGCGGTGGGAATGTACGTCATGCAGGGCGTGAACATCAACAGCTTTTGGAGCATGGAGCCGCTGCTGGGGCCGGTGGACATGGCCGCGGCGGAGGGGCTGCCGGAGTGGGTGATCCTGGGTGCTGAAACAGGCAACCGCCCGGACAAGGTGACGCCCGCCCGCAAGTGGGTGGACGACATTGTGGCGTTTTGCGAGGAGAACGAGATCCCCGTTTTCTTCAAGAACAATCTGCGGGAGCATTTCCCGGATCTCCCTGCCTCTGCTTTCCCGTGGGAGGTGTGAGCCATGCAGAACGCTGAAAAGGTGGAAATCGGCTATACCCTGCCGAAAGAGCGGTGGCAGGAAGCCGCCAAGAACCTGGAGGACCTGGGCAACGCGCTGGCCGCCAGCCTCCGGGCGCACAACAAAGACGGACGGGGCGCAGAGGACGCGGACGAACTTATGGCGGATATTATGCTGGCCTGTATGGCGCTCCATCATGTGGCGGAGTTCGCAACGGATAAATGCCGGTTCGTTCCGCTGCCCGGAAAGAACGGAGGTTAATATGCTGGCTGTGCTTATGAGCATGAAACCGGAGTGGTGGGAGAAGATCCTGGCCGGGGACAAAGTGCTGGAAATCAGGAAAACGCACCCGCAGAGCAAAAACCACGCGGATCTGGAATGGCCGTTGACGGTGCTGGTATATGTTAGCGGCACCGGAGCAGTGCAGGGTCAATTTCTCTGCCCTGGCTACACGGAAACCAATTTCATGCCGTACCTGGAAAAGCTGTCATGCGTACCGCTGGCAGACCTGAAAGAATATGCCGGCGGGAAATGCCTTTCCGGCTGGATCGTCCGGTCACCGGAGAAGTTCGACGCGCCCAGCCCTCTGGCAGAGTTCGGCCTGGACCGTCCGCCCATGTCGTGGCAGTACGTTGAGATCCCGGACGAAATGGAGGCAGAACATGAGTAACAGCCAGGACGTGACCAACGCCGTGGGCGCTATCGCAGAAATGGCGTGGATTTTCTACACGGCCATAAGAAACGCAGGCGCTGACGTGCCGGAGGCCGCCATGCTGACGCGGGAATATCTGATCGCAACCATACACGGGAAAAGCAACGCCGCACCGGAGGGCGAATAAATGGCCATAAACGTTTCCGACCTGCCGCCGAAATACCAGGCGCAGGCCATGAAAAAGTACATGGAGCAGCAACAGCGGCGGGGGCCAGCACCTCCCGCCGCGCCGCCGCAGGATCCGGCAAAAGGCACGAAATACCACAACACCCCCACCGAGCGGGTGACAGCCTCCGGGGCCGTCCTGCATTTCGACAGCCAGAAAGAAGCCCGCAGGTTCGACGTTCTGGCCGCCCGCCAGGCAAGGGGGCAGATCCGCGATCTGCGCCTCCAGGTGGATTTCACCCTGCAGGAAGCGTTTACCGACACGGAGGGAAAGCGGGTGCGGGCGATCCGCTACAAGGCGGATTTTACATACTACCAGCCGCCAAACAGGCAGCTATACGGAAGTCATGCGCCATACTACGCAGAACAAAGCGGGGTGCCCTGGGAGTTCGTCGTGGAGGACGTAAAGAGCAAGGCAACCAGAACGGCCAAGTATGCCATGAAAAAGAAAATGCTAAAGGACCGTTTTGGGTACGACATTACCGAGGTGTGAGAATGAGCAAAAAGACAACGGACGAAACCCTGGGCCGTGAGGCTGTCAAGGAATACCTGCAGCAGTACCACACGGCTGTGGGGAAAAAGCGGATCATGGAGGAGCGCCACCGCGTCCTTTCCAGCGAACTGCGGGCGCCCAGTACGGGGTCCGCGTTCAGGTTGACGCCGCCGACCAAGCCGACAAAGACGGACGGATCCGTGTCCGTTGTCTTTCGGATCTCCGAAGTGGAGGACAGGATCGAGGAGCAGCGGGAGGAAATGGCCAAGGCCGTCCTGAACGTTATGGACTTGATCGACGTATTACCGGCCAACTCCACCGAGCGCACCGTGGTGGAAATGCGTCACATAGATTGCCGGGGCTGGGATAAGATCGCGGAGGCCCTTTACATGAGCCGGTCCAATGTGTTCAACTACTACAACGCCGCCCTGGATAAGATCCTGGAGAACAAACGCAACCGGAAACTGCTGGAGGAATACATGGCCCGGAAGCAGCAGCGGGCAGGGCCGCACGGGCGGAATAATCGCCCCTGAAAAGTTTGGACGCTTTTGGACTATTGACCGTGCTATACTGATAGCATGGAAAGCAGCGCAGGGGTGAAGCCCTGAAACGAATACCGAGAACCACCAGCCGAAAGGCCGGTGGTTCTTTGCTTTCCACACCATGGCCGGGGAGTGTACCGCGGGGGCTTTCCTCCTTTCACCCTGCGCCGCTGCGGCGTGTGCATACGCGGCGGCCCGGCCTAACCCTCCCGCCCTGGGTGCCTTTGCCGAGGGGCACCCAGGGCACCCGTTAAGGACCCCGCACCCCCCTGTGTAGGTACTCCCCAGCAGGAAAAGCCGTGCGGGGCAAGGAAAGCCCGACGTTTTACCCTGTGAAAACAGAAAAAAATCCGGCTGTTACGTTACGGTTTTTTGAAATGCCGGGAAAGTTATACCCCCCTACGGGGGTATAAGCCGAAAAAGGAGCGGCGAAAAAAACGAAATCGACCAAAACCGGAAAAGCGAAACCGGCGGGGCACCCTGCCGGAGCAAAAAGGAGGTGGCGCCGGTGGCGGAAAAGAAGCAGACCGGCGGCACCGGAAAGCGGGCAAAGAGCGAAAAGCCGGCGGTGCTGTCCGGCACGGTGCCGGAGTGGTCCAGCACCACGGTGATCTCCCAGCTGCTGGGGAAAACGGTCCGCCGTGTGCAACAGCTGACCCAGGAGGGCGTCCTGGAAACAGAGATCCCGCCCGGCGGCGGTGCCCGCAAATATAGAACCTGCGCCACGGTCCAGCGTTATGTGGCATACGTCGAGGCGAAAGCCCAGGAAACCGGCGAAAACAGCCGGGCGGCGGAGTTGACGCTGAAAAAGCTGGAGGCGGAGGTTGAACTGAAAGAAAGCCAAGGCCAGCTGCACCGCCTGAAAACGGCGATTGCAGAGGGGCGTTACCTGGCGGCAGATCACGCCACCGAGGAACTAACCGAGTTCATGGCCAGCTTTAAGAAATTCGCCATGAATATACCCCCGCGCATGGCCGGAACCATGTCCGGCTATGCTGACACAGTGGCGATCCGTGCCATGGAAAAGGCCATGCGGAAAGAGTTGGAAAGCCTGCTGGCCGCGTTCTCTGACGGCGCGATCATGGAGGAGCGGGAGGACGCGGCGCCATGAGGAAATACAAGCAGGAACCCTATACCGTGCCGCCGTGGATCTATAACGCCATTCAGGTGCTGCGCCCGGCGGAGCGCCTGACGGTTTCGGAGTGGGCGGCGAAATACCGCATACTGCCGGACGGCAACGCGATCCCAGGCCCCTGGAGCAACAGCGTGACCCCGTACCTGGTGGAGATTATGGACGCCTTTTCCGACGATACGGTGGAGGAAATCGTGTTCGTGAAGCCCACCCAGGTGGGCGGCACGTCTGCCATGGAGAATATGCTGGGCAGCCTGATCGCCCAGGACCCGGCCCCAACCATGGTGGTTTACCCGTCGGACGACCTGGCGGAGCGCACCACGGAAAGCAAGCTGGAGCCAATGGTGAGAAGCTGCAAGGTTCTGGCCGATAAGTGGCGGAAGAACGACAGCAAGAAACTGGCGCTAAAGTTTTCCGACATGATCGTGTACCTGACAGGCGCGAACAGCCCGGCGGATCTGGCCAGTACGAATATACGCAACCTTTTCATGGACGAAGTGGACAAATTCCCGGCGGCAAGCAAAAAAGAGGCGGATCCCGTTTCCCTCGCGCGAGAACGCACAAAAACCTATTTCAACCGAAAAATTTTCATGGCCAGCACCCCGACGTTAAAAAGCGGGCATATCTGGCGGGCCATGGAGCGGGCGGAGGCGATCAAGCATTATTTTGTCCCGTGCCCGCATTGTGGGCAGTACATAGAACTGAAATTCGGCTGCCTGAAATGGCCCAGCAAGGACGACGTACCGGAGAACACCGACCGGGCAGAAATGGCCGTGTATGTGTGCCAAGCCTGCGGGGCCGTGATTACGGATCAGGACAAGGGGAAAATGCTGCGGGCTGGCCGCTGGCAGGCTGTGAAGCAACGGACGAAGAACCCCAAAAGCGTGGCCTTTTGGCTGAACACCCTGTATTCCCCGTTCACCCGTTTTTCCGATATTGCGCGGGAGTTCATGCGGAGCAAAGACGACCCGGAACTGCTGCACAACTTCACCAACAGCTGGCTGGCGGAGCCATGGGAGGACACGAAGCTGAAAACCAACGCGGAGTTGGTCATGGAGCGACAGACGGAAACGCCGGAGTGGACGCTGCCGCCATGGACGAAGCTAATTACCGGCGGGATCGACGTACAGGAAAATTGCCTGTACTGGACGATCCGCGCATGGGGCGACTACATGACCAGCCAGAATGTGGCCCACGGGCAGGCGCTTTCCATGGCAGAGGTGGAAAAGGCCATGAACGTGGAGTTTTCCCTGCCGAACGGCGACACGGCCATGGTCAACCTGGCCCTGATGGACAGCGGCGACCAGACCGACGAAGTTTACGAGTTTTGCGCCATCAATTCAGACTGGGTGCTGCCATGCAAGGGCACCAGCACCATGCTGTCCCATTACCGCCTTTCCGTGGTCAATAAGGCCGGCAGCAAGGCAAACGGCATGACCCTGGTTTTGGTGGACGGTGGCAAGTATAAAGACCAGATTGCGGCACGTCTGAGGAAGCCGAACGGGACAGGTTCCTGGCAGGTTTACAAGGACTGCGACATGGAATACGCCGAACAGGTAACAGCGGAACACAAGGTAACCGAGCGATCCGGCGGAAAAGAGGTTCAAAAATGGGTGCTGAAATCCTCCCACGCTGACAACCATTACCTGGACTGCGAGGTGTACGCAGCCGCGGCGGCGGACGTTATGGGCGTCCGGTCCCTGTACCTGAAAAGCGTGGAGGGGCAGGCGGCAACGCCGGAGCCGCGGAAGCTGGCCAAGCAGGAACCGCAACAAACCCAGGAAGAAAACTGGATCAATCAAAATGACACATGGATCTGACAGGAGGCCACCAAATGAGTACAAACACAAAAGCGGCTGAAATGCTGGAGCAGGTAAACAGCGCCATTTCCGCCGTTCTGGCCGGCGGCCAGTCATACAAGATCGGCAGCCGATCCCTGACGCGGGCGGACCTGGCCCAGCTGAAAGCCATTCGTGACGACCTGGAGGCGCAGATCGACAGCGGGACGGACAACTGCCTGCTGGATCGCACCTTTGTGGCGTTCTTTGACGGGAGGTAACCATGGGAGCCTTTGACAAAATTGTGGCCGCTGTTTCCCCGCGCCGCGCCTGTGAGCGCGAGGCATGGCGGCAGCAGCTGGAGATCCTGCGCGGATATGACGCCGCAGGGTATGGGCGCCTAAATGCCGGGTGGCGGGTACACAACGAAAGCGCGGAGGTCACGGACCGTTTCAGCCGTGACGTGGTACGCGCCCGCGCCCGTGACCTGGAGCGCAACAGTGATATTGCCCAGTCTATCCTCCACGCATACAAGCGCAACGTGGTGGGCAAGGGCTACACCCTCCAGGCTAAAACCGGCAACGACGAACTGGACGAAAAGCTGGAAAAGGCATGGCGCCAATGGTGCAAGGCCAGAAACTGCGACGTGACCGGCGAACAGAGTTTCAACCAAATGCTGCGTATGGCGGTAGACCGCAAAAAGGTGGACGGCGGCCTGCTGTTCCTTTACCGCTACACCAAGCAGGGGCTGGTCCCGTTCCAGCTGCAGGCCATTGAGGTGGACGAACTGGACGTGACCGCCAGCAAGCCGAAGCACCAGGGAAACCGCGTCGTGGGCGGGATCGAATACAACCAATGGCGCAGGCCGGTGGGCTACTGGATCAATCAATACGACATTGAGGGCTGGAGCCTGAACGACCCCGTTTACGTCGAGGCCAAGGACGTGTATTTCTACAAATCCAAGAAGCGCCCCAGCCAGCTGCGCGAAATGTCCGACATGGCCCCCACGATCACCAGAGTGCGCGACACGAACGAGTTTATAACCGCTGTTTCCGTCAAGGAGCGGATCGCGGCCTGCCTGGCCGTATTCATCAAGCGGGCGATCCCAAGCGGCGGTTTTGGCCGCGGCGGCACCAGAACGCCGGACGGCGGAATGGACTATGAGGGCAAGAAACTGGCCCCCGGCATGATCCAGAGCCTGGGCGCCGGCGACGAAATCCAGGTGGTGGATCCGAAAGGTTCCGGCAGCGACGCAGCCGGGTTCCTGAAAACCCAGCAGGGGCTAATTGCCGCAGGCCAGGGCTTGAGTTATGAGGCCGTCAGCCGCGACATGAGCGGGGCCACCTATTCCTCCGCACGGCAAAATGCTATTGAGGACGAAAACACATACACCGAGGACGTGGAACTGCTAACAGATTTCATGTCGGAGGTGTACGAAACCTTTGTTATCTCCTGTTATCTCTCCGGGCTGGTTGATATGCCCGGCTTTTGGGATAAAAAGGCGGAATACCTTTCCCACACCTGGACGAAAGCCCCAAAGAAGTGGATCGACCCGGCAAAGGAAAGCACCGCCGGAAAAACCGCCCTGCAATCCGGGCAAAAGACGTTTCAGGACGTTTGCGCGGAACAGGGCAAGGACTGGAAAGAGGCCGTCAATGAAATGGCCGAGGTCCTGGAATATGGCCGATCCGTCGGCGTCGAGTTAGGAGGTGTAATTTTTGGAAATGGAACGACAGCAGCACAGCAGAACACCGCAGGCAAATGACCCCAAGAGGGACAGAAACAGCGGGCAGCGAAGCATGGGCCACATTGAGGCCAACAGCCGCGCAGAGGGCCAGGAGGACAGCCGCAGGCGCACGATCAGCTTTTCCAGCGAGGAGCCATACCGCCGTTGGTTTGGTATGGAAATCCTGGATCACGCGGAGAACGCGCTGGATCTCTCCCGCCTGAACGACGTGGGCGTTTTGCTTTTCAACCACGACACCGACAAGGTGGTGGGAAAAGTGATCCGCGCATGGGTGGAGAACCACCGCGGCATGGCCGAAGTGGAGTTCGACACGGACGACGACGCCGAAAAGATTTTCGGCAAAGTCAAATCCGGCACCCTGAAAACCACGTCCGTGCGTTACAGCGTGGACAGCTGGGAGGAAGTGGTGGCCGGTAAGACCTCCGCGGACGGACGTTTTACAGGCCCCTGCCAGATCGCCCGCAAATGGACGCCGCTGGAGGTGTCCATTGTTTCCGTGCCGGCGGACGCCACCGTGGGCGTGGGCAGAGCCGACGACCCGGAGCAGGCGACGGCCAAGGACCTTTCTGTTTATGAAAAGCAGATCCAGATCAACAAAAATCTTTATCATTGAGGAGGCAAAACAACCATGACCATTCAGGAACTGATCGCCCGTCAGCAGGCTATTGTGAGCGGCGCCCGCGCCGCTGGCCGTGACCTGACGGCAGAGGAAAGAGCAGAGTTTGACGGCCTGCAGCGCCAGATCGACGCGGCGGGAAACAATCCCCCCGCCCATGGCAACGAGGGCCAGGGCGGTGAGGATCCCACCGGCGGCGCCCGCGGTATGGGCAACGATAACGGCCAGCAGGGCACAGACCCCACCGAGGCAGCCCGCCAGGCCGTCGCAACGGAGCGCCAGCGCGTGAGCGACATTACCGCGCTGTGCCGTCAGGCGGGCATGGATCCCGCGGAGTATATCAGCAACGGCGCCACCATGGACACCGTAAGACAGGCGGCGGTGGACTACCTGCTGGCACACGGCGCCCCTGTTTCCAGCCGCATGAACGGCGACGAGGGCGACAACTTCCGCCAGGCAGCTGTGGACGCCATGCTGCTGCGGACCGGTGTGAATGTCCAGAACCCCGCCAAGGGTGCGGAGGAAATGCGCGGCTACTCCCTGCGCGATCTGGCCATTGAGTGCATGGCCCGCGACGGCGTGGGCACCACCACCTCCCTGCTGCGTATGAGCAAGGACGACCTGTGGAACGAGGCTTGCCGCCAGTTCTTCAACCCCACCGCGGCGTTTCCTGCGATCCTGGACAACGCGATCCGCAAGAACATTGTCCAGATGTACCAGGAGATCCCCACCACGTTCCAGCTGTGGACCACAAAGGGCAGCGTGAGCGACTTTAAGCCCACCAAGGATCACAGCTATCTGGCCGGCGGCGCCGGTGAGTTCCTGCGCGTCGGTGAAAACGGCGAACTGAAAGCCGACACCCCCAAGACGGAACTGCTTCCCCAGCGCCAGATCGACACCTTTGGCCGCCAGTTCAGCATGACCCGCCAGGCGTTTATCAACGACGACGTGGGTTTCATCACCGAAATGCCCGGACTTTACGCCATGAGCGCCAAGCGCACGATCAACAAGCAGGTTTACAAGATCCTGATCGACAACCCCGCCATTTTCGACGGCGTTTCCCTGTTCGACAATGCCCACAACAACCTGATCGCCAGCGGCGCCGCCCCGTCCATTGACACCCTGCAGGCCGCCATGCTGAAACTGCTGCACCAGAAAGACCCGTTTGGTGATTCCATCATGGTGGAACCCAAGTACGTGATCGTTCCCGTGGGCTACGGCTTTAAGATGTCGCAGATCCTGGAAACCGCCATGATCGACGTGACCGGGATCGGCAGCCACACCGCAAACGCCCTGTACCAGTACCGCAACAAGCTGCAGGTTATTGAGGAGGGCGCCCTGAACGTCCTGGCCGGTGACGGCAACGCGATCCCCTGGTTTGTCGCCGGCGATCAGCGTTACGCCAAGAGCCTGCAGGTTGATTACCTGAACGGCCAGGAAACCCCCACCATTCGCCGCAGCGAGGTTCCGGGCCGCCTGGGCTTTGTGTGGGACATTTGGCTGGACTGGGGCATTACTGCGGTTGACTTCCGCGGTATCGCCAAGAACCCCGGCACGACTATTTAACAGGAGGTAAGAGAACATGACCGCAAAATACTGGCAGAAAGGCGAGGTGCTGGACTACAAGGCCAGCGCCGCAGTCAAAAACGGCGAAGTGGTGAGCCTGGGAACCAGGATCGGCGTGGCCGGTGAAGATATTGCCGCCGGCGAAACCGGCCACCTCCATGTGGTGGGCGTCTTTGAGATGGAAAAGGCCACCGGTGCCATGACCATGGGCGCGGCGGTGTACTACGACGAAACCGCCAAGAAGATCACCACCGTGGCCTCCACTGGCGAGAGTTCCGGCAAGGTGAACAACATTCCGGCGGGTTACGCTGCCGCCCCTGCGGCCAGCGCAGACGAAAACGTGCTGGTGAAACTGCTGGGCTAAGAGCCAGGAGGAAAGGAACATGAAGCGACTGACAGCACAGCGCCCGATCCTGTACGGCGGGCGTATGTATCAGGCGGGCGACACCCTCCCCGCCTATGACAAGCGCATGGTGCAGGCGTGGCTTTCCGCTGAAAGCGCCAAAATGACCGACGACGCGGCGGAGGAGGCCACAATGCCCCAGCAGGACGCTGACGGCGGCCAGGACGGCACCGAGAACGCCGACACCACCCAGGGCACCCAGGAGGTCACAGACGCCACAGAGGGCACCCAGGAGGCCGCAGACGCCACAGAGGGCACCCAGGAGAGCCAGGAGAACCACGACGGCAACCATAGCGGTGACAACACCGACATGGTGGAGGGCCACCTGGATCCCGCACAGCTGGCAGAAATGAACAAGGACGACCTGAAAAAGCTGGCCAAGGACATGGGCGTGGATCTCCCGCGCGGCGCTGCCAAGGCGCTGATCGTGGAGCGCCTGGCGGCGGCTATCGTCCAGACCCCTGCGGCGGCCATTGTGCCGCCTGCTGCGGATAACGGCGGGGGTGCCCAGTAATGGGCGCCCCTACGTTCAAGGAACAGATTGCGGCGGACATTTCCACCACATTCCTGAACTGCCTGGAGTTCGCGGACACCCACACAGTCAACGGTAAGGAAATGGCCGCGGTGGTGGACGACAACGAACTGCTGGAGCGGGACAAGGCCAAGATCATGGCCGCACAGACGGAGGGCACATACAAGGCCCGGCGCCTGGTTTATGTGGCAAAGGCTGATTTTGGCCCCCGCCCCGCCCAGGGGGCCATGCTGACGCTGGACGGCAAGGCGTACAAGGTGAAATCCTGCACCGAGGAGGCCGGAGTGCTGGCCATTGAACTGGAGGCGGTGAGATCGTGAGCGATCAAAGCGTTTTGCAGATCGACACCGACGAAGAACTGGCCAGGGTCATGCGGCAGCTGAAAACGCTGCCCCAGCAGCTGGGGGCGCCCAACGTGCTGAAAAATGCCCTGAACAGCACCGCCAGAAAGGTCCGCCGGCAAATCATAAAGGACAGCAAAGGCCGGTATGCGCTGAAAGAGAAAAAGGCGCTGCAATCAGAAAGCAAAATCCTTTCCGCCAGCGCCTCCACCCTGGAGGCCGCCGTGCTGGCTAAAGGTCCCATGCGGGACATTATGGACTTTATGACGCAGCCGAACACGGACACAGCTGCGGCGGCGGCAAAGGTCCTGAACAGCGGGGCCATGAAACCGCTGGAGGCGGGCGGCCTGAAAGCGTTTATTACCACGTTCCGATCCGGGCACACCGCCATTGTGCAGCGCCGCGGCGCGGAACGCCTCCCCGTCAAAAAGCTGCTTTCGCCTGCCGTTCCCCACATGATGGGAAACGAGGAAGTGAGAGCAGAGGCGGAGGCCCTGGCATACGAAACCCTGCAGCGTGAAATCGGAAAGCGGATCGAGCAGCTGACAGGTGCAAGGGCATGAAAAAGCGGCCCCATATAGGAGCCGCTGGAGATCAGCAGGAATAAAAATCGTCGCTTGTATATCCCATTTGCAGGGCAAGGAAATATATGTGCTTGCACGGTTTACTCCGTTTGTCGAAATCGGGGCAAGTACATTCATCAAGGCTTGTCATATAGGTGTCGGAACCAGATCCCTTTATTTCCGCAAAACCATTTTGGGCGTTATAGGACAGTATGGCCATAGGCTGATGAACAGCTTTTTCAAAGCGTTCAAGTTGCGCCTGCCCGGTGTGTACTTTGGGATCCCAATGCCCAAACGTGCAATTCCCGGCGCATGGCGTACCGGTGAAGCGAAGAAATTTCTTTGCTGGCTGGATCTTTTTGGGCAGCCAAAAGACAAGCGCCAAACCGAGCGCCGCGAAAGCTACACCGGCGGGGGAAATCAACGTAAGCACAGCCCCCATTAAGATCAAAGCCACGCCAACAATTCTATACACCAACCGCAGGGCGCTGGGATCTGATAGCTGATAAACGGCCCCGTTTTCAGTTATGACAGTTTTAGGCTTTCCCATTTTTATTTCCTCCAATGCTGATTATTACCACATTATGCTGATTATTACCACACCGCAATTATAAGTGACAAACGGAAACAAGTCAAGGAGGCGCAACCGCGTGACACAAGAGTTTTTGCAGGACGCCATTGTGGAGGACCTGAAACAGCTTTTTTCCCACTATACCCTGACCAATTCCCTGGGCGTCGAGCGGGCGGTGAAAATCGTCCCGCAGGGCCTCCCCATTCGTGAGGGTGACGACGAAGAAACCGACGCGGAAGCGCCGCCGGAGCCTTATGTGGCCGTGAAACTTTCGGACGGAGAGGTGACGGCGCAAGACGCACGGCAGACCGTAAACGTGGTCATGGTCATTTGCGTGTGCGACCCGGACCCGAACCGCCAGGGCTACCGCGACGCCCTCCATATCGTCAACGAGATCGTGAGGCATTACGAACGTGACGGGATTGTGGCAAACCGCTATGAAGCGCAGCACCCGATCCGGTGGGCGACCCAGGAGGAGGACACACACCCGTATTATTTCGCCGCCGTGGGGCTGCCGTTCTACGCACCGGCGATTTTCAAGGAGGTGCCAGAAACATAATGGCGAAACCCAAAAAGGCCGAACAGGCCACCACCGTGGTTTACTGCGGCCCGTCCATTCCGGGCGTGGCGAAGCAGTACACCGCATACACCAACGGGATCCCCACCGCGCTGGCGGAGGCTATCGTGAAGCAGCCAGCCATGGAGGGCCTGGTGGTGCCCCTGGAGCAGTTACCGGAGGCCATGAAGAACCTGCGGAGCGGCACGGGGCATATTTCCCGCCTGTATCGTCTGGTACAGGTCAAACACTAAACAGGAGGTAGAACAACATGGCATACAAACACGGTGTATATAACACCGAGCAGGCCACCAGCCTGACCGTACCCATTCAGGGCAGCGCTGGCCTGCAGGTCATTTTCGGCACGGCGCCCATTCACCTGGCGAAAGACCCCGCGGCGGCGGTCAACACCCCCAAGCTGGTTTACAGCTACAAGGAGGCTGTGGAGGCCGTCGGCTATTCGGACGATTTCGAGAACTTCACCCTTTGCCAGAGCATTAGCGCCTGTTTCCAGGTTTTCAACGTTGCGCCCATTATCCTGGTGAACGTGCTGGATCCCAATAAGGCGGCCCACGTCACGCAGAACCAGGCGGAAAGCTGCGACGTTGTGGACGGCGTGGTGCTGTACGACAAGAAATATGTACTGCTGAACACCCTGGCCGTGAAGAACGGCAGCGCCACCCTGGTGGCCGGCAGCGACTACGAGGCGGCACATGAGGACGACGGCAGCGTGGCCATTACGCTGCTTTCCACGGCGGCCAAGGAGGCCAGCAGTCTGACCGTGAGCAGCACCAGCCTGAAACCCTCCGGCGTGACCGCTGCCGACATTGTGGGCGGCGTGGACGCCTCCACCGGCAAGGAAACCGGCCTGGAACTGATCCGCCAGATTTACCCCACCCTGGGCATGGTGCCCGGCCTGATCCTGGCACCCGGCTGGAGCCACACCCCCACCGTAGCGGCAGCCCTCCAGGCCAAGACCGAGAACATCAACGGCAATTTTAATTGCAGTTGCCTTTTGGACATTTCCGCGGACAGCGACGGCGCGGTGGTTTACACCAGCGTAAAGGGCGCCAAGGAAGCCCTGGGCGCCAGTTCCGCCCATGCGGCGGCCCTGTGGCCCATGGTGGCCGTGGGCGAGAAGAAATATTATTTCTCCGCCATGTTTGCCGCCCTGACGGCCTACACGGACGCCAACAACGCAGACGTGCCCTATGAAAGCCCGTCCAATAAGGACCTGCGGATCACCGCCACGGTTCTGAAAGACGGCACCACGGTGGCGCTGGATCAGCAGCAGGCCAACGACGTGCTGAACGCCAACGGCGTCATTACCGCGATCAACGCCAACGGGTTCAAATCCTGGGGCAACAACACCGCGGCCTATCCCTCCACCACGGATCCGAAAGATCGCTGGTGGGCCGTGCGCCGTTTCTTTGACTGGGACGGAAATAATTTCATTCAGACTTATTTCCAGAAAGTTGACAAGCCGGGCAATAAGCGCCTGATCCAGTCTATTGTGGACAGCCAGAACATTATCGGCAACGGCTACGTTGCCCGCGACTACTGCGCCGGTTACCGCGTGGAGTTCCGCAGCGACGAAAACCCCGTTACCAACCTGCTGGCCGGCCACCTGACCGTACACACCTACCTGGCCCCGTACATTCCCGCGGAATATATCGAAAATATCCGTGAGTATGACGTGGACGCCCTGGAAAGCGCAATCGGAGGTGAATAAAGATGAACACGATCCCCACTAAGATCAACCGTTACAACGTCTACAACAAGGGAAACCGCCTGCTGGGTGTCGGTGAGGAAATGACGCTGCCGGACTTTGAGCCGTCCAGCGAAACCGTGACCGGCGCCGGGATCCTGGGTGAGATCGACGACCCCACCGTGGGCTATTTCGGCAATCAGGAACTGGAAATCCCGTTCCGTCTGCTGGACAAGGAAACCGCCGACATGATGGACATGACCAAGGCCGTGCAGCTGGAGATCCGCGGCGCCCAGCAGACCACCAACACCGAGGGCGATATTGAGTTCAGACCCATGCGCGTGGTGGTTCGTGGCCGCGGCGGAAAGCTGACCACCGGCAAGGTCAAGGCAGGCAGTTCCATGGACACTAAGATCACGCTGACCACTCTTTACATTCTCATTGAGGTGGACGGCAAGACCGTGGTGGAACTGGACAAGTTGAACGAGGTTTACAAGGTCAACGGCGTGGACGTTCTGGCCAAGATCAAGGAGATGTGCTGACATGAGCGACGAAAAGAGAATGGACACCGCCCTGCTGGCGGAGAACGACGAAAACACCGCGGCGGAGGAAAACGCCCTGGTTATGAAGCTGGACAAGCCTTTCACCTTTGAGGGGCAGACGTACACAGAGGTGGACCTGTCCGGCCTGGAGGACACCACGGCGGCAGACCTGCAGGCCGTGGGCCGTTTCGTGACGAAGAAGAACCCGGCGGCGAACCCCGCAACCGTGGAAATGACGCTGGAATACGCCCAGTTCATGGCGGCCCGCGTCGCCCACCTGCCGCTGGAGTTTTTCGAGCGCCTCCCCGCAAAGGAGGCAATCAAGCTGAAAGGCATTGTCGTGGGTTTTTTTTACGGCGGGGCTGGGGACAACTAACGCCCGCCGTCATAAACAGGGCCTGCGTCGGGTTGTCCATACAACTGCGGACAGGGCTGGATTATCTTCTGGCCCTGTCCGTTTCGGACTTGAACGAACTGGCGGACACGGTGACGCAGTACGCGGAGGAGGTGGCAAAACATGGCCGGCAAAAATAAAACGTATGAGTTAATGCTGAAAATCGGCGGCAAGGTGGACGGTTCCCTGAAAACCGCCTGCAGCACCGCAGACAAGAACCTGGCTGCGCTGGGGAAAACGGCAAAGACCGCGGGAAAGATCGCTGCCGGTGCCATGGTAGCAGCCGCCACCGCTGTGGCGACCCTGGGAACCGCTGCGGTGAAATCTGCGGCGGAGTATGAGGCCCAGCTGGCCAACGTTTCCACGCTGCTGACCGGCACGGAGGCAGAGGTGGCCGCACGAACGGCGGAAATCGGGGATCAGGTTCTGGAAATCTCCAACCGCACGGGCGTGGCCACGGCTGACCTGACGGACGGAATGTATCAGGTGGTTTCTGCTTTCGGTGACAGCGCAGACGCCGCGGCCATTCTGGAAACCGCGGCAAAATCTGCGGCGGCGGGAAACGCGACCACGACGGACAGTATCAACCTACTTTCTGCCGTAACCAAGGGTTACGGCGATACCTCCGCGGAGGCGGTGCAGCAGGCGGCGGATCTGGCATTTGCCACCGTAAGACTGGGCCAGACCTCTTTCCCGGAACTGGCCGCAGGCATGGGCAAGGTCATTCCCCTGGCCAGTACCCTGGGGCTGGAGCAAGAACAGCTATGGGGCGCCATGGCCACGCTGACCGGCGTTACAGGTTCCACGGCGGAAGTGGTTACGCAGATGAAAGCCACAATGCAGGCGTTCCTCTCCCCGTCCAAGAATATGCAGGCCGCCCTTAAAAACATGGGCTATGAAAGCGGCCAGGCGCTGCTTGAAAGCAAGGGCCTGCAGGGATCTCTGGACGCCCTAAAGGACGCTGTGGGAGGCAACGAACTGGCGTTTGCGGGCCTGTTCTCCTCTGTGGAGGCACAAACCGCGGTGCTGGCTATGGCAGGCAACCAGGCCGAAAACCTGACCAGCAAGACGGCGGAAATGTACGAAGCCACCGGCGCGGCAAATACCGCCTTTGAGCGGCAGACCAACACCCTGAAATACGACATTAAGATGATTAAAAACCTGGGCGCCAATTTCTTGAAGCAGCTGGGCACCAACATTCTGCCGTATGTGCGGGAGTTCGCGGAGGCGGCCCTGCCGGTGGTTTCGGAGGCGCTGGAGAAGATCGGCAGCTACATGACCGGAACCATCATTCCGGCGGCGGAAACCGCGGTGAAATGGATTTCGGAACACCGCACCCTGATCCTGGCGCTGGCGGCGGGTATTGCCACCGCTGTGGCGGCCTACAAGGCGTATAAAGTGGCGATCACCGCCTACAACGCAGTTATGGCCGTGTATAAAGTGGTCACCGCAGCAAGCGCCACGGGCACCTTTACCCTGGCGGGCGCCATGACGGCGCTAAATCTTCCCGTGCTGGCAGTTGTGGCCGCCATCGGCCTGGCTGTGGCGGCGGGGATCCTGATTTATAAGAACTGGGACAAGATCAAGGCCAAGGCCGTGGAACTGGGCGCGAAGATCTCCGAGGTATGGGGAAACATCAAGACCGGCGTTTCCGAGGCCGTGGCGAACCTGGTTTCTGCGTTCCAGTCTAATTTCCCCCTGCTGTCCGCTTATTTGAGCGGGTGGTGGGAAAGTGTTTCGGCGGCCTGGGAAAACGTCAAGGCCATTTTTGCCAATATCATTGACTTTGTGCAGAACGTATTTGCAGGCAACTGGAGCGCCGCCTGGGACAATATCGTGGCCATTTTCGGAAACGTGTTTGGCATGATCGTGAACCTGGCGAAAGCCCCCATAAACGGGGTTATTTCCGCAATCAACTGGGTGCTGGAGAAGATCAACAGCATTTCCGTGACGATCCCGGACTGGGTTCCGGGCGTCGGCGGGAAAACCCTGGGCTTTAACATTCCGACGATCCCCGCCCTGGCTGCCGGTGGTATTGCCACGGCGCCCACGCTGGCGCAGATCGGTGAGGGCGGAGAGCCGGAGGCGGTGCTGCCGCTGTCCAAGCTGGCGGCCCTCCTGGACGAATGGACGAAGCCGAAGCCGACACCGGGCGGCGGAACGGGCGGCGGCGGTGAAACCGTCGTTTTCTCCCCGGTATTCAATTTCTACGGCGGGACGCCGAGCCGCGAGGAGGCCGAGGAGGCCGGGCGGATCAGTTTCGCGGAGTTCAAGAAACTGTATAGGCAGATGAAAGCCGAGGAGAAGCGCAAGCAATTCAGCCCGGCATAAGAGGAGGACCACACCATGGAAAGCACCTACACCACCAAGCAGGGGGACGTATGGGACAAAATCGCCTATGAGGTGTACGGCGACGAAGAATACACCGGCTGGCTGATGGAAAACAATTTCCCGCTGCTGGACACGTTCGTGTTTGACGCCGGGGTGGTCCTCCAGACCCCGGCCCCGCCGGAGCAGACCGCGGCCAATGACCTGCCGATCTGGAGGAGCAAGGTATGAATACACGGCGGGCGTATGTAGACCTGATTTACAACGGAACCGCAGCCACGGCGGAAATTTCCGGTTTCGTGACGGATATTTCATACACGGATCCGGCCAGCGGAGAGGCGGACAGCCTGGACATTACGCTGCAAGACCGGGATCGCCGGTGGACGGGGGCGTGGATCCCCGTCGCCGGTGACACCCTGGCCGCGACGATCCGGGCGCTGAACTGCCAATATTCCGGGGACAACCGGATCCTGCCGTGCGGTTTCTTTATCGTGGACAGTTTCAGCTTTTCCGGCTGGCCGGTTTCCGGGAGCATTTCCGCGATCTCCACGCCGCTGGACAGCAGTTTCACCACCACCCGGCGGACAAAGACCTGGGAAAACGTGACCATAAAGGAGATCGGAACCGAGATCGCAGGCCGCGCCGGGATCGCGCTGGCCTGGGACGTGGAGGGCACCCCGTTCACGATCAAGAGCGTGGAGCAATCGGAACAAACCGACTGTGAATTTTACATGAACCTGTGCAACACCTACGGGCTGGCCATGAAAGTCTACGCCCAAAAGATCGTGGTGTATGACCGGGAGGCATACAAGAAAAAGGGCGCGGCGGCGGTGCTGTCCCCGTCCAGTATGAAATCCTGGTCATGGCAGCAGGATCAGGCCGGCACCTACACCGGCGGAGAGTTCACATACACCAGCCCGGCCACGGAAAAGGAAATCAAGGTGACCGTGGGCAAGGGCAGCCGGATCCTAAAGCAGAGCGGCAAGGCCGACAGCAAGGCCGACGCGGAGCGGAAGATCAAGGCGGCGGTGGCCAAGGCCAACCACGGAAAGACCAAACTTTCCGCCACCATTGTGGGAAACGCCTCTCTGGTGGCCTCCCAATGCGTCCAGGTGGTGGGCCTGGGGAAGCTGTCCGGCAAGTATTACATTGACACCATTACCCACAGCGTCAGCGGATCCGGCGGCTACACCATGGACCTGGAAATGTCGCTGGTGGAGGAATGACGCGAGGAGGAACGCATGGAAAACAATATCCGGTTGGGAAAGATTTCAGCCGTTGATTACGCCGCGGGCACGGTCCGCGTGGTGTACCACGAAAAGGACGACGCCGTGACCGCCCCCATTCCCCTGATTTCATCGGAGTATTTCATGCCGGAGGTGGACGACATGGTTATGGTGCTTCACCTCTCCAACGGCACGGAGGCGGGCGTGGTCCTGGGACGACCGTGGAGCGAAAAGAACAAGCCCCCGGAGGGTTCCAAAGGGCTTTACCGCAAAGACCTGGCCCGTTCGCCGGGTGAGGCCATGATCCGCTATAAGGACGGCACCCTGACCATCAAGGCCCCCAAGGTGGTGATTGACGGAATCGTGACCGTCAGCGGCGACGTGACCGCCGGCGGGGTTTCCCTGGACAACCACACCCACACGGACAGCATGGGCGGCGGAACCTCCGGGCCATCGTAAGGAGGCGATTTACACATGATCGGAACGCTGGGGCGCAAAATCATTTTTGAGGTGAGCGACAACAGGGTTTTGACCTTTGAGAGCATGAGCCGCGAGGTTTCCGGGCGCTGGACCGAACACGAAGTTTTAGGCGTGAAGCCGAAAGCGGAGTTTTTAGGGCCTGGCCTCCAGACCATAAGCCTGACCATTCACCTGTCCGCTGCCCTGGGCGTGAAGCCGCGGCGGATCCTGGACATGGTGGAGCGCATGGTGGAAAGAGGTTCGGCGGAGTACCTGGTGATCGGCGGCAGACTGGTGGGCCGCCGTCCGTTCCGCGTTACAGGATCGAGTGAAGCCTGGGACAAGGTTTACAGCCGCGGAGAATTGGCCAAGGCTACCCTGACCATTTCACTGGAGGAATACGCATGAACGAAAACGACCTTTTCAATTTCCAACTGGAATATACGTTCACGGCGGACTGGCTGGCAGAACTGGATCGGCAGCTGGCCCTCCTGCTGTCCACACGGGAGGGCACCATGCCGTTGGATCGGGCTTTCGGCCTGAACATGGATTTTGTGGATATGCCGCCAGAGGCCGCAAAGAGCCTTTACACGGCGGAGGTCACCGAAAAGGTGTCCAAATTCATACCGGAGGTGCGGGTGCAGGAAGTGACCTGGACCGGCGGCAACACCGGAAAACTTTTTCCCAAGGTGGTGATAACAAGTGCCTGATATTTCCGCAATTCAGAACACCCCGGACGTGTCTTTCATCGACAACAAGACCATTGACGACGTGCGCGGGGATATGGTGGCAGACTTTGAGGCGTTCATGCTCCAAGCGACGGGCAGCAAGGTGTCCCTGGGCCGCGCCTCTGTCCACCGCATGATCCTGTATTCGGCGGCGGCGCAGATTTACCAAGCCATGCAGTACGTTGACCGAGCGGGCAAGCAAAGCCTTTTGAAATACTCCTATTCGGAGTTCCTGGACAATCTGGCGCTGCTGAAAGGCGTTACCAGAGAACCGGCCAAGGCGGCCACGACCACGATCCGCTTTACCGCGTCGGCCACCAGGACGCTGGCCACACCGATCCCGGCGGGCACCAGGGTTTCCTCCAGCGGTTCCATTTATTTCAGCACGATGGAGTACGCAGAGATCCCAGCGGGCAGCCTGACGGTGGACGTGCTGGCGGAGTGTACCGCAACAGGCAACGCGGGCAACGGACTGGCGCCTGGCGAGGTGTCCACCATCGTGGATCCCGTTCCCTACATTACCAGCGCCGTGAACCAGAACACCACGGAGGGCGGCGCAGACGTGGAGAACGACGAAAGCCTGGCGGAGCGGGTTTACCTGGCCCCTGGCGCCTATTCTACGGCAGGCCCGGAGGACGGATACCTGTACCACGCCAAGAAGTACAACGCCGCCATTGGTGACGTGGTGGCCACCAGCGACCACGAAGCGGGCCAGGTGGATATTGTTTTCATCATGGCCGACGGTTCCAAGCCGGGCGCGGCCATGATCTCCGGCCTGCAGGCGTACCTCTCCGGCAAGACGATCCGCCCCATGACGGACAAGCTGACCGTGAAAGCCCCGGAGGAGGTCACATACAGCATTAACCTGACGTATTACATCAACCGCAGCGACAGCGCCAGAGCGGTGGCAATCCAGGCGGCGGTGGCCCAGGCCGTGGAGGAATATAAAACCTGGCAACGCACCATAGGCCGCGACGTGAACCCGTCGCAGCTGGCCGCCATGGTCATGGAGGCAGGCGCCAAGCGCGTCACCGTGACCGCGCCGACGTTCGCGGCGGTGGCCGCCACCAAGGTGGCAGCATTGACCGGATCGGCCACCGTGACGTATGGAGGGCTGGAAGATGATTAAACTTTCCGGCAGCCGCTTCACGGACATTATGCCGGAGAACCTGGCAGAGCAGACGGAGATCCAGGCGCTTGCCTACGCCGTGGGCAGGCAGGTGGAAAAGCTGCTGGCCTATGCCGACGGCGCCCGTACCTATGCGGCGATCTATGCTGTGCCGGAAAAGGTGCTGGATCTGCTGGCCGTGGAACTGCGTACCCCGTCCTATGACGAAAACTTTTCCATTAAGGTCAAGCGAACCCTGATCGCGGAAAGCCTGCTGTTTTACGCGCAGATGGGCACCCCGGCAGCGGTGAACCGGATTATTGAAACCATTTTCCAGGCCGGTCATATCAGCGAGTGGTGGGAATACGGCGGGAAACCCTATCATTTCAAGGCATACACCACGAACCCGGCCATTACGTCGGACGACGTGGAGGAGTTCAAGCGGGTACTGGGCACCGTAAAGCGCCTTTCTGCCTGGCTGGACGAAATCGTGTTGGATCTGTCCACACCTCCGGCGGAGGTATTCGTGGGCCATTGGATCCACACGGGCGATTTTATCACCCTGCAAAGGGCGACTATGTAACAGGAGGTTATCAGCCATGTTTCAGGCCCCGAAACTGACAGACGCCGGCAAAAACCTGTATTACAGGAATATGGCCGGTGAGGGGATCAAATTCACAACCATTCAGCTGGGCAACGGCACAATCAGCGGCCCGATCTCCGCTATGACGGCCCTTGTCAGCGCCGTGGTGACTATTGACGCCGCGGTGAAGAACAACGCGGAGCAGTACGCCGACGTGTCCGGCCATTTCTCCAATGCAGAACTGGAGGAGGGTTTTTACTGGCGCGAGATCGGCGTGTTTGCGGCGGATCCCGATTACCCCAATGACCGCAGCCACGACATTCTTTACTGCTACCAAAACGCCTATGACACGGCGGACTTTATCCCCGTGGCGTCGGTGGAAACGGTGGAAAAAAACATTACCGTGCCCATTATCGTGGGCGACGCCTCCACGGTGTCCTGCACCCTGTCCAGTTCGCAGGTGCTGGTGTCGGAGGCGGACCTGGAGGCGCACGACAAGGACGCGAACGCCCATAATGCCCTGTTTGAGAAGATCAACAAAGAACTGGAAAAGAAACAGGACACGATCACCGCCAAGGGCATTTTGAAAGGCGGCCAGGACGCAAAGGGGAACCCCACCGTGACCAAGGCCACGCCGGGCGTGGACTACCAGCAGCCCACCCAGGTGCTGACGGAAAGCAACGCCATGGCCCTGACGGACACGGTTCCGTTTTTCTCCGGTGCTGACGGGCAAAACCGTAAGGTCACGCTGAAAAAGCTAAAGGAGGCCCTGGGCGTCCAGTCTGCCAGTATCAACGTGACGACCTGCGCCGGCGCGGCGGTGGTTTGCACGGACGGAGAAACCACCCTGAACGGCGTGGGTTCCACCAAGTTCTCCCTGCCGGAGAACACCGGCACCTGGGAGGTAACCGCTACCCTGAACGGCCACACGGCCAGCGCCGTGGTGGAGGTCACCGGCGCCATGCAGTACAACGTGGATCTGGTGATTACCTCCAGCGTGGCAGTCACCCACGCACCCACGAAAACCACCTACAACGTGGGGGAAACATTCGACCACACCGGCCTGGTGGTCACCGCCACCTATGCCGACGGCACCACGGAGAACGTAACCGACGGCTGCACGTTCAGCCCCACCGTTATGGCAGCCAGCACCACGGCGGTGACGATCAAATACCAGCGGGCAGGCGTGACGGTCACGACCACCCAGGCGGTCACGGTCCTGGAAATGTCCAGCATTTCCGTGAAAACCGCACCCAACAAAACCGCGTATTACATCGGTGAGAGTTTCGACGCCACCGGAATGGTGATTGAGGCCACCATGTCCAACGGCACCAAAAAGACCGTGACGGGCTGGACGTACACCCCCAGCGGCGCCCTTTCCAAGACGGACACGGCGGTGACGATCTCCTACACGGAAAACGGCGTCACAAAGACCTGCACCCAGGCGATCACGATCCGCACCCTGTCCAGCATTTCCGTGACGACAGCACCCACGAAAACCGCCTACAAGTACGGGGAGAAGTTCAGCAGCGCCGGAATGGTGATTACCGCCAAATATTCGGACAACGCCACCCGCGTGGTGACCGGCTGGACCTATTCACCCACCGGCGCCCTGGGGCTGTCCAACACCACGATCACGATTACCTACGCAGAGGGCGGCGTGAGTAAGACCTGCACCCAGGCCATTACCGTGAGCAACTACCTTTCCAGTATTGCGGTGACCCACGCACCCACGAAAACCTCCTATTTCACCGGCGAAACGTTCAGCAGCGCGGGAATGGTGGTCACCGCTACCATGGCGGACGGCAGTAAAAAGACCGTCACCGGCTACACCTGCAGCCCCACCACCATGGCAGCCAACACCGCGGCGGTCACTGTCAGCTATTCCGAGGGCGGCGTGACCAAGACGACCACCACCCCGGTAACGGTCACCAGCATTTCCAACACGCTGGCCTCCAACAGCTGGGCAACGATCCGCGCCGTGTCCGACGCCGGAAAGGGGTCCAATTACTGGAGCGTGGGCGACGCCAAGGGGATCACGATCAACGGCAAGGTGGGCGCCACGACGATCTCCAATCTGGCCATTTCCGTGTTTATCCTGGGTTTCAACCACAACGCCAGCCGCGAGGGAAACAACCGGATCCATTTCCAGATCGGCAAGATCAACGGCACCCTGGTGGGCCTGGTAGACGGCAATTACGGAAACAGTACCAGCACCACCGGCGCCTTTACCATGAACACGTCATACACGAACAGCGGCGGGTGGAATAACAGCCACATGAGAAAGACCGTGCTGGGCAGCAACAGCACCAGCGCCACCAGCCCCGCGGCCAACACCCTGCTGGCAGCCCTGCCGGCGGATCTCCGGGCGGTTATGAAGCCGGCCACCAAGTACAGCGACAACACCGGCGGCGGAAGTGACACCGCCAGCTATGTCACCAGCACCACGGATCTGCTGCCGCTGCTTTCGGAGTTTGAATACCACGGGGCCAGGTACTACGCCAACAGCGCGGAGAAGAATTACCAGGCCCAATATGACTATTACCGGGCCGGAAACAGCAAGGTACATTATAGGCACAACGCCACCGGCACGGCGGCCATTGTGTGGTGCCGTTCCGTCCGTTCGAGCTACAACGCCATTTTCTGCCTTGTCAACTCCGACGGCAGCGCCTACTATTACAACGCCAACATTTCCTGGGCGCTGGCCCCCTGCTTTTTTGTCTAATCGCCGCAGCATATCCGGCAAAATCCCGCCCACGGAAGTGGGCGGGAAACCCGGACAGAGAAAGAAAACCCGTGAGGTGAAAGAATGTCAGTTCTGAAAGAAAAGCGGACCGTGAGTAAAGCGGAGTATGTGAACACCGCAAACCAGATTTATGTGGAAACGGTGGGCTTTTTGACGCGGCTTTCCGCCCGTTATTCCCGGCTGATTGCAGAGGGCACCGCGCAGCTGGCCGGTGAGGTCATGGACCACACCGAAAAGGCCAACAAAATATACACGTCGGACGAACAGCGCAAAGCCCAGCGCAAGGCGCATTTGCTGGAGGCGCTGGCCTCCCTCTCTGCGCTGGACGTGCGCCTGACCCACGCCTATCTGGTTATGTACCAGAACCCGCAGGGCTGCTTTACGGCACCCAGCGGAAAGACGGTCCCACCCAAGGAGGCCATGGACAAGCTGGACCGCATGGCGCAGAGCCTGGGCGAACTGATAGACCGGGAGGACACCCTGCTGCGGAATATCCTGGAGAGCGACAGGAAGCGGAAATAAGTCATTTTTATGGGTGTATCTTTGAAAACGCGCCGGGAGGCAGGGCGGCTTTCCCCTCTGACGGCGGCCAATGTGTGGTGCCGTTCCGTCAATTCGAGCAACAACAACAATTTCTGCCTTGTCAACTCCGACGGCAGCGCCAACAATAACAACGCCAACAATTCCTGGGCGCTGGCCCCCTGATTTTGCATAACTGGGTCAAATGCAGTAACGAACGTGAACCGGACCCATGTAAAAGGAAAGATACTTCCCTGGCGAAAGCCTGAAACTGCCCGCTGATGATCCCGCGCGGACGCTGCTTGCATGGCGGGGGTATTGTGCTAACCCCGTTTCATGCGCTGGATCGAAGCAGTTTAGACGCACACCAACACCACAACTGTACGGAGGGCGAACACTTTTCTATGACAAGCGAACAGCGCCGCGAGGCGCGTTACAGACGCCGCCAGACAAGGCGGCAGGCAAAGCGAAAGGCCCGCAGCGACGCCCTGGGGCCGATTGAGGAAGTTTTCAGTTACCGCGCCATGTTTTTCTATGGCCGGAAATGCTGCAACGGCGTGAGGTGGAAAGCCAGCACACAGCGGTTTGAAATGCACCTGTTTTCCGGCACCGCCAAGCGCCGACGCAAGATCCTGAATGGAACATGGAAGCCAGGCAAAACCGCCCATTTCACCCTGAAAGAACGGGGCAAGGTTCGACCAATAGACGCGCCGCACATTGAGGATCGGCAGGTTTATAAGGTTCTGACCAAAAAGGTGCTGGTGCCGCTGTATGTGCCCAGTATGATCTACGACAACAAAGCCAGCCAGAAAGGCGGCGGCCTGCATTTCCATTACAGACGCCTGGCCAAGCACCTGCGGGACCATTACCGCAAGCATGGCCTGGAGGGTGCCCTGTTCCTGATGGATTTTCACCACTTTTTCCCGGACGCGCCCCACGCGCTGCTGTATGAGCGGCACCGGGGCATGGTCCTAAACCCGGACCTGCGGCAGTTGGCCGATCTGGTGGTGGCAGCTGTGCCGGGCGGCGTGGGTATGCCGCTGGGCGTGGAGCCAAGCCAGCAGGAAATGGTGGCGCTGCCGTCCTCCCTGGACAACCGGATCAAAGCCCAGCTTTCGATCCATGGCGCTGCCCATTACATGGACGACTATTACACCATTCTGCCGTCGAAGCAGGCGGCGGAGGTGACAGCGGCGGACGTGATCGGCCACGCGGAGGCCATGGGCCTGCAGGTCAACGCCGGAAAGTCAAAAGTGGTTCCGTTCTCCAGACCGTTCCGGTTCTGCAAAGCAAAGTTTCAGGTGACGGACACCGGCGCCGTGAAGATCCACGGCTGCCGGGACGGCATGAAGCGGGCACGGCGGAAACTGCGGCTTTTCCAGGCGCGTGTGGCCAGCGGTGAAATGACGGTGGAGCAGGTGGCCCAATGGCTGCAAACACCGATTTCATACTATGAGAACTTCAACGATCACGGCAGGGTGCTGAAACTGCGGCGGCTATTTTATGCGATTTTCAAAACGGAGGTGTAAACCATGTTCAAGATCACAAAAGACGGGGCGACCGTGGCCATGACCGAGGCCCCCAACTACATCAAGCAGGCGGAAAACGGCTGTTTCGTGCTGTGCCCGGAGGCGGAGGCCACGGGGATCGCGCACAACGGCACCGTTTACCACCTCCTGGGACGCCCTGACATGGCGGGGGCAGAAATCACGGTCATGCTGGAAGAAACGGACGCGGGAGTGGAGATCGCCAAGGCGGCAGACGCTACGGGGATCGTGTTCGTCACAATGGCGGAGGCCGGAAGCGTGGACGCCACAACGGCGGCGGAACACGCGGACCTTTTCGCGCCGTGGGCGGTGCCGGTAGCCTATACCGTGGGCCAGATCCGCAGATATACGGACGGGAAGCTGTATAAATGCGTTCAGGCCCATACGTCACAAGCGGACTGGACGCCGGACAAAACCGCAAGCCTTTGGACGCCGGTTTCCGATCCGGCGGAGGAATGGCCGGAATGGTCCCAGCCGGTTGGCGCACATGACGCATACAGCAAGGACGCCAAGGTGTCGCACAATGGCAAGCATTGGACCAGCACCGTGGACAGCAACGTGTGGGAGCCTGGCGTGTACGGGTGGACGGAGGTGTGAGCCGTGGGCGCTGCCTACATCGTAAGAAAAAGAGCGCGGTTTGTGAGTATCAACGGCCCCGTAAACCTCCGGTATGGTACGCCTGTGGACGCTGTGGACGGGTTTCTGGTACATAATGGCCGCCCATTGTGCGCGGTCACCAGCGAGAGCGCACACCGCTATTTTGCACGAAATGACGACGGAAACGGGAAAGCCCGCGGCGCCCTGATCGGCGCCATCACGGCCAAGCTGGAGCGGAAAGACGCCGGCCATCAAATGCGCTGGGATCTCCTGTGGAGCGACCCGGAGGCGCAGAAATTACGCCACCCGGATCATGCGGATTTCTGGCTGTGGGGCCATGCCTTTTTTGAGGCGGACATGGCAGACCTGGAACACGTCGCCGGGCTGATCGGCGCGAGGAGGTGACGCTGCCATGGATTATATGAAGCTGGTGGCGGACCTCTGCCAGATCATTGACCGCCAGAACGAAATCACCAAGGCCATGGTGGCGCAGCTGGGCCAGCGCGACGCCCTCCGGTATGAGGAGGAAATGGCGGCGGTTCGGCGGGACTACGATACCGCCATGGGGGAGGTGGATCCGTGCAAAAACTAATTGAAACGCTGTCCACCGTGAGCGTAGGCCAGGCGCTGACTGGCGGCGTCACCGTGGTGGCGCTGGTGTCCGTGTTTATCGAAATTACCCCGGTGAAGATCAACCCCGTTTCCAAGTTCCTGGCCTGGCTGGGGCGGAAGATCAACAGCGAAGTGATCGCCAAGGTGGACAGGCTGGAAACCGAGGTGCAGGCCATGAGGAAAGCGGACGGAGAGCAGGAGGCCATAAACTGCCGTTACCGGATCCTACGGTTCGGGGACGAAGTAAAACACGGCACCCGGCACAGTCAGGAACATTTTGAGCAGATCCTGGCCGATATTGACGACTACGAAATCTATTGCAAGGATCACAAGGATTTCAAGAACAACAAAACCAAAGTGACCACGGAGCGGATCCTGGACGTTTACCGCAAGTGCGTGGAAACGGACAATTTTTTGTAATGGGAGGAAACCGTGAAAATCTTTATTGTGGCCGCGGCGGCGTGGGCTGCCGGTGCCCTCCTGGGCTATTTCGTGGCCCGGCTGGCGTATAAGCACCTGCGGAAGCGTCTGCGGACGCTGCGGCAGGAACGGAAGCCGCCTAAAAAGAAAATGGGCACCATGGACAGGATCCTGGTTCTGGAAGCGGTTTTCCTGGTGGCGTACACGGTGGCCGATCTGGTGGTTTTCTGGCACACCGGATCCGAGCCTGCCACGCTGACCGGCTGCGTGTTCGGCGTGTGCGGCCTGGAAAACGGCGTCATGGGCTGGATCAAGACCAACAAGGACAAGGCGGCGGAGGCCGTCGGAACGAGCGGGAGCGGCACCCAGCCGCCCCCGGAGGAACCGCCCGCGGGCACCGGCGAACCACCGGACGCGGGCCTGTGAGGAGGTATAAACAAACATGACCGGAAACGAACTGCGCCGAAAGGTGGCGGACATTATCAACGCATGGGACGGAGCAACCAGAGGCAGCGCCAAGCACCTGGAGATCCTGAACATCTACAACAACCACAAGCCGCTGGCAAGAGGTTACCGCGTACAGGTGGGTGACGCCCATTGTGCCACCACGACCTCCGCGGCGTACATCAAGGCAGGGATCGCGGAGTACACCGGGACGGAGTGCGGCGTGGGAAAGTACGTCGAGATCGCCAAGAAAAAGGGGATCTGGACGGAGAACGACGCATACACCCCCAAGGTGGGCGACGCCTGCGTGTACGACTGGCAGGACGGGGCCAACTACGCCACCACCGACAACACCGGCGCACCGGATCACATTGGCATTGTCACCAAGGTGGGCGGCGGCACCTTTGTGGTCACAGAGGGAAACATGAACGGCGGCAAGGTGGGCAAGCGCACCATGAAAGTGAACGGGCGGTATATCCGCGGTTTCATTACCCCGGACTTTGACATGATCACCAAGAAGCTGGGCGGTACGTCCGGCGGGACGGCGGACAAGCCAATGAAACCGACGGCCCAGGCGGCGGGTACATACACCGTAAAGAGCGGCGACACCCTTTCCCGTATTGCGGCGGCCCACGGCACCACCGTGGCCAAACTGGTGGAGATCAACGGCATTAAAAACCCGAACCTGATCCGCGTGGGCCAGGTCCTCCGCCTGCCCGGCGGAGCCGTCAAGTACACCGTTGTGGCCGGGGACACCCTTTCCCGTATCGCCGCGAAGTACGGCACCACCGTGGCCAAGCTGGCAGCAGACAACGGGATCAAAAATCCGAACCTGATCCATGTGGGCCAGGTTATCACCATCAACAAATAATTTTGCCGGAGGTGCTGGAATGGTTATTATCAAGGCGCTGGCCTGGGTGCTTTCCCTGGCCGCTGTGGTCACCTGGCTGGTGGCCCTGGTACGCTGGGACGGTTCGATCCCCTGTGATCGGAGCCAATGCGAAAGCTGCCCATTTCCGCGGTGCCACGAAAATGGCCAGGACAGCACCGGGCAGGAATGAGAGGCAAAAATGGAACAGACTATTATCCGCCTGGCCATTGGCCTGGTTCTTCTGGTGGCTGTCAACGTCGTGCTGGGCAGCCTGAACGCCCTTTTTGACGGGACTTTCGACCGTATCAAATGCCGGAACGGCGTCATTAAGGGGATCATTATTGCCGCCTGTTTCGTCGCTTTCTATGTAGCGGGACGCCTGAACCCCGATATTGTGGCAATCGACATTGACGGCGAAACGGTCAACGTGGCAACAGCCGCCAACCTGGCCATGGTGACGGCCTATGTGCTGTATGCGAAAGACGTTTTTTCCAAGCTGTCCAAGCTGGTTTTGAGCAAAACGAGCGGGACGCCGGAGCAGACCGGCGGAACCACGCCGCCCGCATTGGAGGAACCGGCGGACGCGGCGGAGGCCACCGCAGCAGAATAAAAAAGGAACCCCGGCGCCGCCCTGGCGTCGGGGTTCTTCTGCGGGTCACCTGCTGGCAGGCATGGCCCGCATGACTGTTTTTCTACTGTATTCATCGGTGAGGACTAACACCACACCGCGCCGCCAGTCAGCCAGCGGGACCGTGACCGCCTCCAGCGTAACAGCCGGGGCCGCTTTTTCCATTTTCCCCATTCTCATTTCCTCCCATTGAAAAGTTTACGAAGCAGCCGGATCCCGTAGCGAACCGGAATATAAACCGCCACGAATATGGCCACAAAAAGCAGGTATTTCATGCGCTGCCCTCCTATTGACATTTTAGTGGGTTTCGTTTATATTGAGGGTGCGGGGGTTACCCCCCGCCCCTCTGTCTGTTACCAGTTCAGCAATTTGAGGATTGCCGCTGTAATCAGACCGGAGATTGTGCCCGCCAGGATTGTGTCCGCCAAGACCTGCAACCTGTTGGGCTGCGCCGTCGGCTTATGCCGTCGGCGTTTTTTCTTGCCCATCTCAACCACCCCTTTCCTCTTGAACTGTCTATATTATAGTCTTTTTAGGGTGCATAATCAAGTGGCGATATGCACGAAAAAAGGTGCTGCAATTTGTCTAAAATATGCACTTTACAGAGTGCATATAAAATGATACAATGAAGCACAGAAAGGGGTGGATATTATGGCAATCAGTTACCAGGGGGCATTTGACAAAATGCAGGAAAAGGGCGTCACGACATACCGGATCCGAAAGGAAAATATACTGTCACAAAGTACCCTGCAAAAAATGAGGGACGGGAAATATGTAACGACGGAAACAATAGAACGGCTTTGCCTGCTGCTGGATTGCACCCCAAACGATTTAATGAAAATCACGAAGTAAAGACACCCCCGACGCACACAGCGCCGGGGGCGTTTCGGCGTTTGCCCTCCAGAGTGTTCAATATTTTTCGGTGCTGATTATTAACACGGGTTCGTGGAAACCTATGTGTTAATATCAAGAAAACTGCTGAACATTACCACGCGCCTGGAGGGCTGCCCATGAAAGCGTATGATTTCCACGGGAAAAGAAATATATGCGGTGACCGGATCCGGGAGGCCCGCCTGCGGGCGCGGCTGTCACAGTCTGATCTCTGCCGGCGTCTGCAACTGGCTGGTGTCATTGTGGAGCGGGACGTGATAAGCAGGATCGAAAATGGCGGCAGGTTTGTGGCTGACTTTGAGGTGGTGGTGATCGCGGACGTTCTGGAGGTTTCCGTGGACTGGCTGCTGGGCAAAGAATAGGACGGCGTGGAGTGCTGTATGCACCGCGCCGTCCATATTTTTTTGAAAGTGAGGGCACGGGCATGAAAGGATATAAGCACCTGACGGAGTTTGACCGGAACAAGATCGCCAGAATGAGAAAAGAGGGCGCCACCATGCGCGAGATCGGCGCGGCCCTGCACGTCAGCGCCGCCACCGTCTGCCGCGAGATCAAACGCGGGACATACACCTACATGAACGCGGATTATATCGAAGTGACCGAGTACATACCGGAGCGGTCACAAGCCCGCTACCGGGCCAACATGGCGGCCAAGGGCGGCCCCCTGAAAATTGGAAGTGATCGCCGGTACGCCGAAACCCTGGAGGCGCTGATTGCTGACGACAATTACAGCCCGGAGGCAGCCCTGCATGAGATTGAGAACAACCCGGAAAAGTACGGCAGCTTTGAAACGCGGATCTGCCGCCAAACCCTTTATGCCTATATTGACAAGGGAGTTTTTCTCCGCCTGACCAATAAGGCGCTGCCGTTCAAGGGTTCCCGGCGGAAGAAGAAAACCAAGCACGTCCAGCGGGCGAAACAGCAGCCCAAGGGCGAGAGCATAGAAAAGCGCCCGCCGGAGATCGACGGGCGCCAGGAGTTCGGCCACTGGGAAATGGATCTGGTGGTTTCCTGCAGGGGCGGGCATAAGTGCCTCCTGGTGCTGACCGAGCGCGTCACCCGCATGGAGGTGATCCGCCTGATCCGCGATAAATCCGCGGCCAGCGTCGTCCGTGCGCTGGACACCATGGAACGGAAATGGGGCACCCGCTTCCCGCAGGTATTCCAATCTATTACCATGGACAACGGAAGCGAGTTTGCGGACTATATCGGGATCGAACGGTCCGTATATAAACGCTGTGAGAGCAAGCGCACCCGGACATATTACTGTCACCCATACTGCAGTAGTGAGCGAGGAAGCAACGAAAAACAAAACCAGATGATCCGGCGGAAGTTCCCCAAGGGAACAAACTTTGATAAGGTCACCCAAAAAGACGTGGAGGCGGTGGAAAGCTGGCTGAACAGATACCCCCGCCAACTGCTGGGCTGGGCCTCTGCCGGGCAGCTGTTTGAGGGCTATTTGCAGACCGTCTAAAAATATTTTTTCGTTTTGTTACACTTTCCTATTGACATTTGCCATAAAAATGTGCGGGACGGAAGGCAGCTCCTCCACCGTCTATGGCTGGGTGGATGCCGCTGATGTCAAGGAAGTGGTCCCGGCCATCGTCAAGGGCTCCAGGGTCAAGGTGGCCAAGGGAGCCAAGACCTACAACGGCGGCAGTCTGGCCTCCTATGTCTACACCACCACCTACACCGTCATTCAGATTGACGGCTCCCGTGTGGTCATCGGCATCAACGGAGTGGTCACGGCGGCTGTCAACATCAAGGACCTCACGCTGGTGGGGTAAAGGAGGAAATCTATGACTACTTCCATCATCCATCTGGCCGTTGGCCTGGTGCTCCTGGTGGCCGTCAACATCGTGCTGGGCAGCCTCAACGCCCTCTTTGACGGCAGTTCCAACAAGGTGAAACTCCGCAACGGCATCATCAAGGGCATCATCGTGGCGGCCTGTTTCATCGCCTTTTACATGGCAGGCTGGCTCAACCCAGACATCATCGCCATTGATGTGGACGGGCAGACTGTGAACTTGATGACTGCCTCCAACCTGGCGCTGCTCACGGCCTATGTGCTCTATGCCAAAGATGTATTTGTGAAATTGAAAAACCTAATCTTGAGCAAGACCTCCGGCACGCCGCCGGAGGAGCTTGCCGCAGAACAGGAAACTGCTGAATAAGACGAAAGGGGCTGTCTCAAAAAGATTTTCCAAAATCAATTGAGGCAGCCTCTCTCTTTAGGAGAAATTGGAATCCAAGCGGATGAAAAATGCAAAAAACAGCGCACCAAACTGAAGTGCCCCCGAAAAGTTAGACAAATATTTATAGAGAAAATTGTTCAAGCAGCTGAAAGGGCTTGTCGTCTGTGAATTGCAGGCGGCAAGCC